>Ga0189288_10009_pt1 | contig 368980 bp, 326 predicted proteins | sample UW105minimetaG_FD_130316 | JGI IMG/M metagenome (GOLD analysis project Ga0189288, IMG submission 130316) | Marine microbial communities from the Costa Rica Dome - UW105 mini metaG | ecosystem: Environmental > Aquatic > Marine > Oceanic > Photic zone | place: Costa Rica: the Eastern Pacific... | reverse complement strand
TGAAAAGGTTTTTTTGGGCTTCATAGAACCCAACTAGAGGAGTATTATTTCCTTAGATATCCTTGACAAAAAAACAAAAGCCCCTTAGAAAGGAACTTTTGAGTGATTATGTACTGTTTTTTATGGAATTTTGTTACGGTTACGGGTGTTGTGTACCGTATTTTAATGTTTTGATTTAAATCCGTTTGAGAAACTGCCTGAATTATTTTCTCCTTTATAGTTTATCTGAACGCTGTATGATTTTCCTTTTTCTAACTTTTCTGTCTTTACTTTGAATGAGTTCATTCCTATTTTAGACTTTGTTTTTAATAAACCGATTACTGCATCATTTTCATAATCTTTGATTTCAATCTCAATGTCGAGTTTGTCTAAAAAATAAAGCTCTAATTCTACTTTCTTGTCCGAAATGCTATAAATATCTCTAATGTTATTTTCGTCTGTTATGTAGGTTCTTTCCCTTTTTATACCTTTTTCTATTCCCTTAATTTTTGAATAGGTAATTATCCCTTGAACGTTTCCAAATTCCACAAACGGCATTGGGAAAAACGGAAGAATAAAATATCGGTAAGGGTCAGGTGTTGCTTGAATAATTTTTTGATAGGTAAATCTATTGATTGTGTCTTTACTTACTCCTTGAAGAAAAAATCCCTTTTGTCCATTTTGCTCAATAAGTTTGAGTTCAGTTGAGTATTCCTTGAATGGAATGAACTGATTACCGTAATAGTAACCACTATCGGAAACTTGTATTAAAAATTCTTCTGGCCCATCTTTTGAACCGCTTAGATAGTTGTAACCATCAATTTCCATTTTAAGAGACTTATTACCATCAACTATTGTATCTCCAATATACCTGACGTTTTTAAATTGCTTGTCTTGGTATTCAGCTAGTCCTGTTGAGTCGTTATACCATTTTCTACGATAAAACAATTGGATTTCATCTCCTTGTCGAATGTCAAATCGATTACTGGTTTTAAAGTCGTTTTTAATTCCTTCCGAAATGTCATTGTAATTGTCACCGAAAAGCTGTTTTGTATAAAACTGACCATTACTTGAAACCGCTAATGTTTTTAAGTCGGGAATAATTACAGCATAAATTTCTGAATTTTCAGTATTGTAATATTTTCTTGGCGTTTTGTCAGTTGCTATTAAACTATCTCTTGGGTAGCTCCTTCTTGTATCGATGTATTCAAGTGAAGTTTTTACTTGGTTTCCAAAAAGTGTTGCTGTTTGTTCTTTCGTTTCGTTGTAGTTTATATTATGAAACGTTTCAAGATTTCTGTTGAGAAGTTTATAATTACCGTTATTAAAGGATTCGAAATAGATTTCGGTTTTTTCAATGTTTGTATAGTGAACAAAGTCTTCAGTTTTGAATTTTAGAAAATGTCTATTTTCTATCAATGTATCTTTTAAGTCCGTTCTTACTTGAAGTCCGATAAACTCATTTTTATTGTCAAAGTATGTCGCTCGAACAAAGATTTTTGATTCAGCCATTTGTTTACGGCTTGCCTGTCCAAAGCTTAATTGAATTAGAAAAAGTAATGTTAGAAGTATTATTATTCTCATTAATCAGGTTTCTTTATATGGTACACAGTGTTGGCAACTGGCTTTATTCTCCAATTTTTTCAACATTATTATTCAATAATTCTTTTTTTTTACTTATTGATTTCAGTGTTTTGTCTAAAATGTAAATAATGATTATTGCTATTAAATTTATTTGAATAAAATTATTTACATCTTGACTTATGCTCAAGTCAAACTCACTTGCAATACCAAAGTTAAAGTTCAAACTATTTTCAGTCCAATTATAACCTAATAATAAGTTTCCTCCAGAAGTTAATAAATAGGTTATTCCATTGAAAGAAATTCCAATTATTTGTATGAACTGAATAATCCAAGAATGAGAGATTCCTTTTTCAGTTTTTTTGAAGAGAACTATTCCAGCAAATATTGAATATGAATAAAATATTATTGCTAATAGAAAAATAATAAAACTGTAAGAGTTTATTTGAAAACCTTGAAGAAGAAACCAAACAATTAAACCTACTCCTGTTATTCCGCCAATAATTTCTAAAACTCCTATTCCTTTCAGAATATTTCTTTTCTTTTTTATTTCACTTAATAATTCTGTTCTCATTTACGTTTTTTTGTGCTTGTTGCCAACTGTCTGTGTATGAAACGTAGCGTATTTAAAAATACTACTTTTCGGTTTAGTACAGAGCCGAATTTTTATATTTTGTTTTTATCTTTTCTATTTTAAAAGCCAAATTAAAAATTTGGCGGACTTAGTAAATAGGAGCGAACCTTTGGTTAAGCAATTACAAGCTATGTTTTATACACGTTGTTGTACGTAGGCTTTTACTTTAAAAGCTTAATTAATTCACTATAATCCGAAATACAATAATCACTATATTTTGATTTTTCTTGACCAAATTTAGAAACTTGTATTGTATTTAATCCAAGTTCAAATCCAGATTTTAATTCTGAGTTGGGATTATCTCCAATAATATAAACAGATTTTGGGTCAATTTTTTTCTTTAATAGAATCTGATTAAAAATTCCTTTTTTTAAAATTCTTTCAGGGTCAAATATTTCATCAATGTAAATTTCACTAAAGTTTTTTTCAATTTTTAAATCACGAATTTTAGCATTTTGAAGATTTGAAAATCCAGTTGTTACTAATATCTTTTCTTGTTTTAAGTTTTGAATCAGTTTGAAGTCTTCAAAAGGTTTGATGTTAAATTCATACTCATCTTCATTTATTATACGAGTAAATTCTGAATTCAGATGGTTTCCGAATTCATATTTTTGAGCCACAAAATCAAAAGGATATTTCCATAATTCAGGGATGATTTGTTCAGCTATTTCTTTTCCAAATCTTTTGAGTAGTAAAACATTCAATTTATCAAAAATTGGTTTAACCGACTTTTTATTAATCGATTTTGTCTCAAAAATTGTATCGTCTAAATCGAAAATTAATAGTTCATTCATTGAGATTGATTCTGTTTTTTAGCTTACGTACAACAACTGTATATCCACATTGTTGATATATCGCATATAACTTATACAGTTTGCTCTGTTGTTTTTAGATCAATTTATATTAGTAAAAGTAAGCGCAAAAAAGATATCTGACAATAAGCGAAATGCTTATTTTTAGGACAAAAACTGCAAACACATAGTAGTATTACAGCCAAAAAATAGACTTACAAAAAAAAGTGGGTTACACATTCTTTGAAGTAATTGTAAAAACTACCCCACTTCTAATAAGGTTTATCGGTTTTAAAAAATTAAGTATGTGCTATAGAACAAAAAAAAATCAGAAGGCTTATTGTATTCGCCAAGGCGGATTTTTTCTATGCTTCCCAGCCTTAAAAAGAATAATTTTATTGGTATCCAGATCATACAAATGTGCTTCTCTCCATAACCAGGGTTGCTCTTTTGGAAGTTGAGTGAATTCAATTCCTTTATCTTGAAGTTGGCTTACCAATTCATCTAAATTATCGTCTTCAAAATAAAGGGTAATGCCTTCGGTACTTGATAATTTCTCCACCTTATGAATTGAAAAAGTGGCCTCGCCATCTGGCAGTTCAAAACGTACATAATTAGGTTTTGCATCAACAATTAAAATCAAACCTAATTTTTGATAAAAATGGCTTGCTTTTTCAACATCTAAAGACGGAATTGTTATTTGATTTAAATTCATGCTACTTCTTAATTTAATTATTCTCTCTTTTTAAAACTCTCGATAAAATCATCAGAATAAAAACACCCAACAACGCTAAAAGGCTAATAAAATTCCAAGTAAATTCATAACCAAACCGATTTACTATTTGCATGCCTGCATTGTGACTAAATATATGAGATAATGAAAATGCAATAGCATATAATGCCATATATTCTCCTTGATTTCCTTTTTTTGCTCTTTCCACTGCAAATGCATTTGAGAACGGAAAAGCGATCATTTCTCCTATGGACATTAGTATAATTCCAACTAATAAAATTCCAATCCAAGAAGTTAAATTCAAGATTAAAAAACTCATCGCAAGCAAAAATAATCCTAGGGTAACTAATTTAATTTTTGAATTTTTAGTGTTTTCAAGCCAGTTAATCAATGGCATTTCAAATATAAAAATGATAAGTCCACTTGACCCCATTAACAAACCAATTTCTAGTTCAGTTAGCATTCTTATATCTTTATAATATAATGGAACTGTAGAAAAGTACTGTAAAAACACAAAACCGAATATAAACATTGCAATAAAAAATATCCAAAAAGCATTGTCTTTATATACAGAAACTGGGTTTTCTACTTTTACTTCGTCTAAAACTTTTGCTTTCTTTGGGTGCAATACATTCAATAATAAAACCGCTGCTAAAACACAGGTAATCCCATCAACCCAAAACAAACCTCCATAGCCAATAGCTGAAATTATTATACCACCAACCGCAGGACCAAAAGAAAACCCTAGATTAATTGCCAAACGAATTAAAGTTATAGAACGTGTTTTATTTTCTGGTTTGCTATAGGCATGTAGAGCAACAAACATTGCTGGTCTAAAAGCATCTGCAACTAACATTACAGAAAAAATCCCCAAACAAAATTGATTGAAGGTGCTAGTAAATTGTAATAAAACAAAGAGAATTCCTGATCCAAACAAACTCAATAGCATTACTTTATAAGAACCAATTGTATCAGTTAATTTTCCTCCTAACCAGGTTCCAACCAGAGAACCAATTCCATAAAAACTCATAACCCAACCAATGTCTGGTATAGAAAAACCTAGACTTTTATTTAAATACAATGATAAAAAAGGAATTACCATAGTTCCAGCTCTATTGATCAGTGTAATTAATGAAAGCCACCAAACTTCTTTGGAGAGACCTTTAAAAGTATGTAGGTAATGATGGTATAATTTTTTCATGGTTTGTGATTGTATAAAAATAAAAAGTCCGACTTAAGAGTCGGACTTTTTATAATTGTTTAATTTTATATTGAGATTATCAAAACATATAAACACACCGACTTTTTCGAGTAACACTCGATTTTCTGGTAATATATGAAATGACATTCCTCATTTTTTGCTTTTTTAAAAACTTTTCAAATCTACATAAATTTTTAATATAAAAATTCAAAAATTATTTTCTTTCTTGTATTTTAGAGGAAAAACTAAAATATATGAAAAAATTAAAAACTAGCCATCTATTAATTGCTACCTTCTTACTGGTAATTAGTTTGTTGTTTATTGGTACATATTTAAAAGAAGCCAATGCTAATAACCTAAAAGAGAATGGGATAGAAACTACCGCAGTTGTTAGCAATATTGATGTTAATAATTACAGAGCTAATGAAATGGATGGTTCTAAAATAGAAAATTATATTTTTACTTTTAAGTTTACCGCAAATGGAGAAAACATAAAAAGTATAAGAACTATTGAAAAGAAAGAGTTCTCAAAATTTTTTAATAAAGAATTGTCTGTTAACGATAAAATTTCTATTGTTTACGATCCTGAAAATCCCAAGAATAATAAAATAAAAGAATTAAAAAATCTTAAATAATGAAATTTAAAAAAAGAATTTTATATGCAATATTCATTTTATTATTGCTGTTCATTGCCAATATTTTTATTAGTACAGGTTATTTTAAAACGATAGAAAACTCCTTTGAAGGAAAAATTATAAAAACTATTTCTCTTCCAGGAGCAGAAGATATTATGGTAAGCAGATTGGATAGTTTTGCAATTATTTCTTCAACCAGTGGAAGAACTTTACCTAAAACCAAAGAACAAAAAGGAGGCTTGTACTTTTTAGATTTAAAAAATGATAGCTATAAACCAATTCATTTAACGGCGAACTTTAAAAAACCATTTGCTCCTCACGGAATTTCGATGATAAAGGTAGATAGTATTTATAAAATCCTAGCCATTAGTCATACAAAAAACAGCCATTCTATTGAAGTTTTTGAATTAGAAGGAAAGAAATTAACCCATAAAAAAACATTAAATCACCCATCTATGATAAGTCCAAATGATCTGGTGCTGTTAGATGAAAATAGATTCTATTTTACCAATGACCATAAATATACCGATGGAATAATGCAGCTTCTAGAAGATTATGGAGGTTTAGCGGTTTCTAATGTGATGTATTTTGATGGAGAAAATTACACCGAAGTTGCAGATGGAATTGCCTATGCAAATGGAATTAATTTTGATAAAAAAAGAAATCTATTATTTGTGGCTTCTCCAAGAAAATTTTTGGTAAAAGTCTATTCTGTAAATACCAATAATACTCTCAATTTTATTGAAGATATCCATTGTAAGACTGGTGTTGATAATATAGAATTTGATTCGGAAGGAAATTTATGGATTGGCGCTCATCCAAATTTATTGCATTTTGCAGGCTATGCAAAAGGAGATAAAGAATACTCTCCATCAGAAATTATTAAAATTAAGTACAAAGACAAAGGAGATTATACTATTGAACAAATTTATATGGAAGATGGAAGTTCTATGGCTGCATCATCAGTTGCCGCAACCTTTGGAAACCTTATTTTATTTGGTAATGTTATGGATGATAAGTTTCTAATTTTAGAGAGAACCTCTAATTAATTTGATCTGCTTGAAACGATGAAAAAGCTAGTACTATTGTTCTTTTTATTATTGATAATGTCTTGCAACTGGTCAGACAAAAGACCTTTAATGGGAGAAACAGCCTATCAGCAGAAGGAAAACTCTTTTTTTAAAGATGCATCAAAATCACCTTTAAAAAAGAAAGATTTAAAGAACTTTAAAGGATTGGACTTTTTCCCTGTAGACTCTTCATTTATTGTGACTGCTAAATTGGTAAAAATTATGGATGCTCCTTCCTTTGAAATGGCAACAACTACAGATAGAAAGCCATTGTACAAAGAATATGGGATTTTAACATTCGCATTGAAAGGAAAAGAGTGCACTTTAACGATTTATAGAAGTCAAGATGATTTAAAAGATGAGAAATATAAAGACAATCTCTTTTTGCCTTTTACAGATAATACCTCTGGAAATGAGTCTTATGGTGGTGGACGTTATATGGACCTATACACTACAGATGAAAAATCTGATGGAACTATTGTTTTAAATTTTAACAACACCTACAATCCGTATTGTGCCTATAACGAGAAATTCTCTTGTCCATTAACACCAAGAAAAAACCATCTAGATCTAGAGGTTAAAGCTGGTATTAAGGTTTTTGAGAAGCATTAAATAAATTTCACCAAATACATTCCAGTAAAAACTGCTAAAAATCCAATAACAAAACTAGCCAGTGTATAAAAAGCAAAAGAAGTAAAATCTCCAGATTTTAAAAACACATGATTCTCATAAGCAAAGCTTGAAAAGGTTGTAAAACCTCCGCAAAAACCCGTTGCTAATAATAAGGTAGAATGCTGACTTATTGCCTCATTCTTGGCTGCGTATCCTAGTATAATTCCTATGAATAAGCTTCCCAAAATATTGGCTGCAAATGTTCCATATGGAATTCCATTTTCTGTGTTGTTTAGCCATTTGCCCATAAGATACCTAAGGACACTCCCAAAACCTCCGCCAAAAAAAACCAATCCTAGTTGTTTCATTACAATTGTATTTCATCTAAATCTCCCCAATTCTTTTTTTCTACAACGGTTCCTTTGTTTAAAATTAAAACTCCAGGGTTTGCTCTAATCATAGTTTTAAGGGTTGTTTCATCACAAAATAAAAACTCAAAAGGCAAGTTGTATTTGTTCTGTGCTAGGAGCAACTCGTCTGTAAAAGAAGCAGAAACGCCATATACAGTATAGCCTTTTACAATGGCTTTATTTGCTATTTTTTTTATCTCAGGAAATCCGTTTGTATCAGCCTTATCTAAATTATAAACAACAACCAACATCACTTTTTCTTTCGTCAGTAATTCTGGCGCTAAATCGCTTTGTGAATCTTCTAACATAAAATCGTGAACTGGAGGAATTTCTCCATCATCTTTATATTTCATTCCTTCTGGAATATTTTTACCAATTGCATAGGCTCTAAAGTCTATTATGGGGAGATGTGTTAGCACATGATAGGTAAGATACAAACTAACAAAAAGTGACAAATAAGTAATTATAGTGGGTAATTTACCAGCAAAAATTGGTTGGATATTTCTAATTCTAAAGGTTAAAAAGAGGATTAAAATAGTTAATAAAACATCTTTATAAAACGATTGCCAAGGAGTTAATTTTATAGCATCGCCAAAACAACCACAGTCTGTAACTTTATTATAATATGCAGAATACCATGTTAAAAAAAGAAATACAATAATCAGAATTAATAAACTCCAAATTGTAAGTTTTGGCTTCCACCCTACCAACAGAGCAATCCCTAAAACAACTTCTGCAACAATTAAAAGAATGGCAAATGGCAATGCATATGGAATTAAAAACTCCATATTTAAAACCGACTCAGAGAAATATTCTTGAAACTTGTATTGAGAACCAATAGGATCTACCAGCTTTACAAAGCCAGAGAATATAAATAAAACGCCTACAATGATTCTTGCAATTTGAGTGAGTATATTCATTTATTTTTAATTATTTTTATTTGTTAATGGATAAAAATGAAACGTATGTTCTAATATAAAAGTACATCTAGATAATTATTTTAAATAGAACGTCTAAATTAAACTCCTCTTTTTTATCCCAAATGAATCATTGCAAAAACAGCATAGTTAATCATGTCTTGGTAATTTGCATCAATCCCTTCGGAAACAATTGTTTTTCCTTCATTATCCTCTATCTGTTTTACACGTAATAGTTTTTGCAAAATTAAATCCGTTAAGGAGGAGACACGCATATCTCTCCAAGCCTCGCCATAATCATGATTTTTATTCATCATTAATTCTTTGGTAAAGCTACTGTGTTTATCATATAAAACAGTTGCTTGTTCGGTATTTAAATCTGGGTTTTCTACAACCCCATTTTCTAACTGAATTAAGGCCATGATCGCATAATTAATAATTCCAATAAATTCAGATTTTTCTCCTTCATCAACTTTTCGAACCTCATTTTCTTGTAATTGTCGAATTCTTTGTGCTTTGATAAATATCTGATCTGTTAAGGATGGCAATCGTAAAATTCTCCATGCACTCCCATAATCGCTCATTTTTTTAATAAATAAATTTCTGCATTCGTCAATAACTGAATCGTATTCTTTTGAAGTATCTTGCATCTGTTTGATAAAAGTATTTCATCAAAAATAGTAAAACTTAAACGCAATTCATTTATTTTTACAATGAATTTATCAACCAAACAAATGAACTCTCGCAGAGAGATTTTTCAATAAAAAAACTAATGTATTTAGAGTTTTAAAATCATAAAATGAACTATTAATATTTAAAAAATGAAAAAGATTGTTGTTTTCTGTGGCTCTAGTTTGGGTTTTAATCCTGTTTACAAAGAAGCTGCCATTGAGTTAGGGAATTATTTTGCTAAAAACAAAATTGGTTTGGTATATGGTGGTGGAAAAATTGGTATGATGGGAGTTATTTCTGATACAATGCTTGCTCAAAAAGGCGAAGTTATTGGAGTGATTCCAAGATTTTTAGAGAAAGAAGAAGTGATGCATTCGGGTGTAGAAGAAATGATTATTTGCAAAAGCATGAGCGAAAGAAAAGTAATTATGAGTAAATTAGTGGATGGTTATATGACACTTCCTGGGGGTTTTGGAACTTTAGATGAACTTTTTGAAGCGCTCACTATAGGTCAGTTGCATATAGAACAAAAACCAATTGGCCTATTGAATATAAATGGTTTTTTTAACGCTACTTTACAACAGTTAGACAAAATGGTTGAAGAAGGGTATTTAAAAGAAGCCCATAGAGAAATGTTGTTAATAGGGACATCTGTGGAAGAATTAATGCAAAAAATGCAGCACTACAAAGCCCCCAAACCTATTCATGTAATCCATAAAGTGGTTCGATAAAATGCTTATAAATTGTAAAGGAACTTTAATAGATATCGCGTCTCCCAAAGTAATGGGAATTTTAAATTGTACTCCAGATTCATTTTTTGATGGAGGAAAGTATAAAAACGAATCTGATATACTTTCTCAAGTTGAAAAAATGCTTTTAGAAGGGGCTACTTTTATAGATGTTGGTGCATATTCTTCAAGACCCGGAGCAGCACATATTTCTGAAGAAGAAGAACTTAAAAGAATCATTCCTGTTATTGATGTATTGATAAAAAACTTTCCAGAAATCATTATTTCTATAGATACCTTCAGAAGTAAAGTAGCTCTAGAAACCATCCTTGCAGGAGGAGCAATTATCAATGATATTTCTGGTGGAAAAATGGATGTTAAAATGTTTGAAACGGTTGCTAATTTAAAAGTCCCTTATATTTTAATGCACATGCTAGGAACACCTCAAAACATGCAACAAAACCCAATTTATAACGATGTTACCCACGAATTGATCTCCTTTTTTGCTGATAAAATAAATCAATTACATTTATTAAAGTTAAATGATATTATTATTGATGTTGGTTTTGGTTTTGGAAAAACAATTGAACATAATTTTGAATTGCTAAAAAATTTATCACTTTTTAAACATTTAGACGCACCAATTTTAGCAGGAATTTCCCGCAAATCTATGTTGTACAAAACACTGGGTATTTCTGCGCAAGAAGCTTTAAATGCAACAACCTCTGCAAATACAATTGCACTTTTAAACGGCGCTAATATTCTACGTGTACACGATGTTAAAGAAGCAATTGAAGCTGTTAAAATTGTAAATCAAATTCGTTAATTTCTTTTCATTTCTTTATCATTGGTGTAAAAACAAGACATCCATAAAAACACTTTATAGACTCCCATCTTCAGGGAGCTATTTTAAGAATCTAAAAAAACTCCCATTGTTTTCTGGCACTCTTTTTGTTTGATGATTATAATCATCTAACACTCAACTCACTTTAACTTCAAAAAGTATTTTATTTACGAATAGAATAGAAAATACATGTATTAATTTTTAAAAACTATGTTTGTATGCGTAAGAAAACTTTGCCAGAAATAAATGCTGGCTCAATGGCAGATATCGCATTTTTATTATTAATCTTCTTTTTAGTAACTACCACGATGGATACTGATTCTGGAATTTTAAGAAAGATTCCCGAAAAACAAAAAGATCTAGAGGAAATCCTTATTCGAGAAAAAAACATTCTGGAAGTAAACATCAACTTAAAAAATGAATTGTTTGTTGAAGGGAACATTATTCAATTAAAAGAATTAAAACAAATTGCAATGGATTTTATAGACAATGGAGGTGGTTTAGACAAGAACAACAGCATCTGTGATTGGTGTAATGGAACTAAGAATCCATCTTTATCAGATCATCCAACAAAAGCATTTATTTATATTAAAGCAGATAGAACTTCAAAGTACGAAACCTACATCGCTGTTTTAGATAATTTAAATGCTGCTTATACTATATTAAGAAATAATTTATCTGTAAAACTTTACAATAAAAGTTATGAAAGATTACTAGATGATTTTAAAAAAATGAACTATAATGATGCCTCTCTTGAGAAAAAAATTAAATTCATTCGAGAAAAATACCCTCTTTTACTATCGGATGCAGAAATAAAAACTGATATTGTACTCCAATAATTTATTTAGTACTTTTACCTAAAATCCATTGGTCTTTTATGTTCGATTTTATTGACTTCTCTTTTTTAGATGTATTAGATATTATATTAGTTGCACTACTTTTATATTATGTATACAAACTTTTAAAAGGCACAGTTGCTGTTAATATTGTTATTGGAATCGCATTAATTTTTCTTATTTGGAAAATTACACAAGCTCTTAAAATGGAAATGTTAAGTGGTATTCTTGGCTACTTATTGTCTGGTGGAGTTATTGCCTTGATTATTGTTTTTCAACAGGAAATAAGAAAGTTTTTACTAATGATTGGAACTTCAAATTTCTCATCCAAAAAGAATTTTTTCAAACAATTAAAGTTCTTACAATCAGAAATAAGCACTGAAATAAATACAGATATTATTGTAAACGCTTGCAATAATTTATCCAAAACTAAAACAGGGGCTTTGATAGTTATAGAAAAAACAAACAGTTTAGATTTTTTAATTAATTCTGGAGATTCTATGAATGCCTTTGTAAATGAAGTGATTTTAGAAAGTATTTTCTACAAAAATAGTCCTTTACATGATGGAGCTACAATTATAAGAGACAATTATATTGTTGCCACTCGTGCTATTTTACCTATTTCTGATAGCACAAATATTCCTGCACGCTTTGGTCTAAGACATAGAGCCGCTATTGGAGTTACAGAAAAAACGGATGCAATTTGTTTGTTGGTATCTGAAGAAACTGGCGAAATTTCTTATATAAATAATGGAGCGTTTGTATTATTCTCTAGCAATGCAGAACTCAACGAAAAACTTAAAAAAGATTTAGAATCATAAAAGTTTTCTAATAAAGAACCCCAGAATTTATTTCCTTTAGTCGTTAATTTATCCTCTTTTTTACAAGTTTTTATGGAAAGAAATACCGCTACAAAATATAATTAAGAAGCTTGTTCTAAACTAAACTGTTTATCGTACAAATTCTTGTAATATCCCTGCTCTTTTTCCAATAATTCTTGATGACTTCCCTCCTCTACAATGAAACCATTATCCATTACAATAATTTTATCTGCTTGTTTTATGGTTGCAAGCCTATGGGCAATTATAATTGAAGTTCTCCCTTTAGTAATTGTATCTGTAGCATATTGTATCATTTTTTCTGCATAAGAATCTACTGAAGAAGTTGCTTCATCTAAGATTAAAACACTTGGCTTACTCACATAGGCTCTAAGAAAAGCAATTAATTGTCTTTGTCCTGATGATAACATTGCACCACGTTCATTTACATTATATTGATACCCTCCAGGAAGTGTCATAATAAAATCGTGAATTCCTATTTGTTTTGCGGCAATTTCTACTTCTTTTAAACTGATGTTTTCATTCTTTAAAGTAATATTATTGTAAATAGAATCTGAAAATAAGAAAACATCTTGCAAGACAATTGCAACTTGATTTCTTAAACTATGAATATCATAGGCGTCAACAGAAATACCATCTACGGATATGGTGCCACTATCAATCTCATAAAACCGATTGATTAAATTGATAATAGTAGATTTTCCTGCACCAGTTGCACCAACAATGGCAACAGTTTGTCCTTTATCTACTTTGAAAGAAATTCCTTTTAAGACTTCTTCATTTTTTATATAAGAAAATCTAACATCCTTAAATGCAATATTTCCTTGAAGTTTTTCCGCTATAATAGTTCCATTTTTTGCAATAGAGCTCTCAGTATCAATTACTTTAAAAACTCGCTCTCCAGAAACAATTCCCATTTGAAGTTGGTTAAACTTATCAGCAATTTGACGCAAAGGTCTAAATAACATTTGCGCTAAAGTAATAAACCCCATAATGGTACCTACTGTAGTTCCATTATTTTGAATTGCTTCACCACCGCCAAACCAAACGATTAAGCCAATACCAATAGAGGATAAAATTTCTGCAATAGGAAAGAAAATAGAAAAGTACCAAATGGTTTTAACATGTGCCTTTTTGTGTTTGTCATTAATTTTTTTAAAATTATTATATTCAATTTTTTCACGGTTAAAAAGCTGAACAATTTTCATTCCTGTAACTCGCTCCTGTACAAATCCGTTTAAATTAGCAACCTGATTTCTTACTTCTTGGAACGTTGCTTTTATTGCAATTTGAAATATTTTTGTTGCATAAATTAATATCGGTAAAACGGCTAATGTAATGAGTGCTAATTTCCAGTTTAAGAACAGCATAAACACGGTTACCACAAACATTTTTAAAATATCACTAACAATTGTAAAGACTCCGTTAGAGAAAAAAGCAGCAATTGTTTCTATATCAGAAACCACTCTAGTAACTAATTTGCCCACTGAATTGGTATCGAAATAAGACATTTTAAACTGTAAAATATGCCTAAATATGTTGCCCCTAATATCTCTTATAATATGTTGTCCAACCCAATTTGCAAAGTAGATAAACGTAAATTGTAATACTACTTCTACAAGTAAAACACCCAACATTAATACAGTATAATTAAGCAAGCCTACTTTGTCTTTAGAGATGATATATGCATCTACAGTTTCTATTAAAATATAAGGTCTTAAAACAGAGAATAAAGCTAATAAAATGGTGGAGGATGCGGCAATAAAAAAATAGAACCGATAGCGTTTTGCAAAAGACATAAGTCTTAAAAAAATTTGCATATCGAAAGCTTTTCCAGTTTTTTCTGCCAAAATTTAATATTTAATTTGTGTTAAAAATAATCCTTTTGCAGGAACTGACAAACCTGCATTACTTCTATTCTTGCTTTCTATAATTGTTCTAAAACCATCTATAGAAACTTTTCCCAGACCAACATCCAACAAAGTGCCAACAATGGCTCTTACCATATTTCTTAAAAAACGATTTGATGAAATATAAAAAGTGAGTTGATCTCCTTCTTGTTTCCAAACAGCCTCTGTAATACTACAGTTGTAGGTATAAACATCAGTTTTGACCTTAGAAAAAGTTTGAAAATCTTCATACTCTAAAAGTAAACTAGCAGCTTCATTCATAGAATTTACATCTAAATTTTGTGAATGAATTTGCCAAGTAACATCTAGTAAAAAAGGATTTCTACCTAACCAAATTTTATACTCATAACTTCTAGTAACAGCATCAAATCTTGCATGTTTTTCGGAGGCAACCAAAAAGAGTTTATAGACAACAATATCATCTGGTAAAATTGAATTTAACTTAAAAACATAATCTCCTTTTAGTTCTAAATCAATATCAAAATGAGCAAACATTTGTGAAGCATGAACTCCTGTATCCGTTCTTCCTGCACCAACAACTTCAATATTAGCTTGTAACACAGTACTTAAAGCAGTATTTAATTTTTCTTGAACAGAAATTACATCAGGTTGAATTTGCCATCCATGATAGTTTTTTCCATTATATGACAGTTCTATAAAATATCTCAAGAAAATTCTTTTTTGGAGGTATCAAAACTACGAAATTTATTTTGTTATGACTACATTTGAAATGTGAAGAAAATCTTATTACTTTCAGACACCCATGGTTTTATTGATGCCCAAATTTTAAAGTTTGTAAAACAAGCTGATGAAGTTTGGCATGCAGGAGATATTGGTGATTTACAGGTTACTGATATTCTAAAAAAACACAAACCTCTACGTGCCGTTTTTGGAAATATAGATAACAGTGATGCTAGATTAGAGTTCCCTTTAGATGCTAAATTTGAAGTAGAAAAGGTAACTGTTTGGATGACTCATATTGGTGGCTATCCAAATAGATATCATCAAAGGGTGAGAGAAGAAATTAAGCAAAACTCACCCAAAATATTTATCTCAGGACATTCTCATATCTTAAAAGTTCAATATGATAAAAAACTAAATTTATTACATTTAAATCCTGGTGCTGCTGGTAACCATGGATTTCATAAAATTAGAACAATGCTTCGTTTTAATCTTGATAATGGGGATATTAAAGATTTAGAAATTATAGAATTGGCTACCCGTGGATAGTTGCTTGCTTTTCTAGAATTGGCAATTCTACTTGAATTTCTGTTCCTTTTCCTTCTTCTGATTCTATATGAAACTTCCCTTTCATTATATGTATTCTGGCATCTATCTGATTAATTCCCAACCCATCTTTCTTCGTTATGGTTGTTTTATCAAAGCCTTTACCATCATCAGAAATTTTAATACAAATATTATTGTTTTTTTCTCTTAAAAATATATTCGCATTTTTTGCATCACTATGCTTTAAAATATTATTTATAAATTCTTGAGTAATATTGTACACCTTAATTTCAAAGTCCTGGTGATACCTTCGTAAGCCTTCTATATCTGTATGTATTTTAATTTGGGAATTTGAATACTTTTCTGCCATGTCTTTTAAAGCGTAATTAATACCAAATTTTAATAAAACAGATGAGACTAAAGTGTGTGATAAGTCTCTAATTTTTTGCGATGCTTCTATGAGTATTTTTTGAGTTTTGTCTATTTCTAAAGGTATATTACCATTAAACTGAGGCTTTGTTGCTTGTAAATGGAGGTTGGCAGAAGAGAGCAAAGCACTCACACTATCGTGAAGAGTTTCTGCAATTTGTTTTCTCTCCGTTTCCTTGCCATCTATGGTAGCATTTAGAATTCTTATCTGAGATTCTGACTTAAGCTTTTCTATACTTTGGTTTTTAATTAATTCTGCTTGAGAAAGTTTTAAGCCTAAATTCTTTTGACGCAGTTTATAATAGTTTAATCCATACAATAAAGATAAAATTACAACAAGACTACCAATCCCATAAATCAAGAATGTACGCTGTTCTTTTTGTCTTTCAATTTCTTGTTGAAAGATGCCTTCTTGCAGACCTCTATCGAAATTCCTGTCGGCATAAATATCTGCAATTTTTTGCTGGTTTTCTCGATCTTTAATTTGGTCATATAAATCCCAAGATTCTTGTTGGTATTCATAGGCAAGATAATCTTTGAGCTTATACATAGAATACGCCATGTTTAAAAGTAAACCAGCTCTAATTTCATTAGCTTTTTTATTTTCAATATTTTTAATAGATTTTAAACCAAGTAATAGTGCTTTTTTGGACTCTTCGAATTCACTTTCAAAAAAATAAATATTAGACAAGGCATTATAACCAGAAGCCAGTAAATATTTATCTCCTAACCTTTTCACAATTTCTAGAGACTTTAAGGTATATTCTTCTGCTTTTATATATGCACTATCTCTAATATAAATTCCAGATATATTGTTATATGCTTTAGACTTTAGTATAGAAACCTCGTTGGATAATGAGTTAGATTCTAGAATTTTATCATAGTGGAAAAGTGCTTTTTCTCTGTTGAATTCATTTAAACTATCCTTCCCTTTTTCATCTAAAAATAATTCAAATAACCTCTGATAAGAGTTACCTATTTGTAAGTTCCCATTTAAAACGTTGAGGTTGTCGTTTAGTTGATAATTTTCTAAACTTTCATTTGAAAAGTTTTTCTCCTCAATTAGTTGAGAAAACCCTGCTACACTTTTTTCAAAATAAACAATAGCTTTATCATAAGCTCTTGTAGCATACCAAATTTTACCAATCAAATAATTTGTATTCGATAGCAATTCTAAATCCGTATTGCTTTTTGAGGCATCAACAATTTTTAAGGCAAGTTTTAAAGAAGTTGTATAATTTTTAGTTTTATATAAACTGTCTGCCTTTTTATAATTTTTATAAATAACAGAATCTTGACTTTTTTCAAACGTGAATTCTGATACTAATTTAAAATTAGTATCAGAATTCGCATAACATAAATTACCTATGAAAAGTAATATAAATAATGAATTATTACTTACTTTTTTATTCTCAATAAATTTCAAAAAAGAAATACTTATTTAATCGTTAATAATAACTACAGGCCTTCTTACTGCTGAAACTCTAGAATTAGTATTGGAAGAATTGTTAACAAACTCAATATTTAGTGCAATACCATCCTCTTTGGTAAAAGTTTGTAAAAATTCAGATTGAGAAGCTTTTGCGTCTTCGTTTAAATGTACCTCATAGACATTTTTATCTCCATCAAACATAAACTCAACAGCAACCCCATCTATAACTTTAAAATCTAAATCATAAGTCCCATCATTATTACCAGTAAGACCAAATGTTTCTAGACGCTCATTATTGCTCCTACTCATTTTTATATCATTATCTATTACAGTAATCGTCGATTTTTTGTCAGTATTTGTATCTACAAAACCTACTTTTATTTGATTTCTATCTATGAATAAGTCTTGAGACATTTTTCTACTAGACTCATTATAAGACGAATACAAGTATATTTCATTAGTGTTTGTTTGTACATCTGTTACATTATCTATTTCTGCATTTGAATTTAAATTGTAATCTAAAGAATATGCACCAGAGGCATCTCTTTGAATGGTATATGATTTAAGTAAATCTAGAGATTGTTCTCCTTCTAGTGATAGTGTTTCATTGGTTGAGCAAGATGAAAAAACCAATACTGCGGTAGCAAAATATGCTAGTAAGTTTAAAATTTTCATGGTAATTAGAGTTTAATAATATTTAAGTTTGATTTATGTTGACATTTTTAATGTAAGGGTTGAATTAATACTAAATAATGCAATAGGTTATTGGTATCAATACAATTCTCAAGCTTTTAGGGGACGATTTTTTTTTAAAAATCAAAACTCAAGAATACTATCTAAAATGGATTCAGCTATACGATATTATTTTTTACTGCATACATTGCCAAACCTACTGCATTTTTAACATTTATTTTTTTTAACAAGCGTTTTCTATATGTTTCTACTGTATTGACACTAAGATTCAAAAAATCTGCAATCTCTATAGTGCTATATTCCTTTGAGACCAGTTTTAAAACTTCTAACTCTCTTTCTGTTAAACTTTCTTTTAGAAGTTTATCGGGCAGCTCTCCTTGAGGAACCTCTTCACCCATAAATGATTTTAATAGGTTCTCTTGTATGTCATTACTAAAATACTGATTTCCGTTTGCAACAGTTTTAATTGCTTTAACAACATGTTCTCCTGCATTATTTTTAGAAATATAACCTCTACACCCAAGGTTTAATACTTCCTGAACAATTTTAATATCATCATAACTGGAAAGAACGATTACTTTTTGGTCAATTTTATTTTTTTTAAAGTGTTTTAAGACTTCAAAACCATCTAAAACAGGCATTGTAATATCTAATATTAAAACATCTGCTGTATTTTCTTCATCATCAAACCAATCAATTACTTCTTTCCCAGTAAGAGAATATCCCTTAATTTCTATGTCTTTATCAGTATTTATTACAGCAATAATCCCTTCGATTAATATTTTGTGATCATCTGCTACGTGAACTTGTATCTTTTTTTTCATTTCTATTTTACAAATTTATGTTTCATTTAAAGATTATACAACCCCATTTTCAGTGAAATTTTTACCTACCGGAAAACCGTTACACAGCTCACTGAAAACCGTTACATAGTTTTACTAACCAACTAATTAACAGTTATTTAATAATTATAACAAAATTAATTCTTTTTATCAAAAAAAATAGTGTTAAAAATATTTTTAATGTAAGACATATTTATGAAAAATAAAAAACCGAGAAATAATTTCTCGGTTTTTTTCGCACTAAATATAACTAAGATGTTAGTCTTATCTCAATCTATCTACAGATTTCACGAGATCTTCATCCTTTTTAATAGCTTTATTTGCCAAAACAACAAGCAAAATGGCTAAAATTGGTAAGAACATCCCAATACCTTTCTCTGAAACCAAGGTTTCTCCAGGTAAACTTAGAGATACATATATCAATAATCCTAATAAAAAAAGATTGATCAAAATAATAATACGCCCTATTACAAATTGTAACTTTCTATCCTTAAATAAAAAAATTGTTACTATTGATAATAGTGCTGAAACAAAGAATGCTACAGGAATACACTTTAATAGTGTTGAATCCTGCTGAAACAAATCAAATGTAAAAACACTTCCTTTTAAATTTTTCCATAAATTAAATACAAATATTAAACCTCCAGAAACTATAGAAGCTATGAATAAATATATGGTTTGTATTCTTTGTATCATTGTCTAAAAAATGGGAAAACAAAAATAGAACTTTCTTTTTTAAAAAGAAAACTTGAAACTAAAAAAAAATGTATATATTTGTTGTGTAATTAACCCCACAAAAGTTATTGTACAGCACTACTTACAGTAATCTCAACCGAATAAAACTTATAGAACATCTTAAAAAAAATTAAGATTCATATTTTAACCTAACTTATATATAATGTTCGAAATTTCAGAACTAAAAGCAAAAACTCTTGCAGACTTACAAGCAATCGCCAAATCTATTGGTTTGTCTAAAATTAGTCAATTAAAAAAATTAGATTTAGTGTACCAAATTCTAGATACACAAGCTGCAAATCCATCAAAACCAAAAGCAAATCCATCAAAAACTGATGGTCAAAAAATAGAACGCCCAAAAAGAAAGAGGGTGGTTAAAAGCGCTCAATCAGAGCCCAGAAAAGTAGTTAAAAGAGCAACGGAGAAAGAAACCGAAAAGAAGGAGAATGTGATCGCTGTTCTAGAGCAACCAACAGAGGAAAAAACAGAACCAAAAAAGCAGCAGCATCAAAAACCAACTCCTAAAAAAGAAGTTAATACTAGTAAACAAACCAAAACTACTCAAGAAAAAACAGAACAGAAGCCAGCTAAGCATCAGAACAAGCCGCAACAGAAAAATAAAAATAACCAATCTAGAGATAAAAATACCTCGAATAGAAATAATGGCAATAAATCTAACAGTAGATATAAAGACCCAGATTTTGAATTTGATGGTATTATTGAAAGTGAAGGTGTCTTAGAAATGATGTCAGATGGTTACGGTTTCTTGCGTTCTTCAGATTATAACTACTTATCATCACCAGATGATATTTATGTATCCCAATCTCAAATTAAATTATTTGGTTTAAAAACAGGAGATACTGTACGAGGAAATGTTCGTCCACCCAAGGAAGGTGAAAAATATTTCCCATTAATTAGAGTCTCAAAAATAAACGGCTTAAACCCTAATATTGTTAGAGATAGAGTTTCTTTTGAGCATTTAACTCCTTTATTTCCTCAAGAAAAATTCAATGTAACAGAGAAAGGCAGTTCTTTATCAACAAGAATTATCGATTTATTTTCTCCTTTAGGAAAAGGGCAACGTGGTATGATTGTAGCACAACCTAAAACTGGTAAAACAATGTTATTAAAGGATGTTGCAAATGCAATTGCAGCAAACCATCCTGAAGTGTATCAAATTGTTTTACTGATTGATGAACGTCCTGAAGAAGTTACAGACATGAAACGAAATGTTCGTGGAGAAGTAGTTGCTTCTACTTTTGATGAACCTGCAGACAAACACGTAAAAGTTGCTAATATCGTTTTAGAAAAAGCGAAAAGATTAGTAGAATGTGGGCATGATGTTGTAATTCTTTTAGACTCAATTACACGTTTGGCTAGAGCATATAACACAGTTGCTCCTGCTTCTGGAAAAATACTTTCTGGTGGTATCGATGCCAATGCACTTCACAAACCAAAGCGTTTCTTTGGAGCTGCTAGAAACATTGAAGGAGGTGGTTCTTTAACAATTATTGCTACTGCTCTAACAGAAACTGGCTCTAAAATGGACGAAGTTATCTTTGAAGAATTTAAAGGAACAGGTAATATGGAATTACAGTTAGATAGAAATATTTCTAATCGTAGAATTTACCCTGCTATCGATTTAATTAAATCCTCTACAAGACGTGATGATTTATTATTAGATGCTAAAACCGTTCAAAGAATGTGGGTTTTACGAAAATATCTTGCAGATATGAATCCTATTGAAGCAATGGAGTTTATAAATGAAAGAATTAAATTCTCTAAAAATAACGATGAATTTTTAATCTCAATGAACGGATAAAGAAAAAAATATATAAATAAAGTATAAAACCTTTTTGAGAAATCATTAAGGTTTTTTTATTTGAAGCAATTCGTAGTTTCTCACTATTTCTTTTGTTTTTTTTTAAAATACTTCAAAAACGATCCTTTAATTAGCCTTAATAGGTGCAAATCTGTTTATAACATTTTGATATGTATGTTTTAATTGGCAACAGATTTAGAGACCTCCAAAATTAGTTCATAATAGAATTAAGGGTATAAAAAAATCCGCTCTATCATGGAACGGATTTTTTTAAATATATGATAAAGAAGCTTAGTTTGTATACAAACTTGCTCTATTATCTTCTATATCTGATGCCTCTTTAATAGCTTCATAAATTTTAAAAGTCAATCTTTTTCTAGCCTCTGCTATCTTCTTTCTATTCATGTTATAATTTGGTAAAGCCGTTGGCAATTCTTTATTGGTAACTTTAAAAGCAAATACACCCCTTGTTCCTTCAATATTATTGTATACTTTGTTTAATTTCGCATTGTACATTGCTCCAACAATTTTTGGCTCTGCACCAACTCCTGAAAGAGTTGGAGTTTTTAAATTAAATCCATTAGAACTCCTTACAGTTGTTTTGTTGGCCGTAGCAATTTCTTGTAATGTACTTCCACTTAATTTATCAGCAATAAATTTTAATTTCTTTTGGTTTGCTATTATTGGCTTAACTCTTCCTGTTGCTTTTGCTGCAGGCATTAATCCTTTTTCTGTTTCACTTGTAATAAAGGCAACAACATGACTTCCTTCCAGGTCAAAACGTTTAAAATCTCCTGGTTCTACATCATTGCTAAAAGCCCAAGAAACAATTTGTCTTTGATTTCCTAAACCTGGAACAGCTTCATCTAGAACCTTAAGACCAACAGCTTGTTTTGTTGTGTACTTGTTTTCTTTTGCTACAGTAAAAAACTTTTTATCTTTAGAAGTTTCAAGTGCAAACTGTTCTGCTTTTTGAAATATTGCATTTTCTGTGGCTTCTGAAGCAACAATTTTTCTACCAAAAGTAGCTACCTTTAATACTTTCTGAATATTCTTTTGGTCATCTATCCTTACTATGTGAAAGCCAAAAGGAGTTTTTACAATGTCTGTTGTTCCTTTTTTGTTGGTGAAAGAAAAATCTCTAAAAGCCGGAGTCATTCTAGAATAGTTAAACCAATCTAACTCACCCCCTTTTTCTGAATTTGATTTATCTGATGAAAATTGTTTGGCTAAATCATTAAATTTTCTTTTGCTTCTTTTTACAATATTTAAAACACTATCGGCTAATTTTTTTGCTTCTTCTTCTGTTCTTGTTATATCTGGTGTTGCTCTTTGAGCTCCAACAAAAGGAATTAAAATATGACTTGCTTTTACAGAATCTGGTAATTTAGAAACTTCTGTAATTTTAGAAAGTTTAAAAAATCCTTTATCTTCATAAGGTCCAAAAATATCTCCTAGTTTACCTGCATACATATCATCTGCTATAGATTTGTTTACATTTTCTTTAAAGCCAAAATTATCTATCAAGTTTACATCAGAATTATTTTCTGCTAGAAACTCTTTATTGTCAGTAGTATTTTTAAAATCTTCAATTAAGGTTGCAACATCATTTTTAATATCTTGCTTGTCTTGATCCGTTGCAGTAATATCAAACTTAACATAAGAAAGATCTCTTGAGGCCTCTACTTTAAAATCGTTAGGGTTGTCTTTAATATAGCTTTCAATTTCTGATTTACTAACAGAGATTAAACTATCTGCAACACTTGTAAATGCAACATACACAAATTGGGCATCCATTTTAGTGTTCTCAATTAAATACTCATTTTCACCCTCTTTTAAAGAGGCACCTAAACCAGCAGTTACTAAATTATTATATGTATTTCTTTCAGAATTGTCTCTAATTTGATTCATATAATTAGACCAAGCTTCCCACATTTGAGATTTATTTTCTTTCTCTGTTGCTAAAAATTGTTTGAATTTTTCTTCATCAAACAAACCAGCTTCGTTTAAAAATTGAGGATTACTTTTTACTGAGGGTGCATTAGTTATCTCTTTCCAAACATCTTCTTCACCAACTGTAATTCCAGCTTCAGATAATTGATTTTGATAAATCTTTTTTCTTAATATGTTGTCCCAAACAGTTTTTGCAGCTTGCATATCAGATACTTTCCCTCCTACTTGTTTTTTGTATTCATCTACAGCTGTTGCAAATTCTTGTCTGGAAATTGCTTCTCCATTTACTTCTCCAATTTCATTTACTTTATTAGAATTAAAGAAATCTCCAAGTGTAGAAGGATCTAATACAAATGCAAAAAGTGCTAAACCAATTATAATTATTAAGAACAATGAACGTTCTCTAATTTTCGATAAAATTGCCATACCTAGTTAATTTATTTTCAGTTGGCGAATATACGATTTGGCTTTTAATATTGCAACCCAATTAACAGATAATAACGAGCAGCTATGAAGGGAATTTAGTTAAAAGAAAATTATAAGGGCTTACCAATCTTCATTGTCTAAAATTTTAAAATAAACAGACTCAATTTTAGAACTGCTAACTTTTAATATTTTAAATTGAAAGTTTTCAATTAATAACAATTCTCCTTGTTCTGGAATGTTTTCCGTATGTTCTATTATAAAACCACCCAAGGTTTCATACGCTTCATCTTTGGGTATTTTTAAACCGTATTCTTCATTAAGATAGTCGACCTCTAATCGTGCGGAAAATTGATATTCATTTTCATTAATTTTTTCTTCTAAAAACTCTTGATTATCATGTTCATCTTCTATCTCTCCAAACAATTCTTCAACAATATCTTCTACCGTTATCATACCAGATGTTCCTCCATATTCATCAACTACAACGGCAACACTTTTACATTTTTTCATAAGTCCGTTCAAAATATCGTTAATCATCATAGATTCTGGAACAATCTCAACAGGCAATAGAATAGATTTTACTGTTTTTGGTTTTTTAAACAATTCAAAAGCATTCACATAGCCAACTACGTCATCCAAAGATGTTTTGTATACTAAAATTTTAGACAGACCTGTTTCAATAAAAACCTCCTTTAATTTGGAAACTTTTTCATAAATTTCTACAGCCACTATTTCAGTTCTTGGAACCATAACTTCTCTTGCTTTGACGCTCTGAAATTCTAGTGCATTTTGAAATATCTGGATTTCTGAATCTATTTCATCATCTTTTCCTGTATCTAATTGTTCTGAAATATAATTCCCTAACTCTTCCTTACTAAAAACTGTCTGAAGTTCATCTGAATTTGTTTTAAAAAATACACGCAAGAAAAAATCTGAAATTAATATTATAAATTCTGAAAAAAAATGAAATAATACATAGAAAAAATATGCTGGCACAGCAAATATTTTTAAAACTTCATTGGCATAAATTCTAAAAATAGCTTTTGGTAGAAACTCTGCAGTTACTAAAATAACAATTGTAGAGATTAACGTTTGGACTAATAAAATTGTAAATTCATTAAACCCATTTAAAGGGAGAGCTCTTAGTAAAAACTTGCCCATAAAATAGCTATAAATTACCAAAGAAATATTATTACCAACCAACATTGTGGTAATAAATTTTGATGATTTTTGGGTTATTTTATTGAGGAGTTTAGCTAAAAAGCCATCTCTTTTTTTTTCTAATTCTATATGAAGTTTATTCACAGAAACAAACGCAATTTCCATGCCCGAAAAGAACGCGGAAAGAATAATTGAAATAATTATAATTGCAAATTCAATTTCCATAAAGAAATTTATATACTATAAATTTTGATTGTTTCTATTTTCTACTTTTTTTCTGAAATGTCTTTTAAATAAGAATACTATTGAAATAAAAAGAGAAAACCCTAAAAACAAGTATGCCCTATTTCTATCTGTACTCCAATGCAAAAGACCTTCTATTAAACAAATAATTGCAATAATTAAATATCCGTATTGAAAAAATTTCCAAATTTTATTCATATCTATTGTTCTTCTGTTTCTAATCTTCCTGTTGTTTTCTTTGCTAAGTGCTTAGTTAAATCTTCTTTACACTCAAAACCAATTCCATAAATGGTGTCTTTTTGAGTGGTAAACGTAAATGCTTTTTCTGTGACAAAATACTGTGTTTTTTGATCCCAAAACAACTGTTTTGTTTCTAATTTTGATCTCTCAGAATGGTTCAAAACAACCACATTACCATATATTTCTGAGACTTGAGTTTTAGAATAAGACAATCCATAATCTCCTGTAATAGTAACAGAATCTTTTCCTTTATTACTAAAACTAATAATCTTTATGCCCTTGGGAAACTCATTATAGGGATGTTCTTTTCTATTGCTATAATCATGCAACAAAGGTGTTATTAATTTTGATGTAATTCTACCAGAATCTTTATACACATGAAATGCATTTTTAGCAATTCCTATAGGTAAGTTTTTATCTGCTAAAAAATCTCTAACTTTTTGAGTATTATTTGTGCAAGAAAAAAGCATTGCTATTGTATACACAAGAGCAATGCTTTTTAGTAATATTATTATATGTTTTTTCACAAAATTATTTTGATGGCACCTTAACAGTTTCTCCAACCCAACACTTAATAGCATATGTGCTTCCTGGAGTAATACCTGCTGTAAATATTACTTTTTGAGAGGGCACATTAGCTCTATAACTTCTTATATATCTTTTGGCCGAAGAAGAGATACTTGGATCTACAGCAGCAGCTCTTTGCGCCTTGTTTAATGCTGCAACATATACCATTCTCTTTTCAAACTCATTCTTACCACAGGAATTTACACTAGAAGCATATAAATTTCCAATAAACAAATATGCCTTACCAAAGTTGGGGTTATAGCTTAGTGCTTCTCTTGCTAAACTTCTAGCTTTACCTTTTTGTCCTCTTGATCTGGCAGCATAAGCAAATTTTAGTTTTGTTTTGGCTTTCTTCAGAGGGTCTGTTTCTAACTCAAATGCCTTATTTCTCATTGCAATTGCACCGCTAACATCTCCATTTTTCTCTAATATACCTGCGTAGAAAGAATAGGAATCTGAAGATGGAGCTGCTTCTGCATATGCTTTTGCTAATGTCTCAAACAAAGGGTCTGTTTGGCAGCCTTTGTTAAACATTCTAGACACTGCTCTTTTTAACCAAACAGCATTTGTTTTATTGATTTCATAATCTCTTTGGTATAATGGCACCAATCTTTCGCAAGTTGCTAATTTAGAAATTATCGCATCTAGCCCACCTTCTACTTGACCCAAAGCTTTTGAGTTTATTGTGTATGCATTTAATCTTCTAGCTTCTTTTTTATCCAAAACTCTTGTAGAGTCTTTAGTTAACTCAACTATTTTTTTAGAATAATCTTCTAACTTCTCGCCTACAGATTCTAAGACATCATCATAAGTATCAAAAACTTTTTGAGGATTTGTATCTTTATTTCTTTCGGTAACACCTTTAAAATATTTAAAAATATTTTTTACTCCCATATCTCTGGGAGAAATATTATATCCTTTCTCTAATAAGGTAAAAACTTCTTGTTCTGAAGCTAATTTATTAGAAGCTAAAAAAGTAGCATAATCACTATGAACTTTTGCAGGATTTTTTTTGGGAAAATATTGTAATCTTTGGTTATAAATTCTTTTAATTAAAGCTAATGCAGCAGTTTTATCTGCATCAGTCTTATACTTCTTTTTTGCAATAACATCACCCCTTTGATACATACTAACGTATTTATCTGCACAATTATCTAATAACCAATTTAAATTTGTTAACGCAGAATCATAATTTTTGGATGTATAATCTCCATTAAATAAATTTGCCTTAATTGCACATTCTCTGTTTGCGTCCTGAGCATTTGTTTCTGCAGTTGCTATAAATAATAATGCAGCTAGTAAAAACGTAATTTTCTTCATTTTAATAGTTTTTGTTAATCAATCTTTCTCTTAATGAACCAATTAATATCCGTCAAAGATAAACTTAATCTAAAGTTAAAATAATTTTCTTGTATTAAATTGTTACTTGTGGTTCCTTTTTTTCCAAACTCAAATCCCATGTTTACACTAGAATATCTGTTGCCAAGTGGTAAACCTAGCCCAAAAGATATGCCAAAGTCATCGATTGGGGTAAAATTCTCTCCAACTCCTGTTCCATCTAACAACAAACCTGTCTTTTCAAAACGAAGGCCTGCTCTATAAGTTACTCTATTCCAGTAACTAGAAATTGAATTAATTTTAGGTATTATAAAACCTCCTAAAGAGATTCTATTTGAATTCCCATACCGGTACACATTATTTGCATTATTTAAAATCCCTGAAACTTCTATGGCATCTTGAGCTTCATATTCTAAACCTGCATACCATTTATCAAACTTGCCTAAACCAATTCCTAAAGTTGTTTTTAATGGCAATCTATAATTTCCGTTAATAGGGAATAACTTTTTACCATCAGAATCCGTTATAGTATCTCTAATAATTTCTGATCCAGTGTTAGAAAAAGTTAATGAATATGTATGGCTAGTTCCGGTTACTTTTAAATCATTTCCTAACTTAAAGACAGCCCCGGCGGTTAAAGTTAATGTATTCTTTAACTCTTTTTTGTATTGAGCACCAATGCTTACAGATCCACCTTTTATTTCAGATTCTTCTTTATACTTAGTTGCCAAACTTACATCAGCTCTTTGATTTGATATACTGTTATTCACATTACCAAAATTAAAATCTCCCTCTATACCTAAAGAAAAACCTTTGGCAATTTTAATACCAAAACTACCATAGAGTCTATTTATACCTCCATCTCCTGAGAAAAGTGTAATTTCTGAGGGGTCATCTCCATCAAAAATAGTATTAGAAAGCGAATAGCCAACTGAAGAAACAGGTTGCATTCCAATAGAAAAACCTGCTTTTTTACCTATAGGAATAGCCAAACCAAAATAACTTAACCTTGAAGATGAACCAGTTTGTTCTCCTGAAGCATCTTTGATCGTTAAATCATTATGTAACATCCCAAAAGCATAGGTTGTATATCTTAAATCAGAATATGCTGCTGGGTTTGTGAAATTTAAATATTTATAATGGCTATATGCCGCACCAATGCCTCCCATACTATTTTGCTCTACAGTCTTAGAACTAAATTCTTCACCGATACCAAAAAAGGAATAAGGAGATGAACTTGTTCTTTGTGCTATTAAATTTGTAGATGTTATAAGCAAAAAAGCTACTAAAATCTTTCTAATCATTTGTCTTGGTTAAATATCAATAATTTGTTTAATCCTTCTAGGAGAAAATTTTGATTGGCAAATATGCTACTTTTTAATTGTTTTGCCAAGAAATTTGTATCTCCACCTGTTAAAACAACTGTTAAATTGACATATTTCTCTTTATAATCCAATATTACGCCGTCTACTTCTTTAATTACACCATTTACAACTCCAGAATTAATACTTTCATTCGTATTTTTTCCTGTAAAACTATTGACCATTTTTTTAACCAATAGCGGAAGTTTTGAAGTGTAATTATGTAACGATTGAAACCTCATTTGAATTCCTGGAGAAATTGCCCCTCCTAGATATTCAGATTTTTCATTTACAAAATCATAAGTAATACAAGTTCCTGCATCTATAATTAATACATTGTTATTTTTATATGTATTCACTGCAGATACAACCAAAGCAACTCGGTCTACACCAAGTGTTTTTGGTGTTTTATATAAATTCTTAAAAGGAACCTTTGTTGATGAAGAAACCACTAAAAAATCTGTTAATGTTTTTAATTTTAGAAGTTTTTTTGATGAAATTGATGAAACACTGGAGATAATTCCTATTTTGACCGTATTGTTTTTGATAATTTTTCTTACTTCAGAAATAATTCTTTTTTTATCAAAAACAACCAATTCAACAATTGTATCGTCCTTAAATAGAGCTGCTTTTACCCTTGTATTTCCAACATCAATAATTAAATGCATGCTTATAAATTTGATGAACTTCAAAAATACAATACATTTTTTTAAAATTTCTTTAGTAGATGTAAAAAAACATTTTATATTTGCATCCGCTAAGGCGATGGTACCTTAGCTCAGTTGGTAGAGCAAAGGACTGAAAATCCTTGTGTCCCTGGTTCGATTCCTGGAGGTACCACTTAACAACCCTATAAACGAAATGTTTGTAGGGTTGTTTGTTTTTTAGAAAACAACAAGAGGCAAATAAGAATCCACTTTTAGAACTTATGTAAGTAACTTTAGAACCTTCGTTCAAAAATGGAGGGTTCTTATTTTATAGACAAACTGCAATATTTGCTTAAATACAACTTGTACTCATAATCTGGAAAATCTAACGAAACGGCATATAACTTTACAAAAAGTAAAAAGTCTTGAAAATCAAAAGATTATCAAGACTTTTTGCGGTCTGGACGGGACTCGAACCCGCGACCTCCTGCGTGACAGGCAGGCATTCTAACCAGCTGAACTACCAAACCGTTGCCTATAGCGGGTGCAAATATAAGCCTGTTTTTTAATCTTGCAAAGAAAATTATAAAAATTTTCTTCTACTTATGAGATATGTTGTTAAAACTTCTTTAAATCCTAAATTAATATCTACAGGTACATAATCAATCTTATATTGTAAACATTTATTTTTCAAATCTTTAAAATAACTAGACACTCTCTCCGAATACTTTTCTTTAATGTTTTCTGCAAACACATTAATTTCTTCTCCAGTTTCTAAATCAACAAACTTTTTTGGTGAATAATCGAATTTAAAATCAAATTCTGTTTTTCCATCAAAAGTGTGAAACAAAACAACTTCATGTTTATTATATTTTAAATGGCGCAAGGCCTCAAACAAAACTTCTTTATCTTTTGAGGGTTGAAACATGTCTGTAAATAAAAAAATTAAAGAACGTCTATGAATTTTCTCTGCAATTTCATGCAAATATTGGTAGGTTTCCGTAGTTTTATTGGAAGCTGAAACCAAAACTTGCTCCAATTGATGCAATAGCATTTTTCTGTGGCGCTCACTTCCTTTCTCTGGTGCGTAATATTCATATGAATTAGAATATACACTCAAGCCCACAGCATCTCTTTGTCTTTTTAAGATTTCCATTAAAGAAGCAGCTGCAACTAAAGAAAACCCTATTTTATTTAAACTATCTAAAGATTGTATTTTGACTACTGGATAATGCATGGAGGCAGAATTATCGATGATAATATGACACCTTAAATTGGTTTCTTCCTCATATTTTTTAGTGTATAATTTTTCCGTTTTTGCAAACAATTTCCAATCTATATGACGTGTACTTTCTCCTTTATTATAGAGCTTATGCTCCGAAAACTCTACAGAGAAACCATGAAATGGGCTTTTATGCATACCCGTTATAAAACCTTCTACAACTTGTTTTGCAAGAAGATCGAGGTTTTTTATTTCTGATGATTTAACTTCGGATAGATTCATGTTATTTCTTAATATTTTGAGCTCTGGTTAAATTATCTGTAGTTTGTAATAGCTTTTTTAACAGGGCAGGATTGTAATTTGGATGTTCTTCTAAAAACACTTGCAATATATCAAACGCCTCTTTTGATGAGTAATTACCAATAGAGCTTGCCAACCAACCTTTAGGAAAGAAAATATCTCCTGTTAATTGCACTTCCTCCAATTTTAGTAGAATAGATTTTAGCTGTTTGATAGATGATGGTTGCCGGATTGGATGGTGCAAATTAAGCAAAGCTGTTTGGACCCAAGATTCTTTTTCTCTATTTTCTTTTTGCAAAAGTGATTTCATAAAATCAACTCTCTCTAGTTCATTATTGGAGAGTGAAGGAAGCAACCATTTAAAGCGCTCTAATCTGTCTAAATTTGAAATTCTTTGTTGTTGTTGTTCTTTAATTTCCGGAGCTTTTGGGTGCTTAAATATTGCCAAGTTCATGGCCAAAGAAGTGAAATTATCTTCGTTTAAAAAAAGATTTTTTAGGTTCTTTTTTTTCTTCCAAATTTGATATAAATTTTCTGTACCCTCCTCTGAAATTGCAATTGATTGATACAACTTAAACAAGGTTTTTTTGATGTTAGCAGGCAATTCTTTTTCTAAAAGTGTATAGATTTTATTCTCTGTTTTCTTTAGAACCCTATTTTTTTGTTCTTCAGTTAAGAAGGTCCAAAAAATAGTTTGAATACTATTAGATAAATAATTAGCAATCAACTCGTTTTCTTCTTTTTGAATGGCTTGCAAAAAAACTTCAAAAGTTTCTAAGGGAGAAACTTGACCGATGAGCATATTTTCATATAAATTGATGAATTGATACCCTCTAGAAACCTCGTCGTTTATGAAAGAATAGCTATGTATTTTCTCCTTGTAAACAGGAAAAACACCATATCCAAATCCATTTGTATTGTATAAAACTTGACCCAGCTTAAATCCTTGAACAGCCTCAGAAATATCAAAAGATTTTCCCATATTTTTTATGTTAATAAATTTTAGATACCCTCTTTTATCAATCAATTTAATTTTAAAAGACTGTGTCCAAACTTTATTGGAGCCATCTTCTGCATTTTGATGGATTACGAATTTACGTACATCTCCTTTTTCATTCAATTCTATTTCTTCTGTAAAAATTGGTCTTCCAGAAGAATGTACCCAAACATCAGACCAATTTTTAATATTCCCAGCAGACTTTGTATCTAATATTGAAACTAGCTCGTTCCAATCTGCATTTAAATTTCTGTATCTTTTTATATATTCTTGGATTCCTTCTTGAAAAGCTTCTTCACCCAATAAAGATTCCAACTGACGCATCATAATTGGTGCTTTATTATAAATAATTCTACCATATAAAGAACCTGCATTTTTAAGATTTCCTAAATATTGGCGAATGGCATTTGTTCCTTTCGTTCTGTCTTCAGAATATGCACTTGGGTAATGAGACATCATAAAACTTAGAGTATGATTAATCTCTGGATACAAAGGATTTACAATTTTATCTGCCATAAAATTAGCAAACACTTCCTTCATCCAAACATCATTAAACCATTTCATTGTTACCAAATCTCCAAACCACATATGTGACGTTTCATGTGCAATTAATTTTGCTCTGCTTAACTTCTTATTTTGAGTTGTATTTTTGTCTAAAAATAAAGACGATTGTCTGTATTGAATGGCACCAACGTGCTCCATTCCTCCGTATTGAAAAGGCGGAATTGCAGCAAAATCCATTTTTTTGAATGGAAATTTAACCTCAGTATATGCTTCTAAAAAGTCAATAGAATTTTGATGAATTTTAAAGATCTCATCTACACTTTCACCGATCTTTTCTTTATTGTTTTCTCGATACAGAAAACGCATATCAAAGACTCCGGGATTTTTTGTAATCGACGTAAATTTTCCTGCCACAAAAGAAAACAAATAGGTACTCATTAGATCTGAAGTGGCAAAAGTATGCTCCGTAAAACCGTTAATATCTGTACGATCCTCTTCTAAACCTGCCGTAAGCACTTCCCAACCCTTTGGTGCTGTAATTTTTAAGTTATACATGGCTTTTATATCGGGTTGGTCAAAACAAGGAAACAAGGTACTTGCTCTGTCTGGCACAAGTAAGGTGTATAAAAACTCTTTGTTTCTGTTAAGTGATTTTTCTCCTGCTGTAAAAAATATTTCAACAGAATTTTTACCTAAACTCAATGTAGATTTATCTATAATAAGGTGTTCACTTTGATGATTTATGGTTGAATTTTTATGGTTAATTTTTATGGATTTCAGTTTTGATGCAACCTCATTAAAATCTAGATATACATCATTTTCTAGATCGTTAACAGTAAACTTCATTTCCAATCTGGAGTCGATTGGATTTTCTTTGTCTTTCGGAATTTTAAAATCTAAATTGTAAACTACTTCAGAAATTTGCTTTTTTCTATATCTAGCAAGCTCAAATGAAATTCCTTTTTCTAAAAGTATTTTCTTATTATTTTTATGATCACAAGAAATTAAAATGATAAAAGAGAAAATAATTGAAAAATAATATTTCATTTGAAGTACTTTAGATTCTAAAAATAAAAAAAGGTTTGACTCTAGCCAAACCTTTTTTATAATATAATGTAATCGTAGACCTTATATTGCTGCATCAATTTTGCCAGTGTATACATTTTTAGGAGCAACGCCTACTTGTTTATCTACAACTTCACCGTTTTTAAAGATTAAAACAGTTGGTATATTACGAACTCCATATTTGGCTGCAAATTCTTGATTAGCATCCACATCTACTTTACCAACAATAGCTTTACCATCGTATTCATTGTGAATTTCATCCACAATTGGTCCAACCATTCTACAAGGTCCACACCAAGCTGCCCAAAAATCTACTAATACTGGTTTGTCTGATTTTAATACTACCTCTTCAAAGTTTGCATCTGTAATTTCTAATGCCATTTTATTTATTTTAAATTGTTATTCGATTTTGTTTAGCAAAAGTAAACAAATATTTTTCCAAAACAATTTTATGAAAATTTTTTTCCTTATTTGTCTATCAATAGTCTCTATCGGACAGTTTTAAAAGATGGAAGATGCTATTTTATGAATATTTGTTGATTTGCCCATAGAATAATAATGTAACAAAGGTGCTCCAGATTGAACTAATTCTTTACTTTGATTTATACACCATTCAATTCCTACCTGCCTAACCGATCTATTGTCTTTGCATTTTACAACGCTCATAATCAAATCGTCTGGTAAATCTACATTAAATCTATGCGGAATTAAATTCAATTGTTTCTTAGTAGCAATTGGTTTTAAACCAGGAATAATTGGAACTGTAATTCCTTCTGCTCGGCATTTAGCTACAAAATCGAAATACTTTTGATTGTCAAAAAACATTTGAGTAACAATATAGGATGCTCCATTTTTAATTTTCTTCTTTAAAAAATGAATATCCGAATCTAAACTTGGTGCTTCCATGTGTTTTTCTGGATACCCAGCAACACCGATACAAAAATTAGTTTTTGATGAATTTTGTAATTCTTCATCTAGATAAATTCCATCATTCAAATCTTGAATTTGAGATGTTAATTCTGAGGCAAACCTATGTCCATCTTTTTCAGGTTTAAAATATGTTTCACTTTTTACAGCATCTCCCCGAAGTGCCAATACATTGTTAATTCCTAAAAAATCTAAATCAATTAAAAAATTTTCTGTGTCTTCTTTTGTAAAACCTCCACATAATATATGCGGCACAGCATCTACCCCGTATTTATTTTGAATTGCAGCACAAATACCTACAGTTCCTGGTCTTTTTTTCACCACTTGTTTCTTTAAGAGTCCGTTTTCTAATTCTTTAAAAGTATATTCTTCTCGATGATATGTAACATCTATAAATGGAGGTTTAAATTCCATTAATTCATCTATATTATCAAATATTGATTGTACATTTTGTCCTTTTAAAGGTGGTAAAATCTCAAATGAAAACATTGTTTTTCCATTTGCTTTTTTTATGTGTTCAATTACTTTCATTTTAATCTCTAATGTTTGGATTTAGCCATTTATTGGCCTCTTCTATAGATATATTTCTTCTTTTTGAATAATCTTCAACTTGATCTTGTGTTATTTTCCCTAATCCAAAATATGTGGCTTCTTCATTTCCGAAATAGTATCCAGAAACACTTGCTGCTGGCCACATTGCTAAACTATCGGTAAGCTCAACTCCTATTCTGTTTTTTACGTTTAGCAGTTTCCAAATTGTTATCTTCTCTAAATGATCTGGACAAGCAGGATAGCCTGGTGCCGGTCGAATTCCTTTATAGTTTTCTTTAATTAAATCGGTATTTGTAAGGTTTTCTTCTGATGCATACCCCCAATGTTTTGTTCTTACTTCTTTGTGTAAATATTCTGCAAATGCTTCCGCCAATCTGTCTGCTAGGGCTTTTATCATAATGGAATTGTAATCATCATTATCTGCTTCAAACTGTGCTGCTAATTCTTTGGCTCCAAAACCTGTAGAAACACAAAATGAACCAATGTAATCCTGAATCTTGGTTTGCTTAGGAGCAATAAAATCTGCTAATGCAAATGAAGAAATTCCTTCTCGCTTTTTTAGTTGTTGGCGAAGTGTTACAAATTTTAAGCTTTCAACTTCATTCGAATCTATATTTGAGCTTTGTACTTCGATATCATCATTGACAGAATTGGCAGGAAATAATCCAAAAACTGCTTTGGCTTTTAATAATTTTTTTGAAAATACTTTTTGCAATAATTCTTGAGCGTCTGCATATAATTCAGTTGCTTGTTTTCCAACAATATCATCTGTTAATATACCTGGAAATTTACCATGTAAATCCCAACTTCTAAAAAATGGGCTCCAATCTATAAATTCCTCTAGTTTAGTGATATCAAAATCTTGAATTTCTTGAATTCCTAAGTGATTAGGTTTTACAATTTTAGAGGATTCCCAATCAATTTTAAATTTGCGTTTTCGGGCTTCATCAATAGAAATATATTCTTTGGATTTGGATCTGTTTAAGAATTTTTCTCTAAAAATAGAGTACTCTTCTCGAATCTGATTTTTATAAATAATATTGTCTTTTTTTAATAGATTTCCCACAACAGTTACTGCTCTAGATGCGTCATTTACATGAACGACTGTTTTAGAGTAATTGGGCGCAATTTTCACTGAAGTATGTGCTTTAGAGGTTGTTGCTCCGCCAATTAATAAGGGAACAGAGAAATCGTTTTTTTCCATTTCCTTAGATAAATAAACCATTTCATCTAAAGAGGGGGTAATTAATCCACTTAAACCAATTACATCTACACGTTCCTTTTTTGCAGCTTCAATAATTTTTTCTGGTGGTACCATCACTCCTAAATCAATAATTTCATAATTATTACATCCCAAAACAACGGAAACAATATTTTTACCAATATCATGAACATCACCTTTTACAGTTGCCATTAATATTTTACCCGCAAATTCTTGTTTGCTGTCTTTTTCTGCTTCAATAAATGGTCGTAGATACGCCACTGCTTTTTTCATGACTCTTGCTGATTTTACTACTTGTGGCAAGAACATTTTTCCACTTCCAAATAAATCTCCTACCACATTCATACCAATCATTAAATGACCTTCAATGACTTCAATAGGTCTGTTCGCTTCTACTCTTGCTTGCTCTACATCTTCAACAATAAATGTGTCAATGCCTTTTACCAAACTGTGGGTAATTCTTTTTTGCAAATCAAAGCTTCGCCATTCTAAAATTTTTTCTTCCCTATCCTTTTTAGTTCCTTTTACAGTTTCAGCAAAGTCCAATAGTCGTTCGGTTGCATCTTCTCTTTTATCAAATAAAACATCTTCTACACATGCTAATAATTCTTTCGGGATTTCATCATAAATTGCTAACATTGTTGGATTTACAATTCCTAGATTCATCCCATTTTTAATAGCGTGATATAAAAACGCAGAGTGCATGGCTTCTCTAACGGTGTTATTACCTCGGAAAGAAAAGGACACATTACTTACCCCGCCAGAAACATTTGCAAAGGGTAAATTTTTGCGAATCCATTTGGTTGCTCGAAAGAAATCAACAGCATTTTTTCTGTGTTCGTCCATTCCTGTTGCAACAGGAAAAATATTAGGATCGAAAATAATATCATAAGGAGGAAACCCAACATCATCAACCAAAATAGTATACGAACGTTGGCAAATTTCAATTCTTCGGCTGTAATTATCTGCCTGACCTTTTTCATCAAAAGCCATCACTATGACTGCGGCTCCGTATCGTTTAATGAGTGTTGCTTGTCTAATAAATTCTTTTTCTCCTTCTTTTAAACTGATTGAGTTCACCACAGATTTCCCTTGCACAATTTGTAATCCAGCTTCAATAATTTCCCATTTAGAGCTATCAATCATTATTGGAATTTTAGCAATATCTGGTTCTGAAGCAATCAGGTTTAGGAAGGTTGTCATAGCATATACGCCATCTAGCATTCCTTCATCCATATTGACATCCAATATTTGTGCTCCGCCCTCTACTTGATCTCTAGCAACAGCTAATGCCTCCTCAAATTTTTCTTCCTTAATTAATCGAAGAAATTTACGAGACCCTGTTACATTAGTTCGTTCTCCAATATTAATAAAATTACTCTCTGGAGTTACTACTAATGGTTCTAATCCCGATAGAGTTAAATAGGTATTCATAGGCTTACACTAAAATTTTTCTTGGTTCATATTTTGCAGAAACTTCTGCAATTGCTTTAATATGATCAGGGCTTGTACCGCAACATCCTCCAATAATATTGATCAAATCATCTTTCAAATAACCTTCTATAAAAGCTTGCATCTGCTCAGGAGTTTGATCGTATTCACCAAAAGCATTTGGCAAACCTGCATTTGGATGAGCAGAAGTAAAAAAATTAGTCTCTCTTGACAAACGCTTTAAATAAGGCTGTAATTGTTCTGCCCCTAGAGCGCAATTAAAACCTACAGATAATAAAGGTATGTGGGAAACAGAGGTTAAAAATGCCTCTACAGTTTGCCCAGAAAGTGTTCTTCCAGAAGCATCTGTTATGGTTCCAGAAACCATAATAGGAATCTCAATATTCCTTTCTTCTTTTACTTCATCAATTGCAAATAAAGCAGCTTTTGCATTTAAAGTATCAAAAATTGTTTCTATTAAAAGTAAATCTACTCCACCATCTAATAACGCTTCTACTTGCTGTTTGTAGGCAGTTCTTAATTCGTTGAATGTAACAGCTCTATATTCTGGTCTATTTACATCTGGCGACAAGCTTGCTGTTCTATTAGTTGGACCAATACTTCCCGCAACAAATCGGGGCTTTTTTGGATTTTCTTTGGTGAATTTTACTGCTACCTCTTTCGCAATTTTTGCAGATTGGTAGTTTAGTTCATATACTAACTCCTCCATCTGATAATCGGCCATTGCTATGGTAGTTCCTGAAAATGTATTGGTTTCAATGATATCTGCTCCCGCTTCAAAATATTTTCCATGAATGGATTTAATAGCCTCTGGTTGAGTAATAGACAATAAATCGTTGTTTCCTTGTAATGGTATTGGGTAATTTTTAAACCGTTCGCCTCTAAAATCCTCTTCAGTAAACTTATAGGCTTGCAGCATGGTTCCCATTGCACCGTCCAGAACTAAAATCCGTTCTTTTAAAATTTTATATATGTTTGACATTTTTTTTGATATTTATATCAATATGTCATCAGGAAAGGTAGTTTTTTCGCTGTTATCTTTCAGATTTAAAAAAAGTCTGTAGAATGTAGCACCTTTCTCAATAGTAATGAGAGGTTGCTAAGGCTTCAATGGGTCTAATCCCTCTGCCTTTCGTGATAACGTATCAATAAGATAATGAACTGAAGTGCAAATTAACGGAATATTTATTTATTTGAAGAAATATGTTCCTATTATTTTGCAGCAAAGGTGAGCGCTTGTTCTAAATCTGCAATAATATCTTCAAAATTTTCTAAACCAACAGAAACTCTTACCAAACCTTTCGTGATTCCAACCTCTAACCTATCTTCTTCAGATAACCTTCCGTGAGTGGTAGATGATGGATGGGTAACAATAGTTCTAGTATCTCCTAAATTTGCAGATAATGAACACAATTTAATGTTGTCTAAAAATGTTCTTCCCGCTTCAATTCCTCCTAAAATTTCAAAAGCAACAATATTCCCACCTAATTTCATTTGACTTTTTGCGATTTCATATTGAGGGTGCGATGTTAAAAATGGATATTTTACAAAGGCAACATTTTCTTGCGTTTCTAAAAATTTGGCAATTAACAAAGCATTTTCTGCGTGTTTTTCTACTCTAATTGCCAAGGTTTCTAAACTTTTAGATAATACCCAAGCATTAAAAGGGGACATTGCTGGACCTGTATTTCTAGCAAATAAATAAATTTCTCGCATTAATTCTTTATTTCCAACAGTGACGCCCCCTAAAACTCTTCCTTGACCGTCAATTAGTTTTGTTGCTGAATGAATTACTAAATCTGCACCAAATTTTATAGGCTGTTGTATATAAGGTGTTGCAAAACAATTATCTACAATAAAAATTAGATGGTGTTTTTTAGCAATTGTACCCATCAATGCTAAGTCTAAAATATCTACAGCAGGATTTGTAGGTGTTTCTACATATAAAATCTTTGTGTTTGGCTGAATTAATCCTTCTACCAAATCAACTTCATTCACTTTAAAATACGAAGTTTCTATATTCCATTTTGGTAAAAACTTTGTAAACAAACTATGTGTAGAACCAAAAACTGATCGGCAAGAAACGACATGGTCTCCTGCGTTTAACAACGCTGCAAATGTTGTGAAAATTGCAGACATACCTGTTGCAAAAGCATAGCCTGCTTCTGCACCCTCCATCTGTACAATTTTATCTGTAAATTCTGTTGTATTTGGATTGGAAAATCTGCTGTATAAATTGCGCTCTTTTTCTTCTGCAAATGAAGCTCGCATTTCTTCTGCATCCTCAAAAACAAAACTAGATGTAAGGTATAATGGTGTAGAGTGTTCTGAAAATTGACTTTTTTCAGTTTGAATTCTAATGGCTTGTGTTTCGAAATGCTTACTCATTATGACACCTATTTTTAAATACTGTTTGCTTAATTATTATGTTTTGCAACCCTTAAAATATCACCAAAAACGCCTCTAGCGGTTACGTTAGATCCCGCTCCTGCACCTTGAATTACAATTGGTTGTTCTCCATAAGATGCTGTATAAATTTCAAAAATAGCATCAGAACCTTTTAAAGAACCTAATGGAGAATTTTTCGGAACCGATACTAACTGCACATCTAAACTCCCTTTTTCTTGAGATAAATCTCCACTCAATTCGCCAACATATCTTAAAACTTGATTGTCTTGTTGATTTTCTTTTAATTGCTGATATTCATTGTTCATCAAATCTAAATTCGATAAGAAATCATCAACGGAAACCTCCCTTAAATTTTCCGGAATTAAATTCTGAATATGTACATCTACCAATTCGTTTTCTAAATCTAGTTCTCTTGCTAAAATCAACAACTTTCTAGCAACATCATTTCCACTTAAATCTTCTCGTGCATCTGGTTCTGATAATCCACTATCAATAGCTGTTTTCAAAACTTCAGAGAAGGGTATATTTTCTTCAGAAAAAGTATTGAACACATAACTTATACTTCCTGAGAAAACACCTCTAATTTTAGTGATATTCTCACCAGACTCATGTAATAAACGAATCGTATCAATTAAAGGTAAACCTGCACCAACATTAGTCTCATACAAGTATTGCTTTTTATTTTCTTTTAACTTTATTCTCAATTCTTTATAAAAATCGAAAGACAAGGTATTTGCAATTTTATTGGAAGAAACAAGATCGAATCCCGATTCAATCAAAGGAATATAATTGGATACAAAAGACTTGCTTGCTGTATTATCTACTGCAATTAAATTCTCCAAATGGTGTAATTCTGCAAATTTTATAATCTCTTTTATAGTTGTATTTTCTTGTCCTATCTCTATAATATCTTGTTCCCAGAACTTTGAAATCCCCTTATTATTTAGTAGTATTTTTTTAGAATTTGCCACTGCAAAAACATTAAGTTGAATATTTCTTCGCTCTAAAATAGAAGAAGCATTTTCTAAAATTTGATGAATTAAAGTGCTGCCAACAGTCCCTTTTCCAAAAATTGCAATATTTATTTTTTTAGCAATTCCAAAAACCTGACCATGAATGACATTTACTGCTTTTTGAAGTTCCTCTTTTTGAACCACCAAACTCACATTTTTCCCAGTAATTGTATTGTTGAATAAAATAGGAACAATTTGATTTCTAATCAAAGCATTGTAAGGCAAATGAAACTCACTTAAATCTTGCCCAATTATAGATATTACTGCAACATTTTCTCTTATTGAAATCTGAGTTACATCTTGAGAATAAAAATCACTTTCAAATTCTTTTTCTAATGCTAAAACTGCTTCTGATGCTTTATTTGCGGCAATAATTAAACCAATTCCTCTTTCTGATGAACCCTGAGAAATAATGCTTACACTGATATCATTCTCACTTAAAACTTTAAAAATTCGAGCATCAACGCCAACCTTGCCCAACAAGCCTCTTCCTTCAAAATTTAAAAGAGATACATTGCTTATTGTAGAAATAGATTTGATTCCTTTTTCAGAAGATTCGGCGGTGATTAACGTTCCTTTATCTTCTGTATTAAACGTATTTAAAATACGTAAATTAATATTCTTTTCTAATAACGGGATGATGGTTTTTGCATGTAAAATAGTGGCACCAAAATTTGCCAATTCATTTGCTTCCGAATAGGATAATTTCTCAATTTTCTTTGCCTCTGAGACCAAATCGGGGTTTGCCGTAAAAATTCCACTAACATGGGTATAATTCTGTAACTCTTCTGCATTTAAATAATTCGCTAAAAGTGCTGCTGTATAATTACTTCCGTTTCTTCCCAAAGTAGTAGTTTCTCCTTTTTTATTTGTTGAAATAAAACCCGTTACAACATTAACCGTATTTGAATTTTCTTTAAAATATTTCACCACATTTTCAGATGAAACTGGATATATAGGCTGGGCGTTTCCAAAGTTTTCATCTGTAACAATTAATTTTCTGGCATCTGTAGCATTTGAATTTATTCCTTCCTTTTCCAGTAAACTTACCAGTACTTTTACGGCTACTAATTCTCCTTGTGCTAAAACTTCATCTTTTATTTTTTTGCTATAATCGCCCAACAAGGAAACTCCTTCAAATATAGTTTCTAGAGTTGAAAATTCTTTGGACAAATCAACAGCTCTATTTGGTATTAATTGATATTCTTTCAATTCTTCAAACGCAGTTTTATACTCTTTTTTAGCAGCTGCTTTCTCTAAAATAAGTTCTAAATCGTTCGTAGTATTCCCTCTCGCAGAAGCAACAATAGTTATTTTTTCTGCATTATTGTATTTACTAAGAATAATTTCAATAGCATTTTTAATCCCTTTATCATTTGCAAGAGATCTACCTCCAAATTTTAATACTTTCATTTTATTTGCGCTATATTCTTTGTTAAAAACAGGTTCTATAATTTTCTGTAATTGATCATATTCAATTAAAAATGCATCATGACCATGTACAGAACTAATTTCGTTATAGGTTACATTATTTTTTGTTAGGGTTAAATTTTTAAAGGTTTCTCGATTTTCTTCCGCTGTAAAAAATAAATCAGAATCCACACCAATAATGTGAATATTTGCTTCAATTTGTTTAAGAGTTTCTATATTTTTCTCTCCGTTTTTAGAGGCATCAATACTTTTTAGTAATTGATTCATTAATTTGTAGGAAGATAATTGGTAGCGTTCTTGTAATTTTTTACCATGATGTAACAACCAACTTTCTACATTAAAAATTGTAGAATCTTCTTTTTTAGATCGATGAAAGCGTTCTTTAAAAGAAGTGGGAGTTCTATAGCACAGCATAGCATGCATTCTTGCATCATGAACAGGATTGCTAGAATTTACCAAAAATTGTTCTTGAATATGACAATTTGCAATTAACCAATCGGTAGATTTCCAATCGGTGGCTATTGGCAAAAAATGCTGGGTGATTGTAGGATTTAAAACCATCATTTCCCAAGCAATTCCTCCACCTAATGAGCCACCAATTAAAGCAAATAATTGTTTTATTTTTAACAGATTTAATCCTTGTATAAAAATAGTTGCAATATCTCTTGCTATAAAATCTTTGTAATTCTCTATTAAAAAACCATCGAAGCCATTTCCAGGAATATTGAAAGACACAACCGAATACACATTTGTATTTATTGATTTTTCTACTCCAACAATTTCTTGCCACCATCCTTGCTCTCCAGCAACATTACTGTTCCCTGTTAATGCATGATTTACTAAAATAACTGGAGCAACTCCTAAATTTTGACCAAAAACTTGGTAACTTAAATTTATCTCAGGAATAAAAGCACCCAATTCTGTGGTAAAGTTTTTAATTTTGATATGGTGTAGTTGGTTTTTCATATAGGTTAAAAGTGAATATTCTCTTTTTGTTTTTTTTTGAGTTTTATATTTCTGAAAAAGCTTCTTTCAAATCATTTTTCAAATCCTGTAAATCTTCAATTCCAACAGATAATCTTATTAAATCTCTCGTAACCCCTGCACTTTGTTGTTGCGCTTCATCTAATTGTTGATGCGTTGTACTTGCAGGATGAATGATTAATGATTTTGTATCACCAATATTTGCTAACAAAGAGAATATTTTTGTTTTATCGGCAACTGTTTTTGCAGCTTCAAAACCACCTTTTACCCCAAAAGTAACCAATCCGCTTTGTCCTTTTGGTAGATACTTATCTGCTAAAGATTTGTATTTATTGTTCCTTAAACCAGGATAATTTACCCAAGCAACTTCTTCTTGCTTTTCTAACCATTTTGCTAGTTCCAACGCGTTTGCAGAATGTTGTTTTATCCTTACTGATAAAGTTTCTAGACCTTGAATTATATGAAAAGCATTTGTAGGACTTAACGCACCACCAAAATCACGTAATCCTTCCAAAATCAACTTAAAAGTATACGAAGCAGAGCCCAGAGCTTCATGATACACCAACCCATGATAACCAGCTGAAGGCTCCGTAAACTCAGGAAATTTTCCATTTGCCCAATTGAAAGTTCCCGCATCTATAATTGCACCTCCCAAGGAGTTCCCTTGTCCACCGATATATTTTGTAAGTGAATGAATTACAATATTTGCACCATGTTTGATAGGATTTAACAATGTCGGTGTTGCAACAGTATTATCAACCATAAAAGGAACTTCCGCTGCTTTAGAATGTTTAGCAATCGCTTCTAAATCTAACACATCTAATTTTGGATTCCCTAAAGATTCTACAAAAAAAACTTTTGTATTGTCTTGAACTGCAGCAGCAAAATTTTCTGGATTTGAGGCATCCACAAAGGTGGTAGTAATTCCTAATCTTGGTAAAGTTACACTTAGTAAATTGTAGGTACCTCCGTACAAACTACTAGAAGCTACAATATGATCTCCTGCCTTTAGCAAGGTTAACAAACCTGTAGAAATTGCAGAAGTTCCAGAAGCAAAAACAACTGCTCCTATTCCCCCTTCTAAAGCAGCCAAACGGTCTTGTAAAATTTGATTTGTTGGATTGTTTAATCGGGTATAAATAAACCCTAATTCTTTAAGAGAAAATAAATTTGATGCATGATCAGAATCATTAAAAACATAGGATGTTGTTTGATAAATAGGAACAGCTCTAGTGGCTCCATTTTGTGTTACGTCGTGCCCTGCGTGCAATGCACTTGTTGCTAATTTTTGAGTACTCATTTTTCTAGTTTTTTGAGTTAATAAATAATTAAACCAAAAGTCAATTTCATCAAAATTTTGATGTACGAATAGAAAAATGTTAAAAAGAAATATAGAATATTTCAGAAATGAAAATTCTTTTTTGTTATCTATCCAAATAAAAAATATTTAGGTAGAATGTAGCACCTTCTTTATCTCTAAAGGGTTGCTAAGGCTTCACAGGGTCTAATCCCTCCACCTTTCTTGATAACATTTCAATAAGTTATTGAACTTTGTGAATGCAAATATATGTTCAGAAAAATTTAATATCCTAATAAATTATCATTTATTTTAAATTTTTTAATATTTCGAAAATAAAAAAATGAATTTATACACCTAGAAGATCAATGAAATAGTATTTGCTAAAAACTTATTGAGCAATTAAAAAATATTATTATAATAAATTCAATCTCTTTTAAAATTAAACTGTAACTTTGCAGTCTAACAAATAGAGGAAAAATTTGACTGATTGCAACCTCAATAAAAAATGCTAAAGCAGTACTTCAATACTACTTTGGCGGCCAAGCAATCTGATAATTTATAGAATCTATAAAAATTTAAGAGAACATTTATGTCATATTTATTCACATCAGAAAGTGTTTCTGAAGGACATCCAGATAAAGTTGCAGATCAAATTTCTGATGCTTTGATTGATAATTTTTTAGCTTTTGACCCAACAAGTAAAGTTGCCTGTGAAACGCTAGTTACAACTGGGCAAGTGGTTTTAGCGGGCGAGGTAAAGTCCAAAACATATTTAGATGTACAAAAAATTGCTAGAGATGTAATTAACAAAATTGGTTACACTAAAAGTGAGTATATGTTTGATGGGAATTCTTGCGGAGTTTTTTCTGCAATACACGAACAATCTCCAGATATTAATCAAGGTGTAGATAGAGAAAATCCAGAAGAACAAGGTGCAGGAGATCAAGGAATGATGTTTGGTTACGCAACTGATGAAACTGAAAATTATATGCCTTTAGCTTTAGAATTATCTCACAGGCTATTAATTGAATTGGCTGCTTTAAGAAGAGAAAATAATGATATCAATTATCTACGCCCAGATGCAAAATCTCAAGTAACTATTGAGTATTCTGATGACAATATTCCACAAAGGATTGATGCAATTGTTATTTCTACCCAACATGATGATTTTCTAAAATCTGATGAGTTAATGTTGGCTAAAATTAAAAAAGATATTGTTGAAATATTAATTCCCAGAGTGGTTGCTAAATTACCATCACATCTCCAGAAATTATTTACTGATCAAATTACATATCACATCAACCCTACTGGAACATTTGTAATTGGTGGACCTCATGGTGATACCGGTTTAACAGGAAGAAAAATTATTGTTGATACCTATGGCGGAAAAGGAGCTCACGGAGGGGGTGCTTTTTCTGGAAAAGACCCCTCAAAAGTTGATAGATCTGGTGCTTACGCAACAAGACATATTGCTAAAAATTTAGTTGCTGCAGGTGTATGTAAGGAAATATTAGTTCAAGTTTCATATGCTATTGGTGTTGCAAAACCAACGAGTATAAATGTAGAAACTTATGGAACTGCTGCTGTGAATTTAACTGATGGGGAAATTAGTAAAATAGTAGAAACTATTTTTGATATGCGACCATATTTTATAGAAAAACGTTTAAAATTAAGAACCCCTATTTATTCTGAAACCGCTGCATATGGGCATATGGGAAGAATATCTGAAAAGAAAATAGTTACTTTTTCTAACCCAATGGGAGAAACTATCTCTCAAGAAGTAGAAACATTTACTTGGGAAAAATTAGATTTTGTAGAGACCGTAAAAGAAGCTTTTAAACTCTAAGAAAAATTTTAGATATATGTAAAAACTCAATGCATTTGCATTGAGTTTTTTTTTAAGTTTTCTTTATTTTCCTTATCATTTTCATCCTATGCCAAGCAGTTTTATGACGTTGTTTATAAAACCATAAAGTACCTAGATCTAATAAAAAATAAAACAAACTAATTCCACTTGGCGGATTATAACTTGGTAAAAAATCGAAAACCCCCCATGCAGTTGCTGGCCATTTCCAACATAAATAATTGGTTCCTATTATTTCTAAATAAGCAACAGTAATATACATTGTCAAATAAAAAAGACGCTCTCTTGGTTTATTTTTTAAAATTAGTAATGTTGCAATTGTCATTACAAAACCAAAAATATCATTTTTGAAAATTAAAAAAACACTTGCATAAATAAATATAAAAACTGCAAAAAATATTTCTATTTGTTTTCTGTATTTTAAAATTGAAGATGCTTTTGAAAAATATAAAACAGCCACGTATACAATGGCATGTCCTGGAGGAATATAATGTGGAACATTTTCTAACCTGTATGTGTACATGCCCAAAGCAATTGAGAAAAGATATTCACCTATAACAGCAATGATAACTGCCGAAATCATCTGCTCTTTTATCCGTTTGTTAACTTGCCAAAAAACAATTGCAAAGACAATAAACATAGTAATATTAGCATAAAATTGGGCGTTTATAGTTATTTCTAGCATATAATGACTGTCTAAAAACAACCCAAAAGCGATAAATAAAAATAAAGACCCTAAGCTTTTAAAAGTCGCTAGGAATGGAGATTTTGACGCGGCTAAACTCATGATGCTAAAATAAAAAAATGACTCAAAATTGAGCCATTTTAATTCAAAAAATTTATGGTAAATTTATAATTGGTAACGAACTCTAAAACTTATAAATCTTGGTAGAATAAATCTTTCATTAACATTAAATGAAATAATATTTTGACTTACAGATGCTTGCGAACCTGTTGCCAATAAATTACTACCAACCAATTCATACTCCCATTTTGCATCTCTATCCTTTCTGTATGCTAATGTAGCGTTCCAAATTTTAAAAACGTTTTGAATGCTACCATCCTGTCTTTGTTCATTATAAGAAAAATCTGATCTTAAGGTAACAGAATTCCATATGTAGGCATCAAAATTAATTGATGGTGCATGTGTTACCGTTTTTATATCTTCTCTTCTAGCGCTGTTACTTTGATCAACGAAAGACAAGTTATAACGTAAACTAACATTGGGTGCTTTTCTAAAATTTGTACCAATACTTGTATTGACACCTCGAACTAAACTTTCATTCGTATTCTCTAAAGTATTGATAAATTGATAACTTTTACCATAAGAAAAATTACCTCCTAAAGCGGTTCTAATCTTCCCAAATTGTTTTGAAACTCTACCAAAAGCAGTAAAATTTTCATTATCAAAAGGTGAGTTTATAGATGTACTACTTGAGACTACAGAACCGGGTTCAAAAATTGTATTGTTGTTTACTTGATTCGCAGTTTTTCTATAATTCAATCTAGCAAATACACTACTATTATTAAATAAATTAAAACTTCTGTAGTTCAATGTTAAGTTGTGAAAACTCGCATTTATTAAATCTGGATTTCCTGTAAAAAAAGAATTATAACTGTTGGCAACAATCCCTCTAGCAATCTTATTTACATCTGTAAAATTAACTTCTTCTTTATATCTAAATGTTAAACTCTCACTTCTTTTGAACTGCATAACCACCTCAAATTCTGGTAAAAATTTTGCAAATTTATCTTGAAAAAACTCTGTGCCATACTGGGTATTTCTTGAATTGTAAGAATGTATTGTGAAACCCGGTGTAAATGTAAAAATACCTGCTTTTAAACGATACCTTAATCCTGCATAAATGTCTGTAAAATTATATTCAGTATCGTTTGTTATTTGTGGATCATTAACCCCTTGTATTGATGGGTCTGGGTCAAATTCAGTACCATTGTCTAGAATTTGAAAAAATCTTGAATTAAAATTTTGCTTACTTAGAATGGTACCAGCAACAAAATTTAAATTACTCTTGGTATTTAGGATATAGTAATAATCTAATTTTGCATCTAGTTGGTTGGTTTTTACTCTTCTATCCTGTTCTAAAGTATAAAACATATTAGATCTGTCTAAACCTAAACTTTCTGCAGCATCGTCAAAACCATCTTCAAATTGTTCTAAATCTTCTTCGTCCGTTGGATTGTTATTTAATGGATCATTCTCTAAAGAGGCCACATAAAAAGGATCTTCATCTTGAAATAAATGTTGAACTTCTAAAGCAAAAATACTCGTTTCACTTGCTGTGTAGAAATAACTGAAGTTTTGGTTTATCTTAAAAGGTGTAGCTCTTTCAGTTTCTGTAATATCACTTAAAACAAGAGAATTTACATTATCTGTTCTGAATTCATTTGAAAACCGACCGGAAATATCATAATTTAATTGGTTGTCAAAATCCTTCTTGTAAATTGTACTAAATCGAAACAAGCCTGTATTGCTTGTTTGATCTGTTTTGTTATCCACAAAATCGTCTGGTGTATTTGGATCTACATAATCTATAGAATTGATATTTCTTTGCCCATTACTATTGCTAGACCAAATTAAAAAACCACTTAAATCTAATTTTTTATTGGGTGAATAGCTAAAATTTAATGCAGATAATTTTGTTTCAATCTTGTTGGCATTTCTTGCATTGGCATTTAAAAAACCAATTCCCGCATCCGCAATATTAATATTTGTTCCATTGGATGGACTCTGACTTCGAAAACCTCCGCCAAAACTTCTTACATCTCTTCTACTTAGCACAACATCTCCAATATTATTTAAGTCTCCAATTACATTTATGGTGTACTTGGGTGTATAATAAAAGAGCTTTGGTTGGAAAAGATACAATCCTGTGTCAGTAGAATTACCAGCTCCAGCTGTAATATCTCCAAACCAAAAATTTGTTTTACCCTCCTTTAGTTTAATATTGATAGCAACTCTATCTTGATTATTTTGAACACCGCTAAGTTGGCTTACATCTGAATAATTCCTTAAAACCTGAATTTTATCTACTGCGTTGGAGGGAATGTTTTTTGTTGCCAATTTTGTGTCTCCGCTAAAAAACTCCTTACCATCTACCATTATTTTTTCTACAACCTTGCCTTCAACTTCTATTTCACCAGCATCATTTAATTCGACACCAGGAAGCTTTTCTAGTACATCTCCAAGTTTTCTTTCAGAACCATTTTTAAAGGAATCTGCATTGTAAATAATAGTATCTCCTTTAATGGTTACAGGCATTTTTGAAACAATATTAATTTCATCTAACATATTGCCTTCTGACATGATATAGTTCTTCGTGATATTTGTTTCTTTGGTCTTTAAAAACTCACTAATTTCTGTAAAACCAATGTAACTAATTTTAATATTGTACACTGTGTTTTTTTTCAAATCAAGTTTGAAATTTCCGTTAGCATCTGTAAAGCCATATGAAGAAATGGATTTGGCCACAGTATCTATGGCAATAACGTTTGCCATTTCCAATGGAGTTCCAATTGAGTCTTTTACAACACCCGATAGGTTAATTTGGGCAGTTGTAAACCCTGTCACCATTAAAATGGCAAGTAGTAGTAAATTTTTCATAAATGAATTGATTAAATTTTGATTACGATCTTCCGCCTCGTCCTCCACGTCCTCTGTTTCTGAAACGTTCTCTTAACTCTTCTGATTTTTTCTTTACAATTTCATTATACTCATCTCTAGAAACTTCCTTTCCTTTATTTGGTTCTTTAATTACAAGAACCTCATCAGAATTGATTATAATTTCTGTACATAACATGGTAGTTCTTCCTGCATTTAATTCTAAAATTAATCCTGGTAAACCATAATATTTGTCTGGTCCAGAGCTCACAGGAATCTGCGGAGAATACCAAGCAGTGATGTTTAGCATTTTTACTTTTGGCTTTTCTTTCGTTTTTGTAGAATCTTTCTTGTCATTGTCTCTTCTTCTACTAAAAATACTACCCCAATCTACATTGGTATCTTCTTTGGTTAAGGTTGCTTTATAACATACATAGTTCCCAATTTTTTTTGTTTCAGTTCCTAATTGCCACTTTGGCTGCTCCATAGCTTCAGTTACTAAAAAGCGTTTGCTAAACTGCTCTACATCTTCAATCATCTTTTTATCTTTCAGGCTTTTGTAAATAGAACCTTGACCATTACTTCTACCCCAACTTGGTCCTGAAGTTCCTGGCCCTTCTAATTTTACATCCTCTTTAAAAGAAGATTCTGTTTTATTGAAGTTAAGAGTATATGTTTTTTCCAAGAAATTTTTCATTCTTGCCATCATTTGCTTCTTACGTTGCTCACTCATTTGATTTCCAAACCGACTCATGTCCACTGTTGTTTTAGACATGTATTTGGCTGTTCCTTGAAAATTTTTCTGTGCAAAGGTAGTCACAGTAAGGGATGCTATCAGAAAGGTTAATATTGATTTCATAATTAATTGATTTAATTTTCCTCAAAACTAATTCTTTTATTTCGCTATAAGACTTAAAAAAAACTTAAAAGTTTAATAAGATGAAAAAAAAAATAAACAAAACAACTTATTAACCTCCTATTTTAATCTCTATTCCATTTCCTATATCTAATCCTTTTCTGCTTTTAAGCTTTTCCATCAGTTCTTTAGATTTTTGCTTTTTAATTTCAGAAAACTTCTTTTGTGAAACAACTTTCCCTTTGCTTGGCTCAACAATTGTAATTTTTTCAGAAGGGTTTAAAATAATTTCTGTACAAACAATTGTCTTTTTACCGTCATTTACTTCTAATATTAGACCTGGTAAACCTTGGTAAGTTCCAGGACCATTGCTTACAGGAACTTGTGTTGTGTACCATGCAGTAGTTATAATGGTTTCTTTTTTTATTGACTCTTTAGAATCACCGTCTATCAGGGTTATTTTTTTATTTTCAATTTCTTTAGAATAGGTGGCTTTATAACAAGTATATTTTCCTATATTTTTAGTTTCAGAGGACAATATCCAAGGGTGCTCTGGCAAGGTGTCTTTTACCAAAAAACGTTTCCCCATAATTTCAGTCTGATTCACAAATCTTTTTTCTTGAATGTTCTTATAATAAATATCTGTTTTCCCTGAGCCACCAATTGACATAACCATAAAACTATTTTTTCCTCTTGGTGTTTTGGGCCCCTCTAAAGCAACTTCTTGCGTATAGGTTGAATTGTACTTATCAAATTCTAATACATAGGTTTTCTGATTCATTTTTTGCATTCGTTTCCGAATTTCTTCTTGCATTTGCTCATCCACCCCTGGATTGTTTTCAGCAGAAATTTTAAAATTGCTTTTCATACTTGTCTTATAAATAGCTTTTCCTTGAAAATTTTGAGCTTGAATAGAAAAAACGAATACTAGTGCAACTGTAGAGATTAGTGTTTTCATAATTTAGTTGTTTTCGTATTTTTTCGATATTTTTATCATTCGTTTTAGCCTTTTTTTTGATTGAGCAATTAAAGAATCAATAAGTTTAGACTCTCCTGAAACGGTTATCTCACTTTTGAATTTATGTTTAGACTCTTTTAAATCAATTTCAAAGCTCATTGTAATGATTTCATCTTCTTTATGAGACTCAAAAATGCTTTTTATCTCTTTCCAATCAATGGTTTCCAATTCTTTAATTGAGTTAGAAGAATATTTTAATGAAGTAACTTTAGCTGCTACATTTTTAAAATATTCTACATTCGTTTTTTCTTCTTGCCCGAAGCCAAATAGGGAAGCAGATAATAATAGTAAGGTTAGTACTCTTTTCATTTTCTATGGTTTTAAATTTAACAGTACAAAAATGCAAACCAAAACTGTATTTTAAGGTTAACAAGTGTTAACGAGTGTTAACCATCCGTTTTTATAAATTTTAGAAACTATATTTGTAGTATGAATACCAAAAAGTACAGATGGATTCTTTATTTAATTGTCATAACAATTATCACAACAATTGCCATACAATTTTATTGGAACTATAAAAACTACGAGGAAAACAAACAACAAGTAGCCAATGAAATTCAGCGAAGCTTAGACAATGCTGTTGAAGAATATTTTGCCAAATTAGCAAAAGAAGAATTTACAACCATCATCGATCTAAATCGTGATAGAGTCAGAAACTCCTATAGAGAAATACAATTCGATTCCATTTTTAAGAACTCTCCTGGCTTTCAGAAAATAAAATCATTGATTAAAAAAGATACTTCAAAAGAAAAATCTGAGGTTAAAATTACCAATATTTCTTTCACTACGGATACTTCATTAGACGCAAAAAAAACTGATTCTATTTTAAAAAGAATCGCTAAACGAGTTCCATCAAAGCAAAAAAAAGTACCCAAAAAAACTTCCGATACCTTAGCTAACAATTTCAAATATTTTAGTGGAAAAAAAGCTGCTGATAGTTTAAAATTGATAAAAAACTTAAAACCTATTTTTCTTTCGGTAGCTACCAATTATATCGAGTACCCTCAACTAGACTCATTGCTACAAAATCAATTAGACAAAAAAAAGATTCCATTACAATTTATATTCAATCATTTAAAAAGTGATACGATATTTTATTCATCCAATGATTCGCTGGTTTCTAAAAATTTTAACAAGCAGATTAGCTCAAAATCTACCTATTTAAAAAAGGATGAAAAATTTCAACTGTTGTATAATAACACAAATACAGAAGCTTTAAAAAGAAGTTCTCTCGGAATTTTTTTATCGCTTTTATTATCTTTAGCCGTAATATCGAGTCTGTTTTATCTGTTAAAAATCATCCGTCAGCAAAAAGAGTTGGCTGAAATTAAAAATGATTTAATTAGCAATATCACTCACGAATTTAAAACCCCCATAGCCACCGTTGCTACTGCCCTTGAAGCCCTTGAGAATTTCAACGCAAGTGAAGACAAAGCGAAGACTAAAAAATATGTATCGATATCTTCTAAACAACTAGAAAAGCTGCATCAAATGGTAGAAAAATTATTAGAAACTGCCACCTTAGATAGCGAACAATTATTGTTAAAAAAAGAACCGCATGATATGGTTGAATTGATTGATCAAATCACTCAAAAACATAAAACTCTAGCTACAGAAAAACAAATACACTTCCATACAAAAACAGATGCTATCATCACAAATATCGATATATTTCATTTTGAAAATGCCATTTCCAATATAATAGACAATGCTGTAAAGTACGGTGGAAATACCATTGAAGTTTCTATAAATGATTTATCAAATAGTATAGAAATTTCGATTTCAGATAATGGAAATGGAATTGAGAAAAGTCAACAAGAAAAAATTTTCGATAAATTCTATAGAGTCTCAAAAGGAAATACCCATGATGTAAAAGGTTTTGGAATTGGCTTGTACTATTCAAAAAAAATCATCGAAAAACACCACGGAACTATTCAGCTATTATCGAACTCTAAAAATACTATTTTTAAAATTACACTGCCAAAATGAATACAATAAAAGTGCTCTTAGCAGAAGATGAGACAAGTTTAGGAATGATTGTGAAAGAGAGTTTAGAGACTAGAGGTTTTGAGGTTTTTTTAGCAGAAGATGGTGAAGAAGCCGCTATCATATATGATAATGAAAAACCAGATGTTTTAGTTTTGGATGTAATGATGCCCAAAAAAGACGGATTTACTTTAGCCAAAGAAATAAGGCAAGAGAACAAATTCATTCCTATCATTTTTTTAACTGCAAAATCGCAAACAAAAGATGTTTTGGAGGGTTTTGAACATGGAGGTAATGATTATTTGAAAAAACCTTTTTCTATGGAAGAATTGATTGTAAGAATAAATTCTTTATTACATAGAAATCAATTAAAAGAAAATAAAGAACAAATAGTTATTGGAAGCTATCTTTTTAACCACACTAAACAAACACTAGGATTCAAGGAAGAAATCATAAACTTAACACACAGAGAGGCTGAACTCCTTTTTAATTTATACAAAAAGAAAAATGAAATTTTAGATAGAACTTTCATTCTAAAAAAACTTTGGGGGAATGACGATTTCTTTAATGCTCGCAGTATGGACGTGTTTATTAGCAAATTAAGAAAAAAATTAAAAAAAGATGCTAGCATTCAAATTCTAAATATTAGAGGATTTGGTTATAAATTGATGTGTTAATTCTTCAAAAAGTCTAAAATTTTACTACCTTTATATCCCCTTTTTAACATTTTTTAGAAATTTACTATGCACGTTGCAATTGCAGGAAATATTGGTGCCGGAAAAACCACACTCACAAAACTTTTAGCCAAACATTACAAATGGAAACCTCATTATGAGTCTGTTGATGAAAACCCTTATTTAGACGATTTTTATACAGAAATGGAACGTTGGTCTTTTAATTTACAAGTCTATTTTTTAAACAGTAGATTTCGTCAAATTTTAGAATTAACAAAATCCGGTAAGAAAATAATTCAAGACAGAACCATTTATGAAGATGCACACATTTTTGCACCAAACCTTCATGCTATGGGATTAATGACCAATAGAGACTACAACAATTATAGTTCTCTATTTGAATTGATGGAAAACTTGGTTACTCCTCCAGATTTACTAATTTATTTACGTGCAGATATTTCTACGCTAGTAGGACAAATTCATAAACGAGGTAGAGACTATGAAAATTCTATTAGTATTGACTATCTGAGCAGGTTAAATGAACGATATGAAGCTTGGGTATCTAAATACAAAAAAGGAAAATTATTAATTATTGATGTTGATAATTTAGATTTTGTTGACAACCAAGAAGACTTAGGATATATTATAGATAGAATAGATGCCCAAATTAATGGACTTTTCTAGCCTGTTCACTAAATAAAATAAGAATTCATAATTTTATAATAAATTGTTATCCAACATTTCTATCTATTCTCAGTTTTTTTAATTACAAAAACCAACAAATTTTAAAATTTAATAAAAGTTTTGTAACATTTTATGAAAAGCTTACGTATAAATAAATGTAACGTCAGTATTAATCCTTAAAAATCTATACAAATCAGATGAGACAACTTAAAATTACCAAGCAGGTTACCAATAGAGAAACTGCATCCTTAGACAAATATTTACAAGAAATTGGAAAAGTTGATTTAATTACAGCTGATGAAGAAGTTGAATTAGCACAACGCATAAAAGCTGGCGACCAAATAGCATTAGAAAAATTAACAAAAGCCAACTTACGATTTGTAGTATCTGTTGCAAAACAATACCAAAACCAAGGATTAACCTTACCAGATTTGATAAACGAAGGAAATTTAGGATTAATTAAAGCAGCAAAACGTTTTGATGAAACCAGGGGTTTTAAATTTATATCCTATGCCGTTTGGTGGATTCGTCAATCTATTCTTCAAGCATTAGCAGAACAATCTAGAATTGTTCGTTTGCCGTTAAATAAAATTGGTCCCATCAATAAAATTAACAAAATGTACGCTTTTTTAGAGCAAGAAAATGAGCGTCCGCCAAGTGCAGAAGAAATTGCAAAGAAATTAGACATGACAGTGAATGATGTAAAAGAATCTATGAAAAATTCTGGACGTCATGTATCTATGGACGCCCCATTAATTGAAGGTGAAGACTCTAATTTATACGATGTTTTAAACTCTGGAGAATCTCCAAATCCCGATAAAGTTTTATTGCATGAGTCATTACGAATTGAAATTAACAGAGCCTTAGAAACGCTAACCCCTCGGGAAGCAGATGTTGTAAAACTATACTTTGGCTTAGGAGAACACCAACCAATGACTCTAGAAGAAATAGGAGAAACTTTCGATTTAACCCGCGAGCGTGTTCGTCAAATTAAAGAAAAAGCAATTCGAAGATTAAAACACACGTCTAGAAGTAAAATACTAATGACCTATTTAGGTTAACAATCACAGATTTTTTTTAGGTTCCTCAGTCCTACTATAACCTAAAATGTAAACACTTTATTTTAAAACTCTCGAATTCATTTTCGGGAGTTTTTTTTATATGAAGCAGTTTCCTGCTTTCACTACTCGCTTTTTTCGTTCCTCAAAAGAGCTCAAACAAGCCGTTCAATCAGGGCTAAGCCTTTTTACAAAGTTAGTATTGTATTTCAAACTTACACAAAAAAAGATTGTTTCTACATTCTTTCACTCACTAACGAATTAAGTACCTTTGCAAAATAAAATCACAACACAACAACAAACGAATGAATAATTTAATTGCACCCTCAATTTTAGCGGCAGACTTTGCCAACTTACAACGAGACATCGAAATGGTAAACAATAGTGAAGCAGATTGGTTTCATATTGATATTATGGATGGCGTTTTTGTACCGAATATTTCTTTTGGAATGCCTGTTTTAAAAGCAATTTCTAAACACGCTAAAAAAACTATTGATGTCCATTTAATGATAGTAAATCCTGATCAATACATTCAAACTTTTGCAGATTTAGGAACACATATTCTAACCGTACACTATGAAGCTTGCACTCACCTTCACAGAACCATACAAGCAATTAAAGCAGCAGGAATGAAAGCAGGAGTTGCTTTAAATCCACATACACCAATCGCTGTTTTAGAAGATGTAATTGCAGACTTAGATTTGGTTTGTATTATGAGTGTTAATCCAGGTTTTGGAGGGCAGTCTTTCATAGAGAATACTTACAAAAAAGTACGCCAATTAAAACATCTAATAGAATTTTCAGAATCTGATTGCCAAATAGAAATAGACGGCGGAGTTACAGATAAAAATGCAAATGCTTTAATAGAAGCTGGGGCAAATGTGCTTGTTGCAGGCAGTTATGTTTTTGGATCCGAAAACCCAACACAAACTATTGCACATTTAAAAAATACAATCGAGTAATTGCGATACACAGTAGTAGACATAGAAACAACAGGAAATGGGTATAAAGGTTCTAAAATAACCGAAATATCCATTTTTGCTTTCGACGGAAAAGCGGTAATTAATGAATTTACTACACTTATAAACCCAGAACAAAATATTCCCAATTTTATAACAAACCTTACAGGCATTACAAATGCTATGGTCAAAAATGCACCCAAATTTTACGAGGTTGCAAAAAAAATTGAGGAAATGACCAAAGACAGTATTTTTGTTGCGCATAATGTTAACTTCGATTATAATATTATTCACGAAGAATTTAAAAATTTAGGTTTTCATTTTAAACGAAAAAAACTGTGCACAGTCCGTTTATCAAGAAAGATAATTCCTGGGTTATCTTCTTATAGTTTGGGCAATATTTGTACCTCAGAAAACATACCCATTAATGGAAGACACAGAGCAAGAGGAGATGCAGAAGCAACAACAGAATTATTTAGAAGATTACTGGAAAGAGATCATAATTTTCTAATTAACTCATTTTTAAATCCAAGATCAAGACAAGCCACTTTACCTCCACTTTTAGATAAAGTTACAGTAGATAAACTACCCGAAACCTTTGGTGTTTATTACTTTAAAAACATAGCAAAAGAAGTTATTTATGTTGGCAAAGCAAATAATATAAAACAACGAGTTATCAGTCATTTTTATAGTAAAAAGAAAAAAGAACAAAGCATGTGTTTAGAAACTGCAGACGTATCTTACATCAAAACTGGTAGCGAATTGTTGGCACTTTTACACGAGTCAGCAGAAATAAAACATCTGTATCCCAAATTTAACAGAGCACAAAGAAGAGCTGGTGAGGCTATTGGTTTGTTTTCTTATGAAGATCAAAAAGGAATTATACATCTAGCTTGCAATAGACTAAAATTAGTTCCAAATCCACTAATGAAATTCTATTCACTTGCAGAATCCAGACCTTTTTTGGAAAGACTATGCAAAGAATTTGAATTGTGTCCTAAATATTGTCATTTACAAACAAATGTTTCTAGTTGTTTTCATTATCAGCTAAAAGAGTGCAAAGGAATTTGTTGCGGTAAAGAACCTGTAGAAAAATATAATTTCCGTGTAAAAGAGGCTATAAAATCTATTGGAATTGGTGCAGAAAACTTAGTGATAAAAGAAAAAGGAAGAACTAAAAATGAAATTGGTTTTGCTTTAATTTTAGATGGAATTTATAAAGGTTTTGGATATGTAGATGCCCTACAAGAAGAGGAATTAACTAGCCCAGAAGCCTATCAGTTTTTTATAAAACCACAAAAAGACAATAGAGATATTCAACGAATTATAGGCGCCTATATAAGAAAAAAAGAAAAATTAAAAGCATTATAAAATGGAAAAATCAGCATATAAAATTCATATTGTTGGTGCAGGAATTAGCGGTTTAATTGCTGCTCAAATTTTAGAAAATCATGGATATCACCCTATTATTATAGAGGCATCTTCTACCGTTGGTGGACGTGTAAAATCCGAATTTTTTAAAGGACATAGCTTAGATCATGGTTTTCAAGTATTGTTAACTTCATATCCAGCAGCAAAAAAATATTTAGATTATGATGCCCTAGAATTACAAGAATTAGTACCCGGAGCTACTATTTTTAAAAATGGAAAAACACAAACTATTGGAGATCCGTTGCGAAAAAGATCATTTTTAATTCCAACGCTATTCTCTTCTATTGGTCATTTTTCTGATAAAATTAAAATCTTAAAACTAAATACAATTCTAAAGAAAAAGAAAATTGCTGCTATTTTTGAAACCAAAGAAAAAACAACGCTTCAATATTTAAAAGATTTTGGCTTTTCAAAAAATATTATTGAAGATTTTTTTTCCCCTTTTTTTAGTGGAATTTTCTTGGAAACAAAATTAGAAACTTCGAGTAGAATGTTTGAATTTGTCTATAAAATGTTTGGAGATGGTTTGGCAGCAATCCCCAAAAACGGAATTCAAGCAATCCCAAATCAATTAAAGGGAAACTTACAAAACACCCTTTTCAAATTCAACTCACCTGTAAAAGAGGTTAAAGACAAGAGTATCCTCTTAGAAAATGGAAATATATTAGAAAGCCATATTACTATAATTGCAACAGATGCTCATGCCTTAATTGCAAATTTAAAAAATCAGGAAACCAATTGGAGAAGTTGCGATACTTTGTATTTTGAAACTGAAAAGAGAATGTTTAACAAACCTCTAATTGGTCTGGTTACAAGTGGCAACTCAATGATAAATAATATTTTTTATCCTACAAGTGTTGCAACAAGCAACACAACATCCAAAGAATTATTATCTGTAACGCTTGTAAAAAACCATCAACTGAATGAAGATAAATTAATTGAAAAAGTTGTGAAAGAGCTAGACACCTATTGTAAAATTAAGAACCCAACCTTCTTGAAAAGGTATAAGATTCAGAAGGCCTTACCCCAATTAACCAATCTTCAATATGAAATTTCAGGTACAGAAACTAAATTAAAATCGACCATATTTTTAGCTGGTGACCAGCAGTTAAATGGTTCTTTAAATGCGGCAATGATTTCTGGTGAAAGAGCCGCTTTGGGAGTAATACAAGCTTTGAAAGAGCTTCCTATATAAGACTTCCTATCAAGGATATATTATTTATTAGCATATAAACGGTTGATTCATAAACCTTTTGAAGCCAAGAAATCTCTAGGTAGTGCCATCCATATATAAACAATACGTGCAGTTCTTATACCACAAGAAATGAACCATGCAATGATAAGAAACCTACTAGAAAAACTGGAAAATCAATGGACGAATGGTTTGAAGTTTTGGTAAATGAAAATCTTACTGACAAAAAGGAAATGAAGGCATGTCTTAAAGAAAAATACAATTTAGGACATTTTCAGGCACAGACTGTTGTGAAACTATTTCTAGAAAAAAGTTAACTCTGAAGAATTATACTTAACCGCCCGAAAAAACAATCTAAACTGCATTAAAACGCAGTTTGGCCAAACAGTTGGCAAAAAATTAGACATGATTCTTATTTGGTATAGATTCACACCAAATAATTGAATTATGGCAAGACAAAGTATATCATTCACAAAGCCAAACGATGAATGGCTGAAAATGCAAGTGGACAAAAAAGAGTATTCAAGCAAGAGTGAGCTCATAAATGACTTAATCAGACAAGCCCGAAAACAACAAGTTGAACTTAATTGGATTCGAGCTAAATTGGAAAAAGCTGAAAATAGCGGATTTACAAATAACAGTAAAAATGAAATTTTAGCTCAATCAAAGTCTGTACTTTATGAGTAAATACAGACTAAGCAATGAAGCGAAAACGACTTGATACGGATTCAGCATTATGGTGTAAATAAATTTGGAATGAGTGAAGCAGATAAATATTTTGAATCATTTTTTAAATATTTCAACATTATTACTCAAAGACCTTTCTCATTTGAATCGGTTGACTATATAAAAAAAGATTATAGACGCTGTTTTTGCAGAGTTGACAGTATTTATTTTAAAGTAAATGAGAATGTTGTAGAAATAATGACAATTGTTGGAAGACAAGATGTACATGAAAAACCATAACCTGAATTATTAAAAACTGCTTGCCAACAACGGTAACCGTTACACAAGCCACTAAAAAATAGTACATAATCATCTCAAAAGTTCCTTTTACAGGGGCTTTTGTTTTTTTGTGGATTGTATCTAAAGAAATGATTCTCCCTCTAGTTGTGTGCTATGAAGCTTGAAAAAGCATTTTCATAAAAAACACAAATGCTTCATCACTTTGGCATCACTTTTTACGGATTTTAATACAAAAAATAAGCATTTTGCTTATTGACACGTATTTAATTAGTACTTACATTTATTTCATATAAATTGATCTAAAAGCAACAGAGCTAACTGTATAAGATATATGTGATATATCAACAATGCGTTTATACGATATATCAACAATGTGGATATACAGTTGTTGTGTGGAATTAAGAACTCAAAAAAACACGAAAAATGAATATTAAAAAAAACTGCCTAATAATTGCAATACTAGGGATAACATATTCCGCTATATCGCAAGACTTAAACAAACAAGTCAAGACTGTCGAAAAGCAAACCGAAGCATACTACAACGAACTTCAAACTAAAATAAAAAATCTACAATTAGACTTTAGTTCGCTAGAGTTGGAAATGAAAAACACAAAATCTGTAATAAAAGACAAAACAGATATTGATTTAACAAACAGAAACGAGAAAATTGCTGAACAAGAACATTTTCTAATACAAACTTCTGAATTTGTTAAAAGTGCAAGTAAGAGCTTTAGAGCAATTGACGCTTCAATAGCTCAATCATCTTATCTTCAGGATGTTATTACATTAAACAATCCAACAAATGATGATTTGGGATTCTCTCTGAAAACTGTAATTGACGAGTTAATCGAACAACACATTCTATCAAAAGATAAAAAATTAGGTAAGGCAGGTAAAGTAAATGAATTTGTTACCAGTCTTATTGAACATCCAATTGCAGATATCGCTAAATCAGCAGTTCCCGCAATCAATACTGTTGTTAGTTTCATCTCTAACCTTAGTTTTGGAAGTAAAAAAATAAGTGAAGAAGACTTTAAAAAGTTTACAGAAGGCTTAAAAAAATATGTAGAGCATTATGAAGGGTTAGCAAAAGCTACAAATGAATACGAATCAAACTTGCAACAAATCCAAATACGAACAGCTGCACTTGAGGTTTATTTAGAGACCTTCTCAATTGACCGAATGGTAACCCTCCATCCAGATGTTGATATTTTTGAGAAAAACACAGTGTTAACATTTAATGAACTACTAAGAAAATATTACTCCGATGAAGTTATTAAGGCTCAGCTAAACAAAGTTGAAGGAGATGTTCTCAAGGACACTAGATACAGTTACCCTATTACTGCGTTAAATCAAGCTAGATATATTCAGGATGAACTTGAAAGTCTATCAAATCAATATATTAGAGTCAATTATAGCTATTATGAAAGTATTTCTAAAACTCTAGAAAAATCTAAAGAGCTAGATGAAAAGTACGTTCCCAAAATTGATAAAAAACTTACTGAGTTAAAGAAAAGTCTTGAAACTTGGTTGGTTAAATACCAAGCATTAGTTGATGTAGATGATGTAAAAAAAGAGTTCAATGAGTTAATAAAATAACTCCACACAACAATTGTAACCGTTGCACAAGCCACTAAAAAACAGTACATAATCACTCAAAAGTTCCTTTCTAAGGGGCTTTTGTTTTTTTGTGGATGTATCTAAAGAAATGATTCTCCCTCTAGTTGTGTGCTATGAAGCTTGAAAAAGCATTTTCATAAAAAACACAAATACCACCATCACTTTGGCATCACTTTTTATTGTTTTTAATACAAAAAATAAGAATTTTGCTTATTGTCAGGTATCTTTTATGCGCTTACTTTTACTACATATAAATAGATCTAAAAACAACAGAGCTAACTGTATAAGATATATGCGATATATCAACAATGTGGTTATACAGTTGTTAGGCACTATAAAACAAAACCAATAATGAATATTAGACAACAAATAGTAGAAGATCAGATTGAACAGCTAAATGACAATTTAGGAATTGGTGATGTTAATAAAGCTTTTCAAATTTTTGGACATAGCCTTTTCATTGATAATAGTGTTCATTCCTATGATTCAAATGATGATGTTGATGGCGGACAGGATAAGCAAATAGATAATATTACAATTGAACAAAAAGATGGAGAAGGAACCATTTTCATTACACAAGCTAAGAACGAAGATTCTTTCTCATCAAACTCTCTTATTCAAATTAGAAACGGATTAAATTGGGTTTTCAATAAAAAAAGAGCAGACGTTGACTCTTTATCGAATGTTAAATTCAAAGATAAAATCAAAGACTGCAAAGACCTAATTGCTCTCATTGGTCCTTCAAATATTGAAGTTAAAGTTGGATATATAACTAATGGTTTGTCATCAAATATTTCGGAAGAGTGTATTCAGGAATTGAACACAATTAATGAACAATTTAACAATGATACGTTTTCCAAATTTAGCTTTGAAATGATTGGAGCAATCGAAATAGTCGACAGACTAAATGCTCAGGAAAAAAAGAACAAAAAAATAAAAGCAGACATAGCTATAAAATATGACGCAAATTCACCGTCATTAATAAAGTACCATTCTCATGGACTTAAAGGAATAATTTGTACAACAACAGCAAAAGAAGTTGCTAGAATTGTAAATGAAGACGATAAAGGTTTTATTTTCGATTTGAACGTAAGAAAATATTTAGGAAACCTTGGAACAGTGAATAAGGATATTAAAGAAACATGTTCTGATGAAGACACAAGTCATTTGTTCTGGTTTCTTAATAATGGAGTGACAATTGTTTGTGATAAAGTTGACCCAGTTACCGACCCTGACAATCCACATTTGAAAATTGAGAACTTACAAATTGTAAATGGCTGCCAAACATCTTCCTCATTAGCAATTGCAGAACAGGAAGGTATATTACAGGAAAACACTACAGTTATTCTAAAAGTGTTTGAAACTTCAGATTTAGATTTAGTAGATAAAGTCGTTCTTACAACAAACAATCAAAATAAAATTACAAATAGAAATCTAAGAGCAAATGACAAAATTCAAAGGGATTTACAAAGAGCATTTGACATTCACAATTATTTCTATGAACGAAAACCTAGACAATTTCAAGACAAAGATTCGAATAGAATAATTCCAAATGAATTAGCTGCAACAGCGTACTTAGCTATTGCCTTAAAAAGACCTTCTGATGCAAGAAGTAGAAAATATAAGATTTGGAGCGATTATTACGACAGTATCTTTAAAAGTATTCATGTTGAAATATTTATTGTCAATCATCTAATAAAGGATAGAACTTCAAGATATATAAATCAATCAGAATGGATAAATAGTGAGAATGATACCGAAAGGTACATAGCCAAAAATGGTCAGTTTCATATTGCAAGAGCCACTAGTTTCGTATATCGCAAAAATGATAATTGGACAGACACTGAACTTTTGAAAACTCAATTAGCTGAAATAGAATCAGACCCAGCGTTTTTAAATGATAGCATAGAGAAAGGATTTTCTGCAATTATTGATGTGCTTAATGAAAATGAAGAAATGAAAGTGGATTTAAACAACACTCTGAAATCTTCTGTATTTGATAATTTAATTAGTGCTGAATTACATAAAAAACACAGTGCCTAACAATAGTAACCGTTGCACAAGCCATTAAAAAATAGTATATAATCACTCAAAAGTTCCTTTTACAGGGACTTTCGTTTTTTTGTCAAGGATGTATCTAAAGAAATGATTCTCCCTCTAGTTGAGTTCTATGAAGCTTGAAAAATCGTTTTGGTAAAAAACACAAATGCCACCATTTCTTTGATATCACTTTTTACGGTTTTTAATACAAAAAATAAGGATTTTGCTTATTGTCAGATATCTTTTTTACACTTAGTTTTATATTATATAAATAGATCTAAAAACAACAGAGCAAATTATATAAGTTATATGCGATATATCAACAATGTTGATATACAGTTGTTACAAACAATTAAAAACGAAAATTACAGATGAAGAAAAACATTTTGATTATTTTAATCTTATTTGTTAGTATTTCAGTAAATGCTCAAACTTCTAAAATGAAATTTGGAATTAAATCAGGAATTAATATATCAAAGTATACACCTGAAATGTATGTTGGCAATTCCAGATTAGCAAATTATCAAGGAAAAATAGGTTTTTACTTAGGTGGTTATACTAATATTGAAATTTCCAATAAGTTTAAAATACAACCTGAATTACTTTTTTCTAGTCAAGGAACGAAAAGAATATTTGAAGATATTTCATTAACCGACTCAAATGGAATTCTTTTAGGAGTAAGTGATATTGAAGAAACAATAAATGAATCTGTAATTTCATTACCAATTATTTTACAATACTTCATTAACGAAAAATTCAATTTAGAAAGTGGAATTCAATTAGGTTATGTTATAAATCGAAAAGAAGAAACTACCAAAGATCCTTTTGGACTAAATCAAGGAAATAATTCACAAAGTAATAATACGAATTATGACAAATTTGATTTAGGTTTTAATTTAGGTTTAGGTTATAAAATACTTGAAAATTTGAGAATAAATACAAGATACTTTCTTGGAATTATTGAAAGAGATAATTCAATAAAGCCTTCAGTTTTTAGTTTAGGAATTGAATATGAAATATAAACTGTTTGTAACACGGGTAACCGTTGCACAAGCCATTAAAAAAGATACATAATCATCTCAAAAGTTCCTTTTACAGGGGCTTTTGTTTTTTTGTGGATTGTATCTAAAGAAATAATACTCCCTCTAGTTGTGTGCTATGAAGCTTGAAAAAGCATTTTCATAAAAAACACAAATGCCACCATTGCTTTGGCATCACTTTTTACGGTTTTTAATACAAAAAATAAGGATTTTGCTTATTGACACGTATTTTATTAGTACTTACATTTACTTCATATAAGTTGATCTAAAAACAACAGAGCTAACTGTATAAGATATATGTGATATATCAACAATGCGTTTATACGATATTCAACAATGTGGATATACAGTTGTTGTGTGTAATGAGACAAATGAATAGAAATAATAAAATGAAGTATATCTAAATCTTACTATTTACCCTTGTCGTATTAGGTTCTTTTACTAAGAAAAGGGAAACTCATAGTATTGAAAAAAAACATCAAAAAAATGACGCTAGGACATATTTTATATAAAGTAGATGATTTAGGCAAAGCTGTAAAAGAATATACTGAAAAAGGATTTATAGTCGAATATGGTAGAGAAAAGAATCCTTATAATGCTTTGATTTATTTTTCTGAAGGTCCCTATCTTGAATTGTTTCATAATTCAGGAATGCCTTCTTTTATCAAAAAAGTTCTAATTTTTTTTGGTAAAGGAGCTTTTGTAAATAGACTTAATATTTGGGACGAGTCTGAAGAAGGTTTGATCGGTATTGCTTTAGAGAATGACAGATTTGACTTGGATATTGAACAAGAAATTCTGGATCAAGCGAACTTGAAATACTTTAAAGGAAAATCAGGAAGAAAAGATGCTAAAGGTAGGAAACTAAAGTTTAAAGGAATTATGCCAGATGATATGAAGATTCCTTTCTTTGGGACAAAATTTAACATCAACGTTAGACCTCCAAAAGATTATGTACACCCTAATGGAGTAAAACGTATAAAAAGCATCTCTTTCGGTACAAAAGAGGAGTTTATTCCTATCATTAATCAATTATGTGATGATGATGGACTCAAGTTATTTATTGGTGAAGGCGTTAAAGATTTAGAGTTTGAGTATGCGAATTAAAAATAACACTACACACAACACCATATATGAAATCATAGCTCCCATTCGGTCACTACGCTTCATATACAAAACGTTATGCACAATTAAAAACAGAGAATATGAACAAAGACGAAAAGAATAATGAAATTGATAGAGTGGCTTCACTTATCCGGTCATTGAAAAAAGAAAAGGAAAAGATTTTAGTATTGATACAAAAGAAAAGTTGCAACATTTTCTATCTCAAGCAGGGCATGAAGTCAGTGGTTTTAATAATGGTTTCGGTGTTGTAGAAAGTACAAATTACACTACTAAAGCAAGGTTATTAGAGATTTTTGGCAAATACTACTCTGAAACTGACACGATAAATAAAAGAAAACCGGATACTTATGTCAGTAATCCATCTGGGCATGCCAATTATGTTTATTGTTGTAGAATGGGAAATGGTAATGAAGCAAGTGGAGATGGTTATAAATACAGAGGGAGAGGAATTTTTCAATTGACGGGTAAAACTAATTACACAAATTTTAAAACTTAGTACAATAACAAATATGACCCTGATAAAGATTTCGTTGCTAGTCCTGAACTGTTGAAAGACAATGATACAATTGCAATTATAAGTGCGCTTTGGTATTACAAAACAAGTGTTTTAGATAAGATTACGATTGATTCGATTACAACTGTAAAAAAAGTAACTAAAAAGGTTAATGGAGGTACAAATGGTTTGTCAGACAGAAAAGAAATATTCACAAAAGCAAAAGATTCTATCGATTGCAAATAAAAAATAATACAATGAAAAATATATTTAAAACAACAATAGTTATAATCCTTGCTTTATTTCTTGGATTCATAGCATTAACATCCTTTAATAATCCTGATGAGGATATAATTGGAACTTGGATACTTGAAAACGACTCTAATAGTAAATGGGTTTTTACAAACGATAATTGCTATTGGTACTACAACGATATTCTTGAAGATACCCTTACTTACACAATACAAGATCTATCCGATGTACAGAGTTCTGGAGGGTTATCTGGTGGGGCATCAGTAACACTTTGTGGTCATAACGTTAAAACTGGTGGCACAGAAGATTATTATCTTAAAATGACAGACCAAGATAACGAACAATATTGTTATGAAATTCTAGGTTTAAGTGATGAAAATCTTTCTCTAAATTTTTTAGGGCAAGCAAAGATTAAGGTTTTTAATAAGCAATAAAAACTAACCACAACAACGGTAACCGTTGCACAAGCCATTAAAAAAGATACATAATCATCTCAAAAGTTCCTTTCTAAGGGACTTTTGTTTTTTTGTGAACGATGTATCTAAAGAAATGATACGTCCTCTAATTTTGTGCTATGAAGCTTGAAAAAGCATTTTCATAAAAAACACAAATGCCACCATTGCTTTGGCATCACTTTTTACGGCTTTTAATACAAAAAATAAGGATTTTGCTTATTGTCAGGTATCTTTTTTACACTTAGTTTTACTAGACATAAATTAATCTAAAAACAACAGAACAAACTATATAAGTTATATGCGATATATCAACAATGCGTTTATACGATATATCAACAATGTGGTTATACAGTTGTTATGGGCAAGTTTAAGAAACGACACAATGGAATGACACATAAAAAAGAACTCTCGAGAATTTGGTTTGACTCTTCTTGAAAACGTATTGTGCTAAAAGACAGGGAATTATAATAGTATAGAACAGACCTACTTAAAAAAAACAAGGCGTAACCGAAAAGCCAAACGAGTAGGAAATAACAAATCATTAAAAGGTGTAAAAATGAATATTAAACAAACAATAAAGAAAATGTTACCTTCTTTTATATATAGGAAGATAATGACAAATAAAAGTTTAAGTCGTGAGCAAAAACAATTGAATGCATTGAAAAAAATACAGTGCGATACAACAAACTTGCTTTCTTCTAAAGAAGTAAATTTGATAAACATTTTTAACAACGAAAAAATTTTAAATTCATGGAAGAATTGGCAAGATAAAATGGACTCCGTTAACATTCCAGATTTTACGGGTGGCGTTAATCCAGGTGACCGAAAAGCAATATTCTTCTTAATAAGACATTTTAAACCGAAATCTGTATTAGAAATTGGAACACATATCGGTGCTTCTACTGTCAATATTGCTTCTGCAATTATTAACAATCAAACAGAGTTGAAAATAAAACCAACCTTTAGGACACTAGATATTAGAGATGTAAATTCAGTTTCGGAAAAGCCATGGCTCCAATATGGAACAGACAAGTCCCCGCTTGAGCTAATTAAAAATTTTGAATTTGATTCATTTGTTGAGTTTATTACTGACACTTCATTCAATTATTTTGAAAAAACTACAGAAACTTATGATTTCATTTTTCTTGATGGAGACCATTCAGCAAAAACCGTCTACCAAGAAATAACTATGGCTTTAGATAAACTTAACAAAGGTGGTATCATTTTACTTCATGACTATTTCCCAAATGGAAAACCACTTTGGTCAAATAATTCTGTAATATATGGTCCATTTTGGGCAACGGAGCTTCTCATTAAAGAAAGAGCAGATATAGTTATTCTTCCATTAGGCGGCTTGCCATGGAAAACTAAATTAAATTCAAATTTCACGAGTTTGGCATTATGTCTTAAAAAGTGACATCCATAAATCTTAAGTAAAAAGATTTACGAGATGCAATAAAACCAGCCCATAACATTTTGTATAAGTAATGGCAGGCGATGTGGTAAATATCAAGGTTTGTGTCCCGCTCAAACTGCGTAGTGGTTTGATAGGAAAGAATCCCGCAATCTGCCACTACTCATACAATTTACCGTTGGCAGCAACCTAAAAAATGAAAACACTCACCAAGAAAATATTGCCCTATTTAATTACCAGTTTGTTGGTAATTGGGTTTTGGAAAATGTGGACTTGGACAGACAATTATGCGTGGAATCCCAAAGGAAAGGAATTGCTAATACTGGACATTGCCCTGACTTCAATATTCTTCTACAAGACGCTTTTTTGGTTGGTTACAGTGAACCTTTTTGTATTCGGATTTCTTCAACTGAGAAAAAAGAATTTTAAGACAGCAGGAGCCGCAATAGTATTGACTTTAATTTATCACTTCACAGTTGGACAAGTAATCGATAAAAAATGTGCTTTCCATTACTACCCTGTTTTTCATAACCAATCAGTTGCCGAAGGTTACATTATTAGACCGATTGAAGAAGCAGGTAAAGAAATTGGACCGATATTGACAGAGAAAATTGAAGAAAAGCAAATGAAGTACAGACGATACGCAATTCTCGGGCTTCAGAAAATTGACTATCAACCTGCGACAGAACTGATGGGAAATATTCTTTTTGACACTTCAGAATTAGAAGTTTTTAGGGCAGACGCTTATGAAACATTAAAGACTTTTGATAATCAGAATGGTATCAGACTTTTAGCCGAATTCAAAACTCAGGCTAAAGACTCTGTAGAATTGAAAGTTGTAGAACTTGGTGAATATTATTATGAGAACAGAAAAAAATGAAAAAAAGCAGCTGATAACACGGGTAACCGTTGCAAAAGCAATTAAAAAAGATACATAATCATCTCAAAAGTTCCTTTTTAAGGGGCTTTTGTTTTTTACTAAGGATGTATCTAAAGAAATGATTCTCCCTCTAGTTGAGTTCTATGAAGCTTGAAAAAGCATATACATAAGCTAAAGGCAATAGGTCTTTTAAACGCCGATAAAAATTTGTTTTGGGGACGCGCTCACTCAACTGAAAATTGTTGAATAATTTTTCTTGATACTCTTTTTTGCCTTGCATAGCTAAAAATAACAAATAAACAGCCTTCTTTTAATTTAGATTCCTATCTTTATCAACAAAGTTGAGCAACAGGCACAACGTTTATAAAACACAGTTAATAAGTGCTAAATCGAAAGGTTCGGGTATATTAATAGAGACCACCAAATTTTAAATTTGGCTTTTAGAAATGAAAAATTAAATATGAAAAATTGACTCTGTATTAAACCGAAAATTTGGCATCTATTTAAATGCAAGGTTTCATCCACAAGACTGTATCTCACATAAACACAAAATAAATGTATATGAAAAGATTAATTATCATTATGTTAATTATAATATCTAGCTGTAAACCAGATACTAGAAAAATTACCCAATTACAAATTAATGTACCGAAAGACTTAGCATCAATTGGAATATTACTAGATAGTATTTATATAGAAGATCAAAAGTATAGAGAAGAATTAAATATAATAAGTGAAAAATATGGCTGGGAATCTGATGAAATGAAAAAACAATGGGAAAAAATTAGAAAAACAGATCTAGGCAATCTAACAATTGTTGAGCAAATTTTAAAGAAACATGGATGGTTGAGCTCAAAAGAAATTGGACAAAAAGCTAACTCTACATTGTTCCTTGTAATTCAACATTCAAATCAGAAAACTCAAGAGAAATATCTACCTATGATGAGACAAGCGGTTAAAGATGGAAAGGCAAACTCTTCAAGTCTAGCTTTACTTGAAGATAGAATTGCGCTAGGAAAAGGAGAATTGCAGATTTACGGAAGCCAAATTGGAAAGGACCAAGAAACTGGAAAAATGTATGTTTTACCTTTAATTGATCCTAAAAATGTAAATGAAAGAAGAGCTAAAGTAGGGTTAAGTCCTATTGAAGACTATATATCGTATTGGAAATTAGAGTGGAATGTTGAGGAATACATGAAAAAACTACCCAAATGGAAAGAAAAACTTAAATCAAATAAAAGATAAACTTAAGCCATATAACATTAATTGCTAGTTGTAGCCAGTTTACGAAAGTCCTTGCTAACTTTCTGTCTGTGATTTATTTACTATCTTAGTTCTTTAAAATGCAACTAACAAAACACAGAGCACGAAATAACCAAATGACATAAAGATGACGTTAACTTGACGCAACCATTAAATATGTTTCCGATATACATTTGCTGAAACAATAAATATAATTAAAATGGAAACAAAAGATCTAGCAAAAAACTTAAAAGAATTAAGAGCAATCAGAGGAATGTCTCAAGAATATTTAGCAGAGGAATCAAGAGTCAGTTTGAGAACTATTCAAAGAATTGAAAATAATGAATCTCTACCAACAGGAGAAACAATTAAAAGAATAGCAATTGCTTTAGATGTAAAATTGACGGAATTAATGGGTTCAAATTTGGTTTCGGAAACGAACGATTTAAAAGCAACTATAATATTTCTAAAAAAACAGCTTTCCAAGACCAATAAAAAATCTGAAATCAAGACCTTTAAAAATTTCATTCAAATTTTGAATACACTAAAAGAAAAGGATTTAAACCCTCAACAAACGGAGGGTATTGAAAGTTATATTAAATATTTAGAACTAGAAAAAATACCATCATTTAGTAATGAATTGTTTAAACAGAAACTAAATAAATTTAAAAAGTATTTAAAAAACAAACTAGGCTTAGTTCCAAATAATTATTACACAACTTGGGCCACTACATTTGGAATTTCGTTTGCTACAGGCTTTGCTGTTCAAGCTAAAATTGATAACAGTATTAAGATAGGAGTTTTTTCAATAATAGCATTAGTTATTGGATTATCGATATTACTGGACTTAAGAATGAAAAAACAAAACCGATCATTAAGGTTTTAAAAACTACTGGTTCCAAAAATGGTAACCGAAATTAAAGCAGATTCGACTATATCTGAATCCTCTAGGAATTGAAAAATTTAGTTCTCAATTGAAAATAGTTACTTTAAAACCGTAAAAGATGTTTATATGGGTAGGTTGTATGATATTAATATAAAAATAGAATTATGAATAAATTTAAACTTGAAATAAAATGGGCGCTTTTTTTTACCATAATGAGCCTTTTATGGATGCTTTTAGAACGCCTATTAGGTCTTCATGATGTTCATATTGAAAAACACGCAATTTACACCAACTTTATTGCAATTCCCTCCATCCTTATATATGTCTTAGCACTTTTTGATAAACGGAAAAATTATTTCAAAGGAACACTGTCATATAAACAGGGTTTCATATGTGGGCTAATTATCACGTTTATTATTACCCTTCTTGTCCCATTGTCACAATATATTACTTCGACAATTATTACACCCAACTATTTTTCGAATGCAATTAATTATGCTGTTGAAAATGAATTGATGTCTAAAGATGATGCTATGCAATTTTTTAATTTAAAAAATTATATAATTCAAGGACTTATTGGCGCACCAATTATGGGGTTTTTGACAACCGCAATTGTAGCAATATTCACAAGAAAAAAGTTGGAATCTGGTGTTAATTAAAATAGTATGCAACAAAACCTAAACTAGGTTTATATAGTTTAAAAAGACTACTATTTGTAAGAAAAATCAGACATGTTTTTACCTCTTCAATATAAACTATTTATCCAATATTTATCGGAATATTATTGCAATCGTTGTGAAGAATTAGAAAAACAGAAATACAATTAATTTACTAACTTAGTCTTTTAAAAACGCAACTAGTAATAGACCATGCGATTTAGCTACCCCATAAATAAACCTTTGAATGATAACAAAAAATAAACTTCCTTTTTTAGTATTAGCCTTTCTGTTTGGAGTCATTTCATGCAAAGAAATCAAAAAAGAAAAATCTAAAGAAACTCTATCATCTGAAAAGACAATACCAAAAGAGGACTATATCTTCTCTACATTGGTTTCTAAAAACGGTAAAATTGTATTTGAAGAATATTACAATGGTAAAACGAAAGATAGTCTTTCCAATGTACAGTCTTTAACCAAAGGGCTTATAAGCATTCTCATTGGAATAGCAATTGACAAGGAGTATATAAAGAATGTCAATGAACCAATAGAAAAATATTTCCCAGACCAATTTAAAAATTTGACTGATAAAAAAAAGAATACCATTACAATTAAACATCTTTTAAATCAAACCTCAGGACTTTCTTGGAATGGTTATTTAGAACATCAAGAATGGTTAAACAATGAAAATCCTATTTCTTTTGTTTTGAAAAAAAATATGGAAAATAACCCTGGTGAAAAATATAACTATAATTCTGGAGCTACTCATTTATTGTCCGTTATTTTAACTAGAGCTTATGGAAATTCAACATTAGAGTTTGCAAATAAATTTTTATTTAATGACTTAAATATGTATTCTACAAACTGGGAAAAAAGGAATAAAGGGTATTATGACGGAAGTGGTCTAGGTCTTAAAATGAAACCAATTGATTTGATGAAAATCGGACAATTATTAGAAAAAAATGGTGTTTGGAAAGGAAAACAATTGGTCTCTAAAGAATGGACTCAGAGGCTGTTTAATGTGAATGAAAAATCTTCAACTACATGGGGTTTAAAAAATTCGAAACACGGATTTTGTTGGTATACATCTGAATTTAAGGGAAATAAAATTGATTACGGAATGGGTTATGGAGGACAATTCATAATTATGATTCCTAACAAGAAACTAATTATTATTGCAACTCACAACTCCGATACACCAAACGGAATTGAACAACAAATTAAATTTCTAAACGTAAAATTACCAAGAATAATTGAAAAATACGATAGCTAAACTGGAGTAAACAACACAGCTAATAAATGTTAACCAAAGATTTGCTCCTATTTAGTATGACCACCAAATTTTTAAATTTGGTTTTTGAAATAAAAATAAAATATAAAAATTCAGCTCTGTGTTTGACCGAAACATAGTACCTTTTTGCATGCTACGTTTTATTCACAAACCGTTGATATGAATTAACAATATATAATGAAGACTTCAGAATATTTAGCCAATCGACTTCGCGAAGTTCTAACAAATGGGGAATGGGTAACTGGCACAAACTTTAAAGAACAAATCTTAAATACCCATTGGAGAGATGCTGTAGAATCGTTATATGATCTCAACTCAATAGCGAAACTTACATTTCATATTCATTACTATATTAAGGGTGTTACAAAGGTGCTTCAAGGAGGCCCTCTTGAAATAAGTGATAAGTATAGTTTTGACGCTCCACCAATTCGATCGGAGGCAGATTGGAATCATTTGACTGATAGATTTTGTACCGATTCCGAAAAATTTATATCTCTAATAGAAGAAATGACGGAAGATGAACTTCTAGCAAGCTTCGTTGATAAAAAATATGGAAATTATCAACGTAATATTGACCTAATGATAGAACATACCTATTATCATTTAGGACAAATTCTAATAATTAAAAAGTTAATAAACAAAAGAAAAACTTCTACAAACACTATGTAATAGTGCATTAAATCGCATTTTACACTAACTGGTATGCTATGTTTTGACCAACACTAAAACCTGTACCAAAATACATTGACTTTTAGTAAAAGTGAACAAAAATATTATACTAATAAAAAATGCGTTTCTCTTTTTAATAATAATTTTAGTCTACTATAGGTCTGTAAACAGCGTGAAAAAAAAATAATGCTTCTTGGGGTTTGGAAGTCTATCGGCTATGAAAAAAGCAAGACACAATAGTGGATACAGCAAAAAAATATCAATCTATTTAGAACTTGCAAAAAATCCATTCATGAAACCAACCTATTTGTGGACTTCCCAAAAGTTTTCAAGTGCAACCAATATGAGAAAATTAGGCGCCATTGAATTAAATAATTTGAAGCGAAGTGACTCACATACTAATAGAGCAATTCCAGATCGTTTACCAAAGACATTGCCAAATGGTTGGTACTTTTCATTTTCAAATGAAGTTTACAAAGATAATAATGATAAATATTATGAAAATATTGGAGTTCCAGTTAACTATAAATTGAATTACTCCAATGAAAGACAGACATTATTTAGAAGTATTGCTAACAATTTAGAAAAAGTAAAAAAGAATATTTTAAACGCATTTTAATGAGCTTCAAAGCGAGTAAAAACGAACCACAGCAAAATATATAATTCATTTGCTAATAATACCCTAGTTGGAAATTCATGCGGAATTTCCTCTAGTTCATTTTCTTTTTCTATTTTAGTTGCTAAACGAAGCAATTATCATCTAAAACGTTTGCTAACATTTTGAAGAAACTACAATTAAAATATCAGAACTATTTTATTGGAATCGCTATTGTTTTGTTATCAATAGCGTTTTCCATAAGATCAAGTAAAGGGAAAGTTAATTTAATTTTAGCCGAATACCCAATAATTATTTTTTTCTTAGGAATAGTTAGTTCATTCTTAATTGTAATCTATATCCAAACGAATAAAAGAAAAATTACGAAACTTTCGAATCAAATAAAAGAGTATTCAATAAATAAAAGTACAGAAATTGATGTTCTACTTCATCAATTGACCGATAGACAAAAGGAAGTTTATGATTTAATAATTGCCGGAAAAACTAATAAAGAAATAATAACAGAACTATTTATAGAGCATAGCACTCTTAAAACGCACATCAATCAAATCTATAAAAAACTTAATGTAAAAAGTAGAAATGAGTTAAAATCTAAAACAAAGGACTGATGACCAATAGTAAATCACAAAATCAACCATTTATCAACCCCAAATAACTTGCCTTATTGAACAATCATTGAGAAATTGCAAAAATTACTGAATCAAAACTATTTTATTATGAAAAGTTACTTATTGTATGCTGCAATGTTTTTATTAATTCTCTGCCTGCCTTTTAGTGGCAGTGGTAATAAAGTTGGATGGTTGTGGGAGGATCTTAGGTGGATTCCTTTGATCTTTGTTTCTATATCATTAATCTGTATTGGATTTTATCTTTATAGAAAAGAAAAACTCAATTAAAAAATATTAGCTAAAAAAGAACTGAGCTAAAAACAACGCTGTTCTTCATTAATTTTTAAGGATTCCTACTAAATAAAATTCATTACTAGCTTAGTTGTTTTTTTCTATTGCTTCAAAGAACTTTCAGCCAACTATAATTTTTCTTTTTTTAGTAGGGCTATTTTTTCCTTTAGCAGTGCAATCGTTTCTTTTTGAGATTCCAAATTTAATTTTAAAGAGGCAATTGTTTCGTCTTTTGAAGTACTGGTTTTTAAAGCATAACTTGAGGAAAGTTCATCGACAAGATTTTCTCTATCCTTTGTAGAAAAAAAACTTTTTTTTACTACTTTTTTTAACATTTTACCTTTTCCTGTTAGTAGCCATACAGGATTAATATCGCTATAAGAATTGAGAATTTTAATTAATATATTTCCGCTTAAATTAGATTTATTCTTAATTCCCATACTGATAGAGTTGTTTCCTGTACCAATTTTTCTTTCAAAACGCTTAACACTAATCTCCTTATAATCAACTATTTGCTTAACCCTTTCTGATATTGCTTCCATGTGTATCTATATATAATTTATATCAAATATAGTTGTTTTTCTTATGCTTCAAAGAACTTTCAACCAACTATGCTTTTTCATTTTTTAGCAGGGCTATTTTTTCCTTTAGCAATGCAATCGTTTCTTTTTGAGATTCTAAATTTAATGTTAAAGAAGTTATTATTTCGTCTTTTAAAGTATTGGTTTTTAAAGCATAAATCGAGGAAAGTTCCTCGACTATTTTTTTTCTATCCTTAATAGAAAAAGATTTTTTTGTTACTGCTTTGTTTAACATTTTACCTTTTCCTGTTAAAAGCCACTCAGGATTAATATCGCTATAATAATTTATAATTTTAATTAATAAATTTCCGCTTAAATTAGAATTTCTTTTAATTCCCAAACCGATAGAGTTGTTTCCTGCACCAATTTTTTTTTCAAAACCCATAATACTAGTCTCCTTATAATCAACTATTTGCTTAACCCTCTCTGATATTGTTTTCATGTGTATCTATATAATTTATATCAAGTATAATTGTTTTTCTAATGCTTCAAAGATCTTTAAACCATCTGTGATTTTTCTTTTTTAGGAGGTCTATATTTTCCTTTAGCAATGCAATCGTTTCTTTTTAAGATTCCAAATTTAATTTTAAAGAGGCAATTATTTCCTCTTTTTCAATGTTGGATTTTTTTCATAAATAGATGAAGTTTCATTAACTACATCTTAATAATCAGTATTGGAAGAGAATTCATTAATGCCCATTTTTTTGACATTTCTCTCTTAGCTGCAAAAAGCCAGAGGATTGATATTTTCGGAGTAAGTTCCGATATTTTTACCAATCATTTTGAATTTATCTCTGTATTTTCTTTATTGTATTTCTAATACTAACATTACTAACTTCAATCTCCCTCTCATGTTAATTAACTACTATTGATCGATAATCAATAACTTCTTTTATTCTTTTAATGATTATAATTTTAAAAAACATAAAATAATCCTTTGGAGACTTACTTATATTTTATTTGAGTAAGGTATTTATAGTATACCAAAACAATTAAAAGTTATCATACAAAGTTAATAAAAATGGAATTAACAGAAGCGGTGAAGGAAAAACTAACCGAAAAGAGAATTAAAATGCAAGTCCTCATAGACTTGAGTGTATCTTAAGAAACGATTAGGAACTTGATAAAACGTAAAAAGTAGAGAAGATTATTTTAAAAGTACCTAATAACATTCTTCCAGTAAAAGAAGTTCTAATAACAATATGAAGGATCTATATTAAATTTAAAAGCAATACAATTCAAAATAAAAATTAGAAACTGTTTCTAAAAGAGTTCCCAAAAATAGTTTTGAATACCTAATCCTACTATGCAGTAGGTATTTTTGGGAACTGATTTTTTAAATCACTTATTTTAGTATTTTAAAATTAAAAAAGTGACTCCGATAGGATTCGAACCTATAACCGTCAGAGCCGAAATCTGATATTCTATCCAGTTGAACTACGGAGCCTTAAAGTTTTTTTTATATCAAATTTTTTTTAACCAATATCGAAATGGTTTTTCCGTCTGCTTGTCCTGATAATTCTTTTGAAACAACTCCCATAACTTTTCCCATGTCTTTCATTCCAGAAGCTCCTAATTTTTGAATTGTATTGAGTACAACTTCTTCAATTTTTTCTTCCGATAAAGCTTCAGGTAAAAATTGTTCTAAAACAGCAATTTCTGCTAATTCTGGTGCTGCTAGATCTTGTCTATCTTGTTTTAAAAAAATAGCGGCACTGTCTTTTCTTTGTTTTACTTGTTTCTGAATTATTTTCATCTCTTGTTCCTCCGATAACTCTTCTCCTGCTCCAGCTTCTGTTTTTGCTAATAAAAATGCAGATTTCACAGACCGCAACGCTTGTAAAGCAATGGTATCTTTCGACTTCATTGCCTCTTTCATTCCCTCCATTATTTGTTTTTGCAAACTCATATTTTTATTTTTTAAAAATGTAAATATAGTATTCCTAAGTTATTTTTTAGGCTTTTTTAAGTACAAAAATTTGTTACTGTAATCTATAAATGCTTTTCCACTTTCTAATACATCTGCTCCAATAATTCCATGAACTTCTTTGGCATTGTGTTGTGTTAAAGCAGTATTTACATGTGTTAAATTAAACAATACTAAATGACATTTTGTAGTTTTCCAGTTTCCTATTTTTAGTAGATTATTCTCAGATTTTTGTGTTTCCATATCAGTAGCTCCAGCTCCAGCAGCTTTGGTTTCACTTTCTTCAGCAATAAGATTAAAATACTCAATCAAATCTAATCCAACACAAGAGTTAGACGCACCTGTATCTAGAATAAACCGCCCTTTAATTCCATTTATTTTTGCCTTTAATTCTAAATGATTGGTCGCTATTTTCTTTAGCTTTATTGTAATGTATTTCTTTTTCTTTAATACCTTTTTTAAACTTGCCATTTAACTGTATTTTTGTAGCAAAGATAAGTCAATTTAATGATTACAGATACGCATACGCATTTATATTCAGAACAGTTTGATACCGATAGAAACGCAATGATGGAGCGTGCTTTTGATACTGGAATATTTCGTTTTTTTATTCCTGCAATAGATCGTTCTTACACAAAAAGAATGTTGGATTTAGAGGCTGAATATCCTGAAAATGTTTTTTTAATGATGGGCTTGCATCCAACTTCAGTAAAAGAAAATTACAAAGAAGAATTAGCACATGTTAAAAAATGGATTGATAAACGCAATTTTTATGCAATTGGCGAAATTGGGATTGATTTATATTGGGATGCAACTTTTTTAAAACAACAACAAGAAGCTTTTAGAACTCAAATTCAATGGGCAAAAGAAAAAAAATTACCGATTGTAATTCATTGCAGAGAAGCTTTTGATGAAATTTTTGAAATTCTAGAGACTGAAAAAAATAATGACTTATTCGGAATTTTTCATTGTTTTACAGGAAGTTTAGAACAAGCAAAAAAAGCAATTTCTTACAATATGAAGCTAGGAATTGGCGGTGTAGCAACTTTCAAAAATGGAAAGATTAACAAGTTTTTAAATGAAATCGATCTCAAACATATAGTTCTAGAAACCGATGCTCCTTATTTAGCGCCAACTCCATATAGAGGAAAAAGAAATGAGAGTGCATACATCACTGAAGTAATTAATGCATTAGTAGAAATTTATAATTTAAATTTTGAAGAAATTTCGAAAATTACCACACAAAATTCAAAAGATATATTTGGAATCTAATACAACAATGGTTGTTTTTAAATCACATATCCTTTAAATATTAAAAAAACTATTTTTACGTTAATTACATATATCTATCTAAATGTATAATAGGTTTTTATCTGTTTTGTTTTGTTTTGTTGGATTTTTGATCCAGTCCCAAACGATTTCTAAAGATTTTCGTTCCAAGAAATTCTTGATAAAAAATGACACCATTCAAATAGATTCTGTAAGTATTAATTCTCAGCGATTTAAGGTTCTAGATTCAAAATTCAAAAGAATTCCATCAAAAGAATATAACATAGATTTTGGGAAAGCAATCTTAATTATCAATGCTAAAAAATATTCAGAAATTACTATTGAATATTTTCGTTTCCCCAAATTTATAACTAAAATTTACACCCCTTTTGATAAAAAACTTATAGTTCCTGATGGCACAAATACAGGGAAACTTTACAGTTTAACAACCACTAAAAAAGCGTCAGAAATAAAACTGTTTGATGGTTTACAAACCAGAGGGTTTATTACTCGAGGAGTGGTATCTGGAAATAATCAAAACCTAGTAACCAATTCTGCTTTAGATCTTGAAATATCTGGTAAACTCTCTAAAGAAGTTACTTTACGAGCCAATATTTTTGACACCAATATTCCACTTCAAGAAAACGGATACTCACAAAATATCACCGATTTTGATAGAATCTTCATAGAAATGTTTAGCAAAAATTGGCGTGTAAAAGCAGGTGACATTTCCATACAAAATAATGGTAGTTATTTTTTAAATTTCAACAAACAAGTTGCTGGTTTGCAAGTTGAAGCAAGCATAAATAAAAAGGTAAAAGTTGGAGCATCTGGCGCAATTGTTAGAGGGAAATTTAGAAGTTTTAAATTTACTGGAATCGAAGGAAATCAAGGCCCATATAAATTATTTGGTTTAAATAATGAACCTGGAATTGTAATTATTGCTGGCAGCGAAACTGTATATGTAAACGGAATTACCCTAATAAAGGGAGAAAATAAAGACTATACAATAGATTATAACTTGGCAGAAATAGAGTTCAACACTACCTATCCAATAACAAATGATATGAGGATAGTTGTCGAGTTTCAATATTCAGATAGAAACTACTCTCGCTTTATTACCTATGAAGAAACTTCTTACAAAGGAGACAAATTCAATTTAAGTGGATATTTTTATAGTGAAAACGATGCAAAAAACCAACCTCTGCAACAGAATTTAACTGAAAGTCAGAAAGAGATTTTAGCAAATGCTGGAAATAATCAAGATTTAATGATTTCTGAAAGTGCTTTTAGAGATGAATATTCAGAAAACAAAATTCTCTATAAGAAAACACTCATCGGAGCCGTTGAAGTTTTTGAATATTCTACAATTTCAACGGATGAATTGTACTTTGTTACGTTTACCAATGTTGGGCAAAATAAAGGAGATTATACCATTGATCAAAGCATAGCTATTGGAACAATTTTTAAATACATAGGTCCAAATTTAGGAGAGTATAACCCGATTATTCGCTTGGTAGCTCCCACAAAATCACAACTTTTTATTGTAAAGTCTGATTATAATCCTACTGAAAAAACAACACTAGATACAGAAATTGCATTTAGTAATAATGATGCAAATTTATTTTCATCTATAGATGATACTCAAAACACGGCACTGGCTGCAAAAGTGGGTTGGAAACAAATTTTAATTGATAAAAAATGGCAATTACAAAGTAAAATAAATCACGAATTTGTACAGCAAAATTTTAAAACCATCCAACGTTGGGAATCTGTAGAATTTAACAGAGATTGGAATATCTTGACCAACGATGCTACAAAAAACTTGTTTCAATCTGAATTTATCCTACAAAACAAAAAAGATGATTTTATTGTTTACAAATACAATCATCTTACGTATACAGATATTTTTAATGGAAATAAACATGAAATAAGTTCTAAAATAAAACTAAAAAATACCTTTTTTTCAGCAAACGGTAGTCTTTTAAACAATACCTCTAGCATAGAAGATAATTCTTTTTTTAGAGCAAAAGCAAAAATAGAACACAGCTTTGCAAAAAATTGGGTTGGAAGTTTTATCAACTTTGAAACCAACGACAGGAAACATAAAACCACACAAGAATTCATTAATTTAAGTCATCGTTTTAAAGAATATGAAACGTATTTAGGAATTGGAGATTCCACAAAAATATTTGCTAAAATTGGATTTAATTATAGAAATAATGACAGCATTAGACTCAATCAATTTAAGGAGGTAAATAATAGAAAAACAGTGTATTTGAATAGTAAAATTATTCAAAATAAAAAAGCTAATTTATCCATCTATGCTAATTATAGAGTTACAGAAAACGCGTTTAAAAACAATGAAAAGTCATTGAATTCTAAAGTTATTTATAACCAACGTTTATTTAACGATTTCGTGAATTTTGGAATGATCTATGAAACTTCTTCAGGGAACGTTGCAAGACAAGATTATATATATGTAAAAACCGAACCAGGGCAAGGTTTTTATACCTGGATTGATTATAATAATGATGGAGTTCAAGACTTTAATGAATTCGAAATTGCCCAGTTTCAAGATCAAGCAGAGTATTTACGTGTCCCAAAACCAAACTTAAGTTATATAGCAACACAACGTGCAAAATGGAACCAATCCTTAACGCTAAATTTTTTAAAATGGGCGGCAAAAAATGGATTTAAAAAGACCTTATCTCATTTCTATAATCAGAGTTTTTTAACCATTGAAAATGAAAAAGAACGCAGTGAAAATTCGTTTCACTTAAATCCATTTGATATCGATGAAAACAATTTAATAGGGCTTAATTTTAGTTTTAGAAATAGCTTGTATTTTAACAAAAACCAACAAAAGAATCGATTTACTTATACCTATGGGACATCAAAAAACAAGCAGCAATATTTTATTGGAAATCAAGAAAACAATATTAAGATTCATCAGTTAAATTACAGTCATAAATTTTCAACTTTTTGGTTCATTGACTTCTTGGCAAAAACTTCAACAAACAACCTAGAGACTGAAAACTTTTCGAATAGAAATTATGAAATACGCGTGCAAGAGATTGAACCAAAAATTAGTTTTTTATACAATAAAGACAATCGACTTTCTGTGTCTTATCATTATAAAAATAAAAAGAATCAATTACAGGATTTTGAAAAATTACAACAACAAAAATTTGGCTTGGAATATTTCTATGCTGACAAGAAAAAAAATCAAATTAGTGCAACTATAAATGTGTTTTTAAATGATTTTACAGGAAATACAAATACACCCGTTGCTTACCAAATGTTAGAAGGTTTGCAAGCTGGAGAAAATTACACATGGAGTTTATTGTTTAGTAAAAAACTAAATTCCTTTTTAAACCTCAACCTTAATTATCTGGGAAGAAAAAGTGAAAACTCTAAAACAATCCACACTGGAAGTGTAGAATTAAAAGCCATTTTTTAACTATTATTTGTATAATTATTGATACCTTTATAAATTAAAAACTTAAAAATTAGCTATTTATGAAAAAAACAGTAATGTGTGTATTTCTATTCATCACAACAATTTCAATTGCACAAGAATCAGCCTCCGAATTCCCTCAAGACATTGATAAAAAAATGAAATTAAAATCAATATGCTAACATTAATTGCTGGTAAGTGGTTAGATGTTTCTTATGAGAGACTTATTAATGAAGAATCTTCTTTTGGGATTTCTGCTACATTAAATACTGATACTTCTGAAAATGATTTAAAATACTCTTTAACACCTTATTATAGGCGTTATTTTTCTGGAAAATTTGCAAAAGGTTTCTTTGTGGAGGGTTTTGGAATGTTATTTTCAGCACGAGATCGTGATTTTTTTCTTATTAACACTAATGAAGGCTTTGAAACAGGTTTTGCGTTGGGGGTTTCTGTAGGAGGTAAATTTGTATCAAAAAAAGGATTTACAACCGAATTATTATTAGGAGTTGGAAGAACTTTATCAAATATTAATTACAATAAAGTTGTTGGAAGAATAGGAATTTCTTTAGGCTATAGATTTTAAACAATCTTAAATTTAGTATGTTTGTAATACAATTTACAATGACATAAATTCATAATCATAAAAAATAAAATTCATGAAAAAAATACTTGTAGTTTTTTTACTGTTAATAAGTTCTTTAGGCTATTCTCAACAAGAAATAAAGCTTGATATTGCTGATGCACTCATTATAAGAAGTTTAGAATTTTCATATGAAAAATATCTTTCTGACACTTCTTCTTTTGGTGTTTCGGCGCAATTTAATTTAGCAAAACAAGATGTTACTTTTAGATACAATGAAAACTTAATGATAACACCTTATTATCGTCACTACTTTACAACGAACGAACAGTGGAACTTTTTTGGTGAAGGATTTGTTGGAATTAATTCTGGTAAAAAAGAATCCGTTAGTGACTCTGGAGTGTACGATTTAAAATATACAGATGGTGCTTTAGGAGTTGCTGTTGGAACAAAGTATATTGCTGAAGGGGGGTTGGTTATAGATGGATATGTTGGACTTGGAAGAAATTTATTTGGTACAGATTCTCCTGTAATTGTTCCTAGAATAGGTTTAAATATTGGTTGGAGGTTTTAAATCTTACTCTCATATAACTTAAAAATCCTCATTTAATTTAATGAGGATTTTTTTTATACATAAAGATACAATATATCTAGATTTTCTGTAACCACTTTTTTACAGCAACTTCCGCATTTATAATTTCTCTTAAATCAGCAATAACCACTCTTTTCTGTTCCATGGTATCCCTATGTCGAATGGTTACCGTTTTGTCTTCCAAAGTTTGATGGTCTACAGTAATACAAAATGGAGTTCCAGCTGCATCTTGACGCCTGTAACGTTTCCCTACAGCATCTTTTTCATCATAAAAAACATTAAAATCCCATTTTAAGTCACTTATAATTTCACGTGCTACCTCTGGCAAACCATCTTTTTTAACTAAGGGTAAAACTGCCGCTTTAAAAGGCGCTAAGACTGCTGGTAATTTTAAAACAATTCTTGTTGTTCCATTTTCTAGAGCTTCTTCTTGTAAAGAGTTTGAGAAAACGGCCAAAAACATTCTATCTAAACCAATAGAAGTTTCAACGACATAAGGGGTGTAACTTTTATTTTCTTGATGATCGAAATATTGTAATTTCTTACCAGAAAATTCTTCATGTGCTTTTAAATCGAAATCTGTTCTGGAGTGAATTCCTTCCAGCTCTTTAAATCCAAATGGAAAGTTAAACTCTATATCTGATGCTGCATCTGCATAATGCGCTAATTTATCGTGGTCGTGAAAACGATAGTTCTCTGCTCCCATTCCTAAGGAAAGATGCCATTTTAAACGAGTTTCTTTCCAGGTATTATACCATTCTTTTTGAGTTCCTGGTTTTACAAAAAATTGCATTTCCATTTGCTCAAACTCACGCATTCTAAAAATAAATTGCCTTGCAACAATCTCATTTCTGAATGCTTTACCTGTTTGAGCAATTCCGAAAGGAATTTTCATTCTACCCGTTTTCTGAACATTTAAAAAGTTTACAAAAATACCTTGGGCAGTTTCTGGACGTAGATACAAATCCATTGCTGTTTCTGAAGAAGCACCCAATTTAGTCCCAAACATTAGATTAAACTGTTTTATCTCTGTCCAATTTCTGGAGCCTGTTAATGGATCTGCAATTTCTAATTCTTCAATTAACAACTTTACATCTGCTAAATCTTCATTTTCTAAAGAAGCACCCATTCGTGCTAAAATTGAATTTATTTTTTCTTGATAACCAACAACTCTTCCATTTGTAGCAAGAAATTCTTCTTTATTAAAAGCTTCTCCAAAACGTTTTGCTGCTTTGGCAACTTCTTTGTTTATTTTCCCTTCTATCTTAGCACAATAATCTTCAATTAAAACATCTGCTCTATAACGTTTTTTAGAATCTTTATTATCAATTAAAGGGTCGTTAAAAGCATCTACATGACCAGAAGCTTTCCAAGTTGTTGGATGCATTAAAATTGACGCATCTATACCCACAATATTTTCGTGCATTTGCACCATTGCTTTCCACCAGTAATCTCTAATATTTTTCTTTAACTCAACTCCATTTTGAGCATAATCGTAAACCGCACTTAAACCGTCATAAATTTCAGAAGACTGAAAAACATAACCGTATTCTTTTGCATGCGATAAAACTTTTTTAAATTGATTTTCTTGATTTGCCATAATGAGGGCAAAGATAAACGAATCTAAAAAGTTATCAAGAAAATTTCACTGTACTTTTCACTAGAATAATCACTGGTAAAAAAAATGATATTTTAGGTGTTTTTTATGAACTTTTTAATTGGTGTGTGTTATCTATCTAGTTCGACTTAAATAAAAGCCTCATAAAAGTCTATTCCTTTTAATATGTTAAGACTTGAATCCCAGGATCTGGTATACCTCTATAAAGATTTTTAGATTCTATACAACTCATTTTAAAAAAATATCCTGCTCATCAGCTCTAAATAATCAATTATTAGCTATCTTTCTAAAAAAACTGTTTGATGAAGATGCAATATTTAAAAGATTTCTTTCACTTATTTTACCCAAAGTTATGCATCCTTTGTGAAAATAAACTGGTTACCAACGAAAATTACTTATGTACATATTGTAGGCATGATATACCCACAATAGACTATACTGATTATCGTAAAAATAAAATTACAGAAATTTTTTATGGAAGGGTTCCTATTGAAAAAGGGATGTCTTTGTTCTTTTTTAGAAAAAAAGGAAAAGTAAAAGATCTAATACACCAACTTAAATACAATGGAAATCAAGAAGTTAGTTCTTTTATTGGTTATTGGTTTGGAGAAATACTATATGAAAATAAAGAGTTTAAAGATGTAGATTATATTATTCCTGTTCCGCTTCATAAAAGTAAATTTAAAAAAAGAGGGTATAATCAACTAACAAAATTCGGTACAATTTTAAGTACAATTTTAGACATCCCTTACAAAGAGCACCTTTTAATTAAGACGTCCTCGACAGAAACACAAACTTTAAAGCAACGTTTTGATCGTTTTAAAAATATTGAAACTAATTTTTTATTAACTGATATCTCTTTTTGTAAAAACAAGCATATTTTATTGATTGATGATATTATCACAACAGGAGCTACACTAGAAGCATGCTGTAATGAGTTGTTAAAAACAAAGGGAATTAAAATAAGTATTGCAACAATGGCTTTTACAGAATAAATTTTGTGCTTTGTAAATGAAAAATTAATTGTTAATTTGTATAAAATTCTAGCATAGTGAAACAAGTTTTTAAATTCTTTTTTTTAGTAGGTATTTTTATTGTCTTTTCTAATTGTGCTAGAACTGGTAGACCAGAAGGGGGACCAAAAGATGAGGCTGCCCCTTTATTGATAACGTCAGACCCTCCTTACGAAAGTATAAATTTTGACAGTGATAATATTAGAATTTATTTTGATGAATTTATTACTTTAAAAGACTTAAACAAACAATTAGTTGTTTCACCACCTTTAAAAAACCCATCTTTAATTACTCCACAAAGCTCTCCAAGTAAGTATGTGAATATTAAAATAGTAGATACATTATTAAAAAACACAACCTATATTTATAACTTTGGAAATGCAATTCAAGACAATAATGAAGGCAATAAATTAGAGAGCTTTAAATACGTTTTTTCTACAGGAGACTATATAGATTCTCTAATTTTAAAAGGAAATATTAGAGATGCCTTCCTTAAAAAAGCTGATAAAAGCATTAATGTATTACTTTATAAAATTGATAGTTCTTATACAGATTCAATCATTTATAAAGAAAAACCAAACTACGTTACAAGTACCTTAGATACAACCAACTTCAACTTTTCAAATCTTAAAAAAGGAAACTATTTTTTAGTAGCTTTGAAAGAAACTAATAACGATTATTTATTCAATCCAAAAACAGATAAAATTGGATTTTCATTAGACACCATTGTTCTTCCAAGAGATAGTATTGTGAATACTCCAATAGCTATTTTTAATGAAAATTTGCCGTATCTTTTTAAAAGAGGCAAAGAAGTAACCAAAGGAAAAATACAATTTGGCTATACAGGAGGGGAGAATAATTTAAAAATCAAAATTCTTTCCGAAATACCCGATAATTTCAAAAGTATTGCGAAGTATGAAGTAGATAAAGACACCTTAAATTTCTGGTTTACTCCTTTTAAAACGGACTCATTAAACTTCATTATTTCTTCTGGAAAACAAGTAGACACTACCACCGTTTTTTTAAGAAAAAAGAAAATAGATTCTTTAATTTTAAGCTCTTCCGTAAGTCAAATACTAAACTTTAAAGATACTTTTTATGTAGAGAGTAATAATCCAATTATAAAGTTAGACTCAAGTAAAATTTCTTTGGTTGATAAAGATACTTTAGCGGTTAATTTTAGTAGTTTTCTCTCTTCTAAAGAGAATACAATAGCAATAATTTTTGACAAAAAACCCAAACAAAATTATACTTTAAATGTGTTGCCAGAGGCTTTCTCCGATATTTTTTCACAAAAAAATGACACTTTAAACTATCGTTTTCGAACAAAAGAATTGGATGATTATGGAAAGATTACTCTTAATATTATCAATTCTAAATCTCAAAATTTAATTATTGAACTAATTGATAACAAAGAAAAAGTTATAGAAACTAAATTCTTAAACACTTCTAAAAAAATAATTTTCGATTTGCTGGAACCCAAAACGTACACTGTTAGAGCCATTATAGATTCGAATAAAAATAATAAATGGGATACAGGTAATTTTCTCAAAAAACAACTACCAGAGAAAATTATTTACTATAACGAAGAACTAGAAGTAAGGGGAAATCACTTTATAGAGAACACTTTTAAAATTATTAATTAGAAATAACCTTTGTTCTTTTTATAATTTTACTATATATTTGGTTCATACTTAAAGACCCCTAAATCTTGAGACCCCCTATAACAATTCTTTTTATAATTGTTGTTATGCTAGAAGTTAATGCTCAACATTTTACACATGACATAGGTGTATTTGCAGGCTCTACTAGTTTACAAAGCGATTACGGACAAAGAGGAAATTTTGCAAGCGAATGGAATAACATCGGAATGTCTTTTTCTGTTGCTCATTACCTTCATTTCTTTAATAGAACCTTAAGATGGGATCCTAATAATGTGATGCACAATCATTTAATGGTTAAAACCGAGTTAGAATACCTTAGCAATACAGAACTTCGACATTACGGTCAGTGGGCAGAAAAGCAAAGTTATGGAGGTGAACAACTAAGAGCAATGAAAGGAACTTTAAGAATGTTGAATGTTGGAATACATCTAGAATATTATTTACACTCTCTAGAAGAATTTATTTATCCACATTCTGATATTTGGTTTAATCCATTCTTTACATTTGGTTTTAAATATTCTTTTTATACAAATGGTTTAAAATCCGACTTAGGAGATTGGCAACAAGACGCTTCTGTTTTGCCACAAAAATACACTTTAACAAACGCGCTAGATATTGGTTCTGGAGAAGCATTCTCTTTTAATATTGGCTTAGGAACAAGATATAAGTTAACTGAAAAGCTGGATTTATCAGCAAAATTTAGTTATCAATATTTCTTTTCTGACAAAATTGATGGATTACAGGCTGAAGTTTTTGAAAATAAAAATAATGAATGGGCAATAAATTTTCAGTTTGGATTGGTGTACCATCTAAACTTCAGTTTGCCACTATTCTATTAAAGTACCCCAGATTGATTTTTGAATAAAGAAATTTATTCAATAAAAAAAGAGAGCAAGTTGCTCTCTTTTTTTTTATGAATTTAATGATTGCTCTAAATCTTTAAGCAAATCCTCTATATCTTCTATACCTACACTTAAACGAATTAAAGAATCCGTAATTCCAATTTTTAAACGCTCTACCTCAGGAATGGCAGCATGTGTCATTGTTACAGGATGACTTACCAAACTCTCTACACCTCCTAAAGATTCTGCCAAAGTAAATATATCTGTGTGTTCTAAAAATTTAAATGCAACTTCTTTACGTTCATCTTTTAATCGAAAAGAAACCATCCCTCCAAAACCTTTCATTTGTTTTTTAGCAATATTATAACTGGGATGATCTTCAAAACCTGGATAATACACAGCAGCAACTTTTGGATGATTTTTTAAAAAATTGGCAACTGCAAGTCCATTTTCGCAATGGCGTTGCATTCTAATATGCAATGTTTTTATTCCTCTTAGTGCTAAAAAAGAATCCATAGGACCCGCAATAGCACCCGCTGCAAACTGAATAAAGTGTAAGTCTTTTGCTAGATCGGCATTCTTTACTATTAAGGCTCCCATAACTAAATCTGAATGCCCTCCTAAATACTTTGTTACAGAATGCATTACAATATCTGCTCCTAAATTTAAAGGCTGCTGTAAATAGGGAGTTGCAAAAGTATTATCTACCGCTATTAAGATATCTAAATTTACAGCTTTCACAGCTAATGAAATTGATTTTATATCCGCAATCTTCATTAACGGATTTGTTGGTGTTTCTATCCAAACCAATTTTGTTTTTTCTGAAATTACATGGGTTATATTCTCTACAGCAGTCAGATCTACGTATGAAATTATTAAACCATATTTAGAAAAAATCTTGGAAAACATTCGGTAGGTTCCACCATAAATATCGTCTCCAGCAATAATTTCATCTCCCGGATTTAGAGTTCTTAAAACACAATCTATTGCAGCCAAACCAGATGAAAATGCAAAACCATGAGTCCCATTTTCTAAGGCAGCAAAGCAATTTTCTAAGGCTGTTCTTGTGGGATTTGCTGCTCGTGAATATTCATAGCCTTTATGAACTCCTGGACTAGCTTGGGCATAAGTAGATGTTTGAAATATTGGAGTCATTACAGAGCCCGTAGACGCATCGCACTGTTGACCTCCATGGATAGTTTTTGTATTGAATTTCATGCTTTAGTTTTTTTCTTTTTTCAATTGATAATAATAACAGTTATCAAATCTCTCCTAAATTTAGTTGAACCACAATTAAAAAGCATCCTTTTTTCATTTACTTTTAAACGAGTTTTTTAATTGACATTATAATTCCTAAATGCATTGCTTCATGGTAATTATTAAAAGAAATTGCAGTTTCTATAGAATTTAAAACAAAACCCGTACTTGTTGGGTATTCAGTAAAATTATTGAAAATGCCTGCTTCAAAATCTTCTTCTAAAGTTGCTGGTAACCCTATAAAAAGATCTAAAACTTCATTAAATTCTTCTTGTGAGAAACTAATCGTTGGAAATGTTCCTTTTTTATGAGTTGCTATTAAATCATCAGAACACAAGCATTGCAAGCCAGATAATTTATAGTGCAACAACTGTTGTGTAACAACTAAATGGGCAATATTCCAAACAATATTATTTTTAAATCCGTCTGGTATTTTGTGTAACTGTTCTAATGTTAAACTGTCGATAACCTTTAGCGTAAGCGTTCTTGAATTTTTAAGAATATTAAATTGATTCTTCATTTTTATGATTAATTTTGAAATGTAAATATAATCTTAAAAAATGAAGAAAGTCTACTTTTTACAAACTTGCGATACCTGCCGTAGAATTTTAAAAGAAGTAAAAACAGCTGGTTTTGAGCGACAAGAAATAAAAGGAAATCCTGTAAATGTTTCTCAATTAGAGGAAATGTACGCGCGTTCTAATAGTTATGAAGACTTATTTAACAAACGAGCAAAATTGTATAAGTCTATGGATTTAAAAAATCAAGTTTTAACAGAAACAGACTACAGACAATTTATATTGGATGAATACACCTTCTTAAAACGCCCTGTTTTTATAATTGACGATGAAATTTTTATTGGAAACAGTAAAAAAGTTATAGAAAACTTAAAAGCGAAGATAGGCTAAACCTTCGCTTTTAATACTTTTTACTGTGATAAGAATTTTATATCTGAAGAAATCATCATTTCTTATTAATACCATCTTTTTCTTAAAAAAGGGATATTTTATGTATTCATTTACAACACGCCTAACCTAAAATAACACCCATAGAAAAGAGATTCTTTTTTCATTTAAAAACTCATTGTTATTCCTAAACCAGTTGGTTGAAAATTAATATTAAATTCTGGTTGAAAATTAGAACTCACACTTGGAAAATCTGAATTATATAATTCTATAGCTTTTTTAGATTTTTTATTATATCCATTTAATATAGGAATTGACCCTATAATTAAAACAGCTCCAACTCCAGCCAATTCCCACTTTGCATCTCCGCCACCAATTGCAGTCCCAATAGGCACCCCTACTAAAACTCCACCAGCTCCGCCCAAAATTGTTGCCCAAGTTTGATTTGTTTTTGCAGACTTCATTAAATTTAAAGCTTCTGTATTATCTTTCAGGATCTCTTTTAATTGTTTTGTGCTTAATTTTTTCCCATTTTGATAAAAGGTATTTTCTCCAAAAGATTTTTTGGTTTCAATTTTTTGAGCATTTATACTGAAGAGTGTACATAAGCCTAATACAAATAACAATACTATTTTTTTCATTTTATTTACTTTTTAAATTTATTTTATTTATAAACTTTTATCAAACCGTTAGCCTCTTTTTGTGCACTCCAGTTTTTTACAATTTCTTCTCTTGCCTGTTTACCTAAAAAAGGAATTTCATTCTTTATTTTTTGTGATAATAACAATGCTAATTCAGAATCATTTCCTGCTTCAAATAAATATCCATTTTTTTTATCAGAAATTAAAAGAGAATGAACTCCAACATCTCTTGTGGCAATTACAGAACATTCACAAGACATTGCTTCTGCTGTTACTAGAGAGAACCCTTCAGAAAAACTTGGAACAACAGCAATTTTTGACGCTTGATAATAAGAGATAATATCAGCAGTTTCATCAAAAAAATACACTTGATTTTCGATAGAGTTCTTTTTTGCAATTCCTTTTAAAACCTCTAAAAAAGGCGGTTTATCAACTTTACCAACAATTACTAAGGCCCAGTTTTTATGATCCTTTAAAACTTTTGCTGCTTCAACTAAAGTAGCTTGTCCTTTTGCTTTTCTAACTCTTCCAGCACACAGAATTAGATGCTCTTGTTCTATATTAGGAAGCTTATTTTTAGCACTAAAAACAAACTTATCAACGTCAACTCCATGTCCAACCACAGTGTTTTTAATGCCTAAATTATTGCTCATACTTTGAATAAGAGTAACAACTTTATCTGCTTTTTTTAGGAGCTTCATGGTAAAACCAGAAGGAACTGTTTCTGCATGCCTGGTGGCAATCAACTTAAATTTTGCACCAAAAAAACGAAACACTAACATTCTTATAATTTCATTATTTCGATGACAATGCACTACTACTTCTCTCTTGGAAAATAACAATGATTTTAATTTAGAAAATGAAATTTTATTCCCTTTTACATTATATCCATAGATATAAGTTTCGAACTCATTGCTAAAAAAAGGGAGTACATTTTCTATACTTCTTGTAACACCTGTTCTTCTTCTGTGAAAATGTGTATGGATTAAAATAGGTTTCAAATGAACAGATTTAGGCAAATCTACGCTCTATAATTTCCATAAAACGGGTTTCTAATTCCTCGTGTTCTTTCCAATTATAGTCTGGTTTTACCATTTTATTGACGAACTTTTTAGCTTCCTTTTCTGTTTTATGGGTATTTAATTGAGAAATGACTCTGTTAAAATCTTCTTGACTTCCATCAAAGAGATTCTTTACAAAAACAATTCTGTCATTCAATCCAATTTGAATATTAGTTTGTAATTGATCATTCAGAGATTTGGGAGCCGCTTTTTCAAACAGTTCTGCAGCAACATCTATAGGAAGTGTATCTTGCAATTCTTCTTCTAAGGTTGGTGTTTTTTGGTCTTCAACCTTTTTTGCATCATCCTTTATAGTATGGTTATCCTCTCCAAATAGTTTCTCTAATTCATCAAAAGGTTGTTCAATAAAACTTTCTTCTGTTTCGTTTTCTATACTTTCTATGATGGTGTCTGCAACCTCGTTTGCCATTTCATCCATTTGGCTTTCCTCTTCATCCTCCTCTGCTAATTGGTAAACAATAGTTTCTTTTTGATCCTCCTCTGCTATTTTTTCTTTTAATTCAAATGCTTTTTCAACTTTAGAGACCAATTCTTCTTTCGTTTCAGTTGCATTTGGTTTTTCTCTAATGTATGCTTCAACATGAGCTAAAACAGAAAGTTTCTCGTAAATTTCTTGCGACTTTTCTTTTAAAGCAAAAACATCTTCTTTATTTTTCATCTGTAAAACACTGTGCGCTAAACTAATTAAATCTGCTTCTAATTTTTTGTGCATAAGTTGTCTGTTGAATTTATTTTTTACTATTTAATTTTAATAAATTTGCTCATATCAAAAATAAAACAAAATTTAAAATTCTTAAGCCTTAAATTTACAAAATGTTTCTTGAAAATACAGTAAATCATACAGAACAATTTGGTTGGATAGAAGTAATTTGTGGTTCTATGTTTTCTGGCAAAACAGAAGAGCTAATTAGAAGGCTAAAACGTGCTCAATTTGCAAAACAACGTGTAGAGATTTTTAAGCCTGCGTTAGACACTCGTTATGATGAAGATGAAGTAGTTTCGCATAATGACAATAGAATTCGTTCAACACCAGTACCTGCGGCTGCAAATATTCGTCTTTTAGCAACCGATGTTCAAGTTGTTGGTATAGATGAGGCACAATTTTTTGATGATGAAATTATTTCTGTTTGTAATGATTTGGCAAATAGAGGAATTAGAGTAATTGTAGCGGGTTTGGATATGGATTTTAAAGGAAATCCTTTTGGACCAATGCCAGCATTAATGGCAACGGCAGAATATGTTACTAAAGTACATGCAGTATGTACTCATACAGGAAACTTAGCCCATTATAGCTTTAGAAAAGCGCTGAATGATAAATTGGTTTTATTGGGTGAAACACAAGAATATGAACCTTTAAGTAGGGCTGCCTATTACAAAGCATTACAAAACCAACAACGAGAAATCTTGTCTTCAAAAGACACTGAACCTGGATCGGAAGAGACGGAATAAATTTCAGCAGACACTATGAATAATCATGTCACCGTTTTAGAAATTGATGGAAAAGCGCTATTGCATAACCTCAATTATTTTAAACAAAAACTTCAACCCGAAACCAAAATAATGGTGGTGGTTAAAGCTTTTGGTTATGGTAGTGATGCCATACAAGTTGCAAAATTTTTAGAACATAACGTAGACTATTATACGGTTGCTTATACTCACGAGGGTATTGCTCTGCGCGAGGCTGGAATAAAAACTCCTGTTTTAGTTTTACACCCTCAAGTACAAAATTTAAAAGCAATTGTAGATTTTAGATTGGAACCAAATTTATATAATTTTAAAATTTTTAATGCTTTCCTAAAATTGGCAGATGAAGCTCCATTGATGAATTACCCCATTCATTTAAAATTTAACACGGGTTTAAATAGATTGGGTTTTTGGCATACTGATGTTCCCAAAATTCTAAGCGAGTTGAAAAAAACAAATCACGTAAAAATTCAATCGATATTCTCTCATTTGGCTGCGAGTGAAGATCTGGAAGAAAAAGAATTCACAACCAATCAAATAAATAATTTCGCTTACATCGTTCAGCAATTCTATACACATTTAGATTATGAGCCTATGTTGCATATTTTAAATACTTCCGGAATTATTAACTATCCAAAAGCACAATTCGATATTGTTCGCTTAGGAATTGGTTTGTATGGTTTTGGAAATGATGATGAGGAAACGGCTCAACTAAAAAATACTCATAATTTAAAGTCTATTATTTCTCAAATTCATCTTATAGAACCTGGTGAAACTGTTGGTTACAACAGAGCCTTTGTTGCAAAAGAGCCGAGTAAATCGGCTACCATTCCTATTGGTCATGCAGATGGAATTTCTAGAAAGTTAGGAAATAAAAAAGCCTATGTGCTTATCAACCATAAAAAAGCAAAAATTATTGGCAATGTCTGTATGGACATGATTATGGTAGATGTTACAAAAATTGACTGTAAAGAGGGGGATGAAGTTATTCTCTTTAATAGTCAAGAAATGATACAAAATATTACCGACACCGCAGAAACAATTCCCTATGAAACACTAACTGCAATCTCTCAACGTGTTAAAAAAATGTTAAAGAAATAATATTTTTTATTATTTTAGCAACTTAACTAATTAAAAACCCAAATAGTATGTTTAAAGAATTTAAAGAATTTATTACTGGTGGCAATGTAATTGAGTTTGCTGTTGCTGTAATTATGGCTGGTGCAATTGGCGCAGTTGTTAAAGGTTTTGTAAGTAATATTGTGATGCCAGTTGTGGGTATATTTACAGGAGGTGTTAGTTTTGCAGATCAAAAATATATTTTATCAGAAGCTATAGCAGATGCAACAGGTAAAGTAACAACACCTGAAAATGCAATTATGTATGGTGCTTGGATAGACTCAATTATCAATTTAATTATTGTTGGTTTTGTGATGTTTATGATAATAAAATCTTATAATAAAATGAGAAAGAAAAAAGAAGAGGCTCCAGCGCCTCCAGCAGGACCAAGCCAAGAAGATTTATTAACAGAAATTAGAGATTTATTAGCAAAAAAATAAACCCCTTTCTTATAAAACAAAAACCCAAGCTGTTGCTTGGGTTTTTGTATGCTTAAAAAATAAATGTAGTTAGCTATGTAACCTTTTTGTAAATTGATGGTTATTAAAAATAAAGGCTAACCAAAACATTTGTATTGAAACATTTTACTGACGAGGAATTGATGTTACAAGTATCTGAGGGAAAACTAGAGATGTTAACTATTCTGTTTGACAGATATCATATCAGGATATTCAACTTCTTTAATAAAATGGTTCACAATAAAATGGTTAGTGAAGATTTAACGCAAGATGTTTTTTTAAAGTTGATGAAATACAGAACATCATACAAACATGGAAATTTTTCCGCTTGGATTTACACGGTTGCTCGTAACATTTTTTCGAGTCATTATCAAAAAACAAAAAAAGAACGTTCTAATGAAATTGATGATGATACTCTGGCATCAGGAGAAGTTTTTGGAACAGAGAGTAAACAAGAAGAGTTAGAACATTTAAAGGCAGCGTTGTTAAAACTCTCTAATTCTGATAGAGAATTAATAATAATGCATCGTTTTCAAGAAATAAAGTACAAGCAAATTGCACAGATTATTAACAGCAACGAAAACGCCGTAAAGGTAAAAATGTATAGAGCATTAAAGAAATTAAAAAAACTATATTTTCAAACTGAAGCATAATGAAGTGTACAAAAATTCAAAATAAATTTACGGAGTATTTAGAAAACTCTTTATCAGAAGTTGAAAATTCTGAAGTAAAAGAGCATCTAAAATCATGTAAAAGTTGTCAAAAAGAAATAGAAGAAATAAAATCATTTTTATCGGTTTTAGAGCGTCAAGAAATGGAAATTCCTTCTAATAAGATACGTTCAAATTTTGAAAAAATGTTGGCGCAAGAAATAGAGCAGAATCGGCCGAAGACTGTTCAACTTCAGTCAAAATCAGATTGGAAATCATATCTAAGAGTTGCAGCAAGTGTGCTGTTGGTAGTAAGTGCTTTTTTATTAGGAAAGTATCAACCTAACACAATACAAACTTTAGGGAATATTCAACAAGAAAACAAAAAAGAAGTTTTCGCTTTATTAGAAAATAATTCTGCTAGCAAAAGAATTTTAGCAATAAATAATGCTGAAAATTTCACTAAAAAAGACACTAAAATTATCGAAGCAATCATTCACAAGTTATTATTTGACAAAAACGCAAACGTACGTTTAGCTGCAGCAGAAACGTTGTCTAAATTTTCTTCAGAAATAATGGTTAGAGATGCTTTAATTAAATCTTTAGAAACAGATAAAAACACATCTGTACAAATAGAATTGATACAAATTTTAGCTAAAATTCAAGAAAAAAGAGCCATTAAACCTATGGAAAAAATGCTCGAAAATGAGGAAACTCCTCAATATGTTAAACAACAATTACAATTAAATTTACCTAGTTTATTATAAAAAATCAGTAAGAAATCATGAAAAAAATATGCATCCTTATTCTATTGGTTGGCACCATAGTCTCTGCCCAAAAAAAAGAATTTTACTCTTTAGAAGAATTTAAACACTCTTTAAAAGAATTTAAATACTCTTTATCTGGCATACAAAAAGTAGTTTTCTCTACTGGCACTTCAATTAAAATTGAAGTCGGCACTACACAAGAGCTCATATTACAAGAGCTCATGTTATCGGGTACTAAAGATGTTAACCACAAGCTGCATAATCTTTTTCCACATAAAAACTCTGAAGAGAAAGTAGATAAAAGAAAAGGCTTAACGGCTGTGTATCCTAGCGGAAAAGATGGCACAAATGGATTAGCCTTTTCAATTTCTAAAGAAGGAGGTGTATTGTACATTACAGATTTAAAATCTCACTTTCAAAGACATGGTTTAAAAGTAAAACTTCCTAAAAACATCAATATTTCTGTAGATGCAGGAACGTGGGGATCAGTTACTATAGATGGTTTTACAGGCGAAGTAGAAGTTGCAACCGAGTCTGGTAGAATTGAAATGAAAAATGTAACTGGTCCAATTACAGCAAACGCATATGGTATAATTGATATTGATTTTGATAAAGTGAGTCAAGCATCTCCCATTACAATTAGCTCTACATTTTCTGATATAGATGTTGCTATTCCTGCAAATACAAAAGCAGATTTAACATTAAGAACAGAGGGAACTGTATATACAAATTTCGATTTTGACATTCCAAAAAAGAAAGGATTAAAGAACGTAAGCGGTAGAAAAAATATTGTTAGCAAACTAAATAATGGCGGTGTAAAAATCTACATTAAATCTTCTATGGGAAACATTTATTTGCGTAAAAAGTAAGCACTAAAAACAAACTAATTTACACATATTTAAAATACTATATAATGAAAAGAAATATCTTATTCATAGGATTGTTATTGACTTTTAACAACCTAACAGCACAAAAAAAAGTAACAGAAAGCACAAAATCCAATGGCATTGAATACGTATATGTTCATCTGAAATTTGCTCAAAAAATTGTAGTAAAAAACTGGAATAAAAACGAGATCTCTGTTGAAGCCACTGTAAACTTAAATGACAATACCAAGAACGATAAATTCTCTTTAAAAACAGATAAGATTGGAGAAACTTTCAAAGTACAATCAGATTTTGGAGATTTTTTTGAAAGACATAAAAATAATATTAGAATTACAGATAATGGTGAAGGTTGTAATGGCTAGAACTTCTTTAATAACCATAACAATGTAGTAATAAACAATGTAGTAATAAACAATGTAGTAATAAACTATGTAGTTTATGTTCCTAAAAAAATGGAATTAAAAATTAAAAGTATTTCTGGAAGTGTAGAAGCAGATAATTATGTGGGTGTGTTAAATTTAGATTTAATTAGTGGAAATATTACCGTAAAAAAACACTCTAAAGACATGCATTTAAAAACCATAAGCGGAGATATAGATATTTTTATTTCTGATGCAACTTTTGAAGCAAAAACACTTACTGGAGGAATTTATTCTGATTTAGACATCGACTTTAGTAAAAGTAAAAAAAGAAAATCTTACGAACCCCAAAAAATTATAGCTACGATTAATAAAGGGACTGCTTCTTTAAAGTTAAATACAATGTACGGAGATATTTTCTTGAGAAAAATATAAATCCTTTTTTAAATTGATTATGGAACAGCCATTTTCTATTGAGAATGGTTGTTTTTATTTGGTTTGTTTCTAAAGTCAAATCTAACTATCTTTCGCTGAAGCTAATATGACGCAATCCATTCAATAGCCTATCGCCAGAAATCAACATAATGATTAATGCATATGAATACTTTAAAAATCATCCAAATTTCAACAAGCTTGTTGGAAATGATTTCTTATTTGTAGAATATAAATGTCCTCTTAATATTGAAGAATATCAATTATGGATAGAGAACCATTTAATAACATATGTTTTAAGTGGCAAAAAGGATTGGATTACCCCAAAAAAAACATATGAGCTTTCAACGGGAGACACTTTGTTTATAAGAAAAGGAGTTTATAACACAAAGCAATACTTAGAAAGTAATTATTGTGTAATACTGTTCTTTATCAATGATAAATTCATCAAAAGATTTATTTCAGAAAACCCTTCTTTTAAAAGACAAATAAATCATAAGACAGAACATAATCAAATTTTCAATATTACTACTAATGATGTATTTAAAACTTTAATAGAAAGTATATTTCATTATTTAAAACAAGGAGAAAAAATTCCTAAAGAACTAGTAGAAATTAAATTTAAAGAATTACTTTTTAACATTGTGCTAAATTTAAAGAATAATAAACTACTTTACTTTTTTAATTCATTAACGCTAGACAACAGAACGAATATTGAAAATATACTGATGGAAAATTTTCAATATGACTTAAAAATAGTTGATTTTGCAAAACTTTGTGGCAAAAGTTTATCTTCTTTTAAACGTGATTTTAAAAAATATTTTAACACTACACCTAGCAGGTGGTTAATCAATAAAAGATTGGAGCACTCCAAAACACTTTTGCTGGGTACACATCTAACAGTAAGTGAGATAGGTTATGAATGCGGCTTTAAAAACAATTCGCATTTTATTCAAGCCTTTAAAAAGAAAGTAAAAAGTACCCCCCATAAATTTAGAGTCCTCAAAAAGAAAGAGTAGCTCTCCTTTTTGAGCTTTTAAGAATACTATTTGGACTTTTAGTTAACCTTGAAAGGTCTTTTAAATTAAATCTTTGCATCAATAGTTAATCTCGAATTAATATGATGATGACCCAAAAAAAATCTCTATCTAAAAAATTAAAATCCAACAGAGATCGTTCTCTGGTAAACCAAAGACATACCCTTCTAAATGATAAGTATCGAAGAGATTCTGCCTCAGCGTGGATTACTGATACTGCTGAAGTTATTGGGATAGACCTAAAAGACCCATTTAGAACAACGGTATTGATCAATGATCAAATGAAAGTGCCATTCAAAATTGGAGTTCATAAAGCAGTTGGTGGTGATCACGATTTTCCAAATCCAGGTGATTTACTATGTGCATCTTTAGCTTCTTGCTTTGAAAGTACCCTTAGAATGATTTCCAATAAATTAGGAATAGAACTTTTTGAAACAAAAATAATAGCAACTGCTTTGGTAGATGTGAGAGGAACTTTAATGATTGATAAATCTGTTCCTGTTAGATTTCAATCTATGCAATTACAGGCTTTAATTATTGCTAAAAACACAAATAAAAAACTCCTTAACACCCTAATTAAAGGAACAAAACATAGTTGTATTGTGTTTCAAACCATAAGTCAAGGTATCCCAATTAAATTGAATACAAATCTTAAAATCAAAAACTAAAAACATCTATTATGAAAAAAACAATGATCTTTATCTACGGTATAATATCTTATATCGTTTTTCTAATTTCCTTTTTGTATGCCATTGGGTTTGTTGGCAATATTGTTGTTCCAAAATCTATAGATTCTGGGACAGAATCTACATTAATTTATTCCTTATTTATCAATGTAATTTTATTAAGCGTATTTGCTTTACAACATAGTATAATGGCACGACCTGCCTTTAAGAAAAAGTTTATAACCATTATCAGTCCAGCAATGGAGCGCAGTACTTATATACTTTTATCAAGTTTAACTCTACTATTAATTTATTGGCAATGGCAACCCATAACAACTATAGTATGGAAAGTAGAAAATAAGATTGTAATTAATCTTTTAACAGGAATCTTCTTTCTGGGTTGGCTTATGGTTCTTCTATCAACATTTATGATCAATCATTTTGAACTTTTTGGTCTAGCACAGATTTTTGATAATCTAAAAGACAAAAGAACTCCAAATCCAAAATTTCAAACTAACTATTTATATAAAATTATAAGACATCCTATTATGTTAGGTTTTATAATCGCCTTTTGGGCATCACATACTATGACCGTTGGCCATTTATTATTTGCAATACTTACAACTATTTATATTCTAATAGCAATAAAATATTTAGAAGAAAAAGACCTTCGCAAATCTATTGGAAAAAAATATGAAACATACCAAAAAGAAGTACCAATGATTTTACCTTTTACAAAAATAAATTCAAGATTGGATGCATAAAATAGAATCAAAATTAATTGAATTAGGCGAAGAATTACCAAAAGTACCAAAACCAGTTGCAAACTATATCCCAGCGAAGCAAACTGGAAACCTAATTTATATAGCAGGACAAATTCCAGTGGAAAATGGAATAATAATAAAAGGGAAACTTGGAAAAGATTTGAGTTTAGAAGAAAGCAAAAACGCAACTAAACTTTGTGCCAAAGGTTGTTTAGCAGCAATAAAAACAATTTGTCCTCTCGACAAAATAACTAGCATTGTTGCCATGCATGGATTCGTAAACTCCACTTCTGGTAATACCGAACAAGCAGATGCTATGAATGGTGCTTCAGATTTTATTGTACAAGTTTTTGGGGAAATTGGCAAACATACTCGAACGGCAGTGGGAGTTAGTGTTCCACATAATATTGCGGCTTCAGTTTATATGATAGTCGAAATTGAAAATTCGAGTATATAAAAAGAGGACTCTCTTAATGCCTCTTAGCTTGTCTCTACAATATGATGCATTTATTTTTTAACCTTTTAAACCCTGAATAAGGAGGATAAATTAAGAGCGTAAAATAAATTTTATCCCCTAGCCATATTTCAGGATAAGACAGATCCATATTAGACTTAAAACTAGTTGATTGAACTTGTTTCAAATCAAGAGATTTCCTAAACAACTTATACCATTGAGTGTAAAGCAAAAAAAAGCGTAACCATTTCTGATTACTCCTTAGTGAGCAAGATATTGAATTATCTGTTTTAAATATAAATATTTTTTGAGAATAATGAATTTTTGCGAATATTCTTTTTGATTTATATAATACTTTTAAAATAGTCAATTGTTTTACGAAGACCTTTTTCTAATTCAATCTTTGGTTCCCATTCATTTAACATTTTCTTAGCTAAATCAATATTCGGTTGACGTTGTTTTGGATCATCAATAGGCAAGGGTTTATATATAATTTTAGATTTAGAATTCGTTAATTTAATTATTGTATTGGCTAATTGAATCATAGAAAACTCGATAGGATTTCCAATATTAACGGGACCTGTAAAAGAATCGGGAGAATTCATCATTCTAATCATTCCTTCTATTAAATCGTTAACATATTGAAATGACCTTGTTTGGGTTCCATCTCCATAAATTGTAAGATCTTCATTTTTTAAAGCTTGAACAATGAAATTAGAAACCACTCTTCCATCATTAATATCCATACCAGGACCGTAAGTATTAAAAATTCGAATAATTTTAATTTTTACTTTTTTTTGATGATGATAATTAACAAATAAAGATTCAGCGCACCTTTTTCCTTCATCATAACATGATCTTAAACCAATAGGATTTACATTACCCCAATAATCTTCTGTTTGAGGATGAATAGTTGGATCTCCATACACTTCACTGGTACTTGCTTGAAGTATTTTAGCGTTAACTCTTTTAGCTAAACCTAACATATTGACAGCTCCAACCACACATGTATTAATCGTTTTGATTGGATTATATTGATAACTTATTGGACTTGCTGGACATGCTAAATTATATATCTCATCTACTTCTGCATAATAAGGGTTTGTAACATCATGTCTCACAACCTCAAAATAAATATTAGACATTAATTTTAGAATGTTTTTCTTATTGCCTGTAAAGAAATTATCTAAACAAATTACTTCATTTCCTTCATTTAATAAACGTTCACATAAATGAGAACCAATAAATCCGGCACCACCCGTTACTAATATTTTTTTCATGGATTATTTTTATTTAAAAAATTATATTATTTTTTAGTGGCTATTTATTAGATAAATATTATAGCCATTTACACTATTTAATTTTACTATCTTCTCTTTATTGATTAAATTCTGAATAATTTCTTCTTCAGGTGAACTAACATTATACTTTATTTTTTTTCCCACTCTTGATACAATATATTTAGATTTTTGAAGACTTAAATCTAGTGGTTCAAAGATTATTTTTTTTTTAAATTCATCATCTGTGAAATCGTTAAAACTATTTATACATTCCATCGATTTCTCAGTTAAATAAATATTTTTTTCTTCTAAATTAATTAATTTACTATATAGTTTAACTACATCATTATCATTAGATGGAGTATAGGCCATATAAAGTGATAAGGTTGTAATTGAGATTATAACTAAAAAAATATTAGATTTTTTCTTAAACACTTCATATTCAATAAGTTTTGAAATAGAAGAGCCTAGAATTAATAAAAAAAGAGGTGATAGATATAGATATAATCTATCAGAGAATGGATATAATTGACAAATATTTAAAACTAAATGAACAAATAGGATTGAAAAAAGTAATAATATTTCTTGTTTAAAAAGTAGATTTTTATTTTTTAAATTCAAAAAAAAAGGAATCATTAATAACATTAAAAATATACCCCAAATTTCAAATGAATTCAGAAGAAAAATCCATAAACCATGGACTGTATATATTAAATACTTAAATATACTCAGATCTAGCGGGATAAATGAATCATTCCAGTAATTTACCATATATGATTTCATTTCAGCGGCACCATCTTGGTTCATATACCATATAAAATAAACTATATATGGAAAAGGTGCTAAAAAAGTTAATAAGTTACTTTTTAAAAATATTACCAAGGATTCGAAATTAAGATAACTCTTTTGTGTCAAATATACAAATAATAAATATCCAGCACATGCAAATAATCCAATATTAGAAAATAAACCCCAAATCATGAAAAAAATCCATCCATATCGTAAAAACCAATTAGATTTATAAAAGAAAATCAATAAAATAATTCCGGTTAAATCGATTGTATATTGTTTAACCGTTAATGAATTAGAAACTATGAAAGGGTTAAAAAGAATAATAATAAATAATATTAAAAACGCAATCTTGAACTGATATTTCCTCATTAATAGATAGAAAAATATTACACCTGTAACTGAGGATATAAAACTTAAAATTTTAATACTTATCCAAAAACTAAATGGTGAAAAAGAGATAATAAATTTTTGTAATAATAAATACAACGGAGGTGAACTCTGTCCAAATTTTAATGGATATAGTAATTCAATATAATTAGAATATTTTATGTTATTCCCTAAAGCTATTTCATCACCATTGAATGTGGGAAATATAAAATGAAAAAGAAATCTTAGTACTATACCAGCAAATAAGAGTAATAAATAAATCTTTTTCATTAGTTTTTTAAATAATATTTGATTATGCAGTAAATGGCTCTAAAACCATCTTTCCATCCTATTTTCTTACCTTCCTCGTAGGTTCTCCCATAATAACTGATACCCACTTCATAAATACGAATTCCTTTAATTTTTGCCATTTTTGCTGTTACTTCCGGTTCAAAACCAAACCTATTTTCTTTTAGTTTGATCCCTTGAATCAAATCAGTTTTAAACATCTTATAACAAGTTTCCATATCTGTCAAATTCAAATTTGTAAATATGTTTGACAAAAATGTAAGAAATTTGTTCCCAATCGTATGCCAAAAGAATAGAATTCGATGGGGTTTACTTCCAATGAACCTAGATCCATAAACGACATCCGCAACACCCAAGATAACGGGTTTAAGTAAATCATTATATTCTTGAGGATCGTATTCTAGGTCTGCATCTTGAATAATTAAGTAATCTCCTGATGCTTTAGAAATACCTGTATGTAATGCAGCGCCTTTACCTTTATTAATTTTGTGATCATAATACTGAATATCTAATTTAGGATTATTTTCAATATATTTTAGCACTGAACCTTTAGTATCATCCGAAGAACAGTCATTTACAATAATAAGTTCCTTGTCAATACCATTTAATAATTCAACATCCTTTATTTTATCTAAAATCCTATGAATGGTTGCCGCTTCGTTATAAGTCGGCATAATTATGGAAAGTTTTTTGATAGTCATTTTTCTATTCTGTAATTTTCAAAAAACCAAATATAAGCATATTTATTATCAATAAATTTTTATAAAAAAATCAGTAAAAATTGGGTTTGGGGTATTTTGAAACTAAAAACATTGATTCATTCAAAGAAGTATTTACTGTAATAGATTTCCTACATATTTCATTATTGACGAAAAAGGTGAAATAATAGATTTTGATGCCCCCTTCCCAAGTGATGAAAATATTAAGATAGTATTGAGTGTACTTTTAAAATAGAACCTTAGAGAAAAAAGAACTAAAACTAACAATTAAAGAAAACCCTATCACAGTTATTAAAGCACTTAACAAGGAGTTGAAACAAAGATTACTCAAGGGTATTCTGAACGCTTTATAAAGGATGCTAAGCGTATTTGACACTATGGAAACGAGAGTGAACAACATTTAAAAGAGCCTTACACTTGTTAAATTACAACCATCACACATTAGAAACTTTCTTGTCAGACCTTAAAGGTCTCTCCAAATAATTATGTCTCACTTCCCTTAAAAAGACAGACAAATAATTAATTTTTTTTGAGAAAAAACGCAACCGTCCACAGATTAATTCATTTAAGATATTTACATTTGAAATGCTAACCCCGAAAGAGAATAAAAAAATGAAAGTATATTTAAATCATCAGTATATGTTACAGGGTCTTCAAAAATAATTAAGTTAGCCCCATTGGTCAACTTCTTATTCAGAGCTAAGAAAACCGATAATGCCAATGCACTTGTTTGACCTATCCTGATTTGAGATATTGGCACCTCAGTTGAAGAATCTTTTTTGTGTACTAAAAATTTTGTTTTTACATAGTTTTTAAAACAGAAACAAAAAAAGGCTTTCAATTTCTTGAAAGCCTTGCTGTATTTCCTAGCGGGAACTGGATTCATTCCTCCACCTTGTTCCAGAATGGGCCAATAAGGAGAACAGCCCAAAGAAACTCCGATTGCTTCGCAAACTGATTTTTTCATTTGTTCTAAAGACGATGCAAGCAGCACTTGATTCCAAATAAAAAAACAAAATCCGCTCTCGGGGTTATTAGGGTACTCGCTAATCAAGTTGCAACTATGTTGACCTTCCGTTAAGAATGACTCAGCGCTTTTACGATGAGCATTTAGGTGGGCATTAGTTGCATACTTGCTGAGATATTTATAGCGAAACATGTTCATTTATAGGAAAACAAACTGTTAAATAAATTAGTTTCTTTAATAAATACTTTGCAGTCGGAAACTTGTTTCTCCTTAATATAATTTATTATTGGTTTGTGATTAGAGTTTAATTCCAGTTTATATTCTGTAGTGTTTTTTTTCTGAATTACTAAAGACTCTTCTTTTCCATTTTCAAAAACAATATTATAACGACCATTTTTTAAATTAGATTTATTATTATCAATTAGAATAATCTCGTCATTGGCAATCACAATTAAGTTTATATATTCGGGTATTTTCACATAAAAGAAACCTAAATAAGAGATGACAGCAATAAATATAATCATAAATAATGATCCTAATCGAATCCATTTATTTTTTTGACCTAAAGATATTTGTTCTATTTTACTCATTATCTATGAACCTAGTTCTAATTGATTTTTAACTAATCTATAATATTCTCCTCTTTTTTCAGTTAATTTTTCATGATTTCCTATTTCTACTATTTCTCCTTTTTTTAATACAATTATTTGGTCTGCATTTTTAACAGTACTCAAACGGTGTGCTATAACTACAGCCGTTTTCCCGTCAAAAAAATAATTTAATTTCCCCATAATAATCTTTTCATTTTCTGCATCTAGAGCACTCGTAGCTTCATCAAAAAACAAAAAAACAGGGTTTTTGTATATTGCTCTAGCAATCAAAATCCGTTGCTTTTGCCCTCCACTTATTCCATTACCTGATGAACCTATTTTTGTTTTAAGTCCCAATGGAAGATCTTTTATAAAATCACTTAAATTACCAATATGAATAGCATTTCGTAATTTAGACTCATCAATTTCAACATCAGATGTTGCAATATTTCTTTCAATACTGTCAGCAAAAATATAACCATCTTGCATTACTACTCCTGAGACATTTCTCCAGCTATGAGATGTAATATCAGAGAGATTAATTCCATTCACAAGAACTTTTCCTTGAGTTGGCTTGTAGAATTTTAATAAAATTTTTAAAAGTGTTGTCTTTCCACTACCACTAGCTCCAACGATAGCAGTTGTCTTTCCTTCAGGAATAAATAAATCAATATTCTTTAATACTAAAGGAGATTTCTTTCCGCCATATTGAAAGCTAATATTTTCTAATACAATTCCTTTATTGCTTTTACTCGGATTAACTGATTCTAAAGACATTAACTTAGTTTCTAATTGTTCTTCTTCTTGATTGTGTATTTCTTGAAGTCTATCTAAACTAATCTTAGCATCCTGAATCCCTCTAAAAAATAATATGAGTTGATTAACTGGTGTATTCATTTGACCAATGATATATGAAATACTTAAAAGTGCTCCTAAAGTGATATTCCCTATAATTACTTCACTTGCAGCCAAGAATGTTACTACAATATTTTTAAGATGATTGATGAAATTAAATCCTACTATTTGGTATTGGTCTAATCTTAATATACGTTGATTAATATTGAATAATTCTACTTGTAGTGCCTCCCAATTACTTCTTTTATAATCTTGAAAATTATTCAATTTGATTTCAGGCATTCCATTAATGAGTTCTAAAATTGAGTCTTGATTCTCAGACCTTTTTTGAAAACTTAGGTAATCTAAGATTTTTCTTTTTTTTAAGAAAAAAGTTGCCCATGAAACAGCTATAATAGTTAATACCAAATATACAACTAGTATTTTTATATCATAATAAGCTAACACTAAAAAAAATACTGAAAAATTTACAATTGAAAAAGCTGTCAGAAGCCCTTGTGAAGTTAAGAAATCTTCAATTCTTTCATGATCTCCAATTCGTTGGACAAAATCACCTGTCATTTTTGTATCAAAAAATTTAAGAGGTAATCTCATAATTTTTTTTAGAAAATCAGATATAATAGTTATATTTATTCTTGCTCCTATATACAACATTATCCAATTTCGAATAATCTCTATTATCGAAGATCCAAAAAATAAAAATACTTGTGCTGATAATATAATTAGAATGATATTAAAACTTTTGTTTCCTATACCTTGATCGATAAGAGCTTGAGTTAAGAAAGGGAAAATCAATGTTAATAAACTTCCAATAAATAGACCTATAAAAAGTTGAAGTAATTCTACCTTATAGGGACGTAAATATTTGTAAATAAACTTTAATTCTGTTTTATTTTTTCTAGGAGGTTCTTTTTGGTAGAATGTTTCTGTTGGATTTAAGAAAAGTGCAACCCCTTTATTGCTATCACTAGACCAAGAATTCATAAAGCTTGTTTCATCTAAGTTTGTAAGACCGTGTCCAGGATCAGCGACTTGAAAACTATACTTTTTAGTAAAAAAATTCTTAGTAATTTTTCTTAGTACAACAAAATGATTTTGATTCCAGTGTAAAATACAAGGGAAAATAGCATCTTTCTTTAGTTTTTCTATTGTAAGCTTAGATGAAAAAGTCTCAAAACCAATACTTTCAGAGGCATCACTTATATCCAATAAACTCACACCCTCTCTTGTTAAAAAAGATATTTCTCTTAAAAACTCAACAGAATAATTTTTTCCATATGTATTTGCTACCATAGCTAAACATGCTGGACCACAATCCATTTGGTCATATTGATTTACAAACTGAAAAGGCATATAATTTTATATAAGTTTTAAAGCAGTTTAAATTCTGTTTGTTTATCTACTTTTTTACTTAAAATCTTGGGATTTCCATCGACTTCAATCTTTTGAACTTTTGAGGAATTAATTTTTAAAGATTCCTTGACAAAAACTTTAACATCTCTTACTAGATGTGCATCTAAATCCAACTCTTTGATAATAGCTTCTTCTGCATTTAAAAAATTAGTGGTAGCTAAATACATTTTGGCACTATCAATTTTTGATGTTATTTTGGCAATGTTTGAGGAATTTAATTTTAAATCTAAGTTTCCAATTTTTTGATTAAAGGTTACATTTCCTACAGCATTAATGATAGCATTGATTTTTTTGATTTTTTTGTCTCCTTCTATTAAAAAAGAACCTGAAGCATCTATTCTAATATCTAGTCTTTTACAATTTATATTTTGGACGACTAAACTTCCTGTAGATTGTGTTTTGATATTAATTTTTTCTTGATTATGAAAATCTTTTAATAAAAGACCTCCAGAAGCATCAAGTATAACTGAAGACAATTGAGGTGTATATATAATCGCTTTAGAATTCACTTCTTTGTGGTCATGATTTTTTAAAGAGAGATATAGTGTGTTATCTTTTACTTTTTTCTTCACAAGATCCTTGAATTGATCTTCCATTTCGATAATTACTTTATATGAGTCTCCTTGCATTAATGTAATACCTCCGAAAGAGCTAATATTTACATTTGAAAAAGGTTTCTCTAAGTTTTTGATAATAATTTTTTCCATTTTTTCTTGGGAAAATAAAAAATTAGATGAATACATAATTAATAGTATAAGAATTCTAAAAATCATTCTCTTATAGTTTTATAAAATTTATAATATAGATTCTTTTTCTAATAGGTGAAGAATCTTATTTTCAACTGCTGAAAAGAGGTTAGAAGAATCATAAGTTCTATAGTGATTTAATAAATCTATTATCACTTTTTGAGAGGAATCATCTAGTGTTTCTTTTAAATTAGATACATCATCATAAATTGTAAACAATTTAAAAGCTAAATATCCTCCATTTTTTGTTAAAACTTTCCCATAATTCTCCAATGAAACTTTTTGATCGAGACATACGTTAACCCAATCTCTAATATAGTTGTTTTTATTGTATTTAGACAAAGGCTCTATTATTTCTTTTTTCATATCTAAATCTATTTCTCCTATGAGAAACTTAGCTATAAATTCAGAAAATATTTGAATAATAAAGATATAAATAATATTATTGGAACATTTTTTTAATATTAAAGGATTTAAATTAAATTTATTCTCTTTATCTACAATTCCAAAAAATAAATAGTTGATTAAAATCTTTGTGTCTTCAATATATTGTTGATAGTTTCCTCTTCTAAAATCAATTCTAGTTACATTGTGTAATTGCTGAATTTTTGAAGCATGAGCATCAGGATATTCTTTTTCAATAATTTCAATATTTTTAATTGCTTTTAGTAGATAATCATTAGCAACATCAAATTTCCCTTTTTTATGCTCGTATAAAGCTAAATTAGGATATATATAAACATTAAGATATTGTATTTGCTCTTGAAATAAATTAGCACTTTTTAGCATTTCTTCCCCCATTTTATGGTAGAATGCTGTTTTAACTAGTTCCCCTTTTTTACATTCGCTAAGAGCCTTCGTATAAGACCTCCATACCATTTGCATATCCATAATTTCACTAGATGAATACTTTTGACGAACAAACTCTGCAAATAGTTGATCAAAATTCACATATTCAGGCTCATTATTAAAAATAATATCTGCCGAATTTAACAAAGATTCATATACTTTAATCAACTTCAATTTGGCTACTTTTTGCTCTTTCATTTTGTAATACATAATTTGCAAGCATTAAACGATCTTCCATATTAAATTTCATACTTGGACAAGCTGGTATTCCATCTTTCCATGATTTTGGACACCTTCCTCCACAAAGAGGTAAAATATTACACCCCGAACACCAAAAACCATTTGAAGAATCTTTTATTTCTTCATGCCAATTTACATAGGGACGATCTTCAAACTGAGTTATTTTATGAATATCTTTGTTTAAATTTCCTAATATCATTTCTTTCCCATAAGCAGGAACTAAAGGAGTTTCAGTACAATTATAGACTCTACCAAAAGGATCAATCAATTCATAATTAGGAGATACTGCAGCACATACCTCATGGCGTACAGACGGTATAGGTTTTACAAGAAAACCTAGTTCGTATAATTTCAAAAAATAATCAATTTCTTTTACAGCATAATCTTCTTTTGTAATGCTTAAATGAGCATCATTTCCCCAGCTATAGATAGCGGCAGTATAAAAATAAACTTTGTCTTGTAACCCGTGTTCAGCTAATAATTCAATTAAGGGAATAACACTTTCACTATTACTGTCATCAACATTACATCGAATAGATATTTTACAACCATTTACTGGAAAATTCTCTACACTAGTTATTTCAATAATGTTGTTTAAAATAATATCAAAAGTAGGATTGTGCTTTTTTGTATCTCTCCTTTTATCGTGATATTCTTTTGTGCCATCCAGAGTAATATCAATATATTCACAATTGAAATCATTAGCTAATTCTAAATAAACTTTTTTCTTTAAAGAAAGACCATTCGAAATTAAGTGTGAAGAATATTTACAATTATGTTTTTTAGTTAATTCTTTAACTCCTTTATTAAGCTCTTTCATTTTTGAATACCCCATTAGAGGTTCCCCTCCAAACCAACTAATATGTAATTCTTTAACATCTTTTTCAATAATATTTTTTTCCATTCTTTCAAGTGTACTTTTAATCAAGTTTTTATTCATAAAATTATTTGTATGCTCTTGACCGCAGTAATTACATCCTAGTTGGCAGTTTGCAGAACTCATTATTGTAAAATGAAAATAGCCATTAGATATATCTCTACTGTGCATTTTTTGAAGATTAGCTACTTCTTGTAACTCATTTACAAATTCGGGAACAATAATTTCACCATCAATAAGTTCAGCCAATATATCGTTAGGAATTTCATCAAATTTATGGTTCTCTAAAAGCTTAACATACTTAGATTGTAAACTTATCATTCTAGAAGTCCTAGTACCAAAAACAATTTGTGTATCTGTATTTGGAATTTTATCAGTTATAATAGAGTAAAAAGATTTTTTATATTTCATAATATTTTAATTTATTAAATGGTAAAAAACAAGGAAAGTGTAATTACACTTTCCTTGTAATCACTACTATCTTTTTATTTTGATAGCAATCTCAACATGACTAGATGCTCCACATGAACCGTTAGCACACCCAGAGTTACATGCTGTGTTAGAATTATGCGCCAATGCAAATCCTCCTTTTAATTGAGACATTAAAGCTTCATTTAAGTTTTCCATCTCTAAAGAAGATTCCATCTTTAGTGTAGAAAACTTATTTTTTAAATTTTTGTTCTTCATGATTAAAAATTTAAACAGTTAATAAATATGGAGAGATAGTTTTTAAAGAGTCATTTATCTCCTTAATATGGACTCAACTTGCAAGTATATTTTAATGTTAATTTGCTCTCTTTTTTTCATCTTCGTTACCAAAATCTCTCTTTCTAACATTTATTTTATTATTCCCAAACTTATAGCTTAAAGAAATAGCAAAACGCCTCTCGTCATTATACACAGAAGATATTCTCCTTATATTATTTGAAAATGTTTCGATATTAGGATTGAATGTTCTAAAGATATCAAAGCCTGTTATAGAAAGTCTTAAATTCTTATTTAATAATAAAAAAATTACTCCTAAATTTAAACTCGAATGCTGCTCTACATCTCTATTCCTTGTTTTAGCAGGAAATTGATACCAATATTGTATCTGTCCTGAGATTGTTTTTTCTTTATTAATATTAAACAAGTTATATGTCGATAAATATGCAGAAAAGCCATTGTACTCAGGTATTTGAAAATTGGAATTTATATCAGAACTCACATAATAAGAATAAATCTGATTATAACTCTTCCAAAATTTAAAGGGGCTAAAGTTTATTGATTGAGATAACCCAACATCTGTAGTACTATAGTAGTTTCTACGCACAAATATTTGATCCTCTGTATTTGGATTTAATAGAATTACCTGTCCAAAACCATCAGTTACATGAGAAACATAAAAAGTTGCAGAATATATACTTCTATAATTATATGAAAGCTCATAATTATCGGTAAAAGAAGGTTGTAAAAATGGATTTCCTTCTGAATAAGAAATGGCATTAATATACCATCGAAAAGGATTCAACTCCCAATATGCAGGTCTATCTATTCTTCTACCATAACTTAATGAAAAAGAATTTTTATCATTAAGTGAATAGCTTAAATATGCTCTAGGAAACAACGCTTCATAATCATTTTCATTTATTTGATTTAATGTTAACGACGTAGCTGTAGTTTGAGTTGTTTCTAAACGTAAACCAATTTTAGTTCTCCATTTTTTACCTAAAGATTTTCCAAAACTGAAATATAAAGCTTGTGTATTTTCTTTATATTGAAAATCATCACTTTGACTTTCATCAATTATAGGTATCCCAGTAGTAGTATCAAAATACTGTACTTGACTATCATTAGTAATAGTGCTAACTTTTCCTCCAAAAGAAATATTTGCCCATTTTAAAGGAAAATCAACATCTGTTTTTGCACTATAAATAGTTATATCTTGTAAACTTTGATTTAAAGCAGATAATCGATTATTAGTAGAAATACCATTAGATTGAAAATTTTCAGAATCAAAATTTCTATTTTGATCTGATTTATACGTAAAATAATCTAAATCAAATGATATTTGTTTTCCAATAGTATCTAATTTAGAAATCAAATGCGCATTTATAGAATGATTTCGTATTTTTTTGTCATTAAACCCACCTGATCTTATTATAGAATCTACAGCATTAGTAGCATTACTAACTATATCAATAGTATTGACATCTCTAATATCTGGTTCACTATACAATCCTTGATATTGAGCTCCTATTGAGGTGTTATCAGATATCTGGTAGTCAAAACCGATTCTACCATTTAAAAATTCGAAGTAATCTTTTCTCTTCGTTCTACCATTCCAAGTTTGATTATTATAAAAAATACTAGATCTTTCTTCAACTCCATAAGCCCCTTTTTTAGCACTAGTATTTGCAGAAATACTCCAACCTTTTTTATTAAAAAGAAGACTCCCTCCTAATGAATATGCAGGATATGTTGTTTGAATATAAGTATTTCTTATAGTAGCACTATATGAATCTTGCTTTACTTTTTTTAAAACAATATTGATTAACCCACTATTTCCTTCTGCCTCATACCTTGCTGGTGGGTTTGTTATTACTTCTATTTTTAGAATATCATCAGAATTAATAGACCTGAGATAATTTGTTAAGTCTTCTCCTGAAAGAGAGACACTTCGTCCATTGACCAAAATTCCTACACTGCTTTTTCCAATAAGACTAATATCATTCCCATTTGCACGAATTCCAGGAGTAACTTGAAGCACATTTATCGCATCTCCAGCATTTGCAATAATGCTATTACGAACATCGAAAACTAATCTATCAACTTCTCTTCTAACTACAGGTTTTTCAACCGTTATTACAACTTCATCTAAATTATTCTTACTTTCTTCAAGAATTATAATTCCAAAGTCAAAACTATTCTCTAAAGTTATTTCTTTTACCCAATCCTTATACCCTAAAAAACTAATTGATAGTTTATATGCCCCTTTTTTAGCTGATAAGCTAAATTCTCCCTTTTCATCAGTAATTGCTCCTTTAACAATTTCATTTTTTTGATTGGTCAATACAACATTAGCAAACTCTACAGCAACATTTGAAGAATCTTTTACAATTCCTTTTAATTCTATTTGAGCATAAGAGGAATAAGAAAAAAGTAAGATGAGAAAAGTAATTCTTAGTAGATTCATTAAAGTTCAATTTTTAAACTATAAATCTATATTCTTACGGTTATACTTCTACTACACAAAAGTGTAGTTTTTATCAAAAGTTGTTTCTTCAAGAAGATTTTGATTAGATATTAAGTGTTTATTCTCTTCATAAAACCCTAAAAGATCAGTGTAAGAAAAGCTTACAGGAATAGTTTCAGAGCCTAAGTAATTAATTGATTTACCGACTACTTTAGCTTTAATTCCTAATAAAGACATCACTCTTAATAATTTGCTATCACATTCTGCAAAAGCAATATTCTCAGTATGACTGCCCACTGGTGAGATTGCAGAAACCATTAGTTTTTTAAACAGGTTTGCGTCTTTTACCCCTTTCTTAATGGCAAACCTACCAATATGCCATATATCATTAAAAGGTTTATCTTCGATAGTTAGTAATGGATTTATCCCAAACAAACTCTGTATGGGTAATTTATCTATAAAGTTCCATCTTAAAACTCTAATAGACCCAGTAATTTTCCCTAAACTATCACTACTAACAAATATTTTGGAATTTTGTACATATTCAATTTCTTCTTCATAGACTGATAAAATATCTTTTTTAATGCTTTTAAAATCATCCTTTTTTGTGTGATGATTAAAGTTTTCTTCAAGTATAAACTTTGATAAGTTATAAATTTCATTTGTTCTCAAGACGATGCAAGCAGCACTTGATTCCAAATAAAAAACTCCTTGAGTTCTCAAGGAGTTTCTTTGTAGCGGGAACTGGATTCATTTCTCCATCTTGTTCCAGAATGGGCCAATAAGGAGAGCAGCCCAAAGAAACTCCGATTGCTTCGCAAACTGATTTTTTCATTTGTTCTCAAGAAGATGCAAGCAGCTCTTGATTCCAAATAAAAAACTCCTTGAGTTCTCAAGGAGTTTCTTTGTAGCGGGAACTGGACTCGAACCAGTGACCTTCGGGTTATGAGCCCGACGAGCTACCTACTGCTCTATCCCGCGATTTGGACTGCAAAGATACCACACATTATAACAAAAAACCAAACATTATTTCATTTATTTTTTATCCATTTAAAACCAAATCATCAAAAAAAAAACAAACTATCTTTGCAGCATGACACATAAAGCTGGTTTTGTAAATATTATAGGAAATCCTAATGTAGGTAAATCAACATTAATGAATGCATTGGTGGGTGAAAAACTATCTATTATTACCGCGAAAGCTCAAACAACTAGACATCGTATTTTAGGAATTGTAAATGAAGACAATTATCAAGTGGTATTTTCAGATACGCCAGGCATCATAAAACCCGCCTATGAACTTCAATCTTCTATGATGGATTTTGTAAAATCTGCTTTTGAAGATGCAGATATTCTAATTTATATGGTAGAAGTTGGTGAAAAAGAACTTAAAAATGAGGCTTTCTTCAAAAGAATTATTCACAGTGAAATTCCAGTTATTTTAATTTTAAATAAAATTGACACCTCTTCTCAAGATGAAGTAGAAGAAAAAATTGAATATTGGAAAGAAAAAGTTCCGAACGCAGATGTTTTTGTGATTTCTGCCTTAGAAAAATTTAATGTTTCCGCAGTTTTCGACAAAATAAAAGAATTGTTACCCGAAGGACCTGCTTTTTATCCAAAAGATCAATTAACAGACAAACCAGAGCGCTTTTTTGTGAATGAAAAAATTAGAGAAAAAATTCTAATCCATTACAAAAAAGAAATTCCGTATGCTGTAGAGGTGGAAACAGAAAAATTTACAGAAGAAGAACACATTGTGAGAATTCGTTCTGTAATTATGGTGGAAAGAGAAACACAAAAAGGAATCATTATTGGACATAAAGGAGCTGCTATTAAAAGAGTTGGGGCAGAAGCAAGAAAAGATTTAGAGAAATTCTTTGAGAAAAAAGTGTATATAGAATTGTACGTAAAAGTAAATAAAAACTGGCGGAGCGATAAGAACCAATTAAAACGTTTCGGGTATAAAGATTAAATAATTAACCCTACGCTATTCTTTTGCTAATTAGTACCTTTGCAAAAAATTTGATCATAGATGAACAGTATTGTTGCCATTGTAGGAAGACCAAACGTAGGGAAGTCAACACTTTTTAACCGTTTAGTTCAACGAAGAGAGGCTATTGTAGATTCTGTTAGCGGAGTTACCAGAGACAGACATTATGGAAAATCGGACTGGAATGGCAAAGAGTTTTCTGTTATAGACACTGGTGGATATATTGTTGGTTCGGATGATATTTTTGAAGGTGAAATTAGAAAACAAGTAAATCTAGCCATAGACGAAGCAGATATTATTGTTTTTGTTGTGGATGTTGAAGAAGGAATTACTCCTATGGATAGTGAAGTTGCTAAACTTCTACGAAAAGTAAAAAAACCAATTTTTGTTACTGTAAATAAGGTAGACAATGCAATGCGTGCTGCAAATGCTATAGAATTCTACAATTTAGGATTGGGAGATTACCATACAATTTCCTCTATAAATGGAAGTGGAACTGGAGACCTTTTGGATGCCATTTCAGCAAAAATGCCAGCTTCAGAAGACCTTGACTTAGAGGAAGAAAAACTCCCAAGATTTGCCGTTGTTGGTAGGCCAAATGCTGGAAAATCTTCATTTATAAATGCCTTAATTGGTAAAGACAGAAATATAGTAACCAACATTGCAGGAACCACCAGAGATTCTATAGACACAAAATACAACAGGTTCGGTTTCGATTTTAATTTAGTAGATACTGCAGGAATTAGAAAAAAATCTCGTGTAAAAGAAGATTTAGAATTTTATTCTGTAATGCGCGCAGTTCGCTCTATTGAATATTCCGATGTAATTATCTTGATGGTCGATGCTACTCGTGGTTTCGAAAGCCAAGACCAAAATATATTTTGGTTGGCAGAAAAAAACAGAAAAGGAATTGTTGTTCTAATTAATAAATGGGATTTAATTGAAAAAGAAACTAATACAATGCGTGATTTTGAAGCAGAAGTTAGAAGGCAAATAGCCCCTTTTACAGATGTGCCCATTGTATTTATCTCTGCATTAACCAAACAGCGTTTGTTAAAAGCAATGGAAACTGCTGTAGAAGTTTTTGAAAACAGAAAAAATAAAATACAAACTAGCAAGTTTAATGAGACCATGCTTGAAGTTGTTAAAAACTTCCCCCCTCCTGCCATAAAAGGAAAGTATGTAAAAATTAAATACTGCATGCAGTTGCCAACTCAAACACCACAATTTGCCTTTTTTTGTAATTTACCCCAATATGTTAGAGACCCTTACAAACGCTATATAGAAAATAAACTAAGGGAAATTTACAACTTTAACGGTGTGCCAATTACCATCTACTTTAGGCAAAAGTAAGCCCCTTTTTGAAAGTTAGAATATTCAAAAACGACTACTAATTTAGTATTTTGTAAATTTGTAGTTGAAAAATAATCTCTATGGTGCATAAGAATTCTAAAGAACATAAAAATATTGAACTCCCTCTGGAACTAAATATTAGCTTTAAGAAAGTATATAACCTATTTGAAAAGTACGCAAGTGCAGAGTTAAAAGAACATCCTTTTCACAAAGCTGCGATAGTGATGAAAAGCGAAATTGATAAGTACCCAGAACTTATTGATGGCTTTTCGGATTTTTCCTTACTAGAAAAACACACAGAAATAATCAACCTTCTTTTAGAGCCTATTTTCCCAGAAGCTTTATTAGATAATGAGATTAAAGCAGCAACCATTCCTTTTTCTTTTGCTTCTTTTAAATTTTCTAATCGTTTTGAAAACATACTAGAAAATGCAGGAGAAGAGTATGAACTAAATGTTAGAAACCTTGAAGATGACAGCATGTACATTATGGCATGCGCTTTTATTTTAGGTTTTGTTTATGGATACAATATCAATCAAAAAAGACCTTTTTATTTTGACATTCCAGATAAAAATACGGGAACTATAAAATATTACAGAGCCACTTTTAATGCTGATTTTACAGAAATTATTCCTAGTGAAAACGCACCAAAAATAACCGAAGACGATTTTAAAAATTTATTAAATAATTTTGATAATATCGATCTTTGGAAAGAGAAATTTCCTCCCAATAGCTATACCTATAAAGGCTTTGGATTAATTAGTTTGTTTGATGTTACTTCAGAAGAAATGCTTTCTTCAATCAAAGCAAATTTACTCTCTGGAGGTACTGAATTAACCCTTAAACTTCAAGACAACTTAAGAGATTTTTACAGCATCAAAGATTTAACACTTGGGTATTCTATTTTTGATAAAACAAATTCAAAAGTCTCTGGGGCTGTTACCAAAAATATCAAAAGTATCATCTTTAAAGAAAATGCTGAAACACCATGTAATACAAGCTATTTTTGCAATGGAATTATGCAAAAGGTTTTCACCAATCATGAAACTTTTATAATTTCTGATGTAGAACAATATGGCAATGCTACCAATAAAAATTCTTTCTACAAGAACTTACACGATCAAAACATACAAAGTATTTTATTAATTCCCATTAAATCTGGTGTGAATGGAAATTTAGCTTTGGTAGAAATTGCTTCCCCAAAGGCCTATGATTTAAATTCTGTAAACATTAATAAATTAAAAGATATCATTCCTGTCTTTGAAGCTGCGGTTAAAAGAACTTCCGAAGAACATCAAAATGTTTTAGAAGCTACCATTCAAGAAAATTACACCTCTATTCACAGTGCTGTGAAATGGCGTTTTTATGAAGCTGCAGAAAAATTTTATGGGGAATCTCAAACAGATAGAGATGCAAAATTAGACGAAATTGTATTTGCAGATGTTTATCCTTTATTTGGTCAAAGTGATATTAAAGGGTCTTCCAATGCAAGAAATACTGCTATTAAAGAAGATTTAATAACGCAATTAACTTTAGCAATAAATGTATTAGATAAAGCATGTAAATCAGAAAAACTCCCTATTTACAAGGAACTAATGTTTAGGGTGCATACATATCTAAAAGATGTATCTAGCGGCTTAAATGCAGGGGATGAAATTTCTATTCTAGACTTTTTAAAGCGTGATATTTACCCTGTTTTTAATCATATAAAAGACATCAGTACAGATCTTTCAAATAAAGTGGAAGTGTACATGAATCGTTTAGATAAAGACCTAAACGTAGTTTATGAAAAACGAAAAAATTATGAAAATAGTGTTACACTACTAAATGATAAACTTGCTAAATACTTAGACAAACAACAACTGCAAGCTCAGGCAATGTTTCCACATTATTTTGAACGTTACAAAACAGATGGTGTTGAATTTAACATGTACATTGGGCAATCGCTAATAAACGATAAAACCTATGACAATTTGTATTTATACAACCTACGCTTGTGGCAATTACAAACAATGTGCGAAATGGAAAACCTAGCCTTTTCTGCTCGCCAAAATATGGAACACGATTTAAGAGTTGCTTCATTAATTTTAGTTCATAGCAATCCTATGGCTATTAAATTTAGAATGGATGAGAAGCAATTTGATGTAGATGGCGCCTACAATATTAGATATGAAATCATAAAAAAACGTATTGATAAAGCCCATATAAAAGGAACAGACCAACGGCTTACCTCTCCCGGTAAAATTGCTATTGTATATTCTCAAGACAAAGACGCCTTAGAATATGTAAAGTATATTAATTATTTACAATCTAAAAATCAACTTGGAAAAATAGAGCATGTATCTCTTGAAGATTTACAGGGTGTTTCTGGACTCAAAGCATTGCGTGTAGAGGTTATATATCAAAAGGATTTTGATGAAAAAAACACCATCACTTTTAGTGATTTAATTAAAGAAATTGAAACTTAAGCTCCTGTTTTTAGCAAAGAAAAAGAAATGATAAAGGCTAAAACACTTACAATAATACCAATCATAAAAACAGTATAAGTAAGTCTTAAAATTTTATACTTTATGTTTAAAACCAATCCTAAAAAGTATAAGTCTTTGGTTAAAGATCCGTATAAATAATCCCTATCATTCATCATTTCAGAAATGCCCCATTCAAAATCATCCAATTTCATCTGATGAAAATTACCAAAAAAAAGTAAGTTTACCTTTTTATTGGCAACATCTTCTCTAGAAAATTTACCCTCTGTTACATTTGGCCTTGTTGCTAAAATTGATAAAATAATGGATGCAACTGTAAAAGCAATGAAGATAATTGTGGGAACTAATAAATGTGAATTTGAGGGATTGTCTAACTTTGGTAATAAATTAGACAAGGCTAAAGACACAATAATTGCATTTACGGAAAGTAAAATATTAGCTTTTGTATCTGCAATATTACTAAGTGTCATATGGTTTCTAAGTGCTACTCTAAACATAGTTTCTACACCCCGTTCTGGCAAATCACCCTTTCTTTTTTTTATTTTTAAAACTTCTTGCTTGTGATGAAATTTCTTATTTTCTTGATTAATTTTATTTTTATCTTTTAAAAGCGTTGCTAAATTTTTATTCTTTCTTTTAGACCAATTTTTAATAGCGAAATCCGTGTAAAATTGATGTTTTTTTGTTAAAAACTCTATGTTTACATCCACCCATTCTGTGGCTGTTAATATTTTATCTTCTGTTAATTCCCATTCTTTTCTTAAAAGTTCAGATTCTTCATCAAAACGTTTACTTCCTATATGAGCCAAATCGGCATCAATAATAATTTTTTCAAAAACTGTTTTAGGTTCAGACCCCATTTTTGTTGCCAAAATGAGCTCTGTAATATGCTGAATTCTATTTTCTGGAAAAGATTTTTCTTTCAAAAATGTAGTGGCAAATTGCACACTTCTATCTTCATGATTCGCAGGTCCATTGATATAACCCGTATCATGAAACCAGGAAGCAATCAATAAATCAATAGCAGAATCTCCCTCAATTTTTAACCCTTCAATAAGTTCATTTGTTTTCTCAACAACTCTTTGGGTATGAGATAAATTATGATACACGTAACTGTCTTTTAACTTTTTATTTAAAAAGTTAAAAACATATTCTTCCACTTCAATTAATAAGTCTTTCATCATAAAAAATTATTTAAACAAATGTATGTATTATATATCTTATAAAATATCCAACAGATTTTTCGTAAATTTAAGCAATGCTGTAATCATACTAAAATATGAATATTGATTGTAAGAAAAAAAGTAATTTTACGTCTATAAAGAGGTAAAAAGAAATCATATTAATTTAAAAAAAAGGAAACCCTACTTATGCTAACTTGGAAAGAAGTCATTAACTTTTCTGTAAAAGGAAATCCAATTCCAGACAAACGCGTAGAGAAAAATGACGCAGAATGGAAAGCACTTTTAACTGAAGAACAATACAGAATTACAAGGCAAAAAGAAACAGAGAGGCCATTTACTGGTGAGTTATGCAGTATTTATGATGAAGGTCAATACAATTGTGTGTGTTGCAATACACCATTATTTGATTCTAGCATAAAATACAATTCTAGCTCTGGTTGGCCAAGTTTTACACAACCCATCAAAGAAAATGCAATTAAATATCACAAAGATTCTTCGTTGGGTATGATTAGAGTAGAAGTTCTATGCAACACTTGCGATAGCCATTTAGGACATATTTTTCCTGATGGACCTGCACCAAGTGGATTGCGTTATTGCATCAATTCTGTGTCTATGAAATTAGAAAAAAATAACTCTGACAATGAATAAAAACTTACAAATTGCCACTTTAGGAGGAGGTTGTTTTTGGTGTACAGAAGCGGTATTCCAAAAAGTAAAAGGAGTAGAAAAAGTTGTTTCTGGTTATGCTGGAGGAAATGCTCCAGGAAGACCAACATATCGTGAAATCTGTTCTGGGTTAACAGGTTTTGCAGAAGTAATTCAAATCACTTTTGATGAAAAGAGTATTTCTTACAAAGACCTTTTAGTTATTTTTATGACCACTCACGATCCAACAACACTAAACAGGCAAGGAGCAGACAGAGGTACTCAATACAGGTCGGTAATTTATTATCACAATGAAATCCAACAAAACATTGCAGCCGAAGTATTGAAGCAAATGCAACCTTACTATACCGATAAAATTGTAACAGAATTAAGTGCTTTGCCTATTTTTTATAAAGCTGAACAAGAACATCAAAATTACTACAGAGAAAATACACAGCAAGGATATTATAGTTTTGTCATTGAACCTAAACTGGCTAAATTAAGAAAACTACATGCTGATAAGTTGAAATAAAAGGGATCTGTTCCAGCCGATTCCAAAAAATTTTACACCCATAATCCTTAAGAAAAAATGAAAAACCAAATCAAGCTTTATGGTACAGAAAAATGTCATAAAACCAATTATTACAAACAATTTTTTGAAGCAAATGATCTAGACTATATGTTTTTAGAGGTAGAAAAAAATAGTAAAAATGCAGAAGAATTGCGTACCTTGTATGAAAATAGAAGGCTCAATTTTCCTACCATTACTATAGGTGATAAAAAATTAAGAAATCCCTCTGAAAAAGAGCTCCAAAAATGGATTGAAATATTATGATGAAACTGAATATAAAAGAAAATTTTATTTCCGAATTACCTGCTGACCCAAACAAAGAGAACACAATTAGGCAGGTAGAAAGCTCCGTATTTTCCTTTGTAACACCCAAGAAGACAAAGACTCCAAAAGTACTGCATACCTCTCAAGAAATGGCTTCTGAATTAGGAATTTCCGAAGAAGAAACAAGATCAGCGTTTTTTAAAAATATAGTTACTGGAAACGAAGTCTATCCTAATACAAAACCTTTTTCTATGTGTTATGGCGGACATCAATTTGGAAATTGGGCCGGCCAGTTAGGAGACGGAAGAGCCATTAATTTATTTGAAGTAGAACACCAAAACAACAACTGGAAAGTACAATTAAAAGGCGCTGGCAAAACACCATACTCAAGAACCGCAGATGGTTTAGCAGTCTTGCGTTCTTCTGTAAGAGAATATTTATGCAGCGAAGCAATGTTTCATTTGGGGATACCAACAACAAGAGCTTTATCGTTAAGTGTATCTGGCGATTATGTTTTACGAGATATGCTTTATAATGGCAATCCAGCCTATGAAAAAGGCGCAATAGTCTCTAGAATTTCCCCTTCTTTTTTGCGTTTTGGAAATTTTGAAATTTTTACCGCAAGAAAAGATAAAAAGAATTTAAAAATCTTGACAGATTATACCATTAAGCATCATTTTTCACATTTAGGAAAACCCTCTAAAGAGAGTTATATCCAGTTTTTTAAAGAAGTTTCAGAACGAACTTTGACCATGATTATCCATTGGCAACGTGTTGGTTTTGTGCACGGTGTGATGAACACAGATAATATGTCTATTTTAGGCTTAACCATAGATTATGGCCCTTATGGATGGTTAGAGGGATTTGATTTTGGTTGGACTCCCAACACAACCGATAGACAACACAAACGATATCGATACGGAAACCAACCAAATATTGGTTTATGGAACTTGTATCAACTAGCAAATGCCTTGTATCCAATGATTGAAGAAGCAGAATCATTAGAGACAATTTTAAATCAATATAAAGTAGATTTTGAGCAACAATCCTTTGCTATGATGAAATCAAAATTAGGCTTATTTGTTGAGGATGAAAATGATAAAAAACTGGTTATAAGTTTAGAGGATAATCTGCAATTAACGGAAATAGATATGACTATTTTCTTTAGAAATTTAAGTTCTTTTACCAATGCTAAATCAGGTTTGAGCCTTGTAGAATCCTCATTTTATGACTTTGAAAACAGTACTAATGAAGTAAAAAATAGTTGGAATCTATGGTTTGAAAAATATGCAGAGCGGTTACAAAAAGAGATTATTTTACCGGAAGAACGCAAACAAAAAATGAACACTGTAAACCCCAAGTATGTGCTACGAAATTACATGTCTCAATTAGCTATCGACGCGGCAGATAAAGGTGATTATTCTTTAATTGATGAATTATTTCAACTCTTAAAAAACCCATACGATGAGCAGTCAGAAAATGAAAAATGGTTTGCCAAAAGACCAGAATGGGCGAGAAATAAAGTAGGTTGCTCTATGCTGTCTTGTAGTTCATAACGATGAACTAGGCTTTAAAAATTATATGATGACTAGGCTAAAAAAAATCAAAGATTATTTTAGTAAAATCAAAAATAAAGAACCAAGAAAAGCATCGGAAGGAATGTATCCAAATTGTTGGAGTAAAGAAGAATGGGACGGCTATTTTTAAAAATTAAATAAAAGAAAAACGGGTTGGAAATGATAAAATAAAAAACAATTTGACCACTAAAATTGTTATGCGAACTATTAGTGAAATTGTCATCAATCAAGAGAGTTAAGAATTTGAAACTTCTAAAAATAAGCAATCAACAATAATTATAAAATCTTTATATTTAAGGTCAAATTTAGTTTTTATTCATGATACACGAACTCGAAGAAATTATCAATCAAGCGATTATAAATCAACAAAAAGGATTGAAGAATGTATTGGCAACGGTGGTTCACCTAGAAGGTTCATCTTACAGAAAGCCTGGAGTTAGAATGTTGATTTCTGAAGACTTATGTTCTGTAGGAGCAGTAAGTGGTGGTTGTGTAGAAAAAGAAATTATACACCGAGCAAAAAGTGTTTTTTCAGATAATAACCCCAAAGTTATCACCTATGATGGGAGATACAAATTAGGCTGCGAGGGTATTTTATATATTTTAATTGAGCCTTTTTTTATTTCTAATGAATTTAAAACTTCTTTTTCAAGGGCAAGTTCCAGAAGAGAATCTTTAAAAATTGAGAGTTATTTTAAAAAAGAAGATGAAGCTTTTGGTCGTTTTGGTTCTGTAGTAACTTTTAAAAATAAAGAGCAATTTCAATTTTCAAAATCTTTCAAACCTCAAGACAAAAATAATATTGCGTCTTTTTCTCAAATATTACACCCCAAATTTAAACTGATACTAATCGGTGGTGAACACGATGCTGTTAAACTTTGTAAGGTTGCTTCAAATTTAGGATGGGAAATTGACATAATCACTTCGGTAAAAGACAGCAAAGAGATAAAAGATTTCCCCGGAGCAAATTCTGTAATTGCTGATTCTGCAGAAACAATTCAATTTAGTAACATAGAAGAAAATACTGCCATTGTTATTATGAACCATAGTTATGTGCAGGATTTAAAATATCTAATAAAGCTCTCTGAATATAAACCAAAATATGTTGGAATAATAGGTGCTCCAAATAGAAGAGAGCTTTTGTTTAATGAACTTTTTGAGTATGTATCTGACGTTTCTGACGAATTTATGGAGAATATTTATACCCCTGCAGGTTTATATATTGGTGCACAAACTCCTGAAGAGATTGCAATTTCTATTATTGCCGAAATATTATCAGTTATTAGAAATAAACAACCTTTTTCTATGAGAGAATTGAATCCTAAAATCCATAGTTAATTAGATGAGAAAAATTGCAGTAATTATTTTAGCAGCAGGAACCTCTTCTAGAATGGGAAAAATAAAACAACTCCTTAAAATTAAGGATAAAACACTGATAGAAATTTCTGTAGAAGCAGCAATAAAATCAAATGCCAGTGCTGTTTTTTGTGTTTTGGGAGCAAATTCAGAAATTATTAAAAAAGAAATAGCAGCTCATCATATTGAAATTATATTCAATAAAAAATTTAATACTGGATTAAGTTCCAGTATTGTTGCCGCCATCAACTATATAGAAAAGAAACCATTAGAAATTGACGCTGCTCTTATTATGCTGGCTGACCAACCCGAAGTAGATTCTGAATATATAAATAAAATAATTTCTGTTTATGAAAAAAACTTGACTAAAATAATTGCCTCAAATTATAATAATAAACCTGGTGTTCCTGCAATTTTCCCAAGAAAGCATTTCAAAAATTTAAGCCTTTTAAAAGGAGATAAAGGTGCAAAAGACTTTTTAAAATCAAATGCCGGTGAAACTATCAATATTTATAGAAATTCACCTCTTATGGATATCGATACAAAAGAGGAGTTTGAATCTTTACTTAAATCAATTTAAAACAGATGTATTTACTTTTTTTAATCCAAACTTTTTAATGAATTTCTTTAAATACTTTTTATACTTTTTCTGTATCTTGTTATTAGCTAGCTGCGCTACTTATGAAGCTCAGTTTTCTGACGAGAAAAAAATAATTTCTAGTGAAAAAAAATCAAAAATTTCACATACTCTGTATCTAATTGGGGATGCCGGGAATTCTGCTTTAAATTCAATTTCACCAGCATTACAATATTTAAACAAACACATTTCTGAAGCAGATAAAAATTCTACATTATTATTTTTAGGAGACAATGTCTATGAAACTGGTATTCCCAAAAAAGGAACAAAAAACTATGCTTTGGCAAAACATAGAATACAGGCACAAACATCTATTGCTAAAAAATTTGCTGGAAAATCTATTTTTATCCCCGGAAATCACGATTGGTATAATGGACTGGAAGGATTAAAACGTGAAGAAAAACTGGTAGAAAAAGTTTTGGGGAAAAAATCTTTTTTACCACAAAATGGATGCCCTTTAGATAAGGTTACTATTTCTAAAGATATTGTCTTAATTCTAGTAGACACGCATTGGTATTTAACAAATTGGGATAATCACCCAACAATAAATGATAATTGTGAAATAAAAACTAGAGCCAAATTCTTTGATGAGTTTGAGGGATTGATAAAAAAAAACCGTGGTAAAACGACCATTGTAGCCATGCATCATCCCATGTACACAAATGGTTCTCACGGAGGTAAATACTCCTTAGCAAGTCATATGAATCCTTTACCTGTTTTAGGCTCTATTAAAAATATAATCAGAAAAAGTTCTGGTATTTCTAATACTGACTTACAAAATAAAAAATACAATAAACTAAAAAAACACATTGTTACAATTTGTCAAGAAAATGATAAAACCATCTTTGTTTCCGGACATGAACATAGTTTACAATATATTTTAAAAGATCATATTCCTCAAATAATTAGTGGGTCAGGTTCAAAAACCACCCCTACAAAATTAACAGGGGCAGCAAAATTTACCTATGCAACTCAGGGATTTGCTAAGTTAGATATTTATAAAGACGGTTCTTCACAAGTCCGTTTTTATTCTGTAAATGATCAAAAAATGGTATTTCAGACAGCGGTATTACCTGCCAATAAAAAGAATACTTTTACAACATTTCCTAAAAATAGCCTCACAGAAAAAAAAGCATCTATTTATACAAAAGAGGAAGTTGATAAAAGCGGCTTTCATCGTTTTTTGTGGGGAGAACGCTACAGAAAATATTATGGGACAGCAGTAAATGCGCCAACGGTAGATTTAGACACCCTTTTTGGTGGTTTAAGACCAGTAAGAAAAGGAGGAGGACACCAATCTAAATCTTTAAGATTACGGGATAAAAAAGGGCGTGAATATGTAATGCGTGCCTTGCGTAAAAATGCAGTACAATTTCTTCAGGCCGTGGCTTTTAAAGACCAGTATATAGAAGGTCAATTTGACAATACCGCTACAGAAAACTTGTTAAACGACGCATTTACAGGATCACATCCTTATGCGCCGTTTACAATTGGAAAATTATCGGATGCTATCGGTCTATATCATACCAACCCTATTCTATATTTCATTCCTAAACAAAATAGTTTAGGACATTTTAATGCTGAATTTGGTGACGAATTATATATGATTGAAGAACGAGCTGCTTCTGGCCATGGAGACAAGGCTAGTTTTGGATTTGCCAATAAAGTAATTAGCACAGACGATTTATTAAAAAATTTGAGTAAAAATGAAAATCATGTGTTAGATGAAAAAGCCTACATAAAAGCACGATTATTTGACATGTTAATTGGCGATTGGGATCGGCATGAAGACCAATGGCGATGGGCTGTTTTTAAAAAAGGAAAACAAACTATTTACAGACCAATTCCCAGAGATAGAGATCAAGCATTTTCTATTATGGGAGATGGGTTTTTGTTGAAATTTGCAACTAGCAGTGTTCCAGCTCTAGGTTTAATGAAAGCTTATGATGAAGATTTAAAAAAACCTGAGTGGTTTAATTTAGAACCGTATCCATTAGATATGTCATTAATTACTCAAGCAAGCAAAAGTGATTGGGATGCTCAAGTAAAACTAATAAGCACAAACATCACTGATGCAATCATAGAAGATGCTTTTACTTCGTTCCCAGAAGAAGTTAAAAGTGAAACTATCAATGATATAAAGAGAAAATTAAAAGGAAGAAGAAAAAATTTGCAAAAAATTTCTGATGCCTATTATAAGTACATGATCAAATATCAAATAATAAAAGGAACTCAGAAAGATGATTGGTTTGATATAGTCAGATTGCCAAACGGACAAACAAAAGTTACAGCTTATAGAATAAAGAATGGTAAAAAGAAAGGTGTTTTTCATCAAAGAACCTACAAAAAGGCTGAAACCAAAGAAATTTGGATTTACGGTTTGGATGATGATGATACTTTTGTTGTGAAAGGAGTTGGTAAAAACTTAATTCAAATTAGGATTATTGGAGGACAGAATAATGACACCTATAATATTATAAATGGTAAAAAAATAAAAATATTTGATCATAAATCTAAGAAAAACACATTTACAACCCAAAATGGAAAAGTAAAACTAACAGATTATTACGAAGCAAATGTTTACAATTACAAAAAATTACCAATTAATCTAAATATAATTAATCCATCTGTAGGATTTAACCCAGATGACGGAATAAAATTGGGATTATCTAATATTTTTACTATTAAAAAGTTTGAAAGAAACCCTTTTTCCTCTCAACATATTATTTCTGGTTCTTATTATTTTGCCACCAATGGTTTTGAGCTCGATTATTCTAGTGAGTTTGCTAATATATTTGCTCAATGGAATTTCGGAATCAAGGCAAGCTTTACCAGTCCTAATTTTGCCATAAATTATTTCGGAATAGGAAATAACACCTCAAATCCTCAAGCTAATAATACCAAAGGTTTCAATTATAATAGAGTTAGAATTAAGAAACTTATTGCTGGTAGTTTTATCCATTGGAAAGGAGATTTAGATGCCAAAATAAAAATAGGCATCAACTTTCAAAACTATCAAGTAGAAAATACACCAGGAAGATTTATTAACACACAATTTGCCCCAAATGATGCTATTTTTAACAACCAAAACTTTTTAAATACAGAGGCAAGCTATCAATTTGAAAACACTGACAATCCTACCTTTACAACAATTGGTATGAAAACAGAACTTAAAGTTGGATATACAACTAACTTAAACAATGCTAACAATTTTGGCTATATAATTCCATCCATTTCTTTTACTCATAAAATTAGTTCAAATGGGAAATTAGTTTTTGCAACAAAATTAAAATCTCATTTTACTTTTGGTGATGGCTATGAGTTTTATCAAGCAGCAAGCATTGGTGGTAATAGAGAAGGTTTAAGAGGCTATAGAGATGAACGTTTTACGGATAAAAATATGTTTTATCACAGTTCAGATATTCGCTTCAATATACGACAAGTTAAAACCAGTTTAATTCCTCTAAACATTGGAGTCTATGGTGGTTTTGATTACGGTAGAGTTTGGGGAAATCAAAACTTAACAATTAATCCATTCAATCAAAATTATTGGAACATTTCATACGGTGGTGGTGTCTTTTTTAATGCTGCAGATATAATTGGTGCAAACCTAGCAGCTTTTCATAGTGATGATGGTATGCGAATAGCTTTTGGTTTAGGATTTAATTTTTAAAAATTATGATTGAAATAGCATTATTTTTTGGCGCTTCTTTTGGTTTACTAGCAGTCGTATTTGGGGCATTTGGAGCACACTTATTAAAGAAAAAATTAACTTCAGAACAATTGCAAAGCTTTGAAACAGGCGTAAAGTATCAAATGTATCACGGAATCGCTTTACTTACTTTGGGGTTTCAATTGAATACTAACATACCGCTAGACAATTACATTGTCTATTCATTTATTCTAGGAGTACTGTTGTTTTCTTTTTCAATTTATGGTTTGGTCATTTCTTCTGCAAAGAATAAAAAATTAAAGTTTTTTGGACCCATTACCCCACTTGGAGGTTTATTTTTAGTGTGTGGTTGGGCGCTTTTACTATATAAGTTTGTATCAACGTATTAATTCAAGTTAAGCTCATACAAATTTCCACCAGCACCGTGTGCTTTTTCATCTGTAATGAATAGAGTAGTATCATTTTTAAAACAAACTCCCTCTTTTTGAGAGTGCTCTTTAAAAGGAATTTCTGTCATTTCTCCAGAGAAAAAATCATCGCCTTTAAAATTAGAGAATAATAAAACGGAGGTATGTGACAGCAGCACTACTTTAGTTCCATCATTTGAAATATCTGCAGAAGTTATCCAACAATGTAAGGTCTGGCAATTGTTAAATGTTGAGATGTACTCTGCTTCATGAGTTCCCAGAGTTGCTGGTATTTTATACAAGGAAGTTTTCCCGTATTCATTTTTCACTCTGCTTTTTGTGAAAATATAGAATGAATCGTTATGATAAAAAAACGATTCTGCATCAAAAAAGCGATGCTTCTTTTTAGGAGGGAATTTTTTCTGATTGGGATACTGAAACTGTATTCTTTCTACGGGAACACTTTTAGAATTCATAAAGTCTTTGTGTGCCACTTTTAAGATGGCAAGATTTTTCCTTTTGTTGTCATTGTTTCCAAAATCACCAATATATAGATTTCCTTCTTTGTCGGAAGTTAACTCTTCCCAATCATTATTTTTTGCTTTAATTTTAACGATTTTCTTAATATTTCCTTTTTTAGAAACACCATATATTTTAGGCGAGTTTCCACCATCATTTAGCATCCAAATGAGTTTAGAACCTGCTATGATTTCTGTTCCAGAAACCTCCTTTAAGCTTTTAGACAGATCGGCAATGACCTTTAGTTTGCCAAAATCTTGGGGGCTAAAACACAATAAGACAAAAAATAAAATGATGTTTTTCATAAGAAATAATTACCAACTTCCAGAGGCACCTCCGCCACCAAAACTACCTCCACCAAAACCTCCACCAAAGCCGCCAGAGGAACCTCCAAAGCCTCCCCCAAAACTACCTCCACCTCTACCTGCATTACTTAAGATAATGGTGTTCAGAATATCTGCAGCGATGTCACGCTTTTGGTAGCGTCTGCCTCCACCTCTGTTGTTTTTATTTCCTCTGGAAATTAAAAGAAAAAAAATGATGACAATAATGATAAATATAATGACTCCTGGATCAAAGTCTTGAGAATCTCTCTTTCTCGTTCCTTGAAATTCTCCGTTTAAGGTTCTAAAAATATAATCTGATCCTTTATCTAGACCAGCATAAAAATCTCCTTTTTTAAACTCAGGAATAATAACTTGTTCTATAATTCTCTTGGATTGAAAGTCTGTTAATAAAGATTCAACTCCATATCCTGTACCAATTGCAATTTTTTTATCATTTTCCGCCAATAAAACCAGCACCCCATTATCTTTTTTTGCATCACCTATCCCCCATTTTTCACCCCATTGTGCCGCTAAATAATTAATATTCTCACCCTCTGTAGATGTTATAATCGCAACAACGATTTGAGTAGATGTGGTATCTGAATACCGAATTAATTTATTTTCTAAGCTTGTTTTCTGTGAAGGTGAAAGTAATCCTATGTAATCATAAACACTGGTTTTTAGCTTCGGTATTTCTGGAATTTGATAGCCTTGTGAAAAAAGCGTTATTGAAGATAAAAACGCAATAAAAAACACAGATTTTTGTTTAAAAAACGTACCCATTATCCTTTAGAAATTTCATTAGAAAGTTCATCTTCATCATTTACTTGCCAAGGAAAATGACTTTGTAATTCTTCTCCTGCTTTTAAAATACCATCTACAATCCCTTGTTTAAAATTTCCGTTTTTAAAATGGATTTGCATTGCATCTTTGGTAGAATTCCAGAAGTTATCTGGTACCACTTCATGAATTCCTTTATCGCCATAAATAACAAATTTTCTGTCATTAACGGCTACATAGATTAAAACGCCATTTGCATCTTTGGTCGTATTCATTTTTAAGAGATGAAATACTTCTAACGCACGTTCATTAGGGTCTTTATTTGAGGTAGCTTCTATATGAACACGTATTTCACCAGAAGTATTTTTCTCTGCAACTCGAATCGCAGAAATAATTTCTTCTTCATCTTCTTTACTGAGAAATTCTTCTACTTGAGACATTTTATTTTTTCTTGTTAAAATCGAAATTTACATCGGGTGCATTTTCTGAACCTGGATTCGCTTTATAACGAGACATTTCGTCAAAATTAAACCAACCAGCTAATACAGAATTCGGAAATACTTTAATGTGTTTGTTATAATTATTTACACCTTCATTAAAACGATCTCTGGCAACATTAATTCTATTTTCAGTACCTTCTAGTTGACTCTGTAATTCTAAAAAGTTTGCATTAGCTTTTAATTCTGGATAGCGTTCTACAGACACTAATAATTTAGATAAGGCACCGGTTACACCTGCCTGGGCTTGTTGAAACTGGGCCATATTTTCTGCAGATAAATTACTCGCATCAATGGTTGTTGAAGTAGCTTTAGAGCGGGCTTCAATAACTTGTGTTAAAGTTTCTTTTTCAAAATCGGCTGCTCCCTGTACTGTTTTTACCAAATTGCCAATCAAATCATTTCTACGTTGGTAGGCACTTTCTACATTAGACCAAGTTGTTCTAGCATCCTCTTGCAATACCACTGCCTCATTATTAAATCCTTTTGCCCAACTATAAAACCCATATCCAATGACTGCAATTACTATTAGGGGTATGAACCATTTTTTCATAATTTCTATTTTTTAATTTTTATGTTGATTTTTTGTTTTACAATAATACTCAATATTCTTGACATTTAAAGTGCTGTACCACCATCTATAGTAATGGTTTGGCCAGTTATAAACTGTGTATTGTCTGACGCCAACCAAACAATAGCTTCTGCTATTTCAGTAGCCTGCCCAAAACGTTTCATAGGAATGACACTTTTTAAAATAGCATCCATTTCTGGTTTTGCATTGATTAACTGACGTAACAAAGCCGATTCTGTATATCCTGGGCATACAGCATTTACTCGTATGTTTTTAGTTGCATATTCCATCGCAGCAGACTTGGTCATCCCTACAACAGCAAATTTACTAGCACTATAACTAATATTATTTGGAGATGCTTTTAAACCTGCTAAAGAAGCAACATTTACAATGTTTCCATGACCTTGTTTTAAAAACTGCTTCAGTGCTAACCTCATACAATAAAAAACACCTGTTTGATTTACTGCAACTATTCGGTCCCAATCTTTTAAGCTAGCTTCATGTGTCCTTAACAAATTAGGTCCAATTCCTGCATTATTTACCATGACATCTAAGCGTCCAAATTCAGCAACTGTTTTCTCAATTAAATTTTCTACTTCTTCAAACTTTGCTACGTTTGCTTTTATAGGTAGCGATTTACCTCCATTTGTTACAATTTCATCAGCAACTTTTTGAATATTTTCTAAATTGATATCAGAAACTACCACCGTAGCTCCGTGTGTTGCAAAATGATTTGCTGTTGCTTTTCCTATGCCAGAACCTGATCCTGTTACAATAACTATTTTATTTTTTACTTCCATAATTTATTTACAAAAAATTAATATTGAATCTGATAATGCTTTTGCTCTTAAAGCTCTTGGGTAGTCTTCAAAACCAATCAACTTAAAAAATTCTTTTTTATTTGCGTATTTTACAATAAGAACTTCATCCCATAGTTTTTCTTCTGATGGACCAATGATTGCAACGACTGGTTTTCCTTTAAAAATAATTTCTGCTTTTATTTTTTGAAAGAAAGGAAATGCCGCTTTCATATACTCATTGTAGGTTTCTTTTCCTGACTTTCCTGAAGAGGGTACTCGTTCTTTATAATCGAGATAATTCATCATAAATACAGGAACATTTTCATCTAAAGAAGATAAAACCTGTAAGCCTTATTTGTTAATTTCTTGATTTTCAGACATTTCTAATCTATTGATTTTGTTTTAATTGCTTTTAAAGCTAATTCACAACACAATTCTGATGCTTTATTCAAGTTAGCAAACCGAGGATCTGTAGTCCAACCTTTAGAAAAACGATAATAAATTTGTTGTACAATTACTGCAATTTTAAACAAGCCAAAAACATAATAGAAAACCAAATTATCTACATTTCTACCAGATTTTTCAGCATACATTTTTGCAATTTCACTTCGAATTGGATTTCCTTCAAAAATAGTTGGAGAAGGAATGCCTTGTTTTACAAAATCGTGATCTGTAGCTACTGTCCAATAGCCCAATGAAGTTCCTAAATCCATTAAAGGGTCTCCTAAAGTAGCCATTTCCCAATCTAAAACGGCAATAATTTCTTGCCAAGAATTATCTTTAAATACAACATTATCATATTTAAAATCATTGTGGATTAAGCAATGATCATATTTTTTTGGTTGATTTTTATGCATCCAATTCATTATAATTTCTGCTGCTGGAACTTCTTCTGTTTTTGCTTTTATATATTGTTTTCCCCAATTGGCAACTTGTCTTTCTACATACCCTTCTGGTTTCCCTAAACTGCCAAGACCTATTGCTTTGTAATCTACTTTATGTAATTCTACGAGCGTATCTAACCAAGAATTGGCTATGGTTTTATAATCATTAGCTTCAATATTTCTCGTTTTGGCTTCTTTGAAGTTTAAGATGATGCCTTCCATCTTTTCCATGATGTAAAAATCACTAGCTAAAATGCTTTCATCTTCGGAAAAACTGAACATTTTTGGCACTTTAGAAAACGTTTTACCAACAGCGCTTTGCACTCTGAATTCACGACTCATATCGTGCCCTCTTTTGATAGCTCCTTTTGGGGGTTTTCTCAATACAAACTCTTTATTTTCAATCTGCAATAAATAAGTTAAATTAGAATACCCATGCGTAAATTGTTGCACACATAAATCGCTTTCAATAGAATCAATTAAATTGATTTCTTTCAAATATTTTTTTAACGGAATTTTTGGTAACTCCTCTCCTTTTCTTACTTTTTGATTGCTCATTTATTTCCGTACTTTTTAATACAACTTTTTCCTAATTGATACATATGTACCTCATCGGGACCATCTGCCAAACGCAACATTCTTGCGATGGCAAAATAGTGTGGTAAATAGGTGTCTGAGCCCACTCCTTTTCCTCCTAGGATTTGCATGGCTCTGTCAATTACTTTTTGTGCCATATTGGGAGCAACAATTTTAATCATCGCAATAATATCTTTCGCTTCTTTATTTCCTGTTTTATCCATTTTATCAGCGGCAGAAAGTGTTAACAAACGAGCTTGTTCAATCTCGCATTGAGATTTGGCAATTTCGTGACGGATACTGCTATACTCATAAAACTTTTTACCAAAAGTTTCTCTTTCTAAAGTTCTTTGCGACATGGTTTCTAAAGCATATTGTGCCATTCCTACCAAACGCATACAATGATGAATTCTTCCAGGACCTAAGCGTCCTTGAGCAATCTCAAAACCTCTACCTTCTCCTAAAATTAAATTTTCTTTGGGCACCCTAACATTGTCTAAAATAATTTCTGCATGCCCTTCTGGTGAATCATAATATCCTAAAACCGAAAGTGGACGTACAATTTTTAAACCTGGAGTATCCATAGGAACTAAAACCATGCTTTGTTGTTGATGTCTCGCAGCATTAGCATCTGTTTTACCCATAACAATGGCCACTTTACAATGCGGATCCATGGCTCCTGAAGACCACCATTTACGTCCATTAATTACATATTCATCACCCTCTAAAATAATGGATGTTTCAATATTGGTAGCATCTGAAGAGGCTACTTGTGGTTCTGTCATTAAAAATGCAGAACGAATTTTGCCAGTCATTAAAGGGCTTAACCATTCTTCTTTTTGAGCTTGATTTCCATATTTTGCCAATACTTCCATATTTCCAGTATCTGGAGCAGAGCAGTTAAAAATTTCTGAAATCCAGATTTTCTTTCCCATTAATTCGGCCAAAGGAGCATATTCTAAATTGGTTAAACCTGGACTTAAATCTCCATAATCTTTGGGTAAAAATAAATTCCATAAACCAGCATCTTTTGCTTTTTGTTTTAACATTTCCGTTTTAGGAAAACGTTTCCACATATTATTTTGATCACTTTGAAAAGCAATAAATTCTTCTTCTACAGGAACTATGTGCTCCTCTATAAAAGAAGATAATATATGTTGTAATTCTTTTGATTTTTCCGAATATTCGAAGTTCATAAATTTTAATACTTTAGTTTTTGTTGACAAGGTATTTAAGCCAAACTCTAAATAACAAAATTGGAGGTAAAGAATTAGCCTGCAATCATGTAACCCCCATCTGCTGTATACACACCACCAGTCATATAATTTCCAGCATCAGAAGCTAACAAACAAGCTAAGCCCACCATTTCTTCTGGCATTCCCATTCTTGCACTTGGTAATGATTTTTCGACTTTACCAAGAATTTTTTCATTCTGCCATAAAGCAGCACTGAATTTTGTTTTAATCAAACCTGGGCATATTGCGTTTGCTTTTACACCATATCGACCCCATTCTTTTGCTTGATTTTTTGTCAACATTAAAATAGCCGCTTTACTTGTAGAATAAATACCCAAACCAAAACCAGGGGTCAATGCTTCAACTGAAGCAATGTTTATAATACTTCCCTTTTTAATGTTTTTAAAATGAGGTAAAACTAAATTAGATAAAGACCAAGGTGCTTTTACATTTACATCCATAATTTTGTCGAAAATTGCTGGAGTTACCTCTTCTATTGGTCCAAAAACAGGATTGATTGCTGCGTTATTTACCAAAATATCTATTCGCCCGAAAGTATCAGTAGTTTTATGGACCAAATTTATACGCTGTTCTTCTTTTCCGATGTGACATGCAATTCCAAGAGCCTTTAATCCTTCTTTTGTAAATTCTTTTACAACCGCATCACAAGCCTCTTGACTTCTACTAGAAATAACAACTTGAGCTCCTTTTTGGGCCAAACCTTTTGCAATGGCTTTACCAATACCTTTACTAGAACCTGTAACAATGGCTACTTTATTTTCTAAACTAAATTGATTTGAAATATGTGTCATTTTTATATGATGTATTCTTTATCATTCTTGATTGTAACTACTTCATCACTCATTAAAGACGCTGCTAATGAATTTGTTTTTGGTACTTCATATTTAAAATAAAATTTCATAGTATGAATTTTACTTTCATAGAAAGTTTCTGAATACTTTTTATTGGGGTTAGTCAATTCCTTTTTGGCATCCAAAGCCATCTCTAACCATAACCAACTTACAACTACAAGACTCATATATTCCATAAACAAGTTAGCATCAGACAAGTATCTTTCATAATTTCCTTGCATTGCAAAAGGCATTAAATGGCTTAATACTTTTTGAGAAAGTTGCAGTTTATCACCTAAAATAGAAGCATATCCTTTTAAATCTTCATCCTTAGAGGCTAATAGTATCGTTTGCATAATTTCTGCAGCTAGAAGCTCTAAGCCTTTTCCATTTTGCATACTAACTTTTCTACCCAATAAATCTTGGGATTGAATTCCTGTTGTACCTTCGTACAAAGCAGAAATTCTGATATCTCTATAATACTGTTGTAGAGAAAAATCTGAACAAAAACCATAACCTCCTAAAACTTGCAATCCATTATCTACAGATTCTGAACCAGCTTCTGATGGATATGTCTTTACAATAGGAATAATCATTTCTAATAATAAATGATATTTTTCTTTCTCCTCTTTTGAGCTTGATGTAGATAAAATATCATGATATTTTGAGGCCAAAATCACTAAACTTAAAGAACCCTCAACAATTGATTTTTGAAGCAATAACATTCTTCTAACATCTGGATGCTCTATAATAAGACTCTGTTTTTCTGTAGGGTTTTTCTTGCCATCGGCAGATAGTTTTCTTCCCTGAGGTCTTTCATTTGCATATTGTAACGACGTTCTGTAAGCTGCCATAGCAATAGCAGCAGCTCCTCTACCCACAGCAATTCTTGCACCATTCATCATTAAAAACATTTGAGCTAGGCCTTTATGTTCTTCTCCAACAAGCCAACCTCTACAATCATCAGAATCTCCAAAACCCAAATGTGTTGTGCAATAGCCTTTTTGACCCATTTTTTGAAAATCGGCAACGGTCATTACATCATTATATTCTAGAGTTCCATCTTCTTTTAACCGGTTTTTAGGAACTACAAAAAGTGAAATTCCTTTTGTTCCTTTTGGTGCGCCTTCAATCCTTGCCAATACCAAATGCACAATATTTTCTGCAAATTGATGATCGCCACCAGAAATAAATATTTTCTGTCCAGATATTTTATAAAACCCTTCTTCTGTTGGGTTTGCTTTTGTTGTAATATCGGATAATGAACTTCCTGCTTGAGGTTCTGTTAAACACATGGTTCCTCCCCATGTTCCAGACAACATTTTTGGAACATAGGTTTCTTTTAGTTCGTTTGTACCAAATTCTACAATTAACTCTGCTGCTCCTTGGGTTAAACTAGGGTATCCTGGTAAATGATTATTAGCAGCATCCATGATATAAATTGCTGCTTGTAATATAGAAAACGGAATTTGTAAGCCCCCATCTTCATAATCGAAGCAAGCAGCAATGACACCCATTTCTCCAGATTGAAGCATTACTTTTTCTACTTGCCTGTGTACAATTACAGTTCCATCTTTATGATACGCTGGTGTTTCATCCATTTCTTTAAAATATGGATACAGCTCTCTGTCAGAAAATTCTTTTACTGAATTTATAAATAAATCCAAAGATTCTATGTCGTGTTCTTGAAACCTTTCCCTTGTTAATAAATCTTCTATTTTATGAATATCATAAAGTATATATTTAAGAGTTTCAAGATCTACATACTTATTTGGCATTTGCTTAAAGTTTTTAATTAATACTGATCTATTCTAATTTCATAATTTTTATATCCTCAAATATAACAAAAATTACTATGCACGCATAATATAATACAGAAACTATGCCTCTTTATTAAATTAAAATTTATTTAAAAAAATATCAGGTCTGTGTGTAATTATTTTCAAGATTTTTTAACGAAAATTAAAATTCAAAGTTGATTTTTAATTTTTTGAAGTTCTGCTTTTACTGCTTCTAACCTGGTAATAATTTCGTGATTATTAAAAATTTCTTTCGGATTTTTCTTGAGTTTGTATTTTGCTCCATCTAAAGTAAAACCCCTTTCTTTAACTAAACTATAGATTAATTTAAAATTAGAAATATCATTTGGAGTAAATAAACGGTTTCCTTTTGCGTTTTTTTTGGGCTTAATAATATCAAATTCTTTTTCCCAAAAACGAATTAATGATGTGTTTACAGAAAATGCTTTCGCAACTTCTCCAATTTTGTAGTATCTCTTTTCTGGTAAATCTATATACATGAATTCTATTTACTCTAATCGTAAGATTGACCTTCTTCTTCTGCTGCTTTTTGCATGGCAGCAAACTGCTCTGGAGTTAAATCTCCGTAGTAAAAGTTAATAGGATTTATAGCTCTATCATTTTTATGCACTTCGTAGTGCAAATGTGCAGAAACAGAACGTCCTGTGTTTCCTACATAACCAATTAAATCTCCACGTTTTACTTTTTGTCCTTTTCGTGCTTTTATTTTACTCATGTGCGCATACACAGTTTTATAACCATACCCATGGTCTATATATACAACTTTTCCAAAAGTGGCACTTCTTTTTGCTTTAATTACTTTTCCATTTCCAGAGGCATAAATTGGTGTTCCTACGGGCGCAGTAAAATCCATTCCCTTATGAAACTTTCTAATCTTTAAAATTGGGTGCATTCTCCATTTGAAGCCTGAAGCCATTCTTGTTAAATCTACTAGCTTAACTGGTAAAATTGCTGGAATGGAAGCTAACATTTTTTCTTTCTCTTTTGCTAAAGCAACTATTTCATCAAGGGACTTGGATTGAACCACCATTTGCTTGGATAAAACATCCATGTCCTTGGTAAGGTTTTTTATCATTAAAGAATTATCAAACCCCTCTAGTTGTTTGTATCTATTTATACCTCCAAAACCAGCTTTTCTTTGTTCCTCTGGTATGGGATTTGCTTCAAAATAAGTTCTGTAAATATTATTATCTCTTTCTTGTAGCTCCCCTAAAATAAAAGCACTCTCTTCCATTCTTTTACTCAACAACTCAAAATGAAGCTTTAAATTATCAAGCTCACGCTTTTGAGATCTTTCGTTTGGTGACATTAAAAACTGACTAAATCCAATAAAACCAAAGAATGCTATTAACAATATTGCTAGAGTTCCGAATATTATTTTCTTATAATAATACCCTTTCTGCACAGAGATTTTTCTGTAAGATAGTGTATCTGAATCATAATAATATTTTACTTTCGCCATAATTCTATTTTTATAGTATTTTTGTGCTTTGTTTTTAGTTTTTATCAATAGAAAACTTCCAAACTTACAAAATGTTTTACAATTGCTTTTTAAAAGTACTATTTTTAATGATAAATTAACAACTTCTAACACAAATTAAGAGAAAAATAAACAATATGAAATCTCAAGAAGTCCGCTCTAAATTTTTAGATTTTTTTAAAAGCAAATCGCATTTAATTTTGCCCTCTGCACCAATGGTTATAAAAGATGATCCAACTTTAATGTTTGTGAATTCTGGTATGGCTCCATTTAAAGAATATTTTTTAGGAAACGGTTCTCCAAAGAAAAATAGAATTTCAGATTCTCAAAAATGTTTGCGTGTCTCTGGCAAGCATAACGATTTAGAAGAAGTTGGGTATGACACCTACCACCATACACTTTTTGAAATGTTAGGAAACTGGAGCTTTGGAGATTATTTTAAAAAAGAAGCAATTGCTTGGGCTTGGGAATTACTAACTGAAGTATACGGAATAGAAAAAGATATTTTATATGTTACTGTTTTTGAGGGTGATGCTAAAGACGGAACAAAAGTAGATAAAGAAGCCTACGACTTATGGAAGCAAATTATTCCAGAAGACCGTATTTTAATGGGCAATAAAAAAGATAATTTCTGGGAAATGGGAGAACAAGGCCCCTGTGGACCTTGTAGTGAGATTCATGTAGATATTCGTTCTGATGAAGAAAAATTAAAGACTCCAGGAAAAGATTTGATAAACATGGATCATCCTCAAGTTGTAGAAATTTGGAACCTCGTTTTTATGCAATACAACAGAAAAGCCAATGGTGCTCTAGAGGATTTACCAAACAAACACATAGACACAGGAATGGGTTTTGAACGTTTGTGTATGGTATTGCAAGGTGTACAATCTAATTATGATACAGATGTTTTTACACCCATAATTAGAGAAATAGAAACTATTACCAATACAAAATATGGTTGTAATGAAAAGCAAGATATTGCAACTCGTGTAATCTCTGATCATCTAAGAGCGGTTTCTTTTTCAATTGCAGATGGACAATTACCCAGTAATACTGGTGCAGGCTATGTAATTCGCAGGATTTTGAGAAGAGCTGTAAGATACGGCTTTACATTCTTGGATAAAAAAGAACCTTTTATATACAGATTGGTTGATGTTTTGACTAAAAAAATGGGAACTGCTTTTCCTGAATTGAAATCTCAAAAACAATTGATTGAAAATGTAATTAAAGAAGAAGAAACTTCCTTCTTGAGAGCTTTAGATCAAGGGTTAATTTTATTAGATGACATTATATCATCAGCAAAAACAAAAGAAATTTCTGGAGATAAAGCCTTTGAACTTTATGATACCTTTGGCTTCCCAATAGATTTAACTGCCTTAATTCTTTCTGAAAAAGGCTATACTTTAGATGAAGAAGGATTTGAAATTGAACTTCAAAAACAAAAAAACAGATCTAGAGCTGCAAGCGAGGTATCTACTGATGACTGGACTGTTTTAACCACTGATTTAGAAGAAGAGTTTATTGGCTATGATTCTTTAGAAGCAGATGTAAAAATTACTAGATACAGGAAAGTTACTTCCAAAAAAGACGGAGAAATGTATCAATTAGTATTCAATCAGACTCCTTTTTACCCAGAAGGTGGTGGTCAAGTTGGAGATAAAGGATATTTAGAAGACATTCATGGAGATGTTTTTTATATTTTAAATACCAAAAAAGAAAACAATCTGATTGTTCACTTCATAAAAAATATTCCTCAAAATTTAAATGAGAATTTTAAAATAGTAGTAGAGGAAAAACAACGTTCCAGAACAGAATGTAATCATACCGCCACTCACTTATTGCATCAAGCTTTAAGAGAAGTGCTGGGAACGCATATAACTCAAAAAGGGTCTGCTGTGCATTCTAAATATTTACGTTTCGATTTTTCTCACTTTTCTAAACTAACCGTAGATGAATTGCGGGATGTAGAAAACTTTGTTAATGCTCGTATTTCAGGGAAACTTCCTTTAGTAGAAAAAAGAAATATACCAATGCAAGAAGCGATTGACCAAGGTGCAATAGCTTTATTTGGAGAAAAATATGGAGATACTGTAAGAACAATACAATTTGGCAAATCTATTGAGCTTTGTGGTGGAACTCATGTAAAAAATACAAGTGATATTTGGCATTTCAAAATAATATCTGAAGGTGCAGTTGCTGCTGGAATTAGAAGGATTGAAGCAATAACAAACGATGCAGTAAAAGGTTTTTATTTCGATAACAACAGAACTCTCTTTGAAATAAAAGATCTATTAAACAATGCAAAAGATCCTGTAAAAGTGGTACAGAAATTACAAGAGGAAAATACTTCTTTACAAAAACAAATTGAGCAATTGTTAAAAGAAAAAGCGAAAAATTTATCTGTAGAATTAAAAAATCAACTGCAAGAAATAAATGGGGTACAATTCTTGGCAACGAAGATAGATTTAGACCAAAATGGAATTAAAAATTTAGCCTTTGCTTTGGGCAAAGAATATGAAAACTTATTTTTATTATTTGCAACTTCAGAAAAAAAAGACAAAGCAATGCTAACCTGTTACATTTCTAAAGAATTAGCAAATAAACGTGGTTATGATGCTGGCAAAGTAGTAAGAGAACTCGGAAAACTAATTCATGGTGGTGGTGGTGGACAAAACTTTTTTGCAACTGCTGGCGGTAAAAATCCAGGAGGAATTCCTAAAGTTTTAGAAAGAGCTAGAAATTATTTGGTCTAAATTTTTGTCTCTAATTAAACTTTTTTCATAAATTAGAGTCTAATTTTTAATGCACACTAGCTTTTCGCTGTTTCAAATTAAATAGATAAATTTTGAAATTGGGTTGAGTAGTTTAAAACCCCAAAACTAATCAAATGCCTTATTTAGATGAATACTCTGGAAATTGGACATCAAGAGAAGCAAGACATCTTTTAAAGAGAACTTCTTTCGGCGCAACCCAGGCCTTGGTAAATTCCGCTGTTTCTTTAGGATTAACTGGAACTATCAATCAACTTTTTACAGAAAATGCATTGCCAAGCCCTCCTGTTAAATACGTTCCAGATGGAACTGGAGATGATGAAATTATAGATCCTGGGGTAAGCTATGGAGAGACTTGGGTAAATTCTGGGGCTTTACCAGACGCTCCTACAAATCAAGAACGCACTCAAATTTTACGGACAAGAACAAGATCATTATATGCTTGGTCTTTCTTGCAAATGCAAAATGCTGGGATATCAATTAGAGAAAAACTTACTTTATTCTGGCACAATCATTTTGTTGCCGAAAACAATAACCCACATAGAGAATATTATTATAAAAATGTATTGAGAACAAATGCATTAAAAAACTTTAAAGAGCTAACAAAATTAATAACCACAGATACCAATATGCTTTTGTATTTAAGTGGTTCTCAAAACACAAATACAGCACCAAACGAAAATTATTCTAGAGAATTATTAGAACTTTTTACAATTGGAAAAGGAGACGCTGTTGGCAACGGAGACTATACCAATTATACGGAAGATGATGTTACAGAAATGGCCAAAGTATTAACTGGTTGGCGAGTTAGAGGGTTAAATAATACTGACTCCCAAATTTCTTTTTTCTCTAATGGAAAACACACTTCTGGAGATAAAAACTTATCTCACAGGTTCAACAATGCTGTAATTACTGAAAATGGAGACAATGAATATAAAGATTTAATTGATGTTATTTTTGAACAAGATGAATGCTCAAAATTTATTACTAGAAAATTATATAGATGGTTTGTAAATTCAGAAATCACAGATGAAATTGAAACAAATATCATATTACCTATGGCAGAGATCATTAGGAATAATGATTATGATATTTCGCAAGCATTAAAAAAATTATTGTCTTCAGAACATTTTTTTGAGACTACTTTCTGCATGATAAAAAGCCCTATTGACCTACTTTTCTCAGTAACTCAATCGCTTCTGGTATCTGCGCCTACAACCTCTATTACAGAAGAATATGAATATGGCTTAATATTAAATATTGCCTGTACAGAGCTAGAACAATCTCTATTTCATCATCCAGATGTTGCAGGTTGGAAAGCATATTACCAAGAACCACTATATTACAAAACTTGGATAAACAATTTATTATTACCAAAACGTTTAGATTATTGTAGAATTATTGTTAAAGGAGGAGATTTAGTGGTAGATGGAAAAAAATATGAAGTGCCTCCTTTAGTTCCTGTTTTATTAATAGCGAATGGCATTACAAATTCAGAAGACCCTAATGTATTAATTACAGAATTATCTAATCAACTCTTTAATTATGATATTGATGAAAGTCAAATTATCGCTTTAAAAGATATTCTTATACCAGGATTGCCAGATGTAGAATGGACAATAGAGTATTTAGCTCTTTTAGCAAATCCAAATGATAGTGCTTTACGCATCTCGGTAGAAAATAAATTGAGAGATTTAATTTCTACAATGGTACAAATGTCTGAATTCCAAATTATGTAATTATGAAGAAGACAAGAAAACTAAACCGCAGAGATTTTATAAAATTAAGTACAGTTGCCTCAGCAGCGCTGCCAATTACCTTAAGTGGTTTTCCACTCTTTGCAAACGAAAAACCAAAAGGATATCAAATTACAGAAGAAAATGACAATGTGCTAGTTTTAATTCAATTACAAGGGGGGAATGATGGCTTAAATACTGTTTTTAATCTTAATCAGTATGCTAATTTGCAAAATGTACGATCTAATATTATTATTCCAGAAACTGATTTAATTTCATTAGATGACACGAATCGTTTACACCCCTCAATGACAGGGTTGAAAAATATTTGGGATCAAGAAAATCTAGGAATTATACAAAATGTAGGATATCCAGATCAGAATCGTTCACATTTTAGATCTACAGATATCTGGAATTCTGCTTCAAGCGCAGATGAGTATATTTCTTCTGGTTGGTTGGGTCGTTTCTTTGATGTCAATCATTCTGAATATCCAACAGAATACCCAAACACAGAAAATCCACATCCGTTTGCAATTACTCTAGGCAAAATTGTTTCGGAAACCTGCCAAGGTATAAACACAAATTTTTCTATGGCTCTAAGAGATCCTGAAGATCCTGGAACTGCCGTAGTTTCTAATAGTGGGGAAATTCCAAACAATTGTTATGGAGACGCTTTAACTTTTGTAAATGAAACTGTAAGCCAAACAAATGCCTATGCAGAAATTATTGTAAATGCTGCAAATGCAGGAAACAATTTATCTACTAAATATGAGAACAGCAACAACAACAAATTAGCAGGAAAACTTAAAAATGTTGCAAAACTAATTTCTGGAGGGCTAAAAACAAAAGTGTATGTAGTTCAACTAGGAGGGTTTGACACTCATGACAATCAAGTTGTGGATGGGGAGTCAAATACTGGTAAACACAGTGACTTATTGAATGAATTATCTGAAGCAATTGCTGCTTTTCAAGACGATTTAGAGCTACTTGGCATTGATAATAAAGTTATAGGAATGACCTATTCTGAGTTTGGAAGAAGAATACGATCTAATGATGCTTTAGGGACAGATCATGGTAATGCAGCTCCCTTATTTTTATTTGGAACTTGTGCAAAAAATCAGATTTTAGGTGATGCACCAGAAATTGATACACAAGTAGATTTTAAAGAAGGTGTACAGATGCAATATGATTTTAGAAACATTTATAGTTCAATTCTAACAGATTGGCTAGGTGCAACACAAGAGGAGTCTGACACCGTTTTATTTAATAATTTTGACCCATTACCTATTCTGAAAGAAGGCTGCAATGGAACTTTACATACAACCAACTTTAAGATAGAAAACCCTCTTAATTTAGAGATATACCCTAATCCAAGTCAAGATTTTATTCATATTAGCTTCTTTGGAACTGATGAAATCATAAATATTAAACTTTTTAATAGCATAGGTGCCGTTGTAAAACAGATTGCAAATGATTATTTTTCTTCAGAAAAACAAATTATAAAAGTAGATCTTCGCAAATTAACACAAGGAACTTACTTTGTCCATTATCAATCCAAAAGAACCTCTAAAACCAAAAAAATATTGAAATACTAGTTTGAAACATTATATTTGAATTGAAAAAAATTCTGAACTAGTTGTATGAATCTCCAAACTCAAATCCCTTTAAAAAAAGAAATCAGAAATCCAATAGATTACAATTCTAAAATTCTTTTATTAGGATCTTGTTTTTCAGAAAATATTGGAAATAAACTTTCTTATTTTAAGTTTCAATCCGTACAAAATCCATTTGGAATTTTATTTCATCCAAAAGCAATTGAGCGTTTAATTACAAATGCAATGAATGAAAAAGAATATTCAAGTAAAGATTTAATCTTACAAAACGAACGCTGGCATTCTTTTGATGCACACTCTAGTTTAAGTTCACCAGATAAAAATGAACTTCTAAAGAATTTAAACACTTCCATAAAACTAACAAATAAGCAACTAAAAGAGGCATCTCATATAATTATTACCTTAGGTACCTCTTGGATTTACAGACTTATAGAAACAGATACACATGTTGCTAATTGTCATAAAATTCCACAAAAAAAATTCTTAAAAGAAATCTTTACTATTGATAAAATATCAGAAAGTTTAGAAGCAATAGTGTCACTTATAAAATCAATCAATGCTAATGTAAGTGTACTATTTACAGTTTCACCGGTTCGTCATTTAAAAGATGGTTTTCTAGAAAACCAAAGGAGCAAATCTCATTTATTAGCTGCCATTCATGAAATATTGAAGCAACCAGATGTGTGCTACTTTCCTAGTTATGAAATTATGATGGATGAATTACGGGATTACAGATTCTATGCAGAAGATATGCTTCATCCAAATAAAATAGCCATCAATTATATTTGGAATAAATTCTTTAAAACTTGGATTTCTGTTGATGCAGAAAAAACAATGCAAGAAGTTGAAACGATTCAAAAAGGATTACAACATCGTTCTTTCAATCCTAAATCTAAACAACACCAGCAATTCCTTGAAAAACTTGAGGAAAAAATAAATATCCTTCAAAAAAAGCATCCTTTTATCTTATTTTAAAAATACGTCATATGACGTATTTTATACTTTTTCTTATTTCTAGAATTTTGGAATGTAATTCTAAAATCAACTTTATGAAAACAAAATCATTACTACTTCTTACTATTCTTGGAATGGTAATATTAAGTCCAATAAATGCTCAAACTGTTAAAAAAGAGAAATTAAAGTTTGGTGGTTATGGACAAAAAAAATTTAATAAAGCTGGAAAGAAAATCTTTATAGAGCAATTTAACATTAGTTATCAATTCATCTATGCCAAAACAAAAAAAACTAGAGGAGGAAGACAAATGGGAGGAGGATATCTTGGAGATTCTAAAGCCGCTTTATTTTTAGGTCTTGATGGAATTAAAACCGAGGAACTTCAAAAATTAACAAATGACACGTACACAGATTTTACTTTGCAATTACAAGCAAAAGGATACACTATTTTAACTGGGGAAGATTTTAAAAATCATACTTATTACAAAGATGCAAAATTATTTGAAGGAGGTACTCCTAATGAATATTTCAAAGGTTTTATTTCAACTTCTCCAGAGGGTGTTGCTTTTTTAAATAAAGAGTATACCGACTTTAATACTACTTTAAAAACTTCAAAACAATTAGATGGTGTTGTTATTGCACGTATCAATGTCATAATTCCATTTGCTGAGGATGGAGAATCGCAAGGAAGTAGAGCATTTGGAAAGTTACTTGGTGGTGTTTCTAAAGTAGTTGCTAAACCTAATTTAAGAATTGGGTCTTCTACGATTCAAACAAAAAGCAAATTAGGATTTGACAAATACAACACTGTAAGTACAAATTTTGATATTGGTTTTTACACTAGTTTAAAATACCAAGCATGGCAAACAGCAAAACCCAAAAAAGCAATTGAAATTTCTGGCGTATTACCAGAAAAAAAATACAAAGCTGTAAAAACTGCAAGTCAAGATCTAAACGGAACTCAGGCAGGAAATTACAAAGTATTTAATATTCCTAGTTCAGAAATTGAAAAAATGCAATTAATTTCTTTTGAAGGAACAAAATATTACAAGGGCGTTAAAGAGGGTTTAACCTACTTTATTAAATCTTCTACCAACAAATTTTTATCAAACGTTAAATAAATATAAATCACTATTATGAAAACTTTATATAAAACTATTTCAATTATAAGCTTCACAATACTTTTTTGGGCTTGTTCCTCAACAGAGGGTGATACAATAACTTGTGAAAATGAATGTGAATATATTATTGAATCTGGAGAAACTGCTGGTACGGTTCCGACCTCTATAGAAGGAACATTCGAGTTAAGTTTTGCAAAAGATTCTCAATCTACAAATACGTATTATGATGATGGTGTTAAAGGCACATTTACAATTGCTAGTAATACCTTAACTCTTGCTGTTGAGGGTAAAGACTGTATTACTCTTAAAAATCCAATACAAAGTAGCCCTTCCGAAAACACCTTCGTAAACTCATGTGGAACAAATTTTGTGTATGCGGTTTCTACAGATTTAAATGGAAACATCAATGAAATTAATGTACTAAATAGAAATGGAACGCGTTTCTTTGGACAATTCAAATAGTAATTTCAATCATTCATTTTAAAAAACAGAAAGCAATTGGCATCTCCAGTTATTAAAAAATTGTCGATTGCTTTCTTATTAGAAAATATCTTTTTCATTGAACAGTCTAACTTTATTAATAGTGCTCTTACTGCTAAAATGTATTTTAATTATTATAATGAGTAGATACTATCGAAAAATGAAACTTTTTCAATTTAAAAAAACAACACTCATTTCTAAAGAAATAGATAAAGAGAGACAAATTCAATTAAAGTTAATTAATTCTCAGGAGATTTTGAATAGAATTAAAGACTCTATTCAAAAAAAGCTTTTACTTATAAAATTCAATATAGTTCAACTTGAATTTACTTTATCAGAATTTTGTAAATTGTAAGCATTAACTAACTCCATGAAAAGTCGTATACTTCTCTTTTATTTTATTTTATTTTTGAGTTCTTATCTAAATGCTCAAAGCACTTCTGAAAGCCAAATAATTTTTGATAAATATCTTTCCAATGGGTTTAAATATCATGACAATCGAAAACTAGATAGCTGCCTTTATTTTTTAAAAAAGGTAGATAGTTTGGTAAAGTTATCACCTAAAGATTCTACTAAATTTTACAAAAAGGAAGTTTTAGAAGCTACTCTTTTTGTTAGAAAAGGTAAAACTGGTGATGCAATTGGAAAGCACCTCAAGGCATACGAATTTTTTAAAAAACAAAAAGATAGTTCAAACATTGGAATTACACTCTATAATTTAGGAGTTGCAAGCTACTACTCGAATAGAAGATCTGTAGCTGGAGAATATTTTAATGAAGCACTCATCTACAAAGAGTTTATATCAAAGCGTCTTCTTACTAGGATTCATCAAAATTATGGGACTATTCATCTAGAAAATGGTTTATTAAGCAAACCAAAAGATACCTTTCTTATTTACAAATCTATTAGAAGTTATCGTGAAGCTATTGCTATTTACAAAGAAGAAAAATGGTTAATGGAAGAAATACTATCTACTAGTTTATTATCTGAATCGTATAATCAGTTAGGAGATTATGATACTGCTTTAAAAATTATTAATGACGCAATTTCATTAGCAAAAAAAGCAACTAATAAAAGCCAAGAAGGCTTTGCTTTAATTAAAAAAACAACCTTTTTGGGCAACAAAAAAAGATATCATGAAGCTTTAAAAACCATACAAATTGCCAGTCCAATTTTTAAAAAACTTGGAGATAAGCCTACTTACTTGTACTCACTTTTAGAAGAAAAAAAAATTTTAAAAGGTTTGGGTAAGTATAAAGAAGCAACTATGGTAGGTGACTCCATTTTTCAAGTAAGTACTCGTGTGTATGATATAAGGATTGCTGATAAAATTTCGGAAATGGAAACCAAATATAAAACCGCTGAAAAAGAAAAAGAAATTTTAAAGCAAAAAGAAGTATTGCTTGCACAAGAACTCTCTATAAAGAACAGAAACTTATTCGGAATATTAATTTCTTCTTTACTAATCATTTTGTTGATTATTTCATTTTTTGAGTACAAAAAAAATAAATTCAAAAGAGATCAACTTCAAAAAGAAATTGATTTAAAAGATGCTTTAGCTACTATAAAAACACAAAACAAACTCCAAGAGCAAAAATTACAGATCTCTAGAGATTTACATGATAATATAGGGTCTCAGTTAACTTTTATTATTTCATCTTTAGATAATTTAAAATTTATTTCTAAAGATTTAAGCGAAAACTTAAAAAAGAAACTTTCCACGATTAGTTCATTTACCGGATCAACTATTTATGAATTAAGAGATACCATTTGGGCAATGAATAAATATGAAGTAAGTACAGAAGATATAGAAACTAGATTATTATCTTACATAGAAAAAGCAAAATCTGCCACTAATAAAATTCAATTCATTTTAAAAAACAACACCAAAAATGATTTAAAATTTACTTCAATTCAAGGAATGAATATTTTTAGGATTATTCAAGAAGCCATACATAACGCTATAAAACATGCAGATGCAAAAACAATAGAAATAGATTTAGATTTCTCCAATAATTTATTTTCTGCTATTGTAAAAGATGATGGAATTGGATTTGATATTAATAAAGTAAATTCAGGAAATGGATTGAGTAACATTGAAAAAAGAATGAGTGAGATTAACGGAAAATCATTTATAATTTCATCAGATAAAGGTACAACTGTAAAAATTGTATTATGAAAATTAAAATCTGTTTAGCTGAAGACAATTATTTTTTAGCAAAAACTATTCAAGAAAAAATCTCTTTTTTTGACAATATTCATTTTAAGTTTCACGCAAATAACGGTGCTGAATTAATTGGAAAATTAGAAGAAAACAGCAATATTGATGTAATTTTAATGGACATTCAAATGCCAGAAATGAATGGGATTACAGCAACAGAAATTATTAAAAAAAAATACCCTCACATTCGAATTTTAATACTCACTGTTTTAGATGATGATACTTGTGTTTTTAATGCTATAAGAGCTGGTGCTAATGGTTATCTATTAAAAGAAGTAGCTCCAGAAAAACTATACAATGGCATTTTAGAAGTTTGTAATGATGGAGCACCTATGACTCCTAGCATTGCTTTAAAAACATTAAATTTATTACGAAATCCAATTCTCTCTGAAGAGAAAGAAGTTTTTACAAAACTATCTAAAAGGGAAACAGAAATTCTATTACACCTTAGTAAAGGCCTTAATTATAGTGTAATTTCAGAAAATTTAATTATCGCACCTTCAACCGTAAGAAAACATATAGAAAATATTTATAAAAAACTCCATGTACATAATAAAATAGAAGCCGTACTTAAAGGAAAAAGGAATAATATTATCTAGTTTTAAAATTAATTGTGTACTTTTATATTCCCCTATATTTAACCATATTAGATTATGATAAAAAAAATAGCAATAGGAATATTTGCCGGGGCATTTTTGGGCATAATTATTACATCTATTTTTGAACCTGATGATACTGTTTTAGAATTATTTTTAACAAAGATTACGGCAACCTCAATGATTACTGGATTTTTATGTGGTATTTATGCGCATTTTTCTAAATCTAAACTCCAAGTTTTTTTAATTTCCATTTTAATTGGAGTCTTGGTTTTCTATCTAAAATATCTAATCACAGGTCATGATTTTGATCCAATAACTATGGGTATTTTTGTAGGCGCAATAGTAGGCGCTAATTTTGCAATTTTAAACAAAATAACGCACTCTTTAAAGGTGTATAAAAAACTAAAAGTCTTACGCAGAAAAGGGTTTAACAACTATTATTAACTTAAAAGTTGGTCTACAGCTTGCCAAGAACCTCCATTAATAATATCCAATCCATGTTGAGCTAAAAATTGTGTTGCCTGACCACTTCTACCACCACTTTTACAAACAGCAATAACTGATTTATTCCAAGATTTAATTTCTTCTATATTGAAAGGTATTGTACTTAAAACAATATGTTTTGCTCCTTCCGTATGACCTTCATCCCACTCTGGTTTTGTCCTTACATCCAAAATAACAGCCCCTTTTTCTAAATATTGCAGTACTTCATTCATATTATTATTTTTCTTAAATAGGTTAAAAAAACTCATTTTAATTTTTTGGTAAAAATAAAAAAGAATTTCTCAATAACTACATATCAAATCGTTTTAATTATTTTTGAATAATTAATAGCAATCTCCTCTTAAAATGAAACAAGAAAATAGAAAATTCGAAATAATACAAACTGCAACCAGATTATTTAAGAAAAAAGGATATAGCGCTGTAACAATGAGAGATATTGCAAAATCAATGGGTATAAAAGCAGCGAGTCTCTACAATCACATCAATTCTAAACAAGATATTCTTACTGCTATTATTATATCTCTTGCAGAAGAATTTACTACTGAAATGAATTTTATTTTGAACTCTGAATTAAATTCAATTGAAAAACTAAATAAAATTATTACGCTTCATGTACAGATAACTACAAAAAACACAAACGGAATGGCATCTCTTAATAATGATTGGATGCATCTAGAAGAAAAACTAGATTATTATCTTTCTCTTCGATCGAAATATGAAGATGACTTTCGTGCAATTATTAAAACTGGAATTGCAAATAATGAAATTTCTAATTCCAATCCAGAAATAATGCTATTTTCAATACTATCAACACTCAGGTCTTTATATCAATGGATCCCAAAAAAAGAAGACGTAAACCCAGAGGAGCTAGCAATAAATCTTGGAATAATTCTCATAAATGGAATAAAAAAATAAAAAGTATACTATTTTTTTTGTAATTTTGTAAAATAAACTAACACTTGTTAGTTTGATGAAATAACAATTTACAAATGTCAGATTTTCATAAAGTAAATATTGCGAACATCTATAAAGAAACTAAAGACACTGTAGTCATGGAGTTTGATATTCCACAGCAAATACAAGAAAGTTTTAGTTTTAAGCAAGGGCAACATCTTACACTTCGTAAGATGATTCACAATGAAGACATTAGACGCTCCTACTCATTATGCTCAAGTCCACTTGAAAAAAAATGGAAAGTAGCCATTAAGCAAATTCCTGGGGGCATTTTTTCTACCTATGCCAATACGAAATTAAAAAATGGAGATTCTTTAGAATTAATGGAACCATCAGGGAATTTTTACGTTGATATCCAACCAACCGCCGCTAAAAATTATATTGCATTTGCAGCTGGAAGTGGTATTACTCCTATGCTTTCAATTATAAAAACGCATTTACTTTCTGAACCAAAAAGTACGTTTAAACTGTTCTACTTAAACAGAACAGTTAAATCCATCATTTTTAAAGAAGAAATTGAGCAATTAAAAAATAAATTCTTTGAAAGATTTCAAGTTTTTTATTTTTTCACAAAAGAACAACGAGATATTCCATTTTTAAATGGTCGTTTTAATACCGAAAAACTAAATGTTTTAACCAAAACATTTATAGATATAGAAGACACAAATCACTGTTTTATTTGTGGCCCACAAGAGATGATTTTTTTAATTAGAGATCATTTAGAAAATGCTGGATTAGATAAAGAAAAAATTCATTATGAATTATTCTTTTCTGGTATTCCAGAAGACAATAAACATATTGCAGAAGTATTAGAAAATAAAGTTGAAGGAACGGATGTTACCATTGTTGATGGAGGAAAAGAATTCCATTTTATTATGGAAAATCAATTTGACAATATTCTTGACGGAGCTTTGGCGGCAGGAGCAGATTTACCTTTTGCTTGTAAAGGCGGTGTTTGTAGCACCTGTAAATGTAGAGTCACTGAAGGTACTGTTGAAATGAAAATAAATTATGCTTTAGATGAAAAAGAAGTGTCCCAAAACTTGGTATTGAGTTGCCAAGCAGTTCCAACTACAGAAAAAGTAGTTGTAGATTTTGATGTATAAGAAGAATACCGATTGAAAACATTATGAATACCGATTTTAGAATTAATATTTTTAGAGAGACTTCAAAAATCGCTAATCAAAAATCTTACATTTTATTATGAGTGAAGAACACATAAAAAGTTTAGAAAAACAATTTGAGGCTCGTATAGCACGTGACGAAAAAATTGAACCAAAAGATTGGATGCCTGAGAAGTATCGTAAAACACATATTAGACAAATGTCTCAGCATGCACATTCTGAAATTGTTGGAATGCTTCCTGAAGGAAATTGGATTACAAGAGCACCATCATTAAGAAGAAAAGTAGCGCTATTAGCCAAAGTTCAAGATGAAGCAGGTCATGGATTGTATTTGTATTCAGCTTGTGAAACCTTGGGTGTTACTCGCAATGAATTATATGAACAACTTCATTCTGGGAAAGCAAAATATTCAAGTATTTTTAATTACCCAACACTTACATGGGCAGATATGGGAGCCATTGGCTGGTTAGTAGATGGAGCTGCAATTATCAATCAAGTTCCTCTATGTAACACCTCGTACGGACCTTATGCACGTGCTATGATTCGTGTTTGTAAAGAAGAAAGTTTTCATCAACGCCAAGGATATGAGATCATGATAAAATTGGCAAACGGAACTCCTGAGCAAAAAGAATTAGCACAAGATGCATTGAATCGATGGTGGTGGCCAAGTTTGATGATGTTAGGACCAACAGATGCCGAATCTATTCATACAGAACAGTCTATGAAATGGAAGCTAAAAAGAAAATCCAATGATGAGTTACGTCAACAGTTTATAGATCAAACAGTTCCTCAAGCAAATTTAATAGGGTTAACAATTCCAGATGCAGATTTAAAATGGAACGAAGAACGTGGGAGTTACGATTTTGGAGACATTAATTGGGATGAATTTTGGCAGGTAGTAAAAGGTCATGGTCCATGCAATAAAGAACGTATGAATGCAAGAGTTGGTGCTTGGAAAGGTGGCGAATGGGTTCGTGATGCTGCCATGGCACACGCAGAAAAGAAAGCAACTAAAAATTTAAATAAAGCTATATAAAATGAGTAAGAATTGGCCTCTTTGGGAAGTCTTCGTTAGAAGTAAAAACGGATTAGAACATCGCCATTCTGGTAGTTTACATGCTGCAGATGCAGAAATGGCTTTAGAAAATGCGCGTGATGTTTATACAAGGCGCATGGAGGGAATAAGTATTTGGGTTGTGGAATCAAAGGATATTACAGCTTCAAATCCAGAAAATAATGGAGAATTATTTGAACCTGCACAAGACAAAATCTATCGTCATCCAACATTTTACGATTTACCAGACGAAGTAAAACACATGTAATGAAAGAAAATCTTTATAAATACATTCTTGGGATTGCTGATAACTCCTTAATTCTTGGACAGCGATTAGGGGAATTATGTGGTCATGGACCCAGTTTAGAAACTGATATTGCTTGTACAAATATTTCTTTAGATTTATTTGGGCAAGTTCGAAGTTATTACCAGTATGCAGCCAAAATTATTGGAGATGGAAGATCTGAAGATGATATTGCCATGCTTAGAAAAGAACGCGAGTATGTAAATGTCTTACTCGTTGAACAGCCAAATACTGATTTTGCATATACAATTGGTCGTCAATTTTTATTCGATGTTTATCACTTTTTGTTATTAAGAGAATTGCAAAAAAGCCGTGATTTAACTCTTTCTGCTATTGCAAAAAAATCGATAAAAGAAGTTAGTTACCATCAACGCTTTTCTTCAGATTGGGTAAAGCGTCTGGGAGACGGAACAGAAGAAAGTCATCAAAAAATGCAAAATGCAATAGATGGATTATGGACATATACAGATGAGTTATTTCATCAAACTGAAGCAGATAAAATAATTGTTTCTAAAGGAATTGGTGTTGATGTTTCGTCATTAAAAGAAATCTATTATGCAACTGTTTCAAAAATCTTAAAGGAATCAACATTGGTAACTCCTGAATCTAAATGGTTTCAAAAAGGAGGTAAAGATGGAATTCACACAGAACATTTAGGATATCTATTAAGTGATTTACAATACATGCAACGTACATATCCAAATATGGAATGGTAATTACCAAACAACATATAGACCAAAAGCTCTTTCCAATTTTGGAGCAAGTTTCTGATCCTGAAATCCCCGTTTTATCTATTATGGAGATGGGAGTTGTTCGTTCTGCAATTATTGAAGAGGATATTGCAAAAATTCAAATTACACCAACCTACAGTGGTTGTCCTGCAATGGATGTTATTGGAGATGACATTAAAAAAGCTCTAAGCGATCAAGGATATAGTTCTGAAATAGAATTAATCCTCGCTCCTGCTTGGACAACTGATTGGATTACTCCAAAAGGAAGAAAAGCATTAGAAGAATATGGAATTGCACCACCACTGGATGCTGAAAGAGATAAAAGTGTGTTGCTTGATGGAAAAAAACTTGTAAAATGTACTCATTGTGGTTCAACCAATACAAGATTGATAAGTCAATTTGGTTCTACAGCATGTAAAGCACAATTTCAATGTGATGATTGTCAAGAACCGTTTGACTATTTTAAGTGTTTAAAATGAAATAATTAAAGATTTTGGTAATGTGATTCTTGAGATTAAAAACAATATTGAAAATACTTAAAAAAATCAACCACAATATTCAATAAAATAAAGCATGAGCGATAATTCAATTCTAATAGAAATAGAACATAAAGTAGCCTATATTAGGCTAAATAGACCTGAAGTATTTAACAGTTTCAATCGTGAAATGGCTTTTTTACTGCAAGATACTTTAGATGCATGTGAGAAAAACAATGAGGTAAGAGCGATTGTTCTTACTGGAAACGGGAGAGCATTTTGTGCTGGTCAAGATTTAAAAGAAGTTACAGATTCTGAATTAAACCCAGGTTTTAAAAAAATATTAGAAGAGCATTATAATCCCATAATTACACGAATTCGTTCTATAAAAAAACCAATTATTGGCGCAATAAATGGAGTTGCTGCCGGTGCAGGAGCTAATATAGCTTTAGCTTGTGATGTTGTAGTTGCTCATGAAAAAGTAAGTTTTATTCAAGCATTTAGTCTAATAGGTTTGGTACCTGATAGTGCGGGTACCTTTTTTTTACCTAGATTAATTGGATTCCAAAAAGCACTGGCATTAGCCATGTTGGGCGATAAAATTCCTGCTGATGAAGCAGAAAGATTAGGCATGATATACAAGATGATTCCATTAGAAAACTTTGAAGAAGAAGTTCAAACACTTGCTTTAAAAATGGCAAACATGCCAACTAAAGCATTAGGAATGATTAAAGAATTATACAATACGTCTATGACTAATACTTTAGAAGACCAACTTGCATTGGAATCTAAACTACAAATTGAAGCAGCGCAAACCAATGACTATGCAGAAGGTGTTACAGCATTCATAGAAAAAAGAAAACCAGAATTTAAAGGAAATTAAATGAACATAGGAGTTATTGGATGTGGAACAATGGGAAGTGGTATCGCACAGGTTGCGGCTACAGCTGGTTGTAAAGTTAAATTATACGATACTAGCCAAGAGGCTTTAGAGAAAGCCAAAGTCGCTTTAGAGAAAATATTACTTCGCCTTATAGAAAAAGGACGAATAGCTTCCGAAGAAAAACATAGAATTCAAGCAAACATTTCATATGTTAATTCATTAAAAGATTTAGCAGATTCTAACTTAATCATTGAAGCAATCATTGAAAATATTGACATCAAAAAGAAAGTCTTTTCAGAATTAGAGAACAGTGTTTCAGACAATTGTATTATTGCATCAAACACATCAAGTTTATCAATAGCTTCAATAGCAGCATCCCTTAAGAACCCTAAGCGATGTGTTGGAATTCACTTTTTCAATCCTGCTCCTTTAATGAAATTGGTAGAAATTATTCCAGCAATTCAAACATCGAATGAAACATTAGAAAAATCGATAGATACAATTACTAATTGGGGAAAAACAGTAGCTGTTGCAAAAGACACACCAGGATTTATAGTAAATCGTGTGGCAAGACCTTTTTATGGTGAAGCATTGAGAATCTATGAAGAAGGGATCGCAGATTTTGCAACAATAGATCATAGTTTAAAAACTTTAGGAGGCTTTAGAATGGGCCCATTTGAACTCATGGATTTTATTGGCAATGATGTGAATTATACAGTTACAGAAACTGTGTTTACAGCTTTCTATTTTGATTCAAGGTACAAACCAGCATTTACCCAAAAACGTTTTGCCGAGGCAGGCTATTTAGGACGTAAATCTGGAAAAGGTTATTATGATTATAGTGAGGGAGCAACCAAGCCCGTTCCAAGCAATAATGAAGTACTTGCACAACTCATTTTTGATCGCGTTTTAGTCATGTTAATTAATGAAGCAGCAGACGCTCTATTCTTAAACATTGCTTCTGCTAAAGACATAGACAACGCCATGACCAAAGGAGTAAATTATCCCAAAGGATTGCTAACTTGGGCTGATGAAAAAAGCATCAATTGGTGTGTATCAAAATTAGATGAATTGTATGACGAATATCACGAAGACAGGTATAGATGTAGTCCTCTATTAAGAAAAATGAATAGAGAAAATAAAACATTTTTTTAAATGAAAGGTGAATTAATTCCATATAAAATGTTATCTCAAGATGCCTATAGTAGTTGGCTTGGTATAGAAATTTTAAAAAGTGAAATTGGTTGTGTTAAAGTAGGAATGACAATCCGTAAAGAAATGTTGAACAGTATGAATAAAGCACATGGAGGAATTAGTTACTCTCTGGCAGATACTGCTTTTGGATTCACTTCCAATACCCACGGAAAATATGCTGTTTCTATAGATACCAGTATTAATCATATTGAAGCTTTGAACGAAGGAGATTATTTAGTTGCCGAATGTGTCATAGAAAAAGTAAATAACAAACTAGGGTTTAATATTGTGGAAGTTAAACGAGGAGATGAATTAGTTGCACTTTTTAAAGGTGTGGTGTATCGCACTCAAAAAGATTGGGAGTAAATCCCTGAGAAAGCAATATACTAAAAAATTTTTAGGACTCATTAAACAAATATATACCCTCAAAGGGATTAAACATGAAAGAAGCATATATAATAGACGGAATAAGAACTCCAATTGGAAGTTATAAAGGTACTTTATCTACAATTCGAACTGACGATCTAGGGGCAATTGTTATAGAAGAATTGGTAAAAAGAAATCCAACTATTCCCAAAGATGCCTATGACGATGTTATTATGGGCTGTGCAAATCAAGCTGGAGAAGACAATCGAAATGTTGCTAGAATGTCTTCTTTATTAGCAGGTTTACCATTTACTGTTCCGGGAGAAACCGTTAATAGGTTATGTAGTTCAGGATTGTCGGCAATCATTCATGCAAATCGAGCTATAAAAGCTGGTGATGGAGATTTATTTATTTCTGGAGGAGTAGAAAATATGACAAGAGGCCCCTATGTTATTGCAAAGCCTTCAAGTGCTTTTGGTAACGATTCTAAAATGTATGATTCTAGTTTTGGTTGGCGCTTTATCAATCCGAAAATGCAAAAATTATATGGCACAGACGGCATGGGAAATACTGCTGAAAACCTAGTAGAAAAATATACTATTTCCAGAGAAGACCAAGATAAGTTTGCCTATTGGAGTCAGATGAAAGCAAGTAAAGCCCAAGAAAAGGGAAGATTGGCAAAAGAAATAATAACTGTTGAAATTCCGCAACGTAAAAAAGAACCAATGCTATTTTCTAAAGATGAGTTTGTAAAACCAGCTACATCTTTAGACATATTAAAAAAATTACGCCCAGCCTTCAAAAAAGAAGGCGGAAGTGTAACTGCAGGAAATTCTTCAGGGCTAAATGACGGAGCAGCGGCAACAATTATAGCCTCAGAAGATGCTGTAAAAAAATACAATCTAAAACCAATAGCTAGGATCGTAAGTTCGGCTGTTGTTGGTGTAGCACCAAGAATTATGGGAATAGGACCAGTTCAAGCTTCTAATAAAGCATTAGAAAAGGCAGGTCTAACCATGGATGATATCGATATTATTGAGCTTAATGAAGCATTTGCAGCACAAGCTTTAGCATGTACTCGAGCTTGGGGATTAGCAGATAATGATTCAAGAATAAACCCAAATGGAGGCTCCATTGCAATTGGTCATCCCTTAGGTGTTACAGGAGCAAGAATTGCATATTCCGCCGCATTAGAATTACAAGAACAAAAGAAAAGATATGCATTAATTACCATGTGTATTGGAGTTGGACAAGGCTATGCAGCAATCATAGAAAGAGTTTAAATAAATCTTTTTTAGGATGAAAAAAATACAACATTACGTTCAAGGTCAATGGACTGAAGGGAAAGGAGAAGGAATTCCTGTATTAGACGCGATAACTGGTGAAGCATTTGCTAGTGTTGCAGTAGAAGGATTGGACATTCCTGAAATACTTCAATTTGGTAGAACAACAGGTGGGGAAATACTTCGAAAAATGACTTTCCAAGAACGTGGAAATATGCTTAAGAGTTTGGCATTATATCTAACGAAACGAAAAAATAGTTTTTACGAATTAAGTTATAGAACTGGAGCTACAAAGGTAGATAGTTGGATAGATATTGAAGGAGGATTTGGAAACTTATTTGCAAACGCTTCTTTAAGAAAATTATTCCCAAACCAACCCTATCACGTAGAAGGAGATGCAATCGATTTGTCTCGTGGCGGACGCTTTATGGCCCACCATATTATGGTTCCTAAAAAAGGGGTAGCTGTTCATATAAATGCGTTCAATTTTCCAGTTTGGGGAATGTTAGAAAAATGTGCAGTCAATTGGATGGCCGGAGTTCCTGCAGTAGTTTTGCCAGCACCTTCTTCATCATATTTAGCTCAGGCAGTTGCCAAAGAAATTATAGCATCTGGAATTTTACCCGAGGGTGCACTTCAAATTATAAACGGGACTGTTAAAACCATACTTGAAACTGTAGAATCTCAAGATGTTGTAACTTTTACAGGTTCTGCTGCAACAGGTAGAATATTAAAAGCACATCCTAGAATTATTAATGAAGCCATCCCCTTTACCATGGAAGCAGATTCTTTGAATGCTTCTATTTTAGGAGAAGATGCAGTTCCTGGAACCCCAGAATTTGACTTGTTTATCAAAGAAGTTCGAAAAGAAATGACCGTAAAAGCAGGACAAAAATGTACTGCTATTCGTAGAATATTGGTTCCAGAAAATATCATTGATGATGTTCAAATTTCATTAGGAAAAGCATTGGGTAAAATAACAATTGGAGATCCGAGATTGAAAGAAGTTAGAATGGGGTCTTTGGTAAGTCATCAACAAGTTCAAGCAGTTAAAGATTCTGTTAACGATTTGGCTAAAGAAGCACAAATTGTCTATGGAAATTTAGACCGCATACAAACTATTGGAGCAGATCCAAAAAAAGGTGCTTTTATTAGCCCTATTTTATTAAGAGCAGACAATCCATTTCAAAATACAGCAATTCATGAACGTGAAGCTTTTGGCCCTGTTAGTACCATTATGCCATACAAAAACTTAGAAGAAGCAATTAAGTTGGCAGAGATGGGTAAAGGTTCATTGGTATCTTCTATTATAACTAATAACGATAGGATTGCAAAAGAATATGTTATCAATGCAGCAAGTCACCATGGAAGAATATTAGTTCTCAATAGAGCAAGTGCCAAAGAAAGCACAGGTCATGGTTCTCCTCTACCTAGTCTAGTTCATGGTGGTCCAGGACGAGCTGGAGGTGGTGAAGAAATGGGTGGAATGCGAGGTATAAAACACTATTTACAGCGAACTGCCATACAAGGTTCACCAACAACCTTAACAGAAATTACTGGTATATATCAACCAAATGCTACCTATAAAGAAGCAGAACAACACCCTTTTAAATATCATTGGGAAGACATCCAACCAGGCATGTCATTAAAAACACACAAGCGTACCTTTACAGATACTGACATTATCAATTTTGCAAATCTTACTTGGGATCATTTCTATGCGCATACAGATATTACCTCTTTGGATGGAAGCATCTTTGAAAAAAGAACAGCTCACGGGTACTTTATCATTTCTGCAGCAGCAGGTTTGTTTGTCTACCCTAACAAAGGACCCGTTTCTGCAAATTACGGTCTAGAAGAATGTAGATTCTTAAGACCGCTATACCATAATGATACTGTATACGTTCGGCTAACCTGTAAACAAAAAATTGATAGAGATGTTGCAAGCGCAGAACATCCAAGCGGAATTGTAAAATGGTTTGTTGAGATTTTTGACACTGAAGATGAACTAGTTGCTGTCGCAACCATTTTAACGATGGTTCAGAAAAAACAAAAAGTTTTTGTTGAAATGACCAGTGAAAAGATTGCCCAATGTTTACAAAATTTAAAGGAAGATGCAACACCTAAATGGGGTATTATGACCGCTCAACATATGATTGAGCATCTAGAATACACCTACAGAATTGCTTCCGGAGAAATTCAAGATTTTAATGTTGTTACTCCAGAAAAAATCTTAGAAAAAGTTCACAACAGCTTATATAATTATATACCGTTTCCAAAAAATTCTAATTTTCCATTGTTAGAGAAAAATAAACTAGCAGAATTAAAGCATCAAGATTTAGCAACTGCAATTGAAAAACTTAATGAAGCAAGAGAGGATTATATAAGCTTTTTTAAAGAAAATCCTGATGCAATATTAAATAATATCGTTTTTGGAGAATTGAATAAATACGAATGGTATTTACAAGAAAGAAAACATTTAAATCATCACTTCGAGCAATTCGGATTGATCTAAATAATCATAAAATTTAGTTTATAGTATGAGTGATCCATATGTTAAAATTGACATCGAAAACGAGGTTGGATATATAGAATTTTTTCATCCTGCACACAACTCTTTGCCAGGAGATATTTTGGCAAAATTAGCACAAACAATTACAGATGCTGGAAATAATGACGCTATTAAAGTTATTGTTTTAAAAAGTGGAAAAGACAGAACTTTCTGTGCTGGTGCTAGTTTTAAAGAGTTAATAAATATTAATGATGACGCTACAGGCAAGATTTTCTTCTCTGGCTTTGCCAATGTAATTAACGCCATGCGAAAATGTCCAAAGTTTATTATTGGACGGATCCAAGGAAAAACTGTGGGTGGAGGTGTTGGCTTGGCAGCTTCTACAGATTATTGTATGGCATCTAAATTTGCATCTATTAAATTAAGCGAATTAAATATTGGTATTGGGCCCTTTGTGGTTGGGCCAGCCATTGAACGTAAAATAGGTTTGAGTGGCATGTCTCAAATTGCTATAGATGCAAATTCATTTTATTCAGCAGAATGGGCAGAAAAAAAAGGTTTATTTACCCATGTTTTTGATTCAAATGAAGCATTAGATGAAGCTGTAAAAACAACTGCAGAGCATTTATGTACCTATAATACAGAAGCAATGAAAGAAATGAAATCGGTCTTTTGGAAAGGAACTGAAGATTGGGATTTAATATTAGCAGAGCGCGCTCAAATAAGTGGACGGTTGGTATTGTCTGAGTTTACAAAGAAAAAATTAAAAAGTTTTAAATAGTGATTTATTCATTTAAAGGATATACCCCTGTAGTTCACGAAACTAGTTTCGTTCACCCTTTGGCTGCTGTAACTGGCAATGTTATTATTGGTAAAAACTGTTATATAGGTCCAGGAGCGGCAATTCGTGGAGATTGGGGACAAATCATTTTGGAAGATGGTGTAAACGTTCAAGAAAATTGTACGATACATATGTTTCCAGGAAAATCTATCATTTTAAAGAAAAGTGCACATATAGGTCATGGAGCCATTATACATGGGGCAAATCTTGGTGAGAATTGCCTTATTGGAATGAATACAGTTATTATGGATGACGCCGAAATAGGAGATGAATCTATTGTTGGCGCAATGGCATTTGTAAAAGGAAATACTAAAATTCCGAAACGAAGTTTGGTTGTTGGTAATCCTGCAAAAGTGATAAAGAAAGTGAGCAATGAAATGATTGAATGGAAAACAAAAGGCACACTATTATACCAGCAATTACCAGCAGACTGCCATGAAAGTTTGAAGGAAGTAGCACCCTTAAGAGTAGTTCCAAAGCAGATGAAAATACAAGAAGATGTTTATAAAACTCTTCAAGAATTTATGAAAAAAACAGACTAAAAAAACATTAGTTAATATAAATGTCAAAAATAGAATTTAAAATGCCTAATCTAGGCGAAAGCATCAAAGAAGCAGCCATTATCACATGGTTTAAAAATGTTGGAGATCCTATTGAAAATGATGAAATGCTTTTGGAAGTAGCCACTGATAAAGTAGATTCCGAAGTACCATCAAATGTATCTGGAACTATTGATGAAATTCTTTTTAAAGAAAATGATGTTATAAAAATTGGTGAAACCATCGCCATTATCAATACCGATGGTAGTCCCTCTAAATCTGCAAAGAAAGAATCAAAACCTTTATCAAAGACAGAAAATAAAGAGGTAAAACAAAAGAAAGCTGCTCCAAAAAAAATAGTTTCAGCGAAACAAAATAACAATACTTTTTTCTCACCACTTATTGTCTCGATTGCCAAAGAGCATCATATTAGTTATGAAGAATTAGCAAGAATTCCTGCAACTGGAAATAAGAATAGGCTCCGAAAAAGTGATCTATTTAAATATATGAAAGAGGGTAGGCCTTTTCAGTTTGTGCAACCAACAAATGAACCTGATCCAACCGCTTATCGCATTCCACAACTTCAACTAGATAAAGGAACTGGCGTGATTGTAAAAATGGATAGAATGCGCAAAATGATTGCAGATCACATGCTGTATTCCAAACATACCTCTCCTCATGTTACTGCCTATGTTGAAGCTGACTTGACAGAAATGGTGAATTGGAGAAACATAAATAAAATACCATTTCAAGAAAAACACCAGTGTAAGTTAACGTTTACACCCTTGTTTATTGAGGCTGTTGCAAAAGCGGTCAAAGATTTCCCAATGATCAATGCCTCCTTAGACAATGAGAATATTATTGTAAAAAAAGAGATCAATATAGGAATGGCTACTGCATTACCCTCAGGAAACTTAATTGTTCCAGTGGTTAAAAATGCCGATGTAAAAAACCTCCATGAACTTGCTGTTGATGTAAATAATTTATCAAAAAAAGCAAGAGAAAATAAGTTAAACGCAGATGATATTCATGGAAGCACCTTTACAATCTCCAATGTGGGAACTTTTGGAAGTGTAATGGGTACCCCCATTATTAATCAACCGGAGGTAGCCATTTTAGCCCTCGGAATTATCAAAAAAAGAGCTGAGGTAATGGAAACTGAAAAAGGTGACGAAATAGCAATTCGAAGTATGATGTACTTATCATTATCATTCGATCATAGAGTGGTTGATGGATATTTGGGAGGTTCATTTTTACGAAGAATTGCCGATTATTTAGAAAAATTTGACCCAAATAGAACAATATAAAATATGCTGCATAATATCCATATAACCAAAATAAATAAGTCAAAAATCACAAACATTGACTTTAACAATATTCCACTAGGAACCACTTTCACAGACCATATATTTATCTGCGACTATGAAAATGGAACATGGACAAACCCAAGAATTGAACCTTTAGAATTGATTCCAACGCATCCTGCAGCAATGGCGTTGCATTATGGACAAGCTATTTTTGAAGGAATGAAAGCAACAGTTGATACAGATGGCAATCCCATGCTTTTTAGACCTACTAAAAACGCAATAAGATTAAATTTCAGTGCAGATAGAATGGGAATGCCAGAATTTCCTGAAGATTTATTTGTTGAAGGTTTAAAACAATTAGTTTCTTTAGAACACAATTGGATTCCACCAGTTGACGGAAGCGCATTGTATTTGAGACCTTTTATGTATGCTGATGAACCTTTTATTGGAATGCGTGCGGCAACCCATTTTAAATTTATAATTATGGCATCTCCTGCAGGACCATTTTTTAGTAAACCCATAAAGTTATATGCGGAGACTCATTATATAAGAGCGGCAAATGGTGGTACTGGAGAAGCAAAAGCTGCTGGAAATTATGCGGCGGCAATTCGTCCTACAGAATTAGCAAAAGCAAAAGGATATGACCAAGTTTTATGGTTAGATGCAATTGAACATAAGTATATTCAAGAGGTAGGAACCATGAACATTTTCTTTAAAATAAATGGAGTATTTATTACGCCTTTAAGAGATGGTTCTATTTTAGACGGAATTACACGAATGAGTGTAATAGATATATTAAAACACAAAGGATTTCAGGTTGTTGAAAGAGCCATAACTATAGACGAAATTATTACTGCTTACAAAAATGGAACTTTAGAAGAGGCGTTTGGTACTGGAACTGCAGTTGGAATTGCTTATATTCAAGAAATTGGATATAAAGAAACTTCCATAGTTATCTCCACTGAACACCCTATTGGTTTAGAAGTAAATAATACACTAAACAACATCAAAACAGGAAAGGTTGAAGACACATTCAATTGGATGGTAAAAATTGAAAAAGAATTGGTTTAAAATAATTTGGGCGTTACCACAAGGGTCACGCTTTTCGCTATATCTTTTACAAAAAAGTAAAAGGATGTCGCTACAATCGTTAACGCAAAATAACCGTTCTGCCATTCCTGTAAAGACTGGGATTCAGAATGGTGAAAATAATACATAAAAATAGATTCCTGCTTTTGCAGAAATAATACAGATGAATAAACAAATTCTAAAAAAAGCATTTTCAAAACTTTGCACCGCAAAATCAATGACTGAACTATATGAAACCAAATTCAAACAGGTTTCTAAATATGTTCATGCAACTTCCAGAGGGCATGAGGCTATCCAAATTGCTTTAGGAATGCAATTATTACCACAAGATTACGCCTTCCCATACTATAGAGATGATGCAATGTTATTGTCTTTCGGATTAGAACCAAGAGATTTAATGTTGCAATTGATGGCAAAAAAAGAAGATCCTTTTTCTGGTGGAAGGACTTACTACTGTCATCCGAGTTTAAAAGATAATGATAAACCAAAAATACCTCATCAATCATCTGCAACAGGAATGCAAGCAATCCCTGCAACTGGGGTTGCCATGGGAATGCAGTATAAAGAATTACAAGGTTTAAACAAAAAAACACTTAAAGAATTACCTCTTGTGGTCTGTAGCCTAGGAGATGCATCTGTAACAGAAGGTGAAATTGCAGAAGCCTTTCAAATGGCTGCTTTAAAACAAATGCCAATACTGTATTTAGTGCAAGACAATGGTTGGGATATCTCTGCAAATGCTGCTGAAACCCGTGCACAAGATGCTTATGAATATGCTCAAGGATTTAAGGGTTTAGAAGCTATTTCTATTGATGGTGCAAACTTTACAGAAAGTTACAATGCTCTTGAAAAAGTTATAAAAACAATTCGAGAAGAAAGACGTCCCTTTTTAGTTCATGCAAAAGTTCCGTTATTAAATCACCATACCTCTGGTGTTCGAATGGAATGGTATCGCGATGACCTAGAGGAAGCCCGTTCACGTGATCCATATCCAGTTATAAAACAACAACTATTCAATGCTGGTTTTACTGCAAAGGAAATAGAAAATATAGAGAATACGTCAAAAAATAAAGTAGCAGAAGATTTTAAATTGGCTCAAAGAGCAGAAGATCCAGCTCCCAAAGATTTATTTACCCATGACTTCGCTCCTACACCTATCACGGAGGAAGTTGGTGAGAGAACTCCAAAAGGGTCAGACAAGGTTGTCATGGTAGACTGTGCATTATTTGCCGTAGAAGAATTAATGAAAAAGCACAAAGAGTGTCTACTTTACGGACAAGATGTTGGAGGAAGACTAGGTGGTGTTTTTAGAGAAGCAGCAACATTAGCTCAAAAATTTGGTGATGATCGAGTGTTTAACACTCCTATACAAGAAGCATTTATAGTCGGTTCAACTGTTGGAATGAGTGCAGTTGGTTTGAAACCAATTGTAGAAGTACAATTTGCTGATTACATCTGGCCTGGTCTTAATCAATTATTCACTGAAGTAAGCAGGAGTTGTTATTTGTCAAATGGAAAATGGCCAGTATCTATGATTTTACGAGTACCAATAGGTGCTTACGGAAGTGGTGGTCCTTATCACTCGTCTTCTGTAGAGAGTGTTGTTACAAACATAAGAGGAATAAAAATTGCGTATCCAAGTAATGGAGCCGATTTAAAAGGATTGATGAAAGCCGCTTATTACGATCCAAACCCTGTAGTGATATTAGAGCATAAAGGATTGTATTGGTCCAAAGTTCCAGGAACAAAAGGAGCAACCTCAGTAGAACCAAGTGAAGATTATATGTTACCCTTTGGAAAAGCATGGGTTTTACAAGAAATTTGGAAACAAGAAGATATAGAAACATTAACAATTGTAACCTATGGAATGGGAGTTCACTGGGCTTATAATGCTACCAAAAGTATGCGTGCTCAAGTGGAAATTATTGATTTGCGAACCTTGTTCCCAATTGATGAAGATACCATTATGAAATCTGTGAAGAAAACAGGAAAATGTTTAGTCGTTACAGAGGAACCCACTAATAATAGTTTTGCAAGGGCTTTGGCTGGAAAAATTCAAGAAGAATGCTTTAACTATTTAGATGCCCCTGTAATGACCATAGGAAGTGAAAATATGCCAGCAATACCTTTAAATTCAACTTTAGAAGAAACTATGATCCCTTCTACTGAAAAAGTGAAAGCTAAGATTGATGCTATTTTGAATTATTAATTTACAGCAGTGAATAATATTGTTGGATCTATTAAATGATGCAGCCTTTGTAAGATGGAATCATAAAAAAAATCAAAAAACTGTAACATACCTAAGCTACAAACGACCTATAATTGTAACTAAATTTGTTTATGATGAGTTCTATAGCTGCAATGATTACTAGTTTAAAAAATAACAAGAGGGACAGAGTTTCAACTTTTGATAAAATCAAAAACTTTAAAAAAGGGAAAGTAAAAAAGCTGCACTTTACTAAAAAATCTTCATCTAAACAACTCAAAGAGATTAGAATAAAACTTCAAAAAGAGAATAAAGAAAAGTTCATCAAGAACATTATTATCATCTCCATTTTTTTAGGTATTATTATATATTTTATTGGTTTTTATAAGTTTTAAATTGTAATTAATAGAATAAAAATACTCATATTATATCTAAAATCAAATACTATTGGTATTAGCGGTATCGGTTTCGTAAAATTCTAAATATAAGCCAAAAATCTTTCTTATTTTTACCGCACAAATTACAACAATGAGCAAGAAAGTTATTTTAATGATTTTAGATGGTTGGGGCATTACTCAAGACCCAAAAGTATCTGCTATTTATAACGCAAAAACACCCTATATAAATTCTTTGTATGATAACTATCCGCATGCAACTTTAAGAACAGATGGAGAACATGTTGGTTTACCTCAAGGTCAAATGGGCAATTCTGAAGTTGGACATATGAATCTTGGAGCTGGTAGAATTGTATATCAAAATTTAGCTCGTATCAATAAAGCTATAAAAGACAAAACATTAGGCGAAGAAAAAGTATTGTTAAACACGCTAAAATATGCAAAAGAAAATAACAAAAATCTGCATTTATTAGGTCTAATATCTAACGGAGGAATTCACTCACACATAGACCATTTAAAAGGAATTTTGGATGTTGCTAAAGAAAATGACATCAATAATGTTTACCTTCATGCATTTACCGATGGACGAGATTGCGATCCAAAATCTGGTGCATATTTCATGAATGACATTCAAAAATATATGAAAGAAAGCACTGGTACATTAGCAACTGTTACGGGTCGTTTTTATGCCATGGATAGAGATAATCGTTGGGAACGTATTAAAAAAGCTTATGATGGAATTGTAAACGGAATTGGAGTAAAAACTACAAATGCAATTGCAAATATTAAAGCAAATTATGAAAACGGTTTAACGGATGAATTTCATGCACCCATTATTGTTACAAACAAGGATGGTTCTCCAAAAGCTCAAATTAAAGAAGGTGATGCCGTTTTGTTTTTCAACTACAGAACAGACAGAGGAAGAGAATTAACAGATGCTTTAACTCAAAATGATTTTCCGGAATTTGGAATGAAAAAATTAAATTTACATTTCACTACTATGACTCTATATGACGATAGTTTTAATGGGATAAATGTAATTTATAAAAGAGATAACATTAAAAACACTCTAGGGGAAGTTTTATCTGCTGCTGGGAAAAAACAGCTTAGAATTGCAGAAACAGAGAAATACCCACATGTAACATTTTTCTTTTCTGGCGGACAAGAAGTACCTTTTACTGGAGAGTCAAGAATCCTAAAAAACTCGCCAAAAGTCTCTACTTACGATTTAAAACCAGAAATGAGCGCTTATGAATTAAAAGATGCCTTGTGTAAAGATTTAGAAAAAGGAGAAGTAGATTTTGTTTGTTTGAACTTTGCCAATGGAGACATGGTTGGTCATACAGGAGTTATGGAAGCTGCAATTAAAGCTTGTGAAACAGTAGATGAATGTGTAAAATCTGTCATACAAACTGGTCTTGAAAACGGTTATACAACCTTACTAATTGCAGATCACGGAAACTGTGAAACAATGATGAACCCTGATGGAAGCCCTCATACCTCTCACACCACAAATCCTGTTCCTTTTATTTTAATTGATGAAGAAGTAAAATCAATAAAAAATGGTATATTGGGCGATATTGCCCCAACTATATTAGAGTTAATGTGTGTTGAGCAACCAAAAGAAATGACGCAAAAATCACTTATATAATATAAAAATGAAAAAAATAGTTCTAATTGCATTAGTAGGAGTTTTAACAACTTGTAACGCTCAACAAAAAGTAACAGCTACAAAAAATAAAAGTGGAGATTTGGTAGGAATTGCAAATAAAGAATCCTTTGCTGACGAATCTTACAAAGGTTGGTTTGATAGAAATTATGAAAACTACAAAACTGATGAAGAAACAATTACCAAATTAAAAAAATCTTTAAAAGGTTATAAAATTAAAGGATTTATGGGTACATGGTGTGGAGACAGTAAAAGAGAAACTCCAAGATTTTATAAAATTTTAGAAGCAGCAGGTTTCAATCTAAATAATATGGAATTAATCACTGTAAATAGAGGTAAAAAAACTCCAGATAATTTACAAGAAGGATTGGATATTATAAAAGTACCTACTTTTATTTTTTACAAGAACAATAAAGAGGTTGGTCGTTTTGTAGAACGAGTAAGAGAGTCATTAGAAAAAGACATGCTAAAAATTGTTTCTGGACAGGATTATAAACACTTTTACGACAATTAATAATGCCTAATAAATCCTTAATTATTGGAATAGATTTTGATGGAACAATTGTAGAAGACGCATTTCCTAAAATTGGAAAACCAATGCTTTTTGCCTTCGAAACACTTAAAAAATTACAATCTGAAGGCCATCGATTAATTCTATGGACCTACAGAAGTGGACATAAGCTAGAGGAGGCTGTAGATTTTTGTTTACAAAATGGTATCGAATTTTATGCAATCAACAAGAATTTTCCTGAAGAAGAATACCGTGCAAAAGACAGTCGTAAAATTCATGCAGATTTGTTTATTGACGACAGAAATATTGGTGGTTTTTTAGGATGGACAGAAATCTATAAACTTATCTTTGACTATGAACCAGAAGTAAAAAAGAAAAAAGGTTTTTTCTCTTTTCTCAAATGGCTCCATAATTAATTTAATTCTTTAAAATATGCTAACTTTGCACATTAATTTTTTAGAATGATTAAAGTAAAAAGCAGAGAAGAGATAGAAATTATGCGCGAGAGCGCTTTGGTAGTTTCTAGAACATTAGGAATGCTCGCAAAAGAGGTAAAACCAGGTGTGACTTCACATTTTTTAGACAAGCTAGCAGAAGAATTTATAAGAGAACAAGATGCAATTCCAGGATTTTTGGGTTTGTATGACTTTCCAAACACTCTTTGCATGAGCCCAAACTCACAAGTTGTGCACGGAATTCCAAACAAAAAGCCACTAATTGAAGGAGATATTATTTCTGTAGATTGCGGCGCTATCAAGAATGGTTTTTATGGCGATCATGCCTATACATTTGGTATTGGTGAAATTGCTCCAGAAACTAAAAAACTATTAGAGGTTACCAAAGAAAGTTTATATGTTGGAATTCGTGAAATAAAAGTAGGGAATCGAGTTGGTGATGTTGGTTACGCAATTCAGAATTTCACAGAGAAACATGGTTATGGTGTTGTTAGAGAGTTGGTTGGCCATGGAATAGGAAGAGAAATGCACGAAGATCCAGAGATGCCAAACTATGGAAAAAGAGGAAGAGGTAAAAAACTTATTGAAGGAATGGTTGTAGCAATAGAACCCATGACAAATCTTGGTACACACAAAATTAGACAACATAATGATGGTTGGACTATAACTACTTTAGACAACAAACCTTCAGCCCACTTTGAACATGATGTTGCCATAGTAAACGGAAAACCAGAATTACTTTCAACTTTTCAATACATCTATGATGCATTGGGAATTGAGAGTAATGAGGAAGATGAGTTTAGAGCAAATTAAGCTGTGTCCATATTCAAGTCCATATTAAATACAGTTCCCAGACCTTGGCTAATAAAGGCCAGTTATTTGATTCGCCCAATAATTGCTTTTACACTGAAGGGAGATAAATTTACAGACCCGATTGATGGAAAATCTTTTCGGAAATTTTTACCTTACGGATATGGTAAACAACGTAAAAATGCACTTTCTCCATCTACTTTATCTTTAGAAAGACATCGTTTAATGTGGTTGTTTCTTAAAACTGAAACTGATTTTTTTACTTCAAAAAAAAAGAAAAAAGTATTGCATATTGCACCAGAGCAATGTTTTTTAGACATCTTTAGAAAACAAAATAACCTAGATTATATAACATCTGATATAGAATCTCCTATTGCAGATATAAAAGCAGATATTTGCAACTTACCTTTCAAAGATAATTCCTTCGATGTTATTTTTTGTAATCATGTATTAGAACACATTTCTAATGACACCAAAGCAATGCAAGAGTTATATCGCGTTCTAAAACAAGGCGGAATGGGTATTTTTCAGATTCCTCAAGATACCTCAAGAGAAAAAACTTTTGAAGACAATTCTATTACTGATAAAAAAGAACGTACAAAAATATTTGGGCAATACGACCATGTTAGAGTTTACGGCCGTGATTATTTTGAGAAGCTACGTTCTATCGGGTTTGACGTTGAGGAGGTAGACTTTACAAAAAAAATCGCCCCAGAAAAACTAGAACGATTTTGTTTGATGAAAGGAGAAATTCTTCCGGTTTGTTACAAAAAATAAAAAATATCAGCTTCCAATTTTAGTCAATCGATTTCTTTTTGAAAATCTAAAATTTTACTTTTCTTAGGATACGTTTAATCGGAATCTAGTTCTTTTTTGTTTTTTTTGGTGGTGGAGGAACAGGAATGTCATTTCCGGTCCTTTTTTGCCATTCTTTATAGGCCTTTTTCGCTCTTAATTTCTCTTCTTTTGAAGCATCGAATCTAGCAGGTGGTGGTGGAAAAAGTACTGTATCTTCTTCGGTTAACTCAGTTCTTAATTTATAAAATACGGTGTTGTTTTTCATTAATCTAACATAAGGATCATGAGGGTGTATAGGTTTTTTTGTCTTTCTTTTTTGTGCTTTCGAAAGTTTAAAATACATACTTCCTAATTGTGAAAACAAATTCGTCAATGCTGTTTGCCTCTCCTGAGAGCTTTTTATGAAATGAGGCTCTTGCTTTCTTTTCCCCTCATACAAATCATTCAAGACAGTGTACTTTTCTAAGCTTACTTTAATCCCTTTTTTTCCTTGCTCTGTGATCTCTTCAATTTCTTTTGACAGATGAATTATCATCTTCCCATTTACTTTTCTAGTTACGATATGTATAGGTTGATTATTTTGAAGTAGCCGAAGTGCCTTATTATAATTAATTTTCTTTTTGTTATAGAAATAATCAACGTTTTTATCTTTTTGTTTTTTTACAAAATTTAATGGAGAGATTGGTGGTGGTGGAATGCGCTCTAGTACTTCTTTAAGGTCATATTCTGTATCTCTGATATAATTACTTGGAGTATTATCTTTAAATTCAGAAACAAGTTCACCATCATCATAGACTTTGGTAATGTATTGTCCTTCTATAAGATCACTGGCGTTTGTTTGTTTATTGTCAACTATTTTCCCTTTCAAGTTTACCTGTTTCCCCTGTCTATTATAGTATTTATAAGCATTTTGTCTCTTAACATAAAAATGTTTTTTCTCATTTATAATTATAAAACCAGTGATATTAAAAAATTGATTTTCATTTTGTAATTTTATTCTAAGATCATCTTTAGTATGCGCTTTTAAAATTATTTTTGATGAAGAAATACGTTGTTTTGAAGAGCGTTTTTTTGGAATTGGAAAATTTACATCCTCTTTTGTTCGCTGTTCTTTTTCCTCCTCTTCAATTATAATTAAATCGTTTTTATGATTTTCATCTATATATTTTAAAAAGTTTTGGTTTTTCTTTTGATTCTTATCATTAAAATATTTAGTTGTTTCTAAATGAGCTTGGTAATTTTGTGGAAAACGTTTGCTTCTTGCATTTTTATGAACAAAACTTATAGCATAGTTTGAAAAATCGGTGTTTTTGTAGGTATTTAAAATAGTGTTTTTAACTGCTTTACCATCGATCCAAATAGCATACTTTTTATGGTCTTTTAAATCATTTATAGTTTTTTGACTGATTAATTTCTTTTTCGGTTTTAACGGTGGAGGCGGAAGAACTCTTTTCTTTTCTTCTTTGGTTAATTCAGTATATTTTTTACTGATTTTTTTACCATTTTTATCTTCAAACATAATCAATCCATTTCTATAAAAATATTCTTTATATACATCCGTTTCTAAGCGAGTCTTTGTTAGAGGAACTTCCTCTACAATCTCAATATTTTCTTGTGCTTCAACTCTTTCTGCAAAGAGGAAAACGAATCCTGTTAAAAGCGGAATTACCGCCAGTTTTTTTAACAAGACTTTTGTACGTGAACTTTGTGTTGTCATCATTTTTAATCTTTTTTTTGTAAGTGAATAATTCAAATTACTGGCCAAGTAATATTCGTTGTTCCATGCAGCTTTGTTCAATAATAAATGCTGGTAATGGAGTGTATTTTGATGTTGGTTTATAACGGTTGAATCGGCTAAAAATTCATGATTTAATTGTATGGCTTTCTTTAGAAAAATAAACAGCGGATTTATCCAAAAAAGAATTTGAAGCACCTCAATTAATAAGACATCTAGCGTGTGTTTTTGGGTAACATGCGTTAGTTCATGTGTAAAAAGTTCTTCTTCAATATGACCCTGTTCGTAGGCTGTTTTGTTGATGAAAATAGTTTTCCAAAAAGTATGAGGTAGTATTTCATCATTCACTAAAACTAAGAGGGCATTTTTATATCTTACTTTTTCATTCAATCTTATTTTTTGAATGATTTTAAAGACATTTTTTCCAAATCGGATCAAGAATAACGAGGAAACGAACACATAGATCCCGATGAATAATAGGCTGTAATCAAAAGTTTCTTTGATTGTGTTGGTCGCTATATTTTCAATGGAGGCAGCAGTATAAAAACTAGGTTGAACTGCTTCTGGTAATTCAGCTGTACTCGGAATAGTTAGGGTAGCTAATGGAACTGAAAATGAAAATAAAACGCTTCCTAAAAGGAAAAAACGGTTGAAAGTATACATCTTTTCTCTCTCTAATATAAAGTGATAAAAAAAGAGTAATAACGCTAAGCAACATGCTGATTTTAGTAAATAAACTATCATTTTTCTTTCTTTTTAATTTGATTTTCTATAATCTTTTTTAATTCCTCTAATTCCAATTTAGAAAGATTGGTTTCTTTGGTAAAGAATGATGCAAACTGACTTGCAGAATCATTAAAAAAATTTTTAATCAATCCGTTCACCTGTTTGGAGAAGTAATCTTTCTTTTTAATTAAAGGAAAGTATTCTCTTGATTTCCCAAACAATTCATAGCCTATACAACCTTTGTCGGTAATTCTTTTTAGTAAGGTAGCAACCGTGGTTGTTGCCGGTTTTGGTTCTGGAAAATCTTCTAATAATTCTTTTAAAAATGCTTTTTTACGTTTCCATAAATACTGCATTAATTGTTCTTCAGTTTTAGATAATTGCATAAGAATTCATTTTTTACTCTACAAACATAGAATAAAAAAATGAATTCTACAAATGTAGAGTAAAATAATTTTAGAAAAACTATTCTAATTATTTAAAGGGTATTCATTGACCCAATGAAAACCTCTAGATTTTAAGAGATAGTCATTAGGATTTTTTCGTTGTAATTCAATATAGATACTATCTTTTTTTATAATCCCAGATATGGTAAGAATACTATCTTTTTTTCGATACTGAAGAGTATCTATTACTTTTGCATTATAGGTTCCAAAAGCAATTGTACCTTGAAGTGTATCTACTTCAAATTTATAATATGATTGTTTATCATCGATGGTTTTGATACTTGCCAATTTTGATTGGTCAATAGCAATATATTTCCATGATTTGTTTAATGTGTTTCTTGTGAGGGCCTTAGCACTTCCTTTTTTAAAACCTGTAACCTCCCATATTCCAAATAAAGCAGTTTTAGGATTTAAATAATGCTTTTTGTATCTGGGGTAACTTGTAAAAACAAATAAACTTACAGTTAGAAAAAGCAACGCCCACTTACAAATTATGATCACGCTTTTGTCTCCTTTTTTTAGTTGTGGATATATTATATAATCACCAATATTTCTATTCATAACCAACACTCCAAAAACTCTCTTAAAATCTACCATAAGCAGTAAAACTCCCATAAGCATTAAGTGAAAAGAAAATATTTTTACAGGTATATCGAAACATAAGTTCATCATAAATACATTTAGCATTACAGCAATTGTAGCCATTGCTCCGTATGTTTGAGTTCTTCTTGGAATTAATAGAGCCCCAGCAATTACCTCAGATACCCCAGCAAAAATACTGTAGGTTTTTGAAAACCCCATAAAAGTCCAAGCCAATCCCATGGGTGATTTTTCTCCAAGAGTTTTTATTAAATCTGCATTTGAAAGCGCAGGCATTTGTAAGTGAAACATTTTTATAATTCCATAGGTAAACATAAAAAAGATAATTACACAACGAAGACCTACTAAAAAACCATATTGTAGTTGATTATAAGAGGGTCTTTTTCGATCTATAAAAGACCAAATGAAACCTCCAATTACAGACAAACAGAAAAATAAAAAGAGTAATAAATAAGAATACGTAGTGTCTCCACTTCCACTTCCGTTAGAAGAGAATGTATAGTCTATATTAAAAATTGAAGTTCCCATCCAATTAATAATGGGCGCCCATAAAGGTGCTGTAAAAATAGATATTATGTATAAGGTAAAATATAAAAACAAAAACCTTAGACTTATCTTTTCAAATACATTCCAGGTTTCCTTACTCTCTCTAGTTAAAATCATTTTCTAAAAGTTTTAGCAGGGGAAATTATGAAAAATCAGCTGTATAAAAAACCCCTTTTTAAAAAGGGGCTCATTTTTTATTGTCTGGTTAAACCCATACCTCTAGTAACATGTAAAATCTGTTCTGTAGGAAAGGGGGGCTAATCAAGACCCATGATGTTAAAAATTAAAACCTTGAATTAAGGTATTTACGTTGAGAAAAAATAAGGAGATGTTTCGCCAAACATTATTTCAAGATGTAAAATAATATTCATTCAAACTATATTATTTTACTAAGAGGCCTTTCAACTCCTTCTAAAATAGAAATTATTTCTTTGTACTTACCACGTTGCGCATCTTTCAGAGGAATAGCTCCCCATCGATCAATAGAATGTGTTTTGACCTTCTTTTTTATTAGGTATTGTACCACTTCATATTGGCCTTCAGAAGCCGCTAAATGCATGGCTGTTCGGCCATCATAATCTGCTGCGTTAAGATCTACACCCAGTGCTTCAAGACGTTTTATTTCGTCTATATCACCATTAGCAGCAGCCCATATAAGAGCCAAAACGTTGTCTATTTTTGTTTCAAATTTTTTCTTTCTTGGATCATTTTTACTCCCATTGTTTACTAAATTATCGTAGTTATGAAAATTAAAGCGTTCCGTTAGCTTCTTGCAAAACTCAACACCACGTACACTATTACCATGTTGATCTAATCTTGGTGACCAAATGGCAATACCCATAACATTAGGAATTACAATAAGCAGAGCTCCAGACACTCCAGATTTGGCAGGAAATCCAATAGTAAAAGCAAACTCTCCTGAAAAATCATACATCCCACAAGAATTCATTAAAGACAGGCAATTTTTGACGGTATTTGGATCAAAAACTTGTTGTGCCGTTTGTGGTTGCATACCACCATTGGCCAAGGTACCTGCAGCGTTGGCCATAGCCGAAGCTGTTACCTCAATGGCACAACATTGAAAATAAAATTCTAAAGTATCTACCAAATTGGTATTTTCTGGAAATGCTTTACTTTCACTCATAAAATAGGCCAATGCAAAATTTCTGTCGGCTGTTTTTCGCTCTGATAGGTAGACCGAATTATTAAAACTTGGCTTAATTCCGCCAGACAGGTCTTCCCATGTTTTTAGCACATGATCAAAACGATCTGACATATCCAATTCTGGTTTTAATAGTGCACAGCTCATAATAGCCCCAGAATTAATAAGCGGATTGTGAGGCAGTCCTTCTTTGTTCAACGCCATTTCATTAAAAGAGCGTCCACTGGGTTCTCTTCCCACATGTTTATGAACTTTTTCCTCACCTAAGGTATCATGTACCATGCAGTAATTAATAGGTTTACAAGTAGATTGAAGGCAAAACAAATCTTCATAATCCCCGTAGTTAAAACTTTGTCCATCTACCGTACAGACCGAAAAACCAAACTTATCTGGATTTACACGAGCAAGTTGCGGAATATAGTCTGCAACAGCACCTGTTTTAGCCTCTAGAGTCTCTTCGAAAATCTTACGCATTTCTTGAGTAAAATTTAAAAAATCAGATATGATGACATCCCCAGTCAGTGCTTTTTTTACAATGGCAGTATGCTTAATAATCTCATTAAACATTTCTGCAGTAATTCTTTGTCTTTTAATAGGGTTCTTATCAAACGTTTTACGAATTTTTCGCAAACGAAAATCAGATTTAAGAATCCCTCTCATTTCTAGAGATTTCCATAATTGGTCTGGAGTTATATACCCCTTATTTTCGGTATCGATAGTATTAAAAAGAGCTGTTACATCTGCTTTTGATCTGTCCGTAAGTGATTTCTTATGAATGGTATCTATTGTTTTCATTGTGTACTTTAGTTTATGTATGGTAAGATTAAATTGTTAAGCCGATTTTTTATAGGTCAGGTTTGGGATGACTCCTTCTTCTTTATAGTCAAAACTTCGCTCCCCGTGGATCATAGCATCCAATCCAAAATCTTCAACATTTTCAGTAACTCTAGCGCCTTTAGTTAACCAAGAAGCTGCTTTAAACACCAGATAGGTTCCCACAGCGGAAAATATCGCCACTACAGCTACTGCCTTTAACTGCACCCATAGTTGTTCTGGGTTTCCGTACAATAATCCTGCAGCCTCGTTAATTTCAGGATTCGCAAAAATACCTGTGGCCAATGCTCCAGCAATACCTACAAGTCCATGTACTCCAAAAGCATCTAGGGTATCATCATATCTGAGTATCTTCTTCAATTTAATGGCTCCGAAATACCCAATAAGTCCTCCAAGGACTCCAATACATAAGGCTCCTGAAACATCTACATATCCAGCGGCAGGAGTAATGGCAACCAAGCCTGAAATAACCCCTGTAGAAGTTCCAATTAAGGTTGGTTTTTTGGTATCCTTGTACTCAAATATTAACCAAGCTAATCCCCCTGCACATGCGGCAACATTTGTTACTAAAAAAGCATTTGCGGCTATGAAATCTGCTGCTAATTGACTGCCTGCATTGAATCCAAACCAGCCAAACCACAATAATGCAGAACCCAAAACGGTAAGTTTCACAGAAGATGGCTTTTCTTCCTTACCAAAACTCTTTCGTTTTCCTAATAACATACTTACCACCAAACCAGCCACACCAGCGTTGATATGAATAACGGTCCCTCCTGCAAAGTCAAGTTCACCAGAATTGCTTAAAAAACCTCCACCCCAAACCCAATGAGCTACAGGGCTATAAATACAAACTAACCAGAGTACAGCGAATAAAATCCAAGTAGAAAATTTGATTCGTTCTATAATAGATCCACTAATAATAGCTACAGCTATAGCTGCGAAAGTACCTTGAAATGCCACAAAAAGATAGGCAGGTATACTACCTATTGTATCTGTTATCTTTATATCGCTCAATAAAAAATTTTTCAAATTACCAATAACTAATCCCTCACCTCCAAATGCCAAAGAATATCCAACAACAATCCAAACAACGCTGGCAAGACAAAAAGCGATATAACTCATCCCTATGGTATTTAAAACATTTTTACTTCTTGTTAAGCCTCCGTAGAATAATGCCAGACCGGCTGGAGTCATTAACATCACCAGTGCAGTGGCGACAAGCATCCAAGCAGTATCTCCGCTATTTATTGATGTTTCTGTGTTTTGGGCAAATCCTACCATTGGTAAGAAAAGCCCTGTTAGTGTTGTATAAAGTTTAGTTTTCATCATTTCTTGATTTTTAATTTATAATATCATTCAATTTAAAATGATCTTAGGAGTGTTTTCTTAGGTGTGTTATTTATATAAATAACATCTCTCTATATTTTGGTAATTTCCATGAATCATCAGCTATTAAAACTTCTATCTCATCTGCATTCTCTCTTATTTTAGCAAATACAGGTTGCACATGGTCTGAATAGAACTTTGACTTTTTAGTGATGTTTTTAATTGCTTCAGCTTTAGAAAGCTTTGTTTTTAATTCTTGTAGATACAGTCGAATATTGTCTTGGTAATTCGCAAAAACCTCCATCTCTTGTTTAATAGTATGAGCCGCATTTAATAAGCCAATATCTGTAAATCCTTTGTGCATGTTTAAGACATCCTGAATATGAGAGGTTGCTGAGGGAAGCACACAAGTTTGGGCCAATTCGATAAGCAGCTCTGCTTCTGTATGTATTTTATGAACATAGGTCTCTTGCATCACTTCATACCTAGCCTCTGTCTCACGTTCATTTAAAACCTTGTGGTTTGCAAATAAGGATTTAGCTTGTTCTGAATTAAAACCTTCCAATGCGTAAGGTGTTGTTTTGATGTTCGCTAAACCTCGGTCTCTGGCAAGTACTTCCCATTCTTTGGAATACCCATCTCCATTAAAAATGATACTATCACATTCTTGCAAATACTTTTGTAATACGGAAACAATTGCATCCTCTTGTTGTTCTCCTTGTGTTTTTAGAATCTCAACAGCCTTATAGAACTGGGTAAGTTGCTCTGCTACCATAGTATTTAAGGTTGTCATCGGTAAAGAACAAGATGCGCTAGAACCGACCGCTCTAAATTCGAAACGATTTCCAATAAAAGGAAAAGGAGATGTACGGTTTCTATCGGTATTGTCTAAGGATGCTTCTGGAATTTTAGGAACATCTAAGGCTAGTACCATATCATCAATTAGAGCATTCTTATGAAGTCCATTATTTTTAAATTGCTCTAAAATAGTAGCCATTTTAGACCCTGTAAATACAGAAATAATTGCTGGAGGAGCTTCATTAGCGCCCAGCCTATGATCATTACCTGCTGAAGCAATACTCGCTCTTAAGATATCCGCATAGGTATTTACTGATTTGATTACATTGATAAAAAAGGTTAAAAAATATAGATTGGCTTCAGGGTTTTTACCTCCAGACAGTAAATTAGTACCTGTATTGGTTGCCATAGACCAATTGTTATGTTTTCCACTTCCATTGAGTCCTTTGTAAGGTTTTTCATGTAAAATTGCTCGAAGCCCATGCCTTTTAGCAGTGTCTTGTAATATTTGCATTGCAAGTAAATTATGATCTGTTGAAACATTCATTTCTTCAAACATAGGCGCACATTCATACTGCGAAGGAGCCACTTCATTATGTCTGGTAAGTACAGGAATACCTAGTTTGAGGCTTTCCATTTCATAGTCTTTTATAAAATCTTGAACACGTTCGGGAATGACACCAAAATAATGATCGTCACACTCCTGTCCTTTGGCAGATGCGTTTCCAAGCAATGTTCTTCCTGTTAATGCCAAGTCTGGTCTTTTAGAAAATAATGCTTCATCAATTAAGAAATACTCTTGCTCCCATCCTAGGGTAGCAATAATACTAGAGACTGATTCATCAAAATACTGACAAACAGGAATTGCTGAGGTTTCTAATGCTCTTAAGGACTTTAACAAAGGCGCTTTATTCCCTAAAGATTCTCCTGTATATGAAACAAAAATAGAGGGAATATATAAAGTCTTACCATTTTTTGTTTCCAGAATAAAAACAGGTGAGCTTGGATCCCAGATTGTATAACCTCTTGCCTCAGCAGTATTTCGTAAGCCTCCAGATGGAAAGCTAGAAGCGTCTGGCTCACGTTGAAGTAGTTCGCTACCACTTAAACTTTCAACACCTCTTGATTGAATGTTTAGGGCAGGTTTATAAAATGCATCGTGTTTTTCTGCAGTACCACCAGTTAATGGTTGAAACCAGTGTGTAAAATGAGTTACCCCTTGATCTATAGCCCAATTTTTAATCCCATCTGCAATGCATGATACTAAATGGCTATCTAGTACTGTATTTCCTTTTTTGGCTTGAATCATTGCCAGATAAGCATCTTCGTTTAAATACTTCTCCATAGCTGGAATATTAAAGCTATACTTCCCAAAAATATCAGATATTTTAGTCTGCTTAATTAAATTGTTTGTTTGTGTTGTTTGATTGTTTATTAAATTAGAGTTTTTCATGATATGATTTTAGTTATTGTTATAAATTCTGAGTTGTAAGATGCTAGATTAACACCTTTTGAAATAGAGAATACCTACAATTTATATAGGGGTCTACCTTAATTGTTTAGTCCTCTTTTATGATCTTTTTATTTCCAGCGTCTTTTGCTGTTCCATATGGAGGCATTTGAACATTTAAATTTTCTAGAACTTAAATACTCATGTGCATTTTTTAATTCCTGAATTCTTTGATTTGTTGCAAACAGGTTTATTGTCGATCTTGTTAAAGTTACTTGTGTGGTATTCATAATAAATATTGTTTAGGTGTTATTGTTTTTTTTGTTGGTACAAAAGTATATCACTTTGAAACCCCTTGAAATAGAGAGACCCCCTCAATTTATATAGGGGTTCACCCCTAATTGTTTAGTCCTCTTTTATGATCTTTTTATTTCCAGCGTCTTTTGCTGTTCCATATGGAGGCATTTGAACATTTAAATTTTCTAGAACTTAAATACTCATGAGCATTTTTTAATTCCTGAATTCTTTGATTTGTTGCAAACAGGTTTATTGTCGATTTTATTAAAGTTACTTGTGTGGTATTCATAATAAATATTGTTTAGGTGTTATTGTTTTTTTTTGTTGGTACAAAAGTATATCACTTTGAAACCCCTTGAAATAGAGAGACCCCCTCAATTTATATAGGTATTAGCCCCCAATTTTCAGGATATTACACACCATATCTGAAGTTAATTTAGCTTGTATGCGCTGTTTTTGATTAATTAGTGTGAAGTATTGTACGTTATATACTTGGGAAATACATTCAAATAAAAAAAGGTTTATAAAGTAAAAACTCCTAAGATTATAAAAGTTTGGCAATGAATGAAAAACTTGATGAAAGAGATGAGCTCTCCTAAATAGAGACAACATGATTTTTAAACTCGATGTCTCTTATAAAAATTAATCTAAACGCTATTTATTTGGATATAGGTAGTGTAAAGGTAAAAGTAGTGCCTTTGTTTACAATACTTAGTACTTCAATGCGTCCTTTATTTTTTGTAACAAGATCGTAACAGAGAGATAATCCTAATCCTGATCCTTTTTCATTATCTGTTCCGTGTGTTGTAAAATGCATATTTTTTTTAAATAAATCTTCTAATTTATTTTCTGGTATTCCTATACCAGTGTCAGCTACAGAAATACAAATATCATGCTTTTGTTTTTTTGCAAAAACAGTAATGGTATCGCCTGCTTTTGAAAATTTAATTGCATTAGATGTTAAATTACGTAATACGGTTTGAATCATATTAACATCAAAAAATGCAAAGAGAGCTTCAGGTATTTTATAAATTAAACGAATATTTTTTCGAGTTGCTTGTTTAGAAAACAAACGAATATTTTCTCTTATCAACTCACAGATATCAGTGGATTCTGGTTGATAAATCATTTCTCCTTTTTGGGTAATAGCCCATTTAAGTAAGTTATCTAACAAGGCACTGGTATTTTCGTGATCTCGTCCCAACATCTCTACTATTTCTTTTTGTTCTTCTTCACTCAAATTTGTTTTTTCTAATAACATTAAGCCCATTTTAAGTTGACCAAAAGGAGCTCTAAGGTCATGTGCAATGACAGAAAACATTTTGTCTTTCATGGCATTTGCCTCTTCAAGGTCTAATTTCTGACCTTCAATTTCTTCTTTCTGTAAGCGAATTTCCTTAGTGGCCAAATGGACTTCCTCCGTCAATTGCTCGGCTCTAAATTGCAAAGTTCTCAAACGATATTTAATATAAGTGTAAACTAGTAGAAGTGCAAGCATCACATAACCAAAACGTGCCCACCAAGTATGCCACCAGTGAGGAAGAATTTTGAATGAATACCTATATTCAGGACTCCAAATTCCAGCTTCTCCAATCACTTTTACTTTAAAGGTATATGCACCGTGACTCAGGTTTCTATAGTCTGCTTTGGTTTCAGAACTAGGCTTTGACCAAGCCTGATTGAGTTCCTCAATTTTATGACTATATTTTAAATTGTGGGGGGCTTTCCAATCAATACCTGAAAAGAAAAACGAACATTGTTTTTGAGAAGGATCTGCTACCAAATTTTCTGGGATATTATAAAAGGGGAGTGTCTTTGAAAAAGAAAATGGCAATTGACTTTGATCTTCTATATTATGAAAATCATAAAATGTTTCATTGAGTTCAATTCGGTTTAAGAAAATTTCAGGTGATTTTGTTTGTTGTAGTCTTTTGTTAGGAAGTTTCTTTGTAATATTTTCAGCGTTAGACCACCACAAAACACCTTGACTGTCTAGCAAAGCATCCCCCTGATAAAAGGAGAGCTCAGGGAGACCGTCTGACTCATAATAAGCTCGAATAGATAATACTTTTGGTGTGTTAGCCTGAGAGGTGTTTTTAAGCTCCCGATGAAAAAAAGTCAACCCTTTTTCAGTAGATGCCCAAATGTTATTTTCATTGTCAGATTGAAGCGACCAAACTACATTGTCTGAAAGACCGTCTTGAGTAGTATATCTGGTAAATGTACTTCCGTCAAAAGTCAAAACTCCTCCACCCAGTGTTCCAATCCATAATACCCCTGAGGCATCGGAAAACAAAGAGGTAATTGTACTTATATTGAGGCCTTCCTTTTCACTGAAATAGGTAAATGAATTACCATCATAACGAGCTAAACCATTATTTGTTCCTATCCAGATATTACCCATAGCATCTGATGTTATGCAGTTAATAGTATTATCTATAAATCCATTTTGTGCATTATAATAGTGTATTTCGTCAGGTTTAAAAAGTGTAATTCCCTTTGATGTCCCAACCCACATATCTTGATTTTTGTCTAAAAAAATACTGTTAACAGAAGCACTTGATAGTCCATTCTTCTCAGTGTAATTTTTTAAAATTTTACCATCGTAATAACTGATGCCTCGTTTCGAAGCAATCCATATACTTCCTTGATGGTCTTCCACCAAATCAAAAATAGCATTTGAAAGGAGACCATTTTCTTTTGTTAAATTGAAAATGGTATCATTTTTAATGATTGAAATACCTGACTTTTGAGTACCTATCCATATATTTTTATGGCTGTCTTCCATTAAGGTTGTATATAAAGGAGGAAGTATTCCCGATGCCGCAGTTAAGTAAGAAAAAGAATCGTCTTTAAAAATTCCTAGCCCTCCACCGTCAGAACTAAACCAGAGGTTATTATCTGTATCTACGCATAGCTGACTTATATCATTATTGATAAATCCATTTTTTTTTGTATAACTAAATAATTGGTCATTTTGGTACTTAAACATACCATTAAGAGTGGAGGCCATCCAAATCGTTTTATTCTGATCTTCTGCGAAGGAGGAAATAACCTTCAAATTTTTTACATGCTTACCGAGGGTAAATAATATCCTACCATCATAATATTGAACTCCTTCTCGACTGCCAATCCATAACCTAGCGTTTGAATCTACAAATAATGCAAGTATGCTATTGCTAAGAAGTCCTTGTTGAGTTGAAATACTCTTAAATTCTGTTCCATTGAATACAGCCAGTCCTTTTTGAGTTCCAATATAAATAGTACCTTGGTCATCACCAGTTATATCATTCACAATATTATTTGGTAAACCTTCATGAGTTGTATAATGGGTATAGGAAGTTCCGTTAGAATAAATTATCCCTTGGCGTGTCCCTAGCCAAAAACCCCCTTTTTGATCTGGATAAATAGCCGTAATAGAGTGATTTGACAATCCTTCTTTTTCGCTAATATTTTTAAACTGTAATCCGTCATAAATGGATAGCCCCCCCTTAGTTCCAATGGCACGAGTTCCTATTAAAATCTGTCCCTTAGTATCTTCAGAAATTTTATAAATAAAATTAGAGGGCAACCCCTGTTCTTTGGTATAATGAGTTATATTTTGTCCATCATACATACTCAACCCATTATATGTACCTATCCATATTCTTTCTTTAGAATCTTGAAAAACACAATATATATAGGAGGTGAGCATGCCATCGGTTACATCTAGTAATCTTGCATTGAAAGGAATTGATGTATTTTGGTAGGAAGGTGTAAGTGTTTTTTTTCTTGGAAGTTGAATTCGATCTTGTATTGAGGCTGTTAAATAAAGTGGCACCCCTGTTTTGACGGTATCACCAATAGAATTGAATACCCAGTTCGAAGTCTTATTCATATCGCTCTGCGTTTGTTTTAGGGACGCAAGAGATAGCAATTTTTGTGAAGTTGAAAAAGAGATGCTATTCTCTTTAAGTACTCCAGAGGGTAAAACTCCTAGGCCCAGAGGTACAGGCTTCTCAAATAAACTCTTTTTTGTAACTTGTGGTTCAATACTCAATGAATTTCCTTTCCCAATGAAGGTTTCAAAAGAACCAACAACCTTCCCTTTTATCGTTTTTGGTTGCTTTAAGAGGTTCTTAGTGGTTACTGGTATACTTTTTATTTTTTCTACAGTATTAATCTTTTGTTCTGGAGTATTATTAATACAGGAGATGCAAATAATTAATACTACATAGATAATAAATTGTAAATATTTTTGAGTTAGCATAGTAATTACAAAACTAAGTTTTATATTTTTGAGAAATAGTTGGTTAAATACTTATCATAAAATAGATTTTTCAAAATAAGCATTTTTAAACTAAATAATCTTATTATTAAACCCTAATTCAATTTAATTTTAAAAATGACAGATCTATTAGAAATTTTAATTGCAGAAGACCACCCCATATTTAGAAAAGGTTTAATTGAAATCATAAATTCGGAACCTAGCATGAACGTTGTTGCGAATTTGAGTAATGGGATGAATGTGACTACTGTAGCAAACAATTGTAAACCAGATATTATTCTATTGGATATTGATATGCCTATGAAGTCTGGTTTGGAGGTGGCTACTGAATTAAAGGAGCTTAATTCTTCTGCAAAAGTTATTTTTTTAACATCTAATAGTTCTTATAAAGTATTCTCTGAAGCTATTGCTACAGGAGCAAAAGGCTACATTTTAAAGGATAATGCTATAGAAGATACGGTAAACTGTATTCGTTTAGTAGCCCAAGGTAAAATGTATATTTCACCATCATTATCAGGATATTTAATGAATGAATATACGCCTAAAAAAAATAATTCCTTGGAGGCCTTAGAGGAAAAGCTGACTCCTTCCGAATTTAGAATTTTAAAATTAATTGCTGCTCATAAGACCAGTAAAATCATTTCTGAAGAGTTGTTTATTAGCCCTAAAACTGTTGAAAATCACAGAACAAACATTTCAAAAAAGCTTGATCTTTCAGGGGCTAATAGCTTGCTTAAATTTGTGTTATTAAATCATAATATATTTAAAGAAGATTAGCTTTAAAACTTATATTGTGAAAACTAAGACTACTTTTATGTGGACTTATAGTTAGCTTTTTTGAAGTTAAAAGCATAGAATTTTATCATTATTAAATATATCAGCCTTTGGATTTGTTTTATGGCTTACTTTAAAAATCTTATTATTATTTTTCAATTGATTGTCTCTTTAAACTTCTACCATTGTAAGTAAATAAAAACTAGAAAAAGGCTTTGGAAACAAGTTTTAAATAAAACCAAGGGGACAAAAGCAATGTTTTAAACGCTACAGTTAATTTTTAAACGATTGCCAGAAAAACCTCTTTTATTTAATTTAAAAATATCCTTTTTTTGTGTAGTGTAATTTATAATATGAGTATATTTAGGCTTGTAAAAGTGTTCTATAACAAGTTGTTTCCATGAAAAACACAATTAAAACCTCCCTTGTTGCTATTTGCCTTTTCTTTTCTTATGCTATTACAGCACAAAATAAAGCTCTAGAAACCAAAAGCTACGACCAATTATGGGAGCTGTATAGCGAAACAAAAGACGATTCTTTAAAGCTTAACTCGGCAAAGGCCTATTATGCAAAAGCATTACAAGATAACGACCGTATAAAACAATTAGAAGGGAATTTTGCTGTTGCTAAAGCTTTTGAGCAGTGTGAAAGACCAGAGTTGGGCTTGCCTTATATCGACAGCGCAATTGAGTTAAGTGCCACCCAAAAAAGTAAAAAAGCCCCCTATCTCTTATTACAGTCTTGCAAATCTTATTTACACTGGGCAAATGAGGACTATACAATTGCTCTAAAAACTATTGACAATGCATTCTTAGCGCACAAAAATAATAAAGATTTAAAACCTAAAAATAGATTAGTGATTATGCAGAGAACAGCAGCATTAATCTACATAGCCACCGATAGTTTGGTAAAAGCCGAAAATGCTATAAACAACAGTATAAAAATAAGTAAAAATCAAAAAGACAGCCCTTTCCTTGAACAATTGCTTACCTATAAATCTCAAATCAAGGCACTAAAAGAGATGAGTTATGAAGAACTCTATCAAGAAATAATAGATCAGGTTAATCGTCCACACGAATCAACGCTTTATACGTATATGATTAATGTGTCTCGATTATATCATAGTAGGGCTAAAAAAGGCGAAGATCTCAATAAGCAATACATAGCCAACTTCCTAATGGCCATCTCTCATCTTAAATTTAATCTAAGTAAAATTGGATTTTCCTATACAAGTAAGACCAAAGAATTAAGTAAAAGTATAAAAAATGAAAAAGTATTAACGCTTCTTTTATTGAATTGGAAATCCCGACGAGAATTTTTTAATAAAGAATACCAAGAAGCAATTAAAACCATTGATTCTTCCTTAACACTATCCAAAAAAAACAAAAAATTAAAACCACTTAGCAGCTTGGTTATGATGCATTACACTGCTGCAGAGATTTTCTTTCTAAAAAAAGACTATAAAGAATCTTTAGAAAGAATTAATCAAGGCATTGCATTGAGCAAAACCTTAAAAGAAAAACCGGTACTAAAACTATTAAATATTGCCAAATCACTAATCTTTACAAATAAATCTCTTTCTGAAAAGAATAAAGGTAAATACCTAGAATCACTTAAAAATTTAGATAGTTTATCGAATAATAATTTGACAGTAGATGATAAATATATCGGAGAACTATATGAATTAGCTGCCCTGGGTACTTTAAAGTCTCAAGCCGAAGATTACAGAGAAGCAAGAAAAATTTTTCAAACTATTATTTTAAAAACAAAAGAAAAAAAAAATGACAAAGGGATACTTACTGAAAATTATTTAGAAAAAGTTATTTTAGCAGCTAAGGGCAGTATTTCTTCAACGTATTTAAAAGAATTTCAACCAGACTCTGCTTTATATTATCTCAAGCAAGTAGAAAAGAGAGATTCACTTTTTTCTTTCTCTTGTGGAGAATTCAACCTACATAATTTAAAAGCCTCCGCCTTTATTCAGAAAGAAGAATTTAACAACGCAGAGAACTCCATGAAAAAAGCAATTACAATTTGCGACACCATTGCTGGAAGAGCTGCTGAAAATGCTTTTCTATTTGGGCAAATTTACAACGGGAGAAAAGAATATAAAAAAGCCCAAAAGGTTTTGTTTAATGCCATCCCTAGTTACGAAACTGAACAAAAGCAAGATCCAGAATACATTGACTATTATAAACATTTAGCTGCTGCCTACAAAGGCTTAAACAAATTAGATAGCGCCAGTATATATCTGGAAAAATATATTGAACTAAAAGAACTAGAAGAAAAAAAGCGCTTTGAGGTTGCTGGTGCGTTTAAACAACGTAATGAAGCATTATTTAAAAGTGAGTTGAGCGGAATAACAGAAGAAAAAGGGAAAAAAGAAACCCTCTTGTATTATGGTAGTATTGGTGCTTTGGTTGTATTTCTTATTATGGGGGCTGCTTTAATTCTTAACTATAAAAAAAGAAAGGAAAACCAACAAAAGTTTGATGTCTTGTTTGCCAAGGTAACGGCGGCAAAAGCCCCGGAAGATATTATCAACACCAAAGATTTAGAACTCGAAGCACAAACCACGGCAGCGGTGAATGAAGAAACAACAAAGCAGATTCTTAAAGGCTTACAAAAATTAGAAAAAGAGAATTATTTTCTTCATCCAGGCTGTAATGCACACAATGTTGCCAAAAGAATTAAAACAAATACCACGTACCTCTCTAAAGTTATTAACTCAGAATTTAATAAAAACTTTAGTACTTATGTGAATGATTTAAGAATTAATTACGCGATCATTAAGTTGAAACAAGACACTAAATTTCGTAGATACACCATCAGTTCTATTGCCAAAGAATTGGGGTATAAAAGTGCCGATTCTTTTACCAAATACTTTAAAAAAGATACAGGCCTACTTCCTTCTTTTTACATTAAAAAACTAAACAAAATCGCTTAATTTTATTAATTTCTAAATCTGTAGAATCCTAAATTTATAAATTTAGGGTTTCCTTTTACACCTTCTTAAAAAGTGATGCATCAAACAGTAAAAACCTAGTGGTTACTCTTGTTTACGCCATTTTTTAGCCTCCCTAAATTTCTTAAAATTGGGAAGCTACGCTATTACAAAGTCTTAAATCTTCTCATTTTTGATATGTAGATTAGTTTAATACTCAAAATACCAATGATATGTTACTAGAGAAAAAAATTAAGACAAATACCTTCATTTCTATATTTCTATTCTGTACAATATTTGCAACATCAAATTATCAATCAAAATTTCAAAATAAAGTCAAAAAAGAAAGCCTTCCTTTAAATACTGAGATATGTGATTGTAACTGTTTCCAGGCTTTTCTATATGAAGGGGAGATAAATGTTAAAAAAATAATCAATTGTTACAAAAATGAAATAGAAAATTTTAAAACCTTAAAATAATCTCTAAAACAAAAAATTATGAAAACAATTTTACAATTTATTTTTTCTGTAATTCTGTTATCAAGCTCATTTTTAATGGCACAAAATAATGCATTAAACTTTGACGGAATCGATGACCAAGTTGCACTAACATATTTTGAAAGGCCTGATATTTTTACCATTGAGCTATGGGTTAAATCAACAGAGGTAACTTCTGAAGTAGGTGATATTTTAGCCTGGGCTACCAGCGATACTTCAAATGGAGCATATACAGCAGAAATATTGACTGAAAATGGGTATATCGGTTATGCTGAATGGGATGGTACTAATTTTCCAATAACACCAGGTGTGTTTTTTGCTGATGGCAACTGGCATCATATTGCCGTGACAAGAAATAAAGATCAAACGGGTAATCTAAAGTTTTATTTTGATGGTACTTTAACTAGCATATCAACAATTAATATAAATGTAATCACAGACAATTTAAAAATAGGTTCAGAATCCTATGACAATCAAAATTATAGGCATTTTAAAGGCACATTAGATGAACTTCGAATATGGAATTACGAAAAAACACAGACTCAACTCCAAGATCAAATGAATAAGGAAGTATCAGGAGATGAAACTGGCCTTTTAGCATATTATAATTTCAATCAAGGGGTAGCTAATTATGAAAACTCAATAGAAAATAAATTGATTGACAGATCTCCATTTGATAGATATGGGTACTTACATAATTTTGCATTAGTGAGTGAAGTTTCGAATTGGGTTGAGGGTGCTGATCAAGTGGTGCTATCCGTAAATAGCAATTTTAACATGACTCCGAAATCACTTTCTATATTTCCAAATCCCTCAAAAGATTTTATTCATGTTACTGGTTTAAGCAAAACAGAAAATTATGAAATATTTGATAGTGTTGGAAAAAAAATAAAAAAGGGAATCGCATCAGAAAATAGCAGTATTTATATTAAAGAATTTTCTAAAGGAATATATTACCTTGAGCTTGGAAATGACAAAACAATTAGGTTTATAAGAGAGTAAAAATCATATCCGACTTCCTTCAAAAAAAATATCATCTTAAACTATACTTAATGAACACCTCAAAAATATTTTTATTCTTTTTTCTTTTAAATTCAAATTTTATTTTCTTTTCTCAAGAATTTCGTGGAGGAGAATTTAAATTTAATGAATCTAAAACAGAATGTCTAACGGAAATTCAAAGAAAAAGAGTTATTGAAAATCTGAAAGAAAGTAAAAAACAATTAAAACTTCAAAATAAATATATTGCTGCTTCCAGTGGAGTTCTCAATCCACTATTTATATGGCCAGTAAAAAAAGCGTCAAATGTTAGCTATAATGAAATTTGGGGTATTTCAAATTATGTAGATCATAATCCTGCTTATCCTAATCAAATAACAGATTATAATGGTGGTACAAGAACTTATGATACCAACTCGGGGTATAATCATCAAGGAACAGATATTTTTACTTGGCCATATGGATGGAAAATGGTTGATGAGGATGGACTTGAAGTTATTGCCGCATCAGGTGGACAAATCATTAACAAAAATGATGGAGCATATGATAGAAATTGCTCTTTTAATAATGATCCATGGAATGCTGTTTATATAAGACATAATGATGGAAGTGTTGCATGGTATGGACATCTTAAAAACGGCTCTTTAACAACAAAAAATGTTGGAGATAGTGTAACACAAGGCGAGTATCTAGGAATAGTAGGGAGTTCTGGAAATTCCACTGGACCTCATTTACATTTTGAAATTTATGAAGATGACACATATACTCAAGATAAATTGATTGATCCTTTCAGTGGTTCATCAAATAATTGGAATATTACCTCTTGGTGGCAAACTCAAAAACCATATAGAAATCCTAAAATAAATGCTTTAACTACAAATAATAGACCACCAGATTTTGGTAATTGTCCGGATACTGAAGCTACTAATGAAAGAGATGTTTTTTTAACAAATGAATTGGTGTATTTTACTGTATTTTTAAAAGATCAATTAGACATAATTCTAACTTTAACAGTTTACAAACCCGACAATTCTATAGCATATACCCAAAGTGGGGTGCTGCCAGAAGACTACTATGCTTCATATTATTATATATCTGGCATTGTGGAGGTTGAAGGACAATGGCGTTTAGAAGGCTCCTTAAGTACAGGGGAAGTTATAAATCATTATTTTACAGTAGAAAACAGTTTAAGTACTGATGATTATCATTTAAATAAGATACATATTTATCCAAATCCCTTAAAGGAAAACTTATTTATTAATTCAAAAGTAAGGGTTAATAAAATAATTATTAGCGATGTTTCAGGCAAAGAAATATTTGTATCCAAAGAAAATTTTATTGACACTAAAAAATTACCTGTTCCCTTTTTAGCAGAAGGATTGTACTTTTTAACAATTTTAGATGAAAATTTAAACAGATCAACATATAAAATAATAAAAGGGCAATAAGTAAGTCGCTATCAGTATAACCTTAATTTCTAATAAATTCAGATATTTTCATTTCGATTCAGAAACACGAGCTAAGATATATAATAAAAAAAAATAACCAACGGTTATAAAAGACCGTTATAAAAAACCAACTATTTATGAAAACCATTAGCCTTTCAATTTTATTGCTACTATCAGTTAGTATAATAGCACAGAAAATCAATATTGATAAATCTCTTAAAGGTTTTGACAAATATATGTCAGACGTTTTAACCGACTGGAATGAACCAGGTGCTGGCGTTGCAATTATTTATAAAGGAGAGCTTGTATTCGTTAAAGGATATGGCTACAGAGATTTTGAAAACAAACTGCCTGTTACTAAAAATACGTTATTTCAAATAGCTTCAAATACTAAACTTTTTACCACAGTAGCTGCAGGTATGTTGGTGGAAGAAGGAGTTTTTAACTGGGATAAACCTATAAGGGAATCTGTTCCAGAACTCGAGTTTTACAGTAATTTCTTAAACAGCAATGTAACACTTAGAGATATGTTGGGACATAAGACTGGTGTTTCAAGACATGACATGATTTGGTCTCAATCCGACTTTTCACGCAAGGAACTTTTTGAACGTATTAAATACTTAAAACCAGTAATTCCCTTACGTCAAGACTTTTTATACAATAATCTCATGTATACTGCTGTGGGCTATTCAATAGAACTTAGAACAGGGATAACTTGGGAAGAATATGTCAAAAAAAATATTTTCTCACCACTAGAAATGAATAATACTTTCTTTTCTATTGCAGAAATGCAAAAATCAAAAGACTATGCCATTGCTTATAATGAGAAAAGAGATACCACTCTTTTGTATAAAATACCTCTCAAAGAAGACGGTGCTGGTATAGGACCTGCGGGTTCAATTATAACAAGTCTTGATGATCTTTCTCATTGGGTAATAGCGCTTATGAATGGTGGGAAATATAATAATAAAGAGGTGATACCAAGATCTATAATTGATGAAACCTTAAAGCCAGGCATTGCTTTTAGAAATTCGGCATTAGAAAAAAAAGGATATAAAGAGCGTCTAAATGTTACTTATGGTATGGCCAGAAACATTGAGGTTTACAAGGGCAATGTTTTAACAAAACACGGCGGTGCATTACCCGGATTTCACTCACAGGTAATCATATTACCCTATGATGACATAGGAATTATTACTTTTTCAATTGGAGACCAAGGAGCAAGCCTAGGCAACACTATTATAGGTTACAACCTCGTAGATAGGTTGTTGGGGTTAGATCAAACAGATTGGAATGCTAGGCTTCTGACTGATCATATTAAAAGAAAAAAATCAAACCAAAAGGCCAGGTCTAAAGTTAGGTTTGACAAAATTAAAGGAACTTTGCCTACACATGCCTTAAAGGATTATAGTGGCACTTTTACCAACAAAGTTTATGGCGACTTTAGAATTGATTATAATAATGACTCCCTTTATTTCAATTTTAGAAAAAGATCACTTCCTTTAAAACATTATCACTACAACCGATTTGAAACACCAAATGATGAAGATTTTGGTAAATGGAGTATCAATTTTAATATAAGTGCGCAGGGCGAAATAACCACCGCAGTAATTTCAATAGATGAAGGCCAAGTAACCTTCAGAAAAAAAATAGATGCGTCTTTAGAAAATTTGGACGTATTAAGCCAATATGCTGGAACATATGAGTATGCTGGAACAAAGTATGTAATAAAATTAAAAGATCATAAATTAGTCGTAGTAGGAACTATAAACAATATACTTAAACCCTATAAAAAGGACATATTCAAGATAGAAAATTTTGATGACTTTCAACTTGAATTTTTAAAAGAAAACAATCAAGTTATTGGTTTAAAAACTAAAACACCATCAGGAATATTTGAGTTTAAAAAAATCGTTTTGGAAAAAAATAATAGATTTAATGGAACTAATAGAAAAATATAAAAGAGATAAAATCATTCATTTAACTAGCTTCTTTCTTCTCAGTAATGGATTTTAAGGATTGGAGCCTATTTCTATATCTGTCAAAAACTCATGCTCTCAGATTTTGAACATGATAGACTATTTCCCGGGTTTTATTCTCATGCAATTCTGCTGGAACATAATCAAAAAATGTAAGGTTTTTAGGTTTTTGAGTCCTGGATATTTTTTACATCTGATTGGCTAATTAGTCGTAAAATATTACTAACTCGGTGACGCGTTTTTGACACGCTTTTTTAAAAGAAACAGCCTAATACCAAGGTAATAGGCTGTTATAATGTACAGGCGGAGAGACTCGAACTCTCACACCTCACGGCACTAGATCCTAAGTCTAGCGTGTCTACCAATTCCACCACGCCTGCATTTTGGACTGCAAATATAAACAATCCGTAGAAACTACAAACTTGTTCATTATAATTTTTCTATTTTTGAATAGAAATTAAATACACTAGTTATGAATACAATTCAATCTTATATAAAAGAGCATAAACAACGTTTTTTAGACGAATTAATAGCTCTGCTAAAAGTACCTTCTGTAAGTGCAGACAAAGCGTTTAAAAAAGAAGTGTTATTAACCGCTGATCTTATTGTTGAGAGTTTAGAAAAAGCGGGCTGTGATAAGGTTGAAATTTGTGAAACTCCGGGATATCCTATTATTTATGGTGAAAAAATTATCGATCCAAATTTACCTACGATTCTAGTCTATGGTCATTATGATGTGCAACCAGCAGATCCATTAGAATTATGGGATTCCCCTCCTTTTGAACCCATTATTAAAACGACAGAAATTCACCCTGAAGGGGCAATTTTTGCAAGAGGCGCTTGTGATGATAAAGGGCAAATGTATATGCATGTAAAGGCCTTGGAATATATGACTTCTACAGGAAATTTACCCTGTAATGTGAAATTTATGATAGAGGGTGAAGAGGAAGTAGGCTCAGAAAGTTTGGCTTGGTTTGTACCTAGAAATATAGAAAAATTAGCAAATGATGTTATTTTAATTTCAGATACAGGAATGATTGCCAATGATATTCCATCTATAACTACGGGCTTGCGAGGTTTAAGTTATGTTGAGGTCGAAGTTACAGGACCCAATAGAGATTTACACTCTGGTTTATATGGAGGTGCAGTAGCCAATCCAATTAATATTTTAACTAAAATGATTGCTTCTTTGCACGATGAAAATAACCATATTACACTTCCTGGTTTTTATGATAATGTTGAAGAATTATCTCTAGAAGAAAGAGCAGAAATGGCAAAAGCACCATTTTCTCTAGAAGAATATAAAGAGGCCTTGAAAATTAATGAAGTTTATGGAGAGAAAGGATATTCTACCAATGAGAGAAATTCCATTAGACCCACTTTAGATGTCAATGGGATTTGGGGTGGGTATACTGGTGAGGGTGCAAAAACAGTAATTGCTAGTAAAGCATATGCCAAAATCTCTATGCGCCTAGTGCCAAATCAAGATTGGGAAGACATTACAGAATTGTTTAAAAAACATTTTGAAAGTATAGGGCCAAAATCTGTAACGGTAAAAGTAACCCCTCATCATGGTGGTCAAGGATATGTAACTCCAATAGATAATATTGCCTATCAAGCTGCAAGTAAAGCCTATGAAACTAGTTTTGGCAAGACGCCAATCCCTCAGAGAAGTGGAGGAAGCATTCCTATTGTTGCATTGTTTGAACAATACCTAAAAAGTAAAACTATTTTAATGGGATTTGGTTTAGATTCTGATGCAATTCACTCTCCTAACGAACATTTTGGAGTTTGGAATTATTTAAAAGGCATCGAAACAATTCCTTATTTTTACCAATACTTTACAGAGTTATTTGCTACAGAATCCATAAAAAAAAGATAGGTTTAATTGTTTTATATGAAAGATATTAATAAAACAAAGAGACAATATAAAGTGCATTTCTAAACCTATGAGAAAAAGAAAGTAAGCGGACATAAAAAAAAATTAGAAAGACATTGAAAATAGGAAAAATTTAAATCTCAAGCAGCATTAAATCCTCCTTGCTGCGAATTAGGGATATATGGATTTGTTATAAGAGTATTTTCTAATAGCGTAACTATTTTATTCCTCTGAATTTATAAATCAACTATTGAGAATACATATTTATAATTATTCAAAAACTGGAGTTAGTTCCTCTATATCCTGTTCTTTTACCTTATCCATTTTTAAGTAAGTAATTTTATCACCAATGTTTTTAAAATCTATATTTTTTAGATCTAATTGTCTTACTCTTTTATTGTGTTGAGTATGAAAATTAAGTGTTAAGCCAGTTAAGTCCCATGCAGTTGTCCAGATTGTAGAACTTCTCATGATATCTTTGCTAGTACTTGGTCCTTGACCCTCTGCTGCGTCTGGTCCAAGTGGTAATTGAAAATTATCGAGTATTCTTAATGTTTCATTTACCCCTTCTGTTGAGTTTTCTAGAGCTCTTGAAGTTTGAGTCCACGCTACTGCTCTTATAAATCTAGATACTGGGGTATTATCTTCAGGAAGTCCAAGCATTCCTGTGCCTGCACCTAATTTACCAAATTCAATTCCTGATAACTTTTTATCTGGAAAAGACATATTTGAAAGATTTACATAATTTCTCAAATTAGTCATATGCCAATCATAACTTGGTGCATTTGTTATAACTCCTAGAGGTGCATCATGAATCTTTAACTCAGAATTTATATACTCTATCACTATCGATTTACCAGAGGTGTCTGTCACAATCCAATGCCCTTGAACAACGATTCCGATAGCTTCTTCAATAACACCGACTACGTTTATTGTACTCATCCCCTTTTTTACTTCTTCAATACTTGCAAATTGAGAAAGGATGTAGTTTGCCAATTCTTGAGAAGAAATTGTATTCTTTGCCTCTTTTGGGTTGTATTGGGGGTACTTTGCAAAACCAGGGTGGTAAAACATACCAACCGCTAGACCTTTTTCATTCATCCCATCTGAAATGTAATATTTCTCTACCATATCTAATCCTACAAAACCGTAATTTGCTTTATATAATTTCCCATTATTTCCATCAGGTGTTGTTCCTCTGTAAGAATAACCAACAGGCACTATATTGATTCTAGAACGCAAATCAAAAGTTCCCCATTCCATGGTTCTACCATAAACGACACCTCCATCTTTTGAAATTAGACGAATTCCAGTACATGCATAATTATTGAAGCTGAAAACAGTAAAAAATAGGCAAATAATTAAAATAATTTTTGATTTTTTCATCGTGTGTATAATTTTATTCTTATTTCAAAAGTAAATAAAATAAGTTATTAATGCAACATAGTTGCATTAATAAGTTGTTTTTAACTAATACATAAATATAAATTAATACTTAATACCTACTTGTGTTTCTAATATGGGGCTACTAGGAAACGAGAATAATTATAGCCCTCTTAAAAAAAAAAATTGAATAGGAGTGTCTTTTTTGGCACCTATTTCAAACACCAATAAAATCAAAGTAAGTTCCCAGTTATTCACCTATTATAGTTACAACATATTCAAGATTTATACTTTGTATATATGTAAATAAATAGTACTTTTGCCAACAAACACTAACGCAACTAAGTTGCGTTAGTGTTTGTTTACTGAACAATACATCCAAATTATTTACTATTGGAAGAGTCCTAAAAAGAAAAAATGAAATGAGAATAAAAAACAATACCATAGATATTATTGCATTTACAAGTTCCCTATTATGTGCCATACATTGCGCAGCCATCCCTATAGTGCTTTCATTTTCATCACTAACTAGTTTGCATTTTTTAGAAAACCCATACATTGAGTGGACTTTTATTGCTCTTGGAGTACTATTTGTGTTGATTTCACTTTGGCCTAGTTACAAAAAAAATCATCATAAAATAAAGCCGCTACTTTTTGCATCTATAGGATTTTCATTTATAGCAATAGGAAGGCTTGAATTTTCAGAATTATGGGAAATTAGCAATACCGTTGTGGGTGCTTTAATAGTATCTCTAGCTCATTATTTTAATTGGAAACTCATAAAAAACAAGCACAATCACATTCATTAAATTTTAGTACATAGGACTCAAAAATAATCCTATTAATTCATTAAAATTATTAGAAAGTGAAAGAGATATTTTATTTGGGGCAGAAAAATAGAACTCATTTTAATTGGATACTATTTTAGAAGAAAATATGATTCACTGTATAAAAATTATCCACATAGAAAAAAAGAAATACAATCACGGAAATATAAATTGTTTCTTAAAGAAGATCACTGACAAAAAAACATAGTATAAAATAATAAATGATAAAAACAGAGAACCTTACATTTCATTACCAACAAAAAGAACAGGTTTTTAATTTTCCAAATATTCATTTAAAAAAACAAGAACACTTACTTGTTTTGGGAAAATCAGGAGTTGGCAAAACAACACTTATACACCTATTAGGCGGTTTATTAAAGCCTATTGAGGGTAACATATTTATTGATAAAACGACCATCAACTCATTGTCTTCAAATAAGTTAGATAAATTTAGAGGACACAATATTGGTCTTGTATTTCAAAAAAATCACGCCCTACAAACACTCACTGTTTTTGAAAATTTACAAGCACGTCTTTTTTTTAGTAAAAAACGTATCAATACTACAACTATTGATGAACTATTGAATGAACTGGGTCTACTAGAGCTTAAGAATCATAAGATAAAAGAACTTAGTGAAGGTCAATTGCAACGCTTAGGTATTGCCTTATCTGTAATACACAATCCGAAGGTTATTTTAGCAGATGAACCTACCTCAAGTTTAGATGATGAAAACTGCACTATTGTTATCGAGTTGCTTAAAAAGCAAGCGAAAAAAAACAAAGCCAATTTAATCGTAATCACACACGATCATCGAATAAAATCATCCTTTCAAAATTCAATATCATTATGAATATTTGGAAGATTAGCATTCAAAATATAAAGTCAAAACCACTATATACACTATTGAGTGTTTTCATACTATCGTTAAGTATCTCGCTTCTCTTGGCAATACAAAAATTGAAATCGTCTTTACAATACCAGACGGAAAAAAACTTAGGAGCTATCGATTTGGTAATTGGTGCCAAAGGCAGTCCTTTACAATTGGTGCTATCTTCTGTATTACATTTAGACAACCCCACAGGAAATATTCTCTATGAAGAGGCCAAAAGAATTGCAAAAAACCCTCTGATTAAAATGGCCGTACCCATTTCTTATGGAGATAATTATAAGGGTTTTAGAATTCTTGGGACCTCAGAAGAATTTGTCAATTTTTATACTGCAGCAATTCAAGAAGGTAAGCCTGTTCAAAAATCCATGGAAGTTGTATTGGGGCATACTGTGGCAGAACAACTTCAACTAACCATAGGCGATACCTTTTTAAGTTCACACGGGCTAATTGCCAATGACATAGACGTGCACGATGAAGAGTTAATCGTAGTAGGAATTCTTTCACCTACTAATAAAGTAATAGATCGTTTGATCCTTACAAATTTAGAAAGCATTTGGGATGTTCACAATCATGAGCATCATACCCATGACGATAATGATGAAGAAAAGGAAATAACCTCATTGTTGGTTTCTTTTAGGAGTCCTTCCGCCCTTTTAACCATCCCTAAAATTATTAATAAAAACACGAATTTACAGGCCGCATTGCCAAAATATGAATTGAACAAACTCTATGAATATACAGGAGTTGGATTCAAAACAATTTCTGGAATTGCCTATATAATTCTTCTTATCTCTGGAATGACCATTTTCATTAGTTTGTTCAAGATGATAAAAGAGCGTGCTTTCGACTTAGCGCTTTTAAGAACCTATGGAGCTAGTAATGTTCAATTAATAAAAATGGTAACATACGAAGGATTAATTATCGTTTGTTTTGCCTTTGTTATTGGTTTTATATTTTCAAAAGTAGGGGTATACTTTCTATTTAATTTTATGATAAATAGCTCAAATCAATACATTTTACAAACACTCTCTTTGTATGAAATAGCACAAATTTTCGGACTTGTATTTGCGATAATTATTTTATCAATTTCGCTAGCCATATATCCAATTATAAAAATGAATATCTCAACCATTTTAAGCAATGAAAAATAAAACTCTTCTTTTTTTAATGATGTTATTATGTTCTGTTGGCTTCGCTCAAAAAAACATTACTTGGCAAGATCTTTCCGAAGTAACGTTTGTTAATAAATATTTTCCAAAATATGAGCAATCTTTCTTGTATCCAGAATTTTCTACCTCTGTGAAAGCTTTGAATGGAGAAAAAGTAACTATTAAAGGTTATTTTTTAGACATAGATCCACAAGGTAAAATATTTGTTTTGTCCAAAGGGCCAATGTCCTCTTGTTTTTTTTGCGGAATTGGTGGGCCAGAAACTGCTATAGAACTTCGTTTCCCCTCCAAACCCTCGTTTAAAATGGACGATATTATATCTGTTACCGGAATATTAGAACTCAACGATGAGGATGTAGAACATTTTAACTACATACTTAAAAATTGTGTAGCAAAATTGGTGAACTAGAAATACTAAAAAGCGTACTTGATTTAACGAATAAAATTTATCCTAATTATTGGAAAGACACTTCTTTATCTTCAAACAAAAATGTATCAATTCTACAAAACAATTGGATATGAAAAAGTGATTAAAAACAACTGTTTTCTTTATTAATTTTATAGAATACTACTTTAGGCTTCATTTTAAAATTTATCTCTTCTGCTCCATATCTTTAATTCAAGATACTTTTTTAATTTCTTATACAGGTGCAGAAATTAGCTCATATGAATGAACTGATTTTGCAATTGGAGAACACTTCTCTAAACCTACTCTTTCAAAATCTCTAAAAACTGTTTTCTCATAATTTCTCTGGCTCCTAAACTGGCCAAATGTTGGTTATATACCTGGCAATCAATTAATTTGTAATTTTTATTTTTAACAAGATGAATAAATGCTAATTTTGACGTATTAGAAACTTTAGAAAACATACTTTCTCCACAAAAAATATTGTTGAACTCTACACCATATAAACCACCAACCAACTGATTGTCTGACCAAACTTCTATAGATTTTGCGATTCCTTTTCTATATAAATTTATATATGCTTGTTCCATATCATTTGTAATCCAAGTACCAAAACCGTCTTTTCTATATATGTTCTTACAATTGTAAATTACTTCTTCAAAAGCAGTGTTTTCTGTAATTGTAAAGGTATTTTTTTGAATGATTTTAAGCATCGATTTAGACACTTTTAAATCTTTAGGAAACAACACCATTCTTTTTTGTGGACAATACCAAACAATTGGTTCTCCTTCAGAAAACCATGGGAAAATTCCATTTTGGTAGGCATGTATTAATCTTTCCAAAGATAAATCTCCACCTAGAGCTATAATTCCATCTTTCGTTGTAAAATTATAAGGTGGAAATTCTATTGTATCCGTTAGCCAAACCATTTCATCTTCTTAAGTTGCTAAAATACTAAAATCTTAAAAAAGCGTTAATCCATAAAATGAAATTATGAATAATAAAGAATTAGTTCTTATTTTTGCATTTCTTTAGACACGCTAGATTATTTTTATTTTAAAAATGGCAAGAAAAAAAAGAATTAAAACAAAAACACAAAGAGCTAAGTTGATGCATAATTATTATCATCGGACAGGCTTTTATATGTTTATTTGGGAAAGTTTAAAAAAAGCGTTCTGGCCAATTGTACTGGTAATTGTTGGTTTAATACTTTTTAATAAATATGTTTATAACATAAATGATGGCCTACAAACTATTACAGAAACCTTTTCTAGGGTTGGTATTTTAATAACATTTTTTGTCTCTGAAACCTTACTTGGTTTAATTCCGCCAGAAATATTTATTGCCTGGACTAAAAAAACAGCAGAACCAATTTTAAATCTATCAATTTTGGCAACTTTATCATATTCAGGTGGATTGATCTCCTATTTTATTGGAAAAACTGCCTTAAAGATTGAGTCGGTTAAAGAATATTTGGAAGTAAAAATGGCACAAAACTTAAAAAACACTCGTAAATGGGGTGGTTTTTTAATTTTAGTAGGAGCTTTGTTACCACTCCCTTTTTCTATTGCTTGTGTTGCTGCAGGAATGATTAAATATCCATTTAAAAATGTTGTTTTCTTTGGTTTATTTCGTTTTGCAAGATTTGCAACATATGCTTGGGCAATTTTTCAAGTAGTCGATTAAACCTTTTAACACCCTTTAAAAAAAAATCAACAAAAAAACTTACATTTGTTTTATGGGATTAACCAATAATGACATTTTAAAAAAATTAAGGGTAGCCAATAAATTACGCGACACAGATATTGTAGAAATTTGTGCTCTAGTAGATTTTAAAGTAAGCAAAGCCGAACTGGGAGCTTTATTTAGAGCCGAAGACCACCCAAAGTATGTAGAATGTGGAGATCAAATTTTACGTAATTTTTTAAATGGATTGATCATTCATCTTCGGGGACCAATGCCCAAAAAAGGAGAAAAGAAATAAGAGAAATAAATGATAAAAAAAAAGAGAGCTCACTGGTGGACTCTCTTTTTTTGTGGTTTTGATTTTTTTTCAAAAAATCTTAATGCTATTTAAAATGGTAAATCATCTGGTTCTGCATCAGATATATCAGACGCTGGTTGAAACTGATCTACAGGTGGTATATTACTTGGCGCTGCCTGTGATAAACTCTCAATTCTCCAGCCTTGAATTGAGTTAAAATATTTTGCAACTCCCTCTGGGTTGATCCACTCTCTACCTCTTAAATTAATCGCTACTTTTACATCTTGTCCAACACTGTAATTGTTTAATAAATCACATTTATCTTGAACAAATTCAATCATAATCATTTGAGGGTATTGATCATCTGTGGTAACTACTAATTCACGTTTTCTAAATCCATTCGCACCAAAAGTTTGTACGTCTCCTATTACTTTAATTTTACCAATAACTTCCATAATTTCTATTTTAATAAAAGTACTTTCCAAGCACTTTCTACATCGTTTTTACTTAAAAATTCTTGAGCAAATATATGTTTTTTTGTGGTTTCTAACCCAAGAAACTTGGTATGTTCTCTTCCAAAGTTATCAACAGTTTCCTGGTTGGGAAGTTGCTCTACATTTCCCAGCATTCCTAGATTATTTCCAGTCAAAATTGAACTATTTCTAATTTCTAAAGGAATTGCATCAACTCCAATTCCTAAAGTTGATATTGGTTTTGGTATTTCAAAAAAGCCATCTCTAGCTCTAGTATAATAACTCCCGCCTGCTCTTGCAACTAAATCAATCTTATGCTGATCTATTGCTCCGTTTTTGTCTAAAACATTTTCAGAAACATGCACCTTTACAACTTCACAAACAATTAGATTTCCTGCCCCACCTTGATCTCCAGTGAAAATAACATCATTCACTTTACACTCAAATTGTACTGGTGATTCTGCTACTCTAAACGGTTTAATTGTGTCTGATGCTAACATGGTAAAACCTGATTTTTCAAACTCATTTACACCTTTTGCATATTCTGTGCTACTTAAAGACATCTGTTGTACCATATCGTAAGTTACAACATTAATAACCACTTCTTTGGTTTCTAGTGCATTTTCTAAGGTGTGTTTGGTTGTATTCCCTCTCACTCTTCTTGCTGGAGAAAAAATCATAATTGGGGGATTTGCACCAAATACATTAAAAAAACTAAAGGGTGATAAGTTTGGATTACCATCGGCATCAATGGTACTTGCAAAAGCAATTGGTCTTGGTGCAATTGCCCCCAACAAATATCCATGTAATTTTGCAGTTGATATTTCTTTTGGATCTATAGAATGCATTCTAAAAAATTTATTTAGGTAAAGATACTATCAATTTAGCAAATGAGTTATATAACGGAATAGTTTATATTTGACAATAGAATGAGTTTTTTCAAAAATACTTTATGGTTAAAACGAATAGCACTTTTAATTTCGTTTGTAATTGTTTCATTGATTTTATGGAACACATATATCTTCTTTCAAAAATTTAAACAAGCCGAAAGAGATAAAATGGAAATCTACGGAGAAGCCATTAAAGAATTAGATACAGAAAGTGTTGAGGAATTGAATGAAAATATTTCTGGCCTCCCTCTAAATATTATCCGAAGAACGAAAGACATCCCTTTTATTTTAGTAGATGCTAACGGTAAAATAAAAGGCTCCAATAATCTGGATATAACTAGAGAGAGCGATTCAATATATCTACAAGAACAACTAGAAATAATGAAGTCTCAAAACAAACCTATTATGGTAGAGTATTTGGGAAAAGTAGATTATATCTTCTATAAAGATTCGGAGTTATTAGGTAAACTTTCTTATTACCCCTTAGCGCTAATTTTAATATTGGTATTATTTCTAACAGTAATTTATTTATTTTTTAATTCTAGTAAAATTGCAGAGACCAATAAACTCTGGACTGGAATGGCAAAGGAAACCGCACATCAAATTGGTACACCCTTATCTTCTTTATTGGGTTGGATTTCGATTTTAAAAATGGAAAAGATAGACGATACTTATGTTGAAGAAATTGAAAAAGATGTACATAGACTAAATACCATTGCAAATCGTTTTTCTAAAATTGGTTCGATGCCAGAATTGAAGAAAGAAAATGTAGTTTCTATTACCAAGGTGGCATTTGACTATTTAGAATCAAGAAGTTCTAAACAAATTTCATTTTCATTTTTTTCTAAGGTAGATATAACCTATGCAAATTTAAATACAGAACTTTTTGGTTGGGTAATTGAAAACCTCCTCAAAAATGCTATTGATGCTATGCAAGGGAAAGGTTCTTTAGATGTATTGATAGAAAATAGCCAGAAAAAAATAAAAATTATGGTTTCAGATTCTGGAAAGGGGTTGCCTAAAAAGCAATATAAACAAATATTTAAACCTGGTTTTACAACAAAAAAACGGGGTTGGGGATTAGGCTTATCACTTTCTAAAAGAATAATTGAAGATTATCATAATGGAAAAATATTTGTACAAAAATCGGAAGTAGGTAAAGGGACTACATTTGAAATTTTATTAGACAAAATTTAATCCAATTTAAGAATTCAAAAAAGCATCAGAAATTTTTTCTGCTAAAGTCATAAACTCCTCATTTGTTAGCTTTTCTTTTTGCACAAATTGCATATCTGCCATTGTATTGATTGGCACTAAATGAACATGAACATGAGGGACCTCTAAACCAATTACACTCATACCAACTCGTTTACAAGGAATCGTTTTTTCTATAGCTTTTGCAACGAGGTAAGTAAAATCCATTAATTCTTTATATTGATGCTTTGGTAAATCAAAAATCTTATTTTCTTCCTTTTTTGGCACAACAAGAGTGTGCCCTTTTGCATTTGGATTAATGTCTAAAAAAGCAATAAAATTATCATTTTCTGCAACTTTATAGCTTGGTATTTCTCCTAAAATTATTTTTGTAAATATGCTCATCTTTACTATTTTTAGTAAAAATAACAAACACTTTGCAATTGCAAAGTGTTTGTTAGATTATCTTTTGAAAGATGATATTACCTCGAGATATCAATAATTTCAAATTTCATAATACCGTTTGGAACTTGAATTTCTGCTATATCACCAACTTCTTTCCCTAATAAACCCTTACCAATGGGTGAGTTTACAGATAACTTTCCATTTCTGACATCTGTCTCAGAATCTGCTACCAATGTATAAGAAAATTCCATTTTATTAGCAATGTTCTTAATTTTTATAATGGAATGAATAAGAACCTTAGAGGTATCTAACTGAGATTCATCTATAATTCTCGCATTAGAGATAACATTTTTTAATTTTGCAATTTTAAATTCTAAATGAGATTGTTCTTCTTTGGCAGCATGATATTCTGCATTTTCACTTAAATCTCCTTTATCCCTTGCTTCTGCTATCTCTCTAGTTACCCTTGGTCTTTCAAATTGTTCTAATTGCAACAATTCATCTTTCAATTTCCTTAATCCTTCTGCTGAATAGTAAGATATTTTGCTCATATTTTTAAAATTTAAAAATCTCATACCTATAATAGGAATGAGATTGTATCACAAATGTACAAAATATTTGTAAATTGTCATCGTTTTTAACAAAAACACATTGCTTATAATGATAAAAAAGACAGCCTTTTACTTTCTATTAATGATTCTTATTTCCTGTGAAGACAATACAAGGGTCAATGATTGTTTTCAAAATTCGATTAGCCCAATTAATTTAGATCTAAACAATCCGCAATTAAATGGTGTTTTAACTCCTACTGGATATTCAGAAATCAATGGTGGCCTTGCTGGAATTATTCTTTACAATGGAGCAACACTTGGCTTTAAAGCCTTTGACAGAAAGTGTCCTAATAATGATTGTAATACTCAAATGTCTTTTGATGGACAACGTTTAAAATGCCCCTGTGATGAAAGTGAATATAGCATTTTAACTGGACAGCCGTTAACTGAAGACAACAATGGTTGTTTTGCTCGTGAATATAACGTATTACAAAACGGAACATCTTTACGGATTAGCAATTAATTTGTTAAAATAGATGCTTACTTTTGTACATCAACACAATTAATATTAATAACAAGTGAAAAAATATTTTTCTTCTAATTTTAAGTTAGGCATCCTTGGAGGAGGTCAATTAGGAAGAATGCTTCTTACAGAAACTCAAAAATTAGACATCTATACTTCTATTTTAGACCCTAACAAAAATGCGCCTTGTGCAGCAATTTGCAACAAATTTGTAGTTGGAAATTTATTAGATTTTGATGCGGTTTATAACTTTGGAAAAACAGTTGATCTTCTAACTATTGAAATAGAAAATGTAAATTTAGATGCCTTAGACAAACTGGAGGGTGAAGGTTTAACAATTTACCCAAAACCAAAAGACTTAAGAATTATTCAGAGTAAAGCACGGCAAAAAAACTTCTACATAGATCACAAGATTCCTACTGCAGAATTTTCTCATTATGCGTATCTAGAAGAATTAAAACACTCTATAGAAAATAATATAATTGAATTTCCTTTTGTTTGGAAAGCTGCTAGATTTGGATATGATGGTACTGGAGTTAAAATTGTTAGAAATATTGAAGATTTAGAAAACTTACCCGCTGTAGAATGTATTACTGAAAAGCTAATCCCTTTTAAAAATGAATTAGCGGTGATAGTGGCAAGAAATACAGATGGAGAAGTAAAAACGTATCCTGTGGTAGAAATGGAATTTCATCCAGAGGCAAATCAAGTAGAATATGTTATTTGCCCAGCAAGAATTGATGATACTGTCGCAAAAAAAGCACAAGAAGTTGCTTTAAAAGTAGTAAGCGATTTAAATTTTATCGGTCTATTAGCTGTTGAGATGTTTCAAACAGAAAATGATGAAATTTTAGTAAATGAAGTTGCTCCAAGACCTCATAACTCTGGTCATTATTCTATCGAATCAAGTTATACAAATCAATTTGAACAGCACTTACGAGCCATTTTAAATCTTCCTCTAGGAAATACAGAGAGCAAAGTAGCCGGAATCATGGTAAATTTAGTCGGAGAGGAAGGTTTCTCTGGGGCTGTTAGTTACAATAATATTGTAGAAATTTTAAAGATTGATGGAGTTACACCTCACATATATGGAAAAAAAGAAACACGCCCTTTCAGAAAAATGGGGCATGTAACTATTGTAAACTCCGATATTAGTAAAGCTAGAGAAATAGCTCAAAAAGTAAAAGAAACAATAAGAGTTATCAGTAATTAAATAGTAAGCAGAACATGTTTCCGCTTCTCAAAAGAAAAATAGATTCTTGCTATTGCAGGAACAACAAAACAATATTATGGTAGGAATTATAATGGGAAGCGATTCAGATCTTCCAATAATGCAAGAAGCAATAGATATTTTAGAAAGTTTTGACATCCAAATAGAAGTTGATATCGTTTCTGCTCACAGAACACCAGAGAAGCTTTTTGAGTATTCCAAAAACGCTCATACAAGAGATATAAAAGTAATTATTGCCGGTGCGGGTGGTGCAGCACATTTACCTGGAATGGTAGCTGCTATGAGTCCATTACCTGTAATTGGAGTTCCAGTAAAAAGTAGAAATTCTATAGATGGTTGGGATTCTGTTTTATCAATTTTACAAATGCCAGGAGGTGTACCCGTTGCAACGGTTGCTTTAAATGGTGCAAAAAATGCTGGAATTTTAGCCGCTCAAATTATTGGTGCTTCAGACAAATGTGTTCTAGAAAGAATTATTGCTTATAAAGAAGGATTGAAACTAAAAGTTGAGAAAGCCTCTGAAAAAGTTAGAAAATAAATTACTAAAAAAAATGAACAACCTCTTATTAGAACTTTGAAGATTCCTCTTGATTAAAAATAATCATGATTTATTCATGATGATTATTTTTTTACTCATGTGTTTATCAGACTCCATTTCAACAACTACAATATAGATTCCTGACTTTAATTTTGATACCTCTATAACCTCATCTGCAAAATAACTATCAATCTCTTTCCCTAAAATAGTTACTATTTTTATTTTCTTTATTTGTTCTTCAGAATTTATTAATTGAACCTGTAACTCTTTATTTCCACTTACATAAACAATTAACTTACCTTCTTTTACTAATTGATTATCTAGACTCAATGTTTGTGGATCTTTCGTGTAATGCAAATGAAATCTTTCGTTGTTTTCACCGAGATTACTGACTGTAAAAGTATAAGCTTCTTGCCTTAAATCAATCACTTTATTTTCCTCAGTATCTTTCAAAAAAATATAATAATCAGAATCGATATGCTCCTCGCTAATTTCTATAGTATAACTCCCTATTTTATCTGCAATAAAACCTAAAGAAACTACCTCTTCAATAGATGTCAATTCGGGAAGTCCTTGTATGGTGGCTTTTTTTTCATTTTCTACTAGAGAATAAAACCCTAATTTTGAATTCGTTACATCGAATGGACCGTCATATAAGTTGTCAAATTCCCTAGTAGCTCCTTTTAGAAACCCTACTAAGATAGAATTAATTTCATTTTCTCTTCTAAGCAAAAACCATGAACGCCCTTTCTTTTTATTACTCTCTGAGTTTAATTTCTCCTTAAAAAATTGATTATTTTCTCCTACTACTTGATGCGTTGTTTTGAAGGTCATATTACCTGTACATGTTGTTCTTACAAAAAAACCTTGACCAACTCCAATTTTCCCTGTTGCAGTATTTGTTCCTCCCCCTGTAAGATTGTATTGTTTATAGTCTGAGACTAAATTTTCTCCTACTTCTGCAGTGCTTTGATCCCAATAATAAATGGTTCCTTCTAATACTCCTAAATTATCAGTATCTGTAATTATTAAATCCCAATCTATAGCTGAAGAATATGGATTTCCCACCAGATTATCACCTTCGGAAGACCATACATTAGCAGGATCGGTACTTGTTAAATTGCTATTAAAATAGACATTTATAGTAACGTCACTTTGATTAATCAATCCATTAAATGATGTTAAAAATTCACCAGCACTTTCAGAACGAACGGCATAACCTACCCCAGGAATCATATTTGCTCCTGCGTTGGAAACCCAATCTGCATTAGAAACACTTGAATCAAAATAGTATATTACAGGATTTGAAGGAAATAACAAACTTGGGTCTGAATCAGTTTCGATAATTGGGGAACTCCAATATGAATAAAAATAAGGATCTGAATAATTAGGAGAATTTCTTTGAACATTAAAAATACCTGAACCAGTAATAAATTCAGAACAAGAATTATATATCAACGATCCTCCATCTTCTACAGTAATTGTTCCATTATTTTCAAGTCCGTAAAATACATTTAAAGTTCCACCATTTTTTACAATAATTTCTGCACCTACATCAACAGTTAATCTACCGATTCTGGCCTCTGAAGTGATCTCTGGACTATTCCCTCCACTATTAATGATAACCGCTTGTATTTTATTTACATCTGGCACTGTAGTTAGCCAATTCCCCGAAGTTGAATACGTTTCAGAAACACCCCCTGACCAAACATATGTTTCACCACTGTCTACTGCTGTTTCAGTTGCAGAAATAGTAGAACCATTATTTGGAATATAATGGATTTCATCACCTTCTTGGTAGGCTACTAAATCAGTTTCATTCGTTAAAAAAACAGATTTATTAGATTCAATTTGTGATTGAGTTCTTTTAACATTCCAAATCCTAAATAAAGAAATACTGCCTAAAAAATTATTGTCAGCATTGTCTTGAGATGTAAAGGTATGGTTATAGGTTTCTGTAGTTGATCCCCCTACAGAACTTGAAGTCCAATTATAAACTAATGTAGAAGGATACCGAATGCCGCCTCCGTTTCTTCCAAGACTAATATTACCAGTGTGAACACTTACTTGAAGTCCATCTTGAACATCTTTTTCATCACCATTTACATACCATCTAAATGTATCTGCATTTTCTAAAGTTAATGCTATATGATACCAAGTATCAACTTCAATGTCTCCATTTGCAGTTCTAAAAAAACGCCTATTAGAACTTGTTTGGGCATTTGACCTATAGCCACCACAGTACAATCTTCCTCCTTCAATAAAAAATAGCAATGTGTTTACATGAGCTCCTTCTTCATATAATACTTGCTTGGTTGTAATATCTGATGTTTTAAACCAAAATTCAATGGTTCTATCTTGGGTGTTTTGTAAATTAATAGCATCTGTATTTGGCACTGTAATATAATCATCAGTTCCGTTTAAAGTAAAACCTGAAGAGCATGGTATTTGTGCATTCACATAACTTGAACAGCTTAATATTAATAAAAAAAAATACTTTTTTAGCATCTTGACTTTCTTTAGCTATTCAAATTTATTATTCATTTAATAGATAATAACTAGATTCCAGTCTAAACAGCAAATACTATCGATAAGAGAAAAATAAGTATCGTTGAAACTCTTTTACTATTTTTAACAAGGAGCAGTATTTTAGTAGTTATTTAAAATTATATTTGTACTGATATAGAATGCAAAAAAAATGAATCCACTATTACAAAATTTCAATACTGCTCCTTTTTCTAAAATTGAAGTAGAACACTATAAACCAGCAATAAAAAAAGCAATTGAAATTGCGAAACAAGAAATTAATGCAATTGTTAAAAATATTGATGTTCCAACTTTCGAAAACACCACAGTTGCATTAGACTTTACTGGTGAAAATTTAGATAGAATTACAGCAATTTTTTTTAATTTAAATTCTGCGGAAACCAATGATGAAATTCAAAAAATTGCACAAGAAATTTCTCCTTGGTTAAGTGAGTTTAGAAACGATATCACTTTAAACGAAGAACTTTTTAAAAGAATAAAAATAGTTTTTAATGAGAAGGAAAATTTAGATTTGTCACCAGAGCAAAAAACCTTACTAGACAAACAATACAAAAGTTTTACACGAAACGGTGCTAATTTAAATGATGATGATAAAACAAAACTTCGTGAGATAGACAAAAAACTTTCTAAACTATCATTAAAATTTGGAGAAAATGTTTTAGCAGAAACCAATGCTTTTGAAATGCATTTAACCCACGAAGAGGATCTAAATGGGTTACCAGAAAGCGTCAAAGAGGCTGCAAAAGAGCTTGCAAAATCTAAAGAAAAAGAAGGTTGGGTCTTTACATTAGATTACCCAAGTTATATTCCTTTTATGACCTATGCTAACAATAGGAAATTACGAGAAAAGTTAGCAATTTCTGCCGGTAAAAAAGGGTTTCAAAAGAATCAATTCAACAATGAAAAAATAGTTTTAGAGATTGTAAACCTTCGCTATAAAAGGGCAAATTTATTGGGCTATAAAACACATGCGCATTTTGTCTTAGAAGAGCGAATGGCAGAAACACCAGACAAGGTTTTATCATTCTCTAATGAATTGTTAGAAAAAGCAAAACCAGCAGCAGATCGCGAATTCAAGAATTTAGAAAACTACGCCAAGAAATTAGACGGAATTGAACAACTTCAAAAATGGGATGGAGCCTATTATTCAGAAAAACTAAAAAAGGAATTGTTCTCTTTAGACCAAGAATTGTTAAAACCCTATTTTAAATTAGAAAACGTCATTCAAGGTGTATTTATAATTGCTGGTAAATTATTCGATTTGCAATTTGAAGAAATTAATTCTATCGACAAATACCATAAAGATGTTAAAACCTATGCTGTGAAGGATTTACATGGTAATTTTGTGTCTTATTTGTATGCAGATTTTCATCCGAGAAATGGAAAACGAAATGGAGCATGGATGACTTCTTATAAATCTCAACAAATTAAAAATAAGGTTAATGAAAGACCTCATGTCTCTATCGTTTGTAATTTTACAAAACCAACTAAAACAAAACCTTCCCTATTAACTTTTAATGAAGTTACAACATTGTTTCATGAGTTTGGTCATGCACTTCATGGAATGCTAGCAAACACAACGTATAATAGTCTATCTGGAACCTCTGTTTCTTGGGATTTTGTAGAACTTCCAAGTCAGATTTTAGAGAATTGGTGTTATGAAAAAGAAGCCTTAGAGTTGTTTGCAAAACATTATGAAACTGGTGAGATTATACCAATGGAATATGTTCAAAAAATTAAAGAATCTGCAAGTTTTCATGAAGGAATGCAAACATTAAGACAATTAAGTTTTGGATTGTTAGACATGCATTGGCATGGAAAAAATCCATCAAAAATAAATTCTGTAAAAGAGTTTGAAAGTGACGCTTTTGCGAACACAAAATTATATCCAGATATTACAGAAAACTGTATGAGTACGTCTTTTTCTCATATTTTTCAAGGAGGATATTCTGCTGGATATTATTCCTACAAGTGGGCAGAGGTTTTGGATGCAGATGCGTTTGAATACTTTGTAGAGAAAGGAATTTTCAACAAAGAGGTTGCAACAAAATTTAAAGAAAATGTATTATCGAAAGGTGGAACAGAAAAACCCATGAAATTATACAAACGTTTCCGTGGAAAAGAACCAAAACTAGATGCACTTTTAAAAAGAGCCGGTTTGCTTTAAGTTTCTTCTTACCATAGTAAAAACTTATTAGTATTTAAAGCAAAATATAGGTAAAAGCAAAATGTGTATATTTAGCTAAGTAAAAAACTGGAACAAATATGCTTACCAGCTGCCATTCGTCTCTTATACTTAACCTCGGTGGCAACTGGAAAACAAGCAATCAAAAGAGAATGGAATTGAAGAAAACATACCTTACCGTGGCAATACTTTTTAGCATTGTAACAACATACAACTCTTGTAATGGTCAAAACACTATTGACAAGGAAAAAATACAACGAAAACAAGTATCAAAAATTGATAAAAAACCGAAACTTGATTCAAAATCGGAGGTAATTTATCAAGACAAAAAGAACAATTTTTGGTTCTCGAGTAAAGAAAAGGGAGTATATAAATATGATGGCGAGAAGCTTACTCTCTTTAATTCAGATGACGGTCTGGGTAGTTATAGATTTATAAGTGTTCAAGAAGATAATCTAGGGAATCTTTATTTCGATACTCCAGAAGGTGTTTACAAATATGATGGAGTAAAATTCACCATTTTACCTATTGTGAATAATAATGAATCAGAGAGTGAATGGAAGTCAGAACCAGGAGATTTGTGGTTCAGAATTGGTTGGGATAAAAGCGGGCCCTATCGTTTTGATGGGAAAAACCTATATCATTTAAAATTTCCAAAAAATAAAATGGAAGATGAATTCTATAAGAAATACCCAAATGCATCCTTTAATCCTTATGCTATATATTCAACTTATAAAGACAGTAAGGGTAATATCTGGTTTGGCACATCTAATATGGGTATTTATTTATTTGATGGAAATGAAATTAGTTGGATGTATGAAAATCACTGGATAGAGACACCTGAAGGTGGTAATTTTGGAGTTCGTTCTATAGGAGAAGATAAAAATGGAAACTATTGGATATGCAATGCCAATTATACCTACACACTATTGCCAAATGACGGAGAAGTTGATGGTCTTAAATCAATAAACTATAAACGTGAAATTGGAATAGAAAGTAAAGGGAAAGAGAATTTATATTTCTATTCAATGGGAGCTATCAGTAACGGGGATTTATTTATGTTTGCCAAAGAAGAGGGTCTTTGGATAAATAACGGAAAAGAACTGACTCAGTTTTTTATTAAAGACTTCGAAAGAAATATTTCTCCTACCTCTATCTATAAAGATAATCAAGGAATACTCTGGTTAGGAACCGATAAATATGGAATTTATAAATACAATGGAAATAGGTTTGAAAAATTTAAAATAAAATAGCAGCCATTAAAACCGTATGTAAAATCATAGCCAGCTAATGGTAAACTATAATTTTGTGACAGCCTGGAACTAAAAGCATGTATGATTGCGTTAAACAAGACTATCTAGCAAGCCAAAAGTATTGATAGAATTATTCATTATAAGAGTAATGCAATATTGAAAGAATACGAACAAACAAATGCTAAAAAGGAAAAGATAGGAATTAGTATAACGAAAGAAAATCATTTCTGTGAAAGTGCCACGACCGAATAGGTAAATGAAAAATTGAAAGTCGAATTTTATCTTGCCCAAACCTTTATGAATGTGGCGCAGGCTAAAAGAGCTTCAAAAAATGAAATTAATTTATACGACGAAATAAGATTACACGTATCTTTAAATTTTAAAACACCAAATATGGTATATAAAGTATCAGCGTAAATTCAATTTTAACCTGTAGCCGTATTTTAGGACGGGACATATTCAGAAAAACTGTAACAATCAAATAAAAACACTGTCTTTTTTAAAAATAATAAAGAATGAAAGAAAATTTATTAAAATTATCAATTTTATTGCTTTTAACAATCTCATCTCCAATATTTGCTCAAGACAGCCTTATTTTTCAGCCTAAACAAATGCAAAAGGATTTGATTAAATTTAAGAACGCTTTAATTAAAACACATCCAGGAATTTATGAATATCAATCACCTGAAGAGTTTGAGAAATTTACGAATCAATTATTGTTGGAAATTTCTAAACCTATGGAGGGTAAAGCTTTTCATAATGTTGTGCTAAAACTTATTGCTAAAATTCATGACGGACATACAGGTGTATATTCTATTGGAGCACTAGGTGAGTCTTTCAAACGTTATAAACGCTTACCTTTCCAAGTTTTTATTAAAAACCAAAGAATTTATATTGTTAGAAACATGAGTAACCAATCGATTCCTGACGGCTCAGAAATTATTTCTATAGATAATATTCTAAGCAATGAAATTGTTTCTAAAATGCTCCAGCACTATTCTGGTGATGGATTAAGTATTTCTGGTATAGAGCACTACCTAGGAGTATCTTATTTATCATTTAACCGAACTTATCCCATTGTTTATGACTCCAAATCAACCTATCAAATAACATATAAAGACTATGCTACTAGAGAAATTAAAACCATAAAAGTAGCATCCATTACAAAAAAAGATTATTTAAGAACTGAACTCAAAAGATATGGTGATAATTCGAATAAATTTAAAGAAAAAGCCTTTGACTTTAAGATAAATGAAAACGAAAAGTACGCCTATTTAGAGATAACACGATTTTTTAAAAATAGTTTCCAAGAACCAGAATCTACATATCCTGATTTTTATAAAGAATGTTTTAAGAAAATTGAAGAAAAAAACATTGAAAATCTGATTGTAGACTTGAGAGATAATGATGGAGGTAAACATAGTAATGCTGCGCATCTACTGAGGTATTTCACAAAAGAATCTTTTACACCAGTAAATGAAGTCACAACAAAAGGAAACGACCAATATTTTCTTAATTATAATGATGCTGATACACTTTTTCTAAATAAGCAATTTGATCTAAAACAAAAAATAAATGGGGATTATAAGGTAACAAATTTTAGCTATCTGACAGGGTTGAAAGTTTTTGAACCTATTGATAAATATCAATATAATGGTAAAATTATTGTTTTAATTGACGGAGGAGCGTCATCGGCTGGTGGCTCAGGACCAGCAATATTACAAGAATATACTGATGCTATTTTCGTTGGAAGTGAAACATTTGGAACGGCAGGAATAAGCAATGGTGTTAACAAAATTCATGTTTTAGGGGAAGAAACTGGAGTGGTAATAACTATACCTGTTATGCATTCAGATATTCCTGTAAATAAATACCTAAAAAGAAGAGGCGTATTGCCAGATTATGAAATCTCAAATACCATACACAACATCATTAATAAACGTGATGTTATAATGGAATTCGTTTTGAAAAAACTATTAAACAAACAGTAAGAGTAAAAAAACTATTGCCAACAAAGGTAACCGTTGCACAAGCCACTAAAAAACATCTTTACTGATGTATTTTCCAAAAGTTTATGTATGTTTATTTATTAAGAACTGATTGATGAAAGAAAGGGGTTCTGCGCAAACTCTCCTTAACGCCAATAAAAAAATAAGTGTAGATTTTATCTTTTTTAATTCATTTTAGTATTCATATCCATAGTTTTCTTGTTGTTGAGTACAACAAAAAATGTATTTTTTTTACAGCTCAAAATATTTATGCATATGATAAATTGGAAAAGGGCCAAAACCAGATGTGTTTTTAAAAAGAGCTGGTTTATAATAATTTCTTAACACTAATTAACACAAAATTTTAGGATACCAATTTTTCAATGATTATTTTTAATATATGAAAAGTCATTTTTTATTTTTAATCCTTTTTAGTTCAGGTTTTATATTTTCTCAGAAAATTATTAAAGGTACTATTTACTATCAAAAAGGACCTTTAGAGGATGTTACTGTGTATATAAATAGTACTATGATAGGAACATCAACTAATAAAAAAGGTGAGTTTACACTAAAATTAAAAGAAGGTAATTATGAATTAATTATTTCTTATCTTGGTTTTAAAACAATTAATTATCATTTAAATACCGCTACATATTCTAAACCTTTAACTTTTGCTTTGGTTGAAAATGAGAATATTTTAGAAGAGATCATTATTAAAAAAACAAAATATGATGACAATTGGAAATATAATCTTAACCTTTTTAAAAATGCATTTATTGGAGCAACTGAATTGTCTGTAGATTGTAAAATATTAAATCCGAAAGTATTACATTTTGAAAATGATATCAAACAAAAAAAATTAACAGCCATAGTAAGAGAACCTTTACAAATTATAAACAATGCTTTAGGTTACAAAATTACCTACGACCTGCAAGAGTTTGTTCTCCATAAAAACAAGGTTACATATCTAGGATTTTCAAGGTATGAAAACATAAAAGGAAATAAAAGAAAAAAACAAAGATGGGAAAAAAACAGATTAAAAGCATATTACGGATCTCCAACTCATTTTTATAAAACATTGATAAATAATTCTACGTATGAAGAAGGTTTTATTGTACATCAATTTAAACGACTTCCAAATCCAGAAAGACCCTCAGAAAGAGAAATAAAAAAAGCTAGAGAATTGATTAGATTAGAAGGTACAGCCCTTCATTTTCCCAACAAATCAGGAGCTCCCAAAACTGCGATAGATTCGGCTTTATTAGTTTTAAAAAAAGTGAGATTACCAAAATTTAAGGATTATTTATACAGGTCTAATGTTCCTTTAAAAGATATAACAAATAAGAAGAGTGGATACTTTTATCTTGACTTTAAAGATAAATTAAGTATCGTTTACACAAAAGAAAAAGAAGAAAAAGGCTTTATTACTAGAAATACTTTTAGTAAAACAAGAAAACCATTACTACAAACATCTTCTTTAATTCCCTTAAAAATGCCTTCCATGATAGACAAAAGAGGTTTTTTATTAAGTCCTTTAGATATCTTTTATGAGGGATATTGGTCTTATGAGAAATTTGCCCATTCTTTACCTTTGGATTACCTCCCTTTCTAATTTATACTTTAAATCACTAAATGATATCTGCAACTAAATACTGCTTATGTGTTTTTAGATTCGACCCACTTACTGATATATTTTGTTGCTTTTAAAGATGGGTGGCAATAAGCTTCCCAAAAAAATTTGAGTTCTATGCGCATCTAAATAGTGCCAAATATTAAGAATTCCATCTATAAGAGGTTTAAGAGCAGACAATTACTTGATAATTTTAATTCACTCTATCATAGTTTTTTTATATGATGTTAACATCAAAAGAATTGAATTCTTTTCCGTTGATTGATAATTTTAATTATATTTAAAAAATGACAAAATGTAAAATTCTGTCAAAAACAAATATAAATAGCACAGAGTAGTAGAATTTAATAAAACAAAACATAGATGTAATACATCAATAATATTGATAAGCTTAACGTTGTATTGCATATGAGAAAAACAAAAATAGAGAATGATTAAAGGACTTTATGAAACCCATCTATCTGTTAAAAATTTAGAAAAATCAATTGAATTTTATACTCAAGTTCTTGGACTAAAGCAATCTCGCTTTGAAGCGGATCGAAGAACTGCCTTTTTCTGGATAGGAAAAGACAAACAGGCGATGCTTGGATTATGGGAAAAATCTAAAGAAGAAATCGATTTACGACATTTCGCATTTGAATGTGACCCTGAATGGATTATAAATGAATCGGTTGACTTTTTAAAATCTCATAACTTAAACTATTGGAATTTTCTGCAAGACCAGAATGAAAAGCCGATGGTTTTTTGTTGGATGCCAGCAATATCTATATATTTTAATGACCCAGACGGACATTATCTCGAATTTATTGGAATTTTACCCGGAAAGAGTCAAACTAATGAGGAGAAAAGAGTGGTTACTTATCAGGAATGGCTTAAAATAAAAGTTGAATAAAAAAACGTCATACAACCATGGGGCTATATGTAATTATTGGTTCTCGCCTACTATGGAAGTTCTCGCGGAATTTCCAACTTGGTGCATACTTGCAAAATTAAGTCCTAACACACAACTAATCCTAAACGAGAATGTTGTGCATAAACCTACCAATCAAGATATTAAAAAAACTTTCAATGAAAACAATAATTCATTCTTTTAAAAAATATATTAATTTTTCAAATTTTTGGTTTAGAAATGGCTTTATAATTGTAATTCTCTCTATTTGTGTAAATCATTTAACAGAACCAAAAAATTTCCCACTAAATAAATTCTATGAATTCCCTTGGCTTTCTATCGCTGTTTCAATCTTTCTCGGGAGTTTAATCATAATTATTTCTAGTTTCAACTATAAACATTTCAAAAGTAAGTACTTCATTAAAAAAATGAATACACAACTACTTTTACGTTTCCTATTTTCTACTTTAGGATATATTTCAATACTATATATCCCGTTATACTATGGCTTAAATGGATTGGTAAATGGAACTGTAGGGTTCAACATTTATTATCTACTAAATGGACTTTCAATCACCCTGCTATTGAGTACTCTCGGAGTTGTTCTTTTATTTTCAACTGATATTTACAAACTTCACAAACTGGCCTCCATAAAAGGCACACTTAAAGTTCAAAAAGGAGGTAAAATAACCTTGCTTAAGTATCCTGAAATTGCGTTTATATATAGTGAAAACAAAATAGTATATATTGTAAAAACTGATGGAACTTCAATTTCTACAGATTTCACTTTAAATGAGGTTGAAAGTAAAATCAGCGAACAACCTTTTTTTAGAGCAAATAGACAAATAATTCTTCATGCTCGTTCTATTGAACAAGTACAATCTATAGAAAATGGAAAACTATCTATACTACTCAAACCTGCAATCTCAGGCAAAAAATCTTTTCAAACAAACATTAGCAGATATAAAAAAAAAGAATTTATAAACTGGTTTGAGAATAAGCTATAAAATTCAATGATTATTCAGGTATTATTTTGATACCATTCAGTAAAAATTAGATGTACATCAATCTATAGCTCGTTTTTTCGTTTTTACTTCGTCTAAAATTAAAAACGATAAAAAAATGAACAACACCTTTTTAACTAGAAAATTAACACCCGCAATCGCTATTATTCTTTGCTGTATTTTATATATATCGGGATATTTTCAAATGATCATAGCAGCCTTAATATTATTAATAGCAAGTGCTATAGAGTATAAGAAAGATTGTTTTAAATCAGTAGGATTTCAACGCAAAAGAATAAATATAAAAAGTCTATTAATCATAGCACCACTATTTGGTACAACTTTCTTCCTATTTTATTATTACCTAATGCTACCATGCGTTACTCATCTTACAGGGCAGCCCATTGACTTCTCAGTATTTGAACCTTATACAGGAAATCTTCCTGCTACATTAAGCTTATTTATTTATATTTGGATATCAGCTGCATTTGGTGAAGAAATTGTCTTTAGAGGATACCTAATGAGGCAATTTACTAAGTTTTTCGGTTCTAGTAAAATAAGTCTTGTGGTTAATATTTTACTTTTTGGATTTGTCTTTGGTTGGATACATGCATATCAAGGAATAAGCGGGCAAGTTATATCGGGTATTTCAGGTATGCTATTTTCCATTATTTTTCATATCCGCAAGAATGATTTATGGTTCAATATCGCAGCTCATGGTTTTTTTGATACCGTTGCTTTAATTTTTATATATAATGGATGGGGGTAAAGCTAATTCCTAACAAGCTCACATATAACAATGTATAAAAAACAAAGGGCTTTTACACACATTCAAAAGTTTGGTTTATATTTATAAAATCGCCAAATATAAAATTTAGTATTTAAGAAAAATAATAAAAGTAAAATATTTATATTTGGTTTTGCAACAACTTAAAACGTTACGCTTAACAGCCCTGAGCTTCTCATATGAGTCACTGTAAGGCATTTTAAAACTTAACTAAATGAAAAAAAATGTAAAGGGTATTTTTAAATATTTAATAGAGTTTTTAATCGTAGCTTTTGGTGTATTTCTTGGTCTTTACGCCAGTGAAATTCAGAGTGAAAAGAAAATTAAAAGGGAAAAGAAAAAATCTCTTGAATATATTATATAAAGAGCTAGAAAACAATAAAAATAAACTTGAAATATCTTTTAAATACCATCAATCAATCAAAGCTGAAATTGATAGTATTGGGAAAGTTTTGAATGAATCAGATTTCTTTACCACGTATATCGGGAATAAAAAATTCAGACATGATAGAATAAAAGGATGGAATGGAGTAAAGAATGCGAATCTTGATGATATGGCTTTTGAAGCCGCTAAAATAAGTGGTATAATTAAGGAGTTTGATTTTGAAATCATTCAAAATATTTCAGAGATTTATAAATTTCAAAAGGAATATTCTGAATTTGGAAATTCAATACTAAAAAAGATGATAAATTTTAATTCCTCTACAAAGGTAGCAGATGTTTTTGGTAGTATAGATTTAATTACTAGTGACTTAAAAAACTATGAAAAATCCTTAATAGAGGCAATTAAAAAAGCACAATCTGTATTAACAAAGCCTCAGAATAATGGCTTTAAGTAATTGATTATTCTACCCTACTAATTCTGAAAACCTTTATGAATTTTCAGTTTAGAGAGTATTTGTAAATTTTTCAATTAACCTAAACCACTGCTCATAGCCTTGCCGTTAATTAAAAACTGAAAATCAAGAACTATTATAAATAACAGTAATTTTATAAATATAAACTTTATGAATCTGAAAATAATTATTTTTTTTATATTAATTTCTTGCCCATTAAGTGTTGTCTCTCAAAAGGAAATAGAATTTAAAAGTCCCATAAAAGAATACCTTGTAAATAACTATACAGGAACCTTATTGGTAAAAACTAAAAAAAGTCTCTCGGCAATCAATCCAAAAACTCAGCAGATTTCTTGGACTAATACAGAGTTAAAAAAAGTGAATTTTTCTGATTATTCAGAAATACCTTTTACACCCATTGTGTTTTTTGACCAAAAACCCTTTATCAATTCTAAGATTTTATCAAGCACCTTAAACAGTAAAGGAGTTTCAAGAAAAATGATGAATATAACTAGTGGGAAAATACTTTTTGATTCGGAAAGTCAGGGTTTTAAAGCGATAAGTAACACCTTGATATTACCACAAAAAAAAGCCGTATTAGTAGATGGCATAAAAAATAAAGAATTGATAATTTCTTTATATAGTTATGAAACTGGCAAACAGATTTGGCAGACAAAAAATCTCGATTTTAAATTCTTTAAAACCATAAAAGGAGCTTTATTTGATACTGAAAAAATTCTGTTAGATGCTCAACAAAATATCTATTGGCTAAAGAATAAGCATTTAATTAAAATTGATGGTAAAACTGGGGCAATTTTGTATGAAAAAGAAAACATTACTTCAATAGCTATGAACAGCGCTAAAAATATACTCTTTGAGTTTTCTGATAAAATTGAAATTAAAAAGCTAGATGAAGAAAATATAATTAATGCTTTTGATACTAAAACTCAAAAAAGCATATGGAAAGACCCATTAAAAATTTGGGGAAACATCTCTAGCACTAGCTTAGATAAGGGTTCAATAGTGGTTATAACCTCTAAAGGGTTTAATATTATAGACATAAAAACGGGCAAAAAAAAATGGAATCAATCAGATCCTTTACCGCTAATTAAAAAAATTGTACCTGTAAATCAGGATTTTTTGGTGGTGCAGGATAACTATTTAGTTAAAATAAACAATCTAGGTAAAAAAGCTTGGGAGCAGAAAATAAAAATAACACATTCGTTTCAAGAAAATCCAATATACATTCTAGAAGATAACAAGCAAGTACTTTACATCACTCCATCGCAAGCAAACAAGCTACAACTTAAAGAAGGTACTAAAGTTTGGGAGAATAATTTTGTCCTAAATTCAGCAGGATTCCTCAGTCGCAATCTAAAATTAAGTGAGCACTATTTTAAAGTTTGGCAAGACCGTCACAATACGCTTTTCCCTGTATACAGCGATGGTAATTTTTATATATTTAATCCAGCAGCATTCAAAGAACCTATTTTAATTGATAAACTTAGTTTTAAAAAAACAATTCCAATTTTAAAAATTAGAGATAATGGGTATTTTTTATATGAAAAAAATCAGTTCTATTTCTACGATACTTCAGGAGTTTTATTTTACAAAAAGAAATATCCATACCATTCAAATTCAAATCTATTTTCTGGTACATTATATTGGGCTCAAAGAGGTTTAGGCACGTTTACAGCCGCTATGGGTTTTGTAGGTGCTCAAGTAACAGGAACTTTAAATAGTGTTTTGGTATCAAAAGATTTGGGTTTATTAAGTAACTTATCTTCTAGTATTTATGGCACCTATCAATCGTATCAAAACTCCATTGATGAGTTAACAAAATTAAATCAATTGGACATAGATTCTAATTTGAGTGCTATTTTTAATCGAATTAAAGCAGGAAGAAATAGTGATGATAGCATACTAATTGTTACTCCAAAAAAAGAAGAAGAAGAGTATGATATTATTAGATTGGATATAGATTCTGGTAAGAATAAGGTTTTAAAAACTATTGAGAATACGTATGTAGATTTTTTAATAGACCAAATAGAAGGACAAATTTATTTTTTTGAGAATAAAAGAATTTTAATCGATAAATTAAAATAATACTCATGAAAATAAATATCTATCAAATTGATGCTTTTACCGATAAATTATTTAGTGGAAATCCTGCTGCAGTTTGTCCCCTGGAAAATTGGTTGGCAGATGAGATTCTTCAAAATATTGCTATTGAAAATAATCTTGCAGAAACAGCATTTTTTGTACCGCTATCAAAAAATCGTTACCATTTAAGATGGTTTACACCGGAGATCGAAATGGATTTATGCGGACACGCTACTTTAGCATCGGCATTTGTAATTTTTAATGAGCTCGGAAATAATAATAATGAAATTTTATTTGATACTCAAAGTGGACTGTTAACCGTTAAAAAAATTAGAGATTATTTGGAACTTGATTTTCCATCAAGACCCCCTAAAAAAGCAGATCTACCAAAAATAATACGTGATGGACTCAATATTCAACCGAAAGAGATATGGAAAGCCAGAGATTACTTATTAATTTATGATTCACAAGAGGATATTAAAAGAATTCAACCAAACATAGCAATTCTTAATCAAATAAATATTAATCCCGGAGGAATCATTGTTTCAGCACTGGGAGATTCTAAAAATGTAGATTTTGTTTCCAGACTATTTACTCCACAGGCAACTGTATTCGAAGATCCAGTAACTGGTTCTGCTCATTGTACTTTAATACCCTTTTGGGCAGAGAGATTGAACAAAACTAAATTAAGGGCTTTACAAATTTCTCAACGTGGTGGCGAATTGATATGCCAATTGAATAATGACAGGGTTGCTATTAGGGGCAAAGCAGTTAAATATTTAGAGGGTACGATTCAATTATTAAAATAATTTCTTGGTAAATCCCCTATCTAGGAAATTTCAAACAGACTTTCTTGGCTAGAATTTTATTTTGTAACTTAGTCTTTAAAACATACATCTAATCTCATGGAAGAAACAGCAAAAGATATAATTATTAAGCACATTAAAAATCAAAGAGATTATTTCGCAACCAATAAAACAAAAGAGATTAATTTTAGGTTGGAGCAACTTCACAAACTCAAAAAGACAATTCAAAAAAATCAAAAACAGATTGAAGATGCCTTATGGATAGACTTGCATAAATCACCTGAAGAATCTTATTTGACAGAAATTAGTATTGTAATAGGAGAAATTAATAACCATATAAAACATTTAAAAAGGTGGGCAAAACCTAAAAGAATCAAAACACCTTTGCATTTATTACCCTCCTCGAGTAAAGTGATATATGAACCCCTTGGACTAGCGCTAATTATAGCTCCATGGAATTATCCTTTTCAATTATTAATTAATTCCTTGATTGGTTCAATTTCGGCTGGAGGTTGTTCTATTTTAAAACCATCTCCAGATGCGCCAACAATTGCAAAAGTAATGCAGGAAATGATTGAAGATACTTTTGAAAAAAAATATATTGCTGTTATTCAGGGTGGTAAGGATACCAATACAATCCTATTAAATGAACGTTTCGATATTATCTTTTTTACAGGAAGTTCAAAAGTAGGAAAAGTAGTAATGAGAGCAGCGGCAGAGCACTTAACACCAGTAATATTAGAATTGGGTGGAAAAAGTCCTTGCATTGTAGATGCCGATGCAGATATTAATATTGCTGCAAGACGAATTACTTGGGGAAAGATGATTAATGCAGGTCAAACTTGTATTGCTCCTGATTATCTTTTTGTTCATCATGTAATCAAAGATGAATTATTAGATAAAATTGCCAAGAACATAAAGGAAATGTATGGCAATGATATAAAAGGAAGTCGTTTTTATCCCCGTATTATTAATGAACGGGCAATTGATAGATTAGAAAAGTTAATGACCCAAGGAAAAATACATTCAGGTGGTGAAATTGATAAAAAAGAAAGATTTATTGCACCAACAATTATTGATTCTATAAAGCCTGATTCTTTGATTATGCAGGAAGAAATATTTGGGCCCATTTTACCTGTAATGACTTTTGAGCATATTGATGAAACTTTTAAGTACATTAATAAAAATGAAAAACCATTAGCATTTTACTATTTTGGTAAAAATGGAAATGCAAAAGAGGTTTTAGCAAAAACAACTTCTGGTGGAGCCTGCCTTAATGACACTCTAATGCACATTACAAACCACAAGTTACCTTTTGGTGGTGTTGGAAATAGCGGATTTGGAAAATACCACGGAAAAGAAAGTTTTTTAGCATTCAGCAATAAAAGAGCTGTTGTAAATACACCTACTTGGATTGATTTACCTTTGAAATATGCTCCCTTTAAATATTTTAATTTAATTAAAAAAATAGTTTGACAAGGATCAAACTAAGACTACCAACAAAAGCTTCATAACATCAAACTTTATAAACAAAAACAACAAAATAATTAGCAATTACAATCGGGAAACACTCCAAAAACGAACTTGATAACCTTTATTCTAGTGATTTAAAAACAGTCACTTGGTGAATTAAAAAGTAGAATCGAAAAGACTCAATGAATACCACAGTAAAAGTTAATATTAAAATGGTTGACAAGGTTAATATTATAAAACCAAAAAACCGTTGAAAATCAAACGATTAACAACGGTTCTTGTACTGAAGGCGGGACTTGAACCCGCACGGCCATTACTGACCACTGGATTTTAAGTCCAGCGTGTCTACCAATTCCACCACTTCAGCATGAAATTTTATTTTTAATAGTATAGAGCGAAAGACGGGATTTGAACCCGCGACCCCCACCTTGGCAAGGTGATGCTCTACCCCTGAGCTACTTTCGCAGTCTTTTTGTAAATGAACTTGCTTTTAATATAAAAGCGGTGCAAATATAACAAGATTTATTGATTGTCCTAATGATTTTTAAAATTTTTTTAAGTTAAAAAAAGCTTTAATAGCAAGCAATTTTAAACTAAAAACTGAAATAAATCGGGTTTGTCATTTAAGTAATCTCCAAAAAAATTTCTTTCCTTCATTTTGTGAATTAAAGGTTTCAAATCTTCAGAAGATATGAGCTGCAAGCCAACAACTGCTGCTCCATTTTCTCGATTTGTTTTTTTCGTATACTCAAAATGTGTAATGTCATCATTTGGTCCTAAAATATCGATCAAAAATTCTTTTAAAGCTCCTGCTCTTTGAGGAAATTTTATAATAAAATAGTGTTTTAAATTGGCGTACAACAAAGCTCGTTCTTTAATTTCTGCAGTTCTTGTAATATCATTGTTACTTCCACTAACAATGCAAACTACATTTTTACCTTTAATTTGCTCAGCATAAAAATCTAATGCCGCAATGCTTAAAGCACCTGCAGGTTCTACTACGATCGCATCTTTATTGTATAAATCTAAAATTGTTTGACAAATTTTTCCTTCGGGAACCGTTATCATTTCTGATAAATTCTGTAAACAAATTTCAAAATTTAAATCGCCCACTCTTTTGACTGCTGCTCCATCTACAAAAGAATCAATTTTTTCTAAAGATGTATTTATTTTATGGTAAATAGAAGTTTTCATAGAGGGAGCACCTGCTGGTTCTACACCAATTATTTTTGTCTCTGGAGACAGGTTTTTAAAGACAGAAGACAATCCTGCAGACAAACCTCCACCTCCAACAGGAACAAAAACATAATCGATTTTTGTATTTGTTTGATGAAGTATTTCCAAACCAACTGTAGCCTGACCTTCAATTACTTTTTCATCATTGAAAGGATGTATAAATGTTTTATTTTTAGATTCGCATTCTAAGATTGCTGCATGAAAGGAATCATCAAAACTATCCCCTTCAATTCGAATTTCAACAAATTCTTCTCCAAACATTTTTACTTGTTCAATTTTCTGATTTGGTGTTGGGGAAGGCATATAAATAGTGCCTTTCACTTTCAATAATTTACAAGACAAAGCAACTCCCTGAGCATGATTCCCAGCACTTGCGCAAACAATTCCGTTGTTTTTTTCAAAGGAAGTTAAAAAAGACATCTTATTATAAGCTCCTCTAATTTTATAGGAACGAACCACTTGTAAATCTTCTCTTTTAAAAAGAATATGTGCTCCAAATTTTTTAGAATATTGAAAATTATGGCTCAGAGGCGTAATGCTAGCAACATCTTTTAAATTTAAAGATGCTGCTTTTATATTTTCTAAGCTTGGATAATATATTGTTTTTGTTTGCATATATGATTCCTTAAAAACTCTCCTATTGTTTTAGAGAAAATGATAAAAAACTTCTTGGGCTTAAGTATGACTTTCTCTGAGAATAAGATTTCTATTCTATAAAATATTTTATGACCGTATTACTTTCATCGCTGTCATGGAAGCTCTTAATTTTGAACCTACTATTTCTACGGGATGATTTCTAATAATCGCGTTAATTCTAATTAACTCTTGATTGTCAACTCCGTTTTCAGAACTAAATGATTTTCCGATCACATCTGTGGTTATATTTTTCATGAAGTCAGCTAACAAAGGCTTACATGCATGGTCAAATAAATAACAACCATATTCTGCAGTATCAGAAATTACACGATTCATTTCAGCTAATTTCATTCTTGCAATGGTATTTGCAATTAAAGGAGTCTCATGCAAAGATTCATAATAGGCAGAAGCGGCTATAATTCCAGAGTCTGTCATCGCTTCAAAAGCCAATTCAACACCCGCTCGGACAAAAGCGACCAATAAGGTTCCATGATCAAAATATTCTTGTTCAGAAATTTCTTGGTCTGTAACTTGTTGTTTTTCAAAAGCAGTTTCACCTGTGGCAGCTCTCCAACTTAATAGGTTTTTATCATCGTTTGCCCAATCCTCCATCATGGTTTTAGAGAATTGGCCGGTCATAATATCATCCATATGCTTTTGAAACAAAGGACGCATAATATTTTTTAGCTCTTCAGAAATTTCAAATGCTTTTATTTTTGCAGGATTAGACAATCGGTCCATCATATTTGTAATTCCACCGTGTTTTAAAGCTTCCGTTACCGTTTCCCAACCATACTGAATTAATTTAGCGGCATAGCCTGCTTCAATTCCTTGTGCCAACATTGTATCGAAAGATAAAATTGCCCCTGTTTGTAACAAACCACATAAAATAGTTTGCTCTCCCATTAAATCACTTTTTACCTCTGCTACAAACGAAGAGGCTAAAACACCTGCTCTATGTCCACCCGTTGCAACTGCATAGGCTTTCGCTTGTGCCCACCCTTTTCCTTCAGGGTCATTTTCTGGATGCACAGCAATTAATGTGGGAACTCCAAATCCTCTTTTATACTCTTCTCTAACCTCAGACCCAGGGCATTTTGGAGCTACCATAATTACCGTAAGATCCTTACGAATTTGCATACCCTCCTCTACAATATTAAACCCGTGAGAATAACTTAGTGTGGCTCCTTTTTTCATCAAAGGCATCACGGTTTCCACAACATTTGTATGTTGCTTGTCCGGAGTTAAATTCAATACTAAATCTGCAGTAGGAATTAACTCCTCATAAGTACCAACTTCAAAATTGTTTGAAGTTGCATTGGTATAAGAGTTTCTTTTTTGATCTATAGCTGCTTGTCTTAATGCATAGGAAATCTCTAAACCAGAATCTCTCATGTTCAAACCTTGATTTAAACCTTGAGCCCCACAACCTACAATAACAATTTTCTTTCCTTTTAATGCAGTTACGCCTCCTTCAAATTCGGAGGCATCCATAAAACGGCATTTTCCTAACTCTTCTAATTTTTCTCTTAAAGTTAATGTGTTAAAATAATTTGACATGTTCATTGTTTGTTTAATTAAATGCTGCTAGCATTTGTGAAATTTTCATGGGTTTTTTTGATACTGATATCCTTCCTGAACGCGAAAATTGCATGATCCCAAAAGGTTTTAACTCTTCATAAATTGAATCTACTTCTTCTTTTCTACCAGATTTTTCAATAACAAAATATTCTTTATTAACGGTTACAATTCTAGCATTACCATCTTTAATAATATTTTGAATTTCTCTTTCATCAAATAATAAATCTGATTGCACCTTAAAAATGCAAGATTCTTGATAAATAATTTCATCATCTAAATGATAATATGCTTTTATAACTTCTACTTGTTTTTCTATCTGACCAATAATTTTCTTCATATTTTCTTCAGATAAACGCACAACAAGTGTCCATTTAGAAACATTTTCAATTTCTGATGCAGAGGAATTAATACTCTCTACATTAATATGTCTTCTCTGAAAAATTGCTGAAATTCTATTCAACAATCCAATATTATTTTCAGTATAAACTGATATTGTATATAGGCTTTTTTCTTTACTCATATTTATTCTAATCTTATTTCTGAAACACTTGCTCCTGATGGAACCATTGGAAAAACATTTCCTTCTTTTTCTACACAGACTTCTAAAAAATAGGCTTCATTACTCGCCATCATTTCTGCTACTGCATCTGCTAATTCTTCTCGTTTTGTAACTTTTTTTGCTTTGATATAATATCCTTCTGCAATGGCTACAAAATTTGGATTTATCATCTCTGTAGAGGCATACCGCTTGTCGAAAAACAACTGTTGCCATTGGCGTACCATTCCTAAAAAGTCGTTGTTTAAAACCACAATTTTTACGGCTGCTTTTTGCTGAAAAATAGTTCCTAATTCCTGAATGGTCATTTGATAACCACCATCTCCTAAAATAGAGACAACTTCACGTTTAGGAATTGCCATTTTAGCACCAATTGCAGCAGGCAATCCAAAACCCATGGTTCCTAAGCCTCCAGAAGTGATATTACTTTTCGTTTTATTAAATTCTGCATATCGACAAGCAATCATTTGATGCTGACCAACATCGGTTACTATTGCAGCGTCTCCTTTACTTTGAATGTTAATTTCTTTAATTACTTCACCCATCGTTAATCCTTCTTTGGTTGGATGGAGGTCTTTTTTTATAACTTTTTCATATTCAATTTTATATAAATCTTTAAATTGCTGGTGCCATTTTTCATGAGAATTTTCATTAATTAGCGGCAAAATAGCTTCTAAGGTTACTTTTGCATCGCCCAAAACAGCAACATCTGTTTTTACATTCTTATCTACTTCTGCAGGATCAATTTCAAAATGAATCACTTTTGCTTGTCGAGCATATTCATCTAATTTTCCAGTAACTCTATCATCAAAACGCATTCCGATAGCAATTAACACATCACATTCATTGGTTAATTTATTCGGCGCATAATTTCCATGCATACCAACCATACCAACATTTAATCGATGTGAAGTTGGTATCGCTGAAGCCCCTAAAATTGTCCAAGCAGCAGGAATTCCTGCTTTTTCAATAAAGGCTTTAAATTGTTTCTCTGCTTCACTTAAAATAACTCCTTGACCCCAAACTATTAATGGTTTTTTTGCTTCATTTATTATTTTTGCTGCTGCTGCTATAGAACCGTCTACTGTTTTAGGTATGGGAACATAACTTCTTACGTTGGTACATTTTTCATAAGAAAATTCAAACTCATCAAACTGTGCATCTTTGGTAATATCTACCAAAACGGGGCCAGGTCTTCCACTCTTTGCAATATAAAATGCCTTCGCTAAAGCAGCTGGAATATCTGCAGCTTTTGTAACTTGACAATTCCATTTTGTAACAGGGGTAGAAATACCAACAATATCCGTTTCCTGAAACGCATCACTCCCTAGTAAATGAGAGGGAACTTGTCCTGTAATACAGACCATTGGTGTAGAATCTATCTGAGCATCTGCAATACCTGTAATGAGGTTGGTTGCCCCTGGACCGGATGTTGCTATTGCCACACCTACTTCACCAGAAATTCTTGCAAAACCCTGTGCAGAATGTGTTGCTCCTTGTTCATGACGTGTTAAAACATGGTGAATTTGATCTTGATATTTATATAATTCATCATACACTGGCATAATTGCCCCACCAGGGTATCCGTAAATTATTTTTACATCCTCTTCAATTAAACACCTAACAATAGCTTCACTACCAGAAATTCTTTGGTTTTTTTTGGTTATAATTTGAGTACTTGTTAATGTTTGAGTTTCCATAATATGAGTTTTTTAAGCGTCAGTAACACATCCATTTGAAGCGGAGGCAACCATTTTTGCATATTTATATAATATTCCCTTTTTGTGCTTTAATTCTGGGGCAACCCATTGTGCTTTTCTTTCCGCGATTTCTTCATCAGAAATTAATACATTTATTGAGTTATCTTCGGCACTAATTCTAATTTTATCACCTGTTTTTAAAATTCCAATAGTTCCTCCAGATTGTGCTTCTGGTGTAATATGACCAACTACAAACCCGTGGGTTCCTCCAGAAAAACGACCATCGGTAATTAATGCAACAGACTTTCCTAAACCGGCTCCCATTATTAAAGAAGTTGGTTTCAACATTTCTGGCATTCCTGGACCTCCTTTTGGTCCCACACATCGAATGACAACGACATCTCCTTTTTGCACGTCTCCATTTGCAATTCCTTTATTTGCTGCTTTCTCACCATCATAAACCACTGCTTTTCCCTCAAAAAGCAACCCTTCATTTCCAGAAATTTTTGCAACAGCTCCTTCTAAAGCCAGATTTCCATATATTATTTGGATATTACCTGTTGATTTTAATGCTTTATCCTTTGGATAAATTATATCTTGATCATCAAACTTCATCGCTTCTACATTAGCTAAATTTTCTGCTAATGTTTTTCCTGTAACTGTTAAACAATCGCCATGCAGATACCCATTATCTAATAAATATTTCATAATTGCTGGTGTTCCTCCAACTCCATGAACGTCTTCCATTAAGTATTTCCCTGATGGCTTTAAATCGGCAATCAATGGTGTTCTGTCACTTACTTTTTGGAAATCTTCTAAGGTAAATTCAACATCTGCTGCATGAGCAATTGCTAAAAAATGCAATACTGCATTTGTAGATCCTCCTAATGCATTTACCAATGCAATAGCATTTTCAATGGACTTTTTGGAAATAATATCCAAAGGTTTTAAATCTAATTCTAATAAATTTTTTATTGCCAAAGCAGTCCTTTCTGCCTCAGATAATTTATTTGGATTTTCTGCTGGAATTGATGAATTATAAGGCAATGCAAAACCCATGCACTCTATGGCAGAAGCCATGGTATTGGCCGTGTACATTCCACCACAAGCACCTGCACCGGGAATGGCTCTTTTTATAATTTCTTTATATTCTTCTTCTTCAATTTCTCCTGCCATTTTTTGACCTAAAGCCTCGAATGCAGAAACAATATTAAGTTTCTTTCCTTTGTAGTTACCTGATGCTATTGTGCCTCCATACATCATAATTGATGGGCGATTTAAACGCAGCATTGCCATGACTGCTCCTGGCATATTTTTATCACAACCAACCACAGAAATTAATGCATCATAGCTTTGAGCATTCATAACTGTTTCAATAGAATCTGCAATAATATCTCTGGATACCAATGAATAATTCATTCCAGATGTTCCCATAGAAATACCATCTGAAACACCTATAGTATTAAATCCTAAACCAACTAAACCCGCAATTTTTGATTCTACCTTAACTTCCGCAGCTAAATTATTTAAGTGCATGTTACACGGGTTCCCATCGTAACCTGTACTTGCAATTCCAACTTGAGCTTTGCTCATATCGTCTTCTGATAAACCAACGGCATACAACATTGCTTGAGACGCTGGTTGTGATTCATCTTGTGTTAATCTTTTACTGTACTTATTTAATGTCATGTAATGTTTTCTTCAATTGTGAACTAAATTACTGTGTTTCTATTTTTTTATTGAATGTACTATAACCTTAACCTTTAAACTCATCTGTTAAAAAAATTTTTTATACTCTAGTTATCAATATATTAACTCAATTTTAATATGATATTCAATGCTTAAAATAATTTCATAAAAAAACCTTCCATTTTAAAGGAAGGTTCTTTTATAAAAATATATAAATATCACTTCCTTGTCATGTCGTAATAATTACGATGACAATAATAATAGAAATGATATTTAAAATTTGTACACTCATTTTGATTTTCAAATATTTATAAATTAAATTTGATTATCCTAACAAAAATTTCAATTTTTATATAATAGTACTTTGACCCGCATGTATATTCTGAAAATTAATATTACTATCATCTTGATTTTCAATATAATCTGCAATAAAATCTCCTACTTTAGAGGTTGATGCAGCATATTGATTTTTACCTTTAAGGTCTTCAGTTGTAATACCCAAAATTAAAGATTTTTCTACAGCCCTTTCTACAGCAGCTGCTTCTTCATGTAAGCCCAAATATTCTAATAGCATAGCTACAGACAATATAGAGGCCAACGGATTTGCAATATCTTTTCCTTTAGCCTGTGGGAAGGATCCATGGATTGGCTCAAAAAGAGCATTTTTATTCCCAATTGATGATGATGCCAATAATCCTATTGAGCCTCCAATTACACTTGCTTCATCTGAAATAATATCTCCAAAAAGATTTTCTGTTAAGAGTACATCAAACTGCTTAGGGTTTAATATTATTTGCATTGCAGCATTGTCTACAAATAAATATTCTAAAACTACGTCTTTATACTCTTTAGCTATTTCTGTAACAGTATTTCTCCATAATCTGGAAGTTTCCAATACATTTGCTTTATCAACCAATGTTACTTTTTTCTTTCTTGTTTGAGCTGATTTAAAAGCTAAATGAGTTATTCTAGATATTTCTTCAACAGAATAAGAGCAACCATCAAAAGCAACTTGCTTATCGTTGCTTAATTCTTTTATTCCAAAGTAAATTCCGCCTGTTAATTCTCTAAAAATTACAATATCTGTTCCTTTAATAATTTCTTCTTTTAATGGTGAGTTTGGAATTAATTTATCATAGGCTTTTACTGGTCTTACATTACAATATAAGCCCAACTCCTTGCGCAAACGTAATAAACCTTGCTCTGGTCGAACTTTTGCCGACGGGTCATTGTCATATTTTGGATCTCCAATTGCCCCAAATAAAATAGCATCGGAATTTTTACATATTGCTAGGGTTTCCTCTGGTAAAGGGTTTCCAGTAGAATCTATTGCGCAAGCACCCATTTGAGCCTCTTTAAATAAAAAAACATGATTATAAACATCTGCCACAGCATTTAATGTTTTTTTTGCTTGATTGGTTACTTCTGGACCAATACCATCTCCAGGGATTACAGCTATTGTATATTTCATTTTCTTGATATTGTTTCTTCGTAGGTGTTAATTTTATCTTTTTTACTAATTAAATAATCGATATCATCATATCCATTCATTAAACATGTCTTCTTGTATGGATCAATTTGAAATGTGGTATTTCCTATTGAGGTTAACATCGTTTGATTTTCTAAATCAATACTAATTTCTGATGTTGGCTTATTATGCAATTCATTGAGTAAATTCTTCAAAAAACTTTCTGATACTTGTATAGGAAGAAGTCCATTATTAAGTGCATTTCCTTTAAAAATATCTGCAAAAAAACTACTTACTATTACTTTAAAACCATAGCCAACCAGTGCCCATGCAGCATGTTCTCTACTAGAACCACAACCAAAATTATTGCCAGCTACTAAAATACTGCCACTGTAATTAGAATTGTTTAAAATAAAATCATCATTTGTAGTACCATCTTTGTGGAACCTCCAATCTTTAAACAAATTATCTCCAAAACCTAATTTATCTGTAGCTTTTAAAAAACGGGCTGGAATAATTTGATCTGTATCTATATTTTCTGCAGTTAGAGGAACAGCTCTAGATATCAATTTTATAAATTTTTCCATTAATTTAAGTGTTTAATAATATCAACAATTTTTCCTTCTACCGCGGTGGCAGCTGCTACTAATGGACTTGCTAAAATAGTTCTAGAACCCTGACCTTGACGTCCTTCAAAATTTCTATTAGAGGTTGAAACACAATATTCTCCTTCAGGAATTTTATCATCATTCATGGCCAAACAAGCTGAACAACCTGGTTGTCGAAGCACAAAACCAGCCTCTTCAAAAAGAGTTTGCAAACCTTCATCTTTAATTTGTTTTGCTACTTTTTGAGATCCAGGTACTAACCAAGCATTTACATTTGCTGCTTTTTGTTTCCCTTTAATATAGGTTGCCGCCACTCTAAAGTCTTCGATTCTAGAATTTGTACAGCTACCAATAAAAACATAGTTAATCTCCTTATTAATAAGTGATTCCCTTTTTTTAAAGTTCATATATTTTAATGCTTTTTCAAAAGAAGCATCTTTAAAAGCAGGAATATTTTCTGTTATTTTAATTCCCATACCAGGATTTGTACCATAGGTAATCATTGGTTCTATATCTTCTGCTTCAAAGGAGAATTCTTTATCAAAAGAAGCATCTGGATCTGTTGGTAATGTTTTCCAATAGCTAACTTTTTTATCAAATTCATCTTTTTTGGGTGCAAACTCTTTTCCCTCCAAATAATCAAAAGTAGTTTGATCAGGAGCAATCATTCCTCCTCTTGCCCCCATTTCAATACTCATATTACAAACTGTCATTCTCCCTTCCATAGACATCTCTTCAAACACATTTCCAGCATACTCACAGAAGTATCCTGTTCCAGAATTAGTTCCTAACTTGGAAATGATATATAAAATTACATCTTTAGGTAAAACACCTTTTCTTAATTTTCCATGAACAGATACTCGTAAGCTTTTAGGTTTTTCTAATAGCAAGCATTGACTTGCAAAAACTTGTGCCACTTGACTTGTACCGATTCCAAAGGCAATAGTTCCAAAAGCACCATGAGTTGAAGTATGAGAATCTCCACAAACCATAGTCATTCCCGGTTGTGTAATTCCTAATTCTGGAGCAATTACATGGACAATCCCATTGTTTTTATGACCTAAGCCATATAATTGAATATTGTTTTTTTTACAATTTATAGATAGCTGCTCTAGTTGTTTTCTAGAGAGTTCATCTTTTATGGGTAAATGTTGATTTATTGTTGGTGTATTATGATCTGCTGTAGCAACAATTTTATCGGGTCTTGCAATAGGAATTCCTCTCTTTTTTAATTCATTAAAAGCTTGAGGACTTGTAACTTCATGGATTAAATGTTTGTCTATATATAAAATTTGAGGACCATTTTCTATTGTATCCACCACATGAGCATCCCAAACTTTGTCAAATAATGTTTTTCCCATTAGGCGATTGCAATTTTAGAGAATTTATTTATACTTTTCATAATATTATGAATATCATTATCTTTTACCTCTTTTTGTTGATCAGCAAATTCTAAAAAGGATGTATAAGCAAAATCTAGTTGAATTTTAGTCAACTCATAACCAATTTTCTTAGCTCTATAAGCCAACGCAGCTCTTCCGCTTCTTGCTGTTAAAACAATAGCACTTTCTGTAATTCCAACATCTTCGGGATTCATAATTTCATAGGTTTCTCTATTCTTAATAACTCCGTCTTGATGAATTCCAGAACTATGAGCAAATGCATTAGCTCCAACAATTGCTTTATTTGGTTGTACAGGCATTCCCATGCTTTCACGAACCAACATACTTGTATCATATAATAATTTAGTATCAATACTTGTTTCTAAATTTAAGTAGGGATGTTGTTTTAAAACCATAACCACCTCTTCTAAAGCGGTATTTCCAGCACGTTCACCAACTCCATTTACAGTACACTCTATTTGACGTGCCCCATTAATAACCCCTGCAATTGAGTTGGCTGTAGCCATCCCTAAATCGTTATGACAATGGCAAGAAAGAATTACATTTTCTATTCCTTTTACATTTTCACGCAAGTATTTTATCTTTGCGCCATATTCTTCTGGTAAACAATACCCCGTTGTATCTGGTATATTTAAAACTGTTGCACCTACTTTTATAACTTCTTCACATACTTTAGCTAAAAAATCATTATCTGTTCTACCAGCATCCTCTGCATAAAACTCGATATCATTTACAAAAGATTTTGAAAAAGACACAGCTTTAATAGCACGCTCAATTACTTTTTCTCTTGTGGAATTAAATTTGAATTTTATATGAGAATCGCTAGTACCAATTCCTGTATGAATTCTTGGGTGTTTTGCATGCTTTAAAGCTTCAGCTGCAACTTTAATATCATTTTCTACTGCTCTTGTTAAACCACAAACAGTTGCATTTTTTACAATTTTTGCGATTTCTGACACCGATTTAAAATCACCTGGGCTAGAGACTGGAAAACCTGCTTCTATAATATTTACCCCCATTATATCTAATCGTTCTGCGATAACCAATTTCTGTTTTGTATTTAATTTACATCCAGGAACTTGTTCTCCATCTCGAAGTGTAGTGTCAAAAATTTGAACTTTATTATCTTGCATGATTGGTAAAGAATATCTTTATATTTAATCAAATGTATGTAATGGGATTAAAATAAATAGCTATTTTTACTGCTCCATACGATTTCTATCACCACTAAATATAATTTAAATTACTTATTTTTAGATATTTATGAGCAAAGCGATTACATCAGCCAATCAACAAAATGACGCTCTTTTTGTTCTTATCAAGTCATTAACAAAGTCTGAAAAAAGACAATTTAATTTATATGTTGGTCGGTTAGGAGGGAATATTGATGCAAAGTTTTTTTCATTATTTAAATTTTTAGAAAAACTAAAAATATATGATGAAAGTATAGTCATTCAAAGTGGTATTGTTTCTAAGCAACAGCTTTCTAACTTAAAAGCGCATTTATACAAACAAATTTTAATTAGTCTTCGTTTAAACCCTGCTCATAAAAATATAAGAATTCAAATTAGAGAACAATTAGATTTTGCTACTATTTTATATCAAAAAGGATTGTACAAACAGAGTTTAAAATTATTAGACAAAGCTAAAAGTTTAGCTCTAGAAAATGAAGAAAAAAATATTGCTTACGAGATTGTAGAATTAGAAAAAGTAATTGAAACGCAATACATAACAAGAAGTTTAAGCAACCGAGCAGATCAGCTTTCTGTGCAAGCAAAAACATTAAGTCAGCAAAATGTTATTGCAAGTAAGCTGTCTAATTTATCTTTACAATTATACAGCCATTTATTACAAAATGGATATGTAAAAAACAATTCAGAATTAGAATTTATTAATACTTATTTTAATAGCAAGCTTCCAGAATACAACTATAATACTTTTGGCTTTAGAGAGAAATTATGGTTGTACAAATCTCATTTGTGGTATAGCTTTTTAACACAGGATTTCATACAGAGCTATAAGTATGCCAGAAAATGGGTAGATCTTTTTAAAGAGGATAAAAAGCATATTTCTCAACACCCTGTTTTTTATTTAAAAGGAAAAAACTATTTGTTGGAAGCCTCTTTTTTTGTAAAAAAAACAGTTACTTTTAAAGAGGAATTGATTGCTTTTGAAGAAGAAGTAGCCCAAAAAATTATTCCTTTAAATACAAATACAGAGCTCTTAATTTTTCTTTATTTATACTCCAATAAATTACACTTACATTTTTTAGAAGCTACATTTTCTAAAGGTGAATATTTAGTGGCTATCATCAATAAAAAAATACAAAATTACAAGAATAGATTGGACAGTCATTATATAGTAATGCTATACTATAAAATTGCTTGCTTGTATTTTGGAATGGGTAAAAACGAGCTTTGTATCCTATATTTGCAAAAGATTATTAAATCTAAAAACTTAACCTCCGCAGAAGATTTACAATGTTTTTCTAGAATTTTAAATTTAATTGCACATTATGAATGTGGCTTAGATTATGATTTAGAAAGACAGTTTATAGACACCTATAAATTTCTTTTAAAAATGGAAAACTTACAAGAAGTCCAGAAAATATTTTTAACATCTATTAGAGATTTGAGTGACGTTTTTCCAGGCGAAATTAAGCATGAGTTTAAAAAAATTCATGCAAAATTGAAAAAGTTCGAACACCATCCTTATGAAAAAAGAGCTTTTTTATATCTGGACATTTTGTCTTGGTTAGAAAGTAAAATTCAAAACAAACCTATTGCTTTGATAATTAAGGAAAAAATAAATACCCCTAGTAAAAAATAAATTATTACAACAATTGTTCATCATTTTTTAAGAAGATCACATTAATCAAAGAAATAAATAAAATAATTCTTACCAAGCCACTTCAGTATTAATAATTCTTCTATTTTTACAGCGTGAATGATAAAAAAACCCATATGGATAATTACATAACTATAGCTTTAGTTCGTAAATCTATGGAAACAAGTATTCGCACTTCTTCTATTATTACCCTTTAGGGGTATCTATATATCATATTAATTTAGGGCAAGTATAATTTCGAAAAAATCGAAATAAAGTTATAAAATCAATATTCAAACACATTTATTAAAAAAAATGAAAGTATTAAAGTTCGGCGGTTCATCACTTGCAAGTTCAGAAAACATAAAAAAAGTATTAGCCATTGTTGGTGAAGAATCTAAAATCCAAAAAATTGTTTTAGTCGTTTCTGCTTTTGGTAAAACCACAGATAAATTATTGATTGCTGCTAATGGAGCTCTAGAAGATATTTCTAATTCGAAAGAAATTTTAGAATCGATTAAAGAAATCCATTATACAATAATTGATGATTTAATTACCAAACATAAAAAGGAAATTTTCCAGGAGGTTATTGGTTTATTTGATAGGTTATTGACTATTTATGAAGGAATCTATTTATTACAGGAATTATCGGAAAAAACACTTGCTAAAGTCTCTAGTTTTGGAGAAAGACTTTCCTCCTATATCCTTGCAAATATCACCACTGATTTATTCAAGGCTACCCATAAAGAAAGTAGCGATTTATTAATTACTAATGATGAGTATTTAAACGCTCAAGTAAATTTTCAGGTTACCAATAAAAATATCAGTTCTTTTTTTGAGGAAAACAATCATCAAATTACGGTTGTAGGTGGGTTTATTTCTTCCAATAATAAAGGAGAAACTACCACTTTAGGAAGAGGGGGCTCTGATTTTTCTGCAGCCATTTATGCTGCCGCTTTACAGGCTAATGAGCTACAAATATGGACAGATGTCAGTGGGATGTTTACTGCAAATCCTCGAATTGTAAAACAAGCAAATCCTATTTCAGAAATTTCTTATGAAGAAGCAATGGAATTGTCTCATTTTGGAGCAAAAGTTTTATACCCACCAACAATTCAGCCTGCTTTAAGGAAAAAAATTCCGATACGAATTAAAAATACTTTCGAGCCAGAAAATTTGGGAACATTAATTTCTAAAAACCCTAAAAATAAGAATGAAGTTAAAGGAATTTCATATATAGAAAACATCTGCCTTATTACTCTAGAAGGTGGTGGAATGATTGGTGTTCCTGGTTTTTCAAAACGCTTGTTTGAAACACTTTCTCAGCAAAAAATTAATGTTATTTTTATCACTCAAGCTTCCTCTGAACATTCTATTTGCGTTGGGGTTTATGAAAATGATGCTATCAAAGCAAAAGAACTTCTAGACGAAACTTTTAGCATAGAAATAGATAGAAAAAAAATTAAACCAATCAGTATAGAAAAGGATTTGGCTATTATTGCAGTGGTTGGAGAGCGCTTAAAAAATTACCAAGGATCAAGCGGACAAATGTTTAGTTCTTTAGGCAAGAACAACGTAAATATAAGAGCAATTGCACAAGGGTCATCCGAGAAAAATATTTCTGCAGTGATCAATAAATATGATGCAAAAAAAGCTTTAAATACCTTACACGAAGAATTTTTCGAAGAAAAAATAAAACAATTGAACTTATTTGTAACAGGGGTTGGCAATGTTGGTAATCGTTTTTTAGCACAATTACTGAAACAGAAAAAATACTTAAAGGATATTTTGAAACTCAACATCAGAGTTATTGGAATTTCAAACTCTAAAAAAATGGTTTTTAATAACAATGGCATCAACTTAAAAAACTGGGAAGAAAGTTTACAAAATGGTGAGCCATCAAGTATAGAAAGTTTTTACAATAAAGTAAAAAATCACAATCAAAGAAACAGTATTTTTATCGACAATACTGCAAATCAAACGGTATCTGAAGTGTATGAAAAATATTTACGAAATAGTATTTCTGTTGTAACTTGTAACAAAATTGCCTGTGCATCTAGCTTTAACAATTACAAAACATTAAAAGATATTTCTAGAAAATACAATGCTTCATTTTTATTTGAAACCAATGTTGGAGCAGGTTTACCAATTATAAATACTCTTAAAAACTTAGTAAATTCGGGAGATAGAATTCAAAAAATACAGGCAATTTTATCTGGGAGTCTTAACTTTGTTTTTAATACTTTTGATACAAACTCATCGTTTCATGATATTGTTGCAACTGCTCAAAAAGAAGGATATACAGAACCAGACCCAAAAATTGACCTGAGTGGTGTTGATGTGGCTAGAAAAATTTTAATTTTAGCAAGAGAAAGTGGTTATGAATTAGAATTGGAGGATGTTAAAATCAATGCTTTTTTACCTGAAGAAAGCTTAAAAACAGATAATAATGATACTTTTTATGATTCATTAACAAAGAACGAAGCCCACTTTCAAAAGATATTTAAAGAAGCAAACGATAAACAGTGTCGTTTAAAATATGTTGCCGAGTTTTTTGATGGAAAAGCGAATGTTGGTTTACAACACATAGGTGCAGATCATCCTTTTTATAATTTAGATGGAAGTGATAATATTGTATTATTTTTTACAGACAGATATCCAGAAAATCCTTTAATTATTAGAGGTTCTGGCGCGGGTGCAGAGGTTACCGCCTCTGGTATTTTTGCTGATGTCATTAAAATAGGAAATGTATAAAAAGAATTTAGGTTATCGATGTAAAAAGCAGTTTACTGCTTATTGAAAACTTTTACTCAGAGAAACTATCAACCAAAAATATGAAATATATTAAAATTTTTTCTCCTGCTACTGTTGCAAATGTCTCTTGCGGTTTTGATTCTTTAGGGTTTGCTGTAGATGCCATTGGAGATGAAATGACATTTACCAAAACACCTAAAAAAGGGGTTGAAATCAAGAATATAACAGGAGCAAATTTAACATATAATATAGATGAAAATGTGGCAAGTGCCGTAGTAAAAAAAATACTGAAACAGGCAAATGCAGATTTCGGAATTTCCTTAACAATTCATAAAGGATTCTCTCCAGGAAGTGGGTTAGGTAGTTCTGCGGCAAGTGCTGCTGGAGCTGCTTTTGGCGCAAATCAGTTATTGGGGAATATGTATTCTGAATTAGAACTCACTAAATTTGCCATGTTTGGTGAAAAAATTGCTTGCGATTCTGCAATTGCAGACAATGTAGCTGCAGCAGTTTATGGTGGTTTTGTATTGGTAAGAAGCTATAAACCTTTAGAAATTGTAAAATTACCTGTTCCTAGTGAACTAAGAGTTGTAGCAATTCATCCGCAGATAGAAATTAAGACAAAAAATGCTAGAGCTGTTTTGCCAACAAAAATTGCTCTAAAAGATGCCATTACACAATGGGCAAATGTTGGCGGTTTAATTAGTGGTTTATACACAAATAACTATACCTTAATCAGTAATTCTTTAGTAGACATTATTATAGAACCTGCTCGTAAATCTCTAATCCCATTTTTTGACATTGTTAAAACTAGTGCTATAAAAGCAGGAGCTTTAGGTGCAGGAATTAGTGGATCCGGCCCCACAATTTTTGCCCTTTGCAAGGGAGATGAAATTGCTAAAAATGTATATAGTAGTATCCAAAAAAGTTATAATAATACAGGAATTGATTTTGAAATGTTTATTTCAAAAGTAAATCTAAAAGGAATTAAAATACTTGAACAAAATTAATATGAATTATTACAGCTTACACCATAAATCACCAAAATCTACCTTTAAGAATGCAGTTGTTAAAGGTCTTGCCAAAGATAGAGGTATTTATTTTCCAGAGACTATTACACCGCTTTCTAAAGATTTTATTTCCAATATTTCTGAGTATTCAAATCATGAAATTGCTTTTGAAGTAATCAAACAATTTGTGGGTAATGAAATTCCTACTAAAAAATTAAAAGAAATTATTGCAGAGACTGTTTCTTTTGATTTTCCATTGGTTAAAATTGAAGATTCTATTGCTTCTTTAGAATTGTTTCATGGCCCAACAATGGCTTTTAAAGACGTTGGAGCAAAATTTATGGCGAAGTGTTTGGAATATTTCAATAAAGGGAATACTGAAGAAATTACCGTTTTAGTAGCAACTTCTGGAGATACAGGAGGTGCCGTTGCCAATGGATTTTTAGGAGCAAAAGGTATTAATGTTGTTATTTTATATCCTTCAGGAAAAGTAAGTTATGTTCAAGAAAAGCAATTGTCAACTTTAGGACAAAATATTACAGCATTAGAAATAGAGGGTGTTTTTGATGATTGTCAAGAAATGGTAAAAACAGCCTTTTTAGATAAAGAAATTACAAAAACCTTAACGTCCGCAAATTCAATAAATGTTGCACGTTGGTTGCCACAAATGTTCTATTTTTTCTTTGCTTACAAAGAATTACACCACAAACAGAAAGAGCTAGTTTTTTCTGTTCCTAGCGGAAATTTTGGAAATATTTGCGCAGGTATAATGGCACAAAAATTAGGCTTACCAATTAAACATTTTGTAGCTTCTACCAATGTAAATGATACCGTTCCTAAATATTTAATAGATGGTATTTACAATCCAAAACCTTCAAAAGCTACCATTTCTAATGCAATGGATGTAGGGAATCCAAGTAACTTTATTAGAATTAAAGAACTATATACCAACAACTTAGAAATTCTTAAAAGTGCTTTTTCATCCTATAGTTTTACAGATGATGAAACGCGTACTGCCATGAAAGAGATATACACCAATTCTGGTTATGTAGCAGATCCTCATGGAGCAGTGGGATATTTAGGATTAAAAAAACATGAATTATCAGTAAATGAATTCGGAGTGTTTTTAGAAACCGCACATCCTGTAAAATTTTTGGATGTTGTTGAGGAAACCTTACCTGTTAAAGTATCGATTCCAGCGCAAATTCAGAGAGTAATTAATAATAAAAAAGTAGCCTTGAAAGCAAGTTCTTATAAAGATTTAAAAAAAATTTTAAGGAAAATATAAAAAGAAAAAAACCTTAACAGATGCTGTTAAAGTTTTCTTGAAGCTCCTCCTCTAGGGCTCGAACCTAGGACCCTCTGATTAACAGTCAGATGCTCTAACCAACTGAGCTAAGGAGGAGTTTGCATCACACATTGTGATTAGCGAGTGCAAATATATATCTTTTTAGAATACTGCCAAATTCTTTTCATAAAAAAATCATTTATTTTAACCTAAAAAATAAACATTCCTTTATTTCAAAAATTGTATTTTTGTCCGAGTAATTAGCTTATACTAAAAGCACAAAATATTATATGGACAAATTTTCGTTCTTAAACGCAGCACATACTGGTTTTATCGCCGATTTATACGATCAATATTTAAAAAATCCAGACGCTATTGAACCTAGTTGGAGAAGCTTTTTTCAAGGATACGATTTAGCCAATGAAGAGTACTCTTTCTTAGATGAAGAGGTCTCTACCGAAATTCCCGATGAAGTTAGAAAGGAGTTTTTAGTAATAGATCTCATAAATGGCTACAGAACTCGGGGACATTTATTCACAAAAACAAACCCCGTTAGAGAAAGAAGACAATATCAGCCTAATTTAGATATAGAGAATTTTGGGTTGTCTAAAAAAGATTTAGATAAGTCCTTTTCTGCTGGAGAAATACTTGGTTTAGGTAGAACTAAACTTTCAACAATTATAGAAAATTTAAAAAGTATTTATTGTGACTCCATTGGTGTTGAGTATATGTACATGCGAAACCCAGAGAAACTAAAGTGGTGGCAAAATCGTTTGAATAAGAACGATAATCATCCTAATTATTCCATAGAGGCTAAAAAATATATTTTAGGAAAACTGAATCAAGCGGTTACTTTTGAAAGTTTTTTACAAACAAAATATGTTGGTCAAAAACGTTTTTCTTTGGAAGGTGGAGAAGCTTTAATTCCTGGAATTAGTGTTGCTTTAAGAGATGCATCAGAAAAATTTGGCGTACAAGAATGTGTATTAGGAATGGCACACAGAGGTCGTTTAAACACATTGGTAAATATCTTTAAAAAACCAATTAGAGATTTATTTAGCGAGTTTGAAGGAAAAGATTTCGAAGATGAAGATATCGATGGTGATGTAAAATACCACTTGGGTTTAACATTGAGTAAAACCTACAGAGATGGTAATGAAATTAAAATGAATCTAGTTCCAAATCCATCACATTTAGAAACTGTTGCTGCTGTTGTAGAAGGAATTACTAGAGCAAAGATTGACAGAAAATACCAGGGTGATGAAGGTAAAATTTTACCAATTATTATTCATGGTGATGCCGCTATTGCTGGTCAAGGAATTGCTTACGAGGTAATACAAATGGCCAAGCTAAATGGTTATAAAACCGGAGGAACTATTCATATTGTTGTAAATAATCAAATTGGTTTTACTACAAATTATTTAGACGCAAGATCCAGCACCTATTGTACAGATGTTGCCAAAGTAACTTTGTCGCCTGTTTTACACGTAAATGCAGATGATGCTGAAGCTGTTTGTCATGCAATGGAAATGGCATTAGAGTTTAGAATGAAGTTTAAATCTGATATTTTTATCGATTTATTAGGTTACAGAAAATACGGTCATAATGAAGGAGACGAACCTCGTTTTACACAACCAAAATTATATAAAGTAATTGCTAAACACAAAAATCCAAAAAATCTTTATGCAGAACAATTAGTTTCTGAAGGAAGTATTGATGAGAATTATTTATCAAAAATTACTTCCGAATTTAAAGAAACGCTAGAAAGAGAATTTGCCGAATCTAAAAAGGTAAAAACGTCCAAAGTACAAGAATTCATGAAGTCTACTTGGAAAGGTTTTGTACGTCAGCAGTTAGCTGCAATGTTAGAACCAACAGATACCACCTATCCTTTAGAAAAATTAAAAAATATTGCAAAAGTAGTATCCACAGTTCCACAACAAGTAAAATTTGTTCGAAAAGCAGAGCGTATTTTAAATGGAAGAGCAAAAATGGCTTTTGAAACCAATGAGTTAGATTGGGGAATGGCAGAAAATCTTGCCTATGGAAGTCTAATGGAAGAAGGTTTTAATGTAAGAATTTCTGGACAAGATGTAGAAAGAGGAACTTTCTCTCACAGACACGCAATTTTACGTGATGAGATTACAGAAGAAAGAATCAATTTATTGAATACAAATCCAAAAAACAAAGGACAAATGACGATTTACAACTCGTTATTATCTGAATATGGTGTTCTTGGTTTCGATTATGGTTATGCCATGGCAAACCCAAATACATTAACAATTTGGGAAGCACAGTTTGGAGATTTTTCTAATGGAGCTCAAATTATGTTTGACCAGTATATTTCTGCAGCAGAAGACAAATGGAAAATGCAAAACGGAATTGTGGTCTTACTTCCTCATGGATATGAAGGACAAGGTTCCGAACATTCATCTGCAAGGATAGAACGCTATTTACAATTATGTGCAGAAGATAATATGACTGTAGCAAACTGTTCAACTCCAGCAAATTTCTATCATTTGTTGAGAAGACAAGTGAAGCGTAATTATAGAAAACCGCTAATTGTATTTACTCCAAAAAGTTTGTTACGCCATCCAAAAGCTGTTAATACTATTGAAGAATTAGCAACCGGAGAATTCCAAGAGATAATTGATGATACACTAAATCCTAAAAATGTAAAGAAACTAGTTTTCTGCATGGGTAAATTCTATTACGATTTACTTGCAGAGCGAGAAATTTTAGAAAAAAATGACGTTGCATTGGTTAGAATTGAACAACTATTTCCATTACATTTAGAAAAATTACAACACGTTATAGATAGATATCCAAATGTTGAAGAGTATGTTTGGGCACAGGAAGAACCAAGAAATATGGGAGCTTGGAGTTTTATCTTAGAGCGCTTTAATTTAGTAAAATTAAATGTTCGTTCTCGAAAATACTATGCAGTTCCAGCAGCTGGATCTAGTACTCGTTTTAAGAAACGTCATAAAGCAGTTATAAACAGTGTTTTTAGTAATGAATAAGTGGGTTAAGGAGTGAAATGACATCCTATTTTGCTTTGAATTCTAAAGAAATTTCAATCAGAACAAAGTAAAAAAGATAAATTGGAAAGCCTGTTAAAACGCCCAAATAATAAAAAAAATAATAAATTAGATGTTGAAAAAATTCGGCACAAGTAAAAAATAAGAACTGATGATTTTAGAAATGAAAGTTCCTTCTCCGGGAGAATCGATTACAGAAGTAGAAATTGCAACTTGGTTAGTTGAAGATGGAGATTATGTAGAAAAAGATCAACCCATTGCAGAAGTAGATTCTGACAAAGCAACCTTAGAATTGCCTGCGGAGGAAAGTGGAACTATCACTTTAAAAGCGGAAGAAGGTGATGCTGTTAACGTTGGCGAAGTTGTTTGTTTAATTGATACCAATGCTGCAAAACCAGAAGGTGCTGCGCCTGTAAAAACCGAGACTCCAAAAGAGGAAAAGAAAGTTGAAGTGAAAGAAGCTCCAAAAACGGTCACGTATGCTTCAGGAACTCCTTCTCCTGCCGCTAAAAAAGTATTGGCAGAAAAAGGAATGGATGGTTCATCTATAAAAGGGACAGGAAAAGATGGAAGAATAACCAAAGAAGACGCTGTAAAAGCTGTTCCTTCTATGGGAACTCAACCTGCAAATGGTTCTAGAAATACAGCGCGTAAAAAAATGTCTATGTTGCGAAGAAAAGTAGCAGAGCGTTTGGTTGCTGTAAAAAGTGAAACCGCCATGTTAACTACGTTTAATGAGGTTAATATGCAACCAATCTTTGATTTACGAAACCAATTTAAAGAAGACTTTAAAAACAAACACGGAGTCGGTTTAGGGTTCATGTCTTTCTTCACCTTAGCAATTGTAAGAGCTTTAAAAAAGTATCCAGATGTAAACTCTATGATTGATGGAGATTTTCAAGTGAAACATGATTTTTATGACATTTCCATCGCAGTATCTGGCCCCAAAGGTTTAATGGTTCCTGTGATCAGAAATGCAGAAAACTTATCTTTCAGAGGCGTAGAATCTGAAGTAAAACGTTTAGCCTTAAGAGCAAGAGACGGACAAATTACAGTTGATGAAATGACCGGTGGAACTTTTACAATTACTAATGGTGGTGTTTTTGGCTCTATGTTATCTACCCCCATTATAAACCCTCCACAAAGTGGAATTCTTGGAATGCATAATATTGTAAACAGACCCATGGCAGTTAATGGTGAAGTTGTAATTCAGCCAATTATGTACGTTGCGTTGTCTTACGACCATAGAATTATTGATGGCCGTGAATCTGTAGGTTTCCTAGTTGCGGTCAAAGAAGCCCTAGAAAATCCTATAGAATTATTGATGGGCAACAACCCAGCAAAAGCATTAGAAATGTAATTATACATTTGAAATTATAAACAGTTAAATCCCGAGCTTTTGCCTGGGATTTTTTCTACCAACTCTTTTCATTTCGACTTCTTTTATTCGAATAAAATTAGGTATGAAAATTAATAGTAGTGAAATAGTAAGAATTTATTCCTTTAGCTTTAATTTACCACTATTGAAAATCAATTATTTATTCTAATTCTTTTTTAATATTCAGATAGAAATCTATTTTATTAGATTGCATATAATGCGACAAAATACTTTGTAATCTTTTTATAAAAATCAAATTACTGTATCTTTACAACCGATTTTTAAGGTGAAAATTATGCATGGGAATAAAGCGATAAACTATAGCAAAGAGGTAATCTCAAAAATGCCAATAGATTGGTTAAATCTAACAACTCATAGACTAGATATTTATGATGAAAAATTGGCAAAAACTCAATTTTTAGAACAATTTGAAATCTTATTCCATAAAAATAATTCAGAGTCATCTGCTTTAAAAAATCTGCCAACAGCTTACGATTATATTCGATTAGGCCATCCATTGTCTTGTATTCTAGAATGGTGCATTGGGAAATTAAATTCGCTAAATGCACATAATATAATTAGTTTTTCTTCACAGACTATTCCTATTCTTGCGGTCTTAAGAAAAAATCTATTGGAGTCTAAAAACACCCAAATCGTTTATATAGGTGAATTACCAAAAAAATTTGATGCAGAAATCCTAAAAAGTGTTTATGGTTATAAATTCGATGTAAAGAAAGTTGATAAAGTAGCAGACATTTCGGAGTTTTTTGGGAGTACTATTTTTATTTCACAACAAAATGAAATTGGTACTATTGAGCCCTCTAGAAATATTGACTTTTTTATCAATATTCATGATCATTTGGGAAGTGTTTTAATGGTAAATGGTGAACATAATAAACCCTATATTTCAGAAATCCAACATGTAAGAAGAAGAGAAACCATTGCAATGACTCCTGCAAATTGTCTTATTGCTTTAAAATTGCTCATAGAAAAGTCTTCTTTAAAAAGTATCAATAATACACTTAAAGAAGATAAAAGTGTCGTTCTAAATTCCATTCAAGAAATTACTGCTACAAAGACAAAACCATTAGTGGCTTCAAGCGGATTGTCTATTCAATTTGCAATTATGATGGGTTTAATTCATGATGCACAAGAAAAACATAAAGGAAAAGCGATTAAATTTATTGTTCCTACAAACTGTTATGGTGGTACAAATGATCAAGCTAGACGTGTTGCTGCTTGTATTGATACTGTTGAAGTGGTAGATCTAGCAGTGGATGGTGAAAACGATATGGTACAAAGTATTGATGCCGTTTTAAATACAATTGCAAACAAAGACGCGATCCCTTACATCATTGCTGAAATTCCAACAAATCCCAGAGTTGAAGTTCCAAATTTATCTAAATTAAAAGCTGTTTTAAATAAAAAGCGAACAACTAATAGTGGTGAGGTTGCCATAGATCCTGTTTTTATTTTAGATCAAACATTTTGTCCTAATATCCACTTTTTAGGTAAGGGTGAAATACTCTCAACATCCAGAGCCATCTCGTATGCTAGTGGTTCCAAATTTCCAAGTGGTGGAAAATGTACTGCTGGTTATTGTGTAGGAAATAAAAAAGCAGCGTCTTTGATGGAAAAAATAGAGGTTCATTTAACACTTTGTGACAATGAAGCTACTTCGCTTCAATATAAAATATTAGCCCAACAATTACCTTCAATGAATAAAAGAATTCACGATGCTTATTTGAATACTCGTGAATTTGTTAACTTCATCAATAATACCTTGCCAGAGGTAAAAATAAATTTTGTATCAGAAGAATTGGCAAAACAAGGGTTTACGCCTTCCGTATTTTCGTTAGATCTTCCCACTAAAGGAAATACATCTCAAGAAAAAGAATCTTACAAAAGAGCTTTGAATCATAAATTAATCAATTTAATGATTACAGAAATCCCAACTGAGAGTAAGTATTGTGTAAGTTACGGTCAGCTAAAGGGATGCTATTGGACAATACCAGCAACCTCTACACAAGGAACCACTAAAGAAGGTGATAAGGATTATATTGCACGAGTTGCACTTTCATCCAATATGAATCTTGAACTTCATAAAAAAGTCTTTTCAAATTTTGTTGAAAGTATTGGTCCTTTAAGAGTACTTTCAAAAAAAGAAATGTAATTTATAAATTACAACAAGTGATAAAATAATACTTAAAAATTTATATTAGTTTTTTAAGGATTCTTGATGTTTTACTTAGCAAAGCTCTCTAGAATGATTCAATTTCATTTTTAATTATTTATGCTCTTTCTATTTTGGTGGTTACTAAAGCTTGATACCCTCCAGAAACATCCTTTACATTATAAAACCCGCGGGTTTTTAAAATAGAAGCAGCGATTACAGAACGATACCCACTAGCACAGTGCACAAAAAAGGGAGTCTCTTTTGGGAAATCCTCAAGGTGGCTATTTATGAACTCTAAAGGGGTGTTTTTTGCAATTTTGATATGCCCTGCTTTGTATTCTCCAGGTTTTCTTACATCAAAAAGAAGTTTTGAGCTTAAATGATCTGTATTGTTTTCTATTTCTTGTTCTATAAATTCACAAGAAACAGATGCTAAAGTATCTATTTCTTTCTGTGCTTTTTGCCATGCAAAAAAGCCCCCCTCAAGAAAACCAAGTACATTATCAAAACCAACTCTAGATAAACGTGTAATAACATTTTTTTCCTCACCAACAGGGGTAACCAATAAAAGGGGTTGACTAATATCTTTAATTAAAGTACCAACCCAAGGCGAAAAAGTACCATCTAAGCCAATAAAAATAGCATTGGGAATAAATCCTTTTATAAAATCTCTTTGGTGTCTAACATCTAAAATTAAGGCTTCTTTTTTATTTGCAATCAATTCAAAATCTTTCACAGATAAGGGAATTGCACTTTTTTTAACCACTTCATCGGTAGATTGGTATCCTTGTTTATTTAATTTTACATTGGAAGGAAAATATGCTGGCGGAGGCAATAATCCATCAGTTACTTCTTTAATAAACTCTTCTTTGGTCATGTCTTCCCTTAAAGCGTAGTTCGTTTTCTTTTGGTTTCCAATTGTACCAACAGTTTTTTTACTCAAATTTTTACCACAAGCTGATCCTGCTCCATGTGCAGGATATACAATAACATCATTTGCCAAAGGCATTATTTTATTTCTAAGACTGTCGTATAGGAAGCCTGCTAAATCTTTTTCAGTAATATTACTTTTTTGAGCCAAATCAGGTCTTCCTACATCTCCTAAAAATAAGGTGTCCCCAGTAAAAATAGCATAATCTTTTCCATGCTCATCTTTTAATAAGTAACAGGTACTTTCCATAGTATGACCTGGAGTATGAAGAGCTGTTATTGTGATATTACCAATTTTAAAAACTTGATTATCTTTTGCTATAATTGCATTAAATGATGTTTTTGCAGTAGGCCCATATACAATTTTTGCTGCTGTTTTTTCTGCTAATGTTACGTGACCACTCACAAAATCGGCATGAAAATGAGTCTCAAAAATATATTTAATTGTTGCTTTATTTTTTGCTGACTTCTCTATATAATCTTGAACTTCTCTTAGCGGATCTATAATTGCTACTTCTCCGTTACTTTCAATATAATATGCGCCTTGCGCCAGACAACCCGTGTAAATTTGTTCTATTATCATTTGTAATTTTTTTCTTTTCAACTCTTACGTAATCTTAGGGGGCTCAGGGTAAATATACCCATAAAATTACTCATAGGATTGATGTATATATTTTGAATATTTCTCTTGGTTTGTTCTATCTCCAGTTTTATAAAATTCTACAGCATCATTAACTCTCATAAAAAAATGATTAATGTCTATAACTTTTAAAAGTCCTCCTCTAAAAAGTGAATCTCTAACAGGTCCTTTAACACCTACAAAATAAAAAATAATTCCTTTTTTTTGATAAAATCTAATGCGTTCTTTTAACATCTCTACTCCTGTGCTGTCAATTCTATTAATACTCTCAGAATCAATAACAATCACTTTTAAGGCAGTCCCTTTATTCAGAACCATTTCCTCTAAATTATCTCTAAAATAACTAGAATTCGCATAAAATAGTTGGGCATCAAATCTAAAAACTAAAATATCATTTTCTAGAATTACTTCTTCAAATCTGTTTTTATTTCTGTAAAAATTAGATTCTGGAACTTTTCCTAATTCTGTAATATAAGGTCTGGAAGTTCTAAATATTAATATGATTAAAGACAAGCCAACACCTAAAGAAATTCCATATTCAATTCCAAAAAGGAGTGTTGCTAAAAATGTAGCAATCAGTAACCAAAAGTCTAGAATATTTGCGTTCCATAAAAATGCTGCTTCTTTAAAGTTTATCAATCCGAAAACGGAAACTATAATAATAGCCGCTAAAACAGTTTTTGGTAAATAATAAAATAAAGGTGTTAGGTATAACAAAGTGATTATAACCATTATTACTGAAATAAGTGCAGACATTCCTGTTTTTCCACCACTTTCACTATTGATTGCTGAACGAGAAAAACTAGATGTAGACGGATATGCTTTAAACAAAGAACCAGCCATATTAGACAATCCTAAAGCTATTAATTCTTGATTGGGTCTAACTCTGTATTCATCTTGTTTTGCTTCTAAAGATTTTCCTATAGAAATAGTTTCTAAATAACCCACCATTACTAAAGTGAATGCAATAGGGAGCAATTCTTTAATTTGGTCGATGTCAAAAACAGGAATTCCAAATTTTGGTAATCCCGATGGAACTCCTTTAACTATAGCAACATCTGAAAAAAAGTTCTCAAAGTATTTCATCATTGTAATGCTCAAAACAACAACAATTAATGCGTTGGGAATTTTTTTATTTATCTTTCTAAAAATAATAATTATTAAAATTGCAATAATTCCTATTGTTGATGTGTGCATATTAAAACTAGAAATTTGTCTCCAAATATCTTCAATAAGAACATGAATTTGATCGCTTTGAATAAAATCTACTCCTAATAAGTTTCTAAATTGATTACACCCAATAATTAAAGCAACAGCAGATGTAAAACCAGTAATTACTGGTTTTGATAAAAAGTTTACAATAAAACCTAAACTAAAAACCCCCATTAAAAATTGAATTATCCCAACAAGTAAAGCTAATAAAATAGCAATAGAAATGTAACTTTCAGAACCCGCTAATGCTAATGTAGAAACCCCAGTTGCAACGATTAAAGAATCCATAGCAACAGGCCCAATTGCAACCTGTCTTGATGATCCAAAAATAGCATATAGTACTTGTGGAACTAAGGCACAATACAACCCATAAATAGGAGGTAAACCTGCTATTAGAGCATATGCAATTCCTTGCGGTATTAAAATAACACTAACTGTTATTCCTGCAATTAAATCTCCACGAAAAAGCGACTTATTGTAATTTGGTAACCACTCAATAATTGGTATGATTTTTTTTATATCCATCAATTAAAATAATTCTCCTAAATTTTTACCTTTTATTCTTCCAAGATGTTTATAGGCTAATTCTGTAACTTCTCTTCCTCTTGGGGTTCTCATTATAAAACCTTGTTGAATTAAAAAAGGTTCATATACTTCTTCAATAGTTTCTGTGTTTTCAGAAACAGCTGTTGCAATTGTACTAATACCTACGGGTCCTCCTTTAAATTTATCTATAATAGTGGTTAAAATCTTATTATCCATTTCATCTAAACCATGAGCATCTACATGTAATGCTGTTAACGCATATTTTGCTATTTCTATCGTAATGTTTCCGTTACCTTTAATTTGTGCAAAATCTCGAACTCGTCGGAGTAATGCATTGGCTATTCTTGGGGTTCCCCTACTTCTACCAGCAATTTCAATTGCAGCTTCCATAGAGATAGAAACTTTTAAAATACTGGCACTTCTTTGAATAATAGTAGTTAGCAGTTCTGTTGAATAATAATGCAACCTGCTATTAATTCCAAATCGAGCTCTCATTGGAGCTGTTAATAATCCAGAACGCGTTGTTGCGCCAATCAAAGTAAAGGGTTCTAAATTGATTTGAACTGTTCTAGCGTTTGGACCAGACTCAATCATGATATCGATTTTATAATCTTCCATTGCAGAATATAAGTACTCTTCTACAATTGGACTTAATCGATGAATTTCATCAATAAACAATACATCTCGTTCATCGAGATTTGTTAATAATCCTGCTAAATCTCCTGGTTTATCTAGAACAGGTCCAGAAGTAACTTTGATACCAACTTGTAATTCATTTGCTAAAATATGAGCCAAAGTTGTTTTTCCTAAACCTGGAGGTCCATGAAAAAGAGTATGATCTAAAGATTCATCTCTTTGATTTGCAGCTTCAACAAAAATTTTTAAATTTTCTATTGCTTGATCTTGTCCTGAAAAATCATCAAAAGAAAGTGGTCGCAATTTTTTTTCTACGTCTAAATCTTCATTTGATAAACTGTTGGTTTCTGGATTTAAGTTCTCATTCATAAATACAAAGATAACAGAATTTAGGACGATATAATAATCTTCTCATAGAGTAAAAAACCTTCCCGAAATGGGAAGGTTTTTTTTCTAATTTTATTTTTCTTAGGATGGCTCTTCACCCTCTAATAAAGGTGTGGTTTGTAAGACAAAATCTTCTCCATATAAGTAATCGCTATCATCATCCTTTGGATCTACACGCTTACTATAATCATAGGCCCATCTGTGCACTTCAGGTATTTTTCCAGGCCAATTTCCGTGAAGATGTTCTACGGGTGTTGTCCATTCTAAGGTATTAGAATTCCATGGATTTTGGCTTGCTTTTTGTCCTCTATAAATAGAGATAAAAAAGTTGGCTAAAAATATAATTTGAGCGAGACCTCCCACTAAAGCAAAAATGGTAATGACTACATTTATTTGTAATAAGTCATCGAACATTGGAAAGTTTGTATTGGTATAATATCTTCTTGGTAAGCCTGCTAAACCAATAAAATGCATTGGCCAAAACACACCGTAAGCACAAATAATTGTGATCCAGAAATGCCAATATCCTAAGGCTTTATTCATCATTCTTCCATACATTTTAGGAAACCAATGATAGATCCCTGCATACATCCCAAAAATTGCAGAAACACCCATTACCAAATGGAAATGCGCTACCACAAAATAGGTATCGTGAATATTAATGTCTAAAGCAGAATCTCCTAAAACCAACCCTGTTAAGCCACCTGTAACAAAGGTAGAGACTAAGCCAATGGAGAATAGCATGGCAGGATTTAATTGAAGATTTCCTTTCCATAAAGTAGTGATATAGTTAAAAGCTTTTACCGCAGATGGAATGGCAATTAATAGGGTTGTAAATGTAAATACAGATCCTAAAAATGGATTCATTCCAGAAATAAACATATGATGCCCCCAAACAATGGTAGATAAAAATGCAATTGCCATAATGGAACCAATCATTGCTCTATAACCAAAAATTGGTTTTCTGGAATGTGTAGAAATTATTTCTGATGTAATCCCCAATGCAGGTAACAATACAATATACACTTCTGGGTGACCTAAAAACCAAAATAAGTGTTCAAACAAAACAGGTGATCCTCCTTGGTAATGAAGGACTTCTCCAGAAATAAATATATCTGATAAAAAGAATGAGGTCCCAAAACTTCTATCAAATATTAGCAATAAAGCTGCCGATAATAATACTGGGAAAGAAACTACACCAATAATTGCAGTGATAAAGAATGCCCACATTGTTAATGGCAATCTTGTCATAGTCATTCCTTTTGTTCTTAAATTAAAAATGGTTACAATATAGTTTAACGATCCAATTAAAGAAGATGCAATAAATATTGCCATAGAAGTTAACCATAGTGTCATCCCTGCTCCAGAACCGGGAATTGCTTGTGGCAAGGCACTCAAAGGAGGGTAAATTGTCCATCCTGCAGATGCGGGTCCCGCTTCTACAAATAATGAAATAACCATGACAACACTTGATAAGAAAAATAACCAATAAGAAATCATATTTAGGAAACCGGAAGCCATATCTCTAGCTCCAATTTGCAATGGAATTAATAAATTTGAAAATGTACCACTCAAACCTGCTGTAAGTACAAAGAATACCATTATTGTACCGTGAATTGTTACCAATGCTAAGTACATATCTGGATTCATTACTCCATCTGTTTGATGGGATCCTAAAAACGCTTCAAAGAGTGAAAACGATTGTTCTGGCCAAGCAATTTGCATACGAAATAACATAGACATAAAGACTCCAATAATCCCCATAAACATTCCTGTTACCAGAAATTGTTTAGAAATCATTTTATGATCTTGACTAAAAATATATTTTGTTACAAATGTTTCTTTATGATGATGATCTTCTGACATAATCTTTTTATTTGTAGTATCTTAATTTAATTCTTTAATAACTGAGGCTAACGTTGGTTGCTTTGAAATCCACCTATCATATTCGTCTTGTTCTACAACAGTGATTTTCATTTGCATATTGTAATGGGAGGCTCCACAAATTTTATTACAAAGCAAAATATAATCAAATTCATACATTTCTTCCTCACCATTTGCTCTTCTAATTTTATTTATCCCTTTTGTTTTTTCAATAACTTCTTCATTCAGCCTCATTTCTTCTGTTGTAAATTTGGGTGTAAATCCAAATTCAGTCACCATACCGGGCACACAATTCATTTGTGCCCTAAAATGTGGCATGTAGGCAGAGTGCAATACATCTTGGGAACGAAACTTGAAATGAATTTTTCTACCTTTAGGTAAATATAATTCGGTTACTTGTTTATCGTCTGCAGAATTTTTGTCTGTCATATCAACACCCATTGTATTGATTCCTTTTATATAATTTACATTTCCTAAACCCAATGTATTGTCTTCTCCTGCATAGCGTGCATCCCATCTAAATTGTTGTGAATAAACTTCTATAACAATAGCATCTTTTTCATCAGACAAGTCCATTACATTATTCCATTGCCATAACCCATATCCTATTAAACCTACCAAAACAATAGCTGGAGTAACTGTCCAAATTAATTCTAATTTATGGCTGTCTGCATAAAACTTTGCTTTTTTACCTTCTTGACCTCGGTATTTGAAAGTAAAATAGAAAATTAAAAACTGCATAATAAATTGAACAATACCAATTAACCAGAAAGTAATATCAAAGAGGTTGTCATCATGTTCTCCTTCGTAAGAAGCAGACTCTGGTAACATCAAGACGTTCATAAAAATTAAACAATAAATCATCATTGCATAAAAGAATACCATAAAAAATATGGAATACTTACCTTGATTGGAATTGTCTTTATCAGTAGCAATTACCTCTCTTAGGTTTAATATTCTGGTAATTTGCCAGAAACTTACACCGATTGCAACACCTATAAAAATATAAAATAGAGCTAGCATACTTCTTTTTTCTTAATTATTTAATTTAAACTATTTGTTAATGATGATCTGCAGATCCTTCTCCTGAATGTTCTATATTATAATAGTGAAAATGTTCACTTTCTTCTAAAAATGGATTCGCTTGTGGTAGTACTTTTGCTTTTCCAAAAGAACTAAACACAGTATATATAAATATTCCTAAGAAAAATAATAACGAACTAATCTCTGGAATTCCAAAAGACCATTGAGCTCCTACTGTAGATGGCATTACCATTACAAAAATATCTATATAATGACCTAAAAGAATTACAATACCTCCAATAACAACAAACCAAGGTTTGCTCTTAAAATCACTATTTATTAATAATAAAACAGGAAAAACAAAGTTCATAACTACCATTGCTATAAAGGGTAATTTATATTCATTAAATCTTGCAACAAAGTATGTTGTTTCTTCTGGAATATCTGCATACCATATAAGCATAAATTGTGCAAACCATAAATAAGTCCAAAACACAGAGAAACCAAACATAAACTTTGTTAAATCATGTATATGACTATCATTTACCATTGGTAAGGCCCCTTTTGACCTAAGATATATGGTTACAAACGCAATAACCGTAAGAGCACTGACTAACAAACTTGCTAGAACATACCAACCAAATAATGTAGAAAACCAGTGTGGGTCTAAGCCCATAATCCAATCCCAAGACATCATTGATTCTGTAATCATGAATAACAAAAGAAATACTACAGATATATTGTAATTTAATTTGAAGGTTTTACCTCCGTCTTTGGCAGTATCTTCTTTAATAGAGTTTCTACGGATAAACCATCTATAAGCATTCCAAATTGCTAAATACAAAACACTTCTAATAGCCCAACCTGGTAAATTTATCCACCAAGATTTACCATCTACAATTGGATCATAGTTTTCGTGTCCTGGAGTAAAAACGCCTTCTGCCATCCATGTAAACATATGGTTGGAATGCAATACAGCTGCGACAATAACTAGTAGCATAAAAATTGAAGTAGGCACTAAATTAGCAGTAATTGCTTCCATTACTCTAAATAAAACAATAGACCAACCTGCTTGTGCTACTCTTTGTATGGCATAAAAAGCTAATACGAGTAAAGAAATTCCTAAGAAGAAAAACAACGCTACATAAAATGCAGACCACGGTTTATTTTGTAATTGATGAAAAACATGTTCATCATGAGCTGCACTATGGTTTTCTCCATGAGTATCTTCTAATTTGTGAGCTTCTTTTTTATCATCCTTTCCATGATTGTCATGTGAAAGGGCTTCACCTGCAACTTCACTGTTATGACCATCTTTGGTCGTCTCTGAATGAGACGAACCATGACTATCTCCGTGGGCTCCTTGATGAGCAATAATTTCTTTTGCCTCCTCTACTGTTTTTGGTGCAGTATAAAAGCTATAAGCAATTCCTAAAAAGCCCAACAAAATTAGAGCTATTGAGAATGTTTTTAATTTACCTGAGAATTGATACATATCTTTTCGTATTCTTTCTTATTGTAATTTATTTTAACAAATCTGCACGTAAAACTTCTACGTATTGCACTATTTGCCAGCGTTCATTGTATGTTAATTGAGATGAATGAGAACCCATTAAATTCTTACCGTGAATTAAAACATGGTAAATACTTCCTTCAGTCAAATCTCTATCTTTATAGCTTGGTATTCCTAAAAACTTTTCAGTTTTTGACAAATGACCATTCCCATCTCCCTTTGCTCCATGGCAAGAAACACAGTAAATAGTATACATTTTTTTACCATTTTCTAAATTTTTTGCCCCTCTCTTTAAAGGGTTTTTTAATTCTCTTTTTGCTATTTCATATCCTTCATTGGTATCTGGAATATCATAAGCTGGGTGTCCTCCTCTAAAAATAGTTCCTGCAACTGGTTTTAAATTTACTGGTTTCCCATTTAAACCATTTGCAGCATCTGTATTATAAGGAACAGATTCATACATATCTGGCATGTATTGTACTTGTGGTTTTCTTTTGTTATTACAAGATATAAAACTTGCAAAAACTACTAAAACGATAATTAATTTAAAATTCTTCATTATCTCTTTATTAGTGCTTATCTACAACATTAATTTCTACAGCTCCTGTTTTAGATAATAGTGTTGTTAAATCTTCTACATTATTATTTACAGGTATTTCCATTAAAAAATGATCATCTGTAGTTCTAGGATCTGGATTTTCTGCTTCTTTAAATGGCCATATCCTACTTCTCATATAGAAAGTAATCACCATTAAATGGGCTGCAAAAAAGACTGTTAATTCAAACATAATTGGCACAAATGCCGGCATGTTTTCTATCCAAGAAAAACTTGGCTTACCTCCTATATCTTGAGGCCAATCTTGAATCATCATATAATTTGTCATCCAAATTGCAACAGACAATCCTGTAATACCATACATAAAAGCAGTAATTGCTAATCTTGTTGGTGCTAACCCCATTGCTTTGTCTAGACCATGAACTGGGAATGGACAAAACACTTCTTCTATATGATGATGTTCTGCCTTAACTGCTTTTACTGCATCTAGCAAAACTTCGTCATCATTATAAAACGCATGAATAACTTTTGATGATTCCATAATTATTCTTTATCTTTTTTATCTGAATTACCTTCTTTACTCTCTTTCTGAACAACTTTAATTACTGGCTTGGTTGGTATACCTTGATCTCTTCTCTTTTTATAAAACTCTCCAGAAGATTTTAATATTGTTTTCACCTCTGCCTGAGCAATTACTGGAAAAGTTCTTGCATATAATAAGAATAACACAAAAAAGAATCCTATCGTTCCTATAAAGATTCCAACATCTACAAATGTTGGCTCAAAACGCCACCAAGTTGATGGTAAGTGACCTTTACTTAATACAATTGCAATAATATCAAAACGCTCAAACCACATCCCAATATTTATGGCTATGGATATAATAAAAGACCAAATAAAACTTCTTCTAATCTTCTTAATCCACAATAATTGTGGTATCGCAATATTAAATAATAATAAAGAGTAGAAAGCCCACCAATAAGGACCTGTTGCTGCACCTACAGATAAATATGTGTAATACTCATATGGCGAGCCTGTATACCAAGCAATAAAAAACTCTGTTGCATATGCAACAGCAACAATTCCACCAGTTAAAATAATTACAATATTCATATACTCAATATGAATACGGGTAATGTAGGCTTCTAAATTGGTAACTTTTCTCATAATTCCCAGTAAGGTTTGCACCATAGCAAATCCAGAAAATATTGCCCCTGCTACGAAATATGGAGGAAATATTGTTGAGTGCCAACCAGGGTTAATAGAGGTAGCAAAATCCATAGATACAATAGTGTGTACAGAAAGTACCAATGGTGTTGCTAAACCAGCAAGGACAAGAGAAACTTCCTCAAAACGTTGCCAATCTTTTGCTCTTCCCGACCAACCAAAACTTAATAATGCATATATTTTCTTTTGAAAAGGCTTTACAGCTCTATCACGAATCATTGCAAAGTCTGGCAATAAACCTGTCCACCAAAAAACTAAGGATACAGATAGATAAGTAGAGATTGCAAATACATCCCATAATAAAGGTGAATTAAAGTTTACCCAGAGTGACCCAAATTGGTTTGGAATTGGCAATACCCAATACCCGTTCCATGGGCGTCCCATGTGAATAATTGGAAACAATCCTGCTTGAAAAACTGCAAAAATTGTCATTGCTTCTGCAGAACGGTTAATTGCCATTCTCCATTTCTGACGGAATAATAAAAGTACTGCAGAAATAAGTGTTCCTGCGTGACCAATACCAACCCACCATACAAAATTGGTGATATCCCAAGCCCATCCAATGTTCTTGCTTAATCCCCAAACTCCAATACCCGTTCCTACCGTATAAAAGATACATCCAAACCCCCAAAGCATGGCTGCTAAAGAAATGTAAAATGCCATGTACCAATTCTTATTTGCTTTTCCTTCTATAGGTTTTGCAATGTCTTCGGTAATATCATGGTAACTTTTATCACCTAATACTAAAGGTTCCCTTATGGGTGCTTCGTAATGAGACATATTTATTACTTATTTTTATTCTTTGTTTATTTAAGTTTTAAAATTCCTGAAGTTTTAAGTTCCTGAAATTAAGGAACATTAAAACTTTTAACTCACTTAACTTGATTAAGTTTCGTTTGTATTTTTAATTTTTACTTGATAAATTACATTTGGTTTTGTCTGTAAATAATCTAAAACACCGTAAGCTCTTTTGTCTTTTATCAAAGGAGTTACTGGATCTTCTTCATTATTAATATCACCAAATACCATAGCTCCAGATGAACAAGCTGCTGAACATGCACAAGCATCATTAAACTCATCATTCGCAACAGCTCTACCTTCTCTTTTTGCTTTTAAAATAACTGCCTGTGTAGATTGTATACAGAAAGAACATTTTTCCATAACTCCTCTAGAACGAACTACAACATCTGGATTTAATACCATTTTCCCATATTCGTTATTCATATTGAAGTCAAACTCTTCATTATTAGCGTAATTGAACCAATTGAAACGACGAACTCTATAAGGACAGTTGTTGGCACAATATCTTGTCCCTACACATCTGTTATATGCCATTTGGTTTTGACCTTGACGACCATGTGATGTTGCTGCAACAGGACAAACCGTCTCACAAGGGGCATGGTTACAATGTTGACACATCATTGGTTGAAAAGTAACTTCAGGATTTTCTGCTTCAGTTTCTAATGCCTCATACATTTGAGCCCTGCTTAAACCTAATTCTTTTGCTTCTTCTCTTGTTTCAACTTCAGATGAGTAATATCTATCTATACGCAACCAATGCATATCTCTTCCAACTCTAACTTCAGCCTTCCCTACAACAGGAACATTATTTTCTGCATGACAAGCAATCACACAAGCTCCACAACCTGTACAAGAGGTTAAATCTATAGATAAATTAAAGTGATGTCCAATTTCTCTATTGTGTTCTTCCCATAAATCAATAGTATTTGCCTCAACTTCTTGATGATCATAAGAAACATATGATGGTTTATTCCATCCATGATGATGATCTTTTGGAGCTACTGTTTTATATTCTTTTAATGATGCTACTTTTAAGATATCATGACGACCCGCTATTGTTTTTTGTACCTGAGTACAAGCAAATTTATGAGTACCTGTTGCTTTTTCTATCGCAACATTATATTGTATGTGATTTCCGTTGGCGTATAATGGATATGCATTTACACCTACTTTCATTTCATCTTTTAAGCCAAACTCTCTACCGTAACCCAATGCCAAACCTAAAGAACCATTTGCTTGCCCAGGTTGAATTAAAACGGGGATATTTTTGACGGTAACACCATTTACGGTAATGTTTGCATAGTCTCCATCAATAGCTCCATTGTCTTTTACAGGGTTGTCAAAACCTAATTCTCTTGCATCTGATAAAGACATCGTTATATAGTTGTCCCAAGAGGCTCTTGTAATGGGGTCAGGAAATTCTTGTAACCAAGGATTATTTGCTTGTTTACCGTCTCCTAAACCAATAGTTGTGTATAAGTTCAATTCTAAATCCGATGCCTTTGTTGTCTTCACTAATTGTTTAGCAACGTCTGTAATAACAACATTTGTCTCTGGACTTTCATCAACTTCTAGAACTTCTTTTTTATAAAAACCATCATGCAAAGCGGCATTCCAAGAAACTCCTTTTAAAATATTTGTTGATGTAAATTCTTTTAAATAATTGTAATAAGAAACAGGGTTTCCAGACCATTTTAATAAAACGTCTTGTATTTGACGTGTATTAAACAATGGCTGAATGGTTGGTTGCACGAAACCATACATTGATTCATCAAACTGGGTATCTCCCCAAGATTCTAAATAATGTGGTGTTGGCAACACAAAATTTGAAAGATTTGTTGTCTCATTTTTTTCTAATGACAATGCTACAGAAATCTCAACTTTTTTTAATCCTTCAGAAAAATCTGATGAATTTGACAATGAATAAATTGGATCTACGTTGTAAGAGATTAGCCCCGCTACTTTACCAGATTTCATATCTGAAACTAATTGAGCAACTTCTGCATCGTTCCCTTTGCGAATATTTAAAGTATTGTTTGTATCAATGATTTCGCTATTCAACACTTTATTAATTTCTAAAGCAATTAATTGAGCGTTTTTATCATTTAAGCCGGTAAGCACAACACCTTTAGAACCCGCTTTTCGAAGTTCCTTTGCAACCTCCTTAACAGTAGCGTCTGCAGGGGTTGATTTAGAAGGAACATTTGCACCTGTAATTGCATTGTATAAATTTAACAATGCAAATACTTGATTGGATGGTTTTAAAGCTACGCGCTTATCTGCATTGGCACCAGTTAAAGACATATTGCTTTCAAACTGAACATGATAAGACATTTGCCCTGTTTCAGGTTTTCTACCTTGTGTGTATTTTTTTTCAAATCCACCGTGAAAATCCCCAAGAAAATCGGCACCAAAAGAAACAATTGTTTTTGCTTTATCTAAATGATAGTTTGGCAGAACACGTTTACCATACATTGCTAGCATTGCGTCTGCAGCACCAGATTCTGAAACGGCATCATAAACTACGTGTCTTACATTTGGGTATGCAACAATAAATTCTTTAATAATTTTATCTGTTGAAGGACTTGCCATGGTTCCTGTTAACAAAACTACAGGCTTATTCTCTTCTTTTAATTCATTTAATTTTATAGCAATTTCTTTGTCTGCATCTCCCCAAGAAATTGTATTTCCTCCTTTAGAGGGCTCTTTTACACGAAGTTTTTCATCGTATAAAGACAAAACAGAGGCAACAACTCTACCATTAATATCAGAACCAGACTCTTTGTTTGGCATCACTAAAATGGGACGTCCTTCACGTGTTTTTACCAACACATTGGCAAAATCGTAGCCATCTGCCATAGAAGTTGCATACCAATCTGCAACACCTGCTATAATATCATCTGGCTTAACTACGTATGGAATAGATTTTACTACCGGGCCTTCACAGGCAGCTAAAGAGGCAGCAGCAGTTGTAAAACCTACATATTTTAAGAAATCTCTACGTGAAGTAGAAGAACTCTCTAACGTTTCTTTATCACCTAAAAAATCGTCTGTAGGAATTTCTTCTACAAATTCATTTTTATTCAACGTTTCAACAATAGAACTTTCTTTAAGTTCCTCAACACTTTGCCAGTATTTTTTGTTTGAAGCCATTTATACTTTTTATTTAATGATTGAAAGAGTTAAAAATTGAAAACAACAACCCTTGTACCTCTTTTAATTTTTTGATCTTTTTAATTAGTAATGACATTTACCACATTCTAATCCACCTAGTTGTGCAGCAGTTACTTTCTCTACCCCGTACTTCTCTGCTAACTGTTTGTGAATTTTCTCGTAATATTCGTTCCCTTTTAAATTAACATTAGTTTCTCTATGACAATCAATACACCAGCCCATTGTTAATGGTGAGAATTGATACATTTCTTCCATTTCCTCTACAGGACCGTGACATTTTTGACATTTTAAACCTCCAACTGTAACGTGTTGTGAGTGATTAAAATAAACAAAATCAGCTAGGTTATGAATTCTTACCCATTTAACTGGCTTTTCTATACCTGTATATTCTAAATTTTCTGCATCCCAGCCTGCGGCTTTGTATACTTTTGCAATTTCTTTATCTAAATATTCTTTCCCATAAATAGTACCGTCTTCTAACTCAACCACAGTGTTTTCTGATACTTCAGATATACTTTTATGACAATTCATACAAACATTTACTGAGGGTATCCCCGAGTGCTTGCTGTGTTTCGCAGAAGAATGACAATACTGACAGTCTACCTTATTTGCACCTGAATGTATTTTATGTGAAAATAAAATTGGCTGAATTGGCTGATAACCTTGATCTACACCAACTTTAAATAAAGTTCCAAAAACTACGTAAGCCCCCATTAACAAAACAAATATTGTTCCTGATGCTTTTAAAAAGGTGTTGTTTTTTACACCAATCCAAAGCTCTTGCAAGTCTTGTTTTAAATTTGATTGTGAGGCAGGTTTTTTAGTCCCTTTTAATTCATTTACTTGTTTTAGTAAGATTGCAATCATTATAAATGCAACTACAATTGCAGCAGCAAGTAAATATATAATCCATCCCGGCGCAACTCCATTATTGGGTCCATCTGAAACAGCACTACCTTCAACAATTTCATCTCCTTTTTTTGGCAATTCACCAACAGTTGTATAATATAAAATATCATCTATATTTTTATCTGTTAGTTGCGGAAATGCATTCATAGCAGTACTTGAATACAAAGCTGCTTCCGCTGCTTCCGCATTTACTTTTTGAAATTCTGCGTTGTTTTTTATCCAAGATTTTAACCAAGAATTTTCTCTACGTTCCTCTACATTTCCAAGAGCAGGCCCCACTAATTTCTTGTCCAACTTATGGCAAGAGACGCATTGCGATCTGAATAATTTTCTCCCCGCTTTTTGACGGGCTTCGTCTATTTCTTGGGAAAAAGAAGAAACGCTAAAAGCGAAAAATATAAGTAATGTAAAACTTTTGAGAAGTACTGAAGTTAGTCTTTTGTGTAATGCTACACTTTTCATATTATTATTTTACTAATGTGTATAAAATTGCTCAAAAAAAATAGGCTTTGAACAGTTGCACAAAAGTAATACTTATTGCCAAATTTTGAAAAGCTAAAAGAGTGTTAAATTTAATTTATAACAATTCTAAATAATAATTTTTTTCAATTTATTCTAAAACAAGTCATTACTTTTGCAGAAACTAAAAATAACATAAAATGAGGTCTTTATTTTTATCATTCTTCCTAATTCTTTTTGTTGGTTCTATAAATATTTCTGCACAGAATCAAAATAACGATAATGAAAAAATTAAAGATTTAATCTCAAAAAAAAGAGCTTATAATAAAAGTTTTGGATTTGGATATAGAATTCAAATTTACAATGGAAGTGAAAAACGAGCAAAGAGTATTAGAAGTCGATTTGAAATTGAATTTCCTGAAGTATTTTCTAGGCTAAAGTACAATGCTCCTGAATGGAAAGTTCAAGTTGGTAAGTATAAGACAAAATTAGAAGCCGATAAAGCCTTAATCTTATTTCAAAAAGAATTCTCTGGAATTATTGTGGTTCCTATGGGAAGATAAAACTTTTTCAACAACATAAGGGCGTTATTAAATCTTGTAAAGTAAGGCATATAAAAATGCCAAAACCTTATAAGTTTTGGCATTCTTTTTTTTAATAATATTTAGAAAAAAATGCACTCTTTATGCATTTTCCCAAGCTTTAAAATTGATTATTTCAATTTCTTCTTAACAGCTACTTCCTCATATGCTTCTATAAGGTCTCCTTGCTTAATATCATTATATCCTTTTATTTGAACACCACAATCAAACCCTTTTTTCACTTCTTTTACATCGTCTTTAAAACGCTTTAAAGCATTTAAAGTACCGGTGTGAACTACAATACCTTCTCTTATAATTCTAATCAATGAATTTCTTAATATTTTACCAGACATTACCATACAACCTGCAATATTACCAACTTTAGAAATCTTATAAACTTCTCTAATTTCTACGTTACCAGTAACCTCTTCTTTGATGTCTGGTGATAAAAGCCCCTCCATGGCATCTTTTAAATCATTGATTGCGTCGTAAATTATTGAGTAGGTCCTGATATCAACCTCTTCTTTATCAGCTATAATTCTTGCACTTCCTTCAGGACGAACATTAAAACCAATAACAATTGCATCTGAAGCAGTAGCTAATAGCACGTCACTTTCTGTAATGGCTCCAACTCCTTTGTGTAATATATTAACTTGAATTTCCTCCGTAGATAATTTTTGAAACGAATCAGTTAAAGCTTCTACAGAACCATCTACATCTCCTTTTAAGATAATATTTAATTCTTTAAAATCTCCAAGGGCAATTCTGCGCCCAATTTCATCTAGCGTTAATGTTTTTTGTGTTCTTACAGACTGTTCACGTTGTAATTGAGAACGTTTCGATGCAATCTGTTTTGCTTCTCGCTCATCATCAAACACATTAAACTTATCTCCTGCTTGTGGAGCACCATCTAGGCCTAAAATAGATACTGGTGTTGAAGGCCCTGCGGTTTTTAAATTCTCTCCTTTATCATTGAACATAGCTCTTACTTTACCGCTATGTTTACCCGCTAATAAGTAATCTCCAATTTTTAAAGTTCCTGCTTGGACTAAAATGGTGGAAACATATCCTCTTCCTTTATCTAATAATGCTTCAACAACTGCACCAACTGCATTTTTATTAGGGTTTGCCTTTAATTCTAAAATTTCAGCCTCTAGCAATACTTTTTCTAATAATTCTGGAATACCTTCTCCAGTTTTTGCAGAAATATCTTGCGATTGAATACTTCCACCCCATTCTTCAATTAATAAATTCATTGAAGATAATTGAGTTTTTACATTATCAGGATTCGCATTGGGTTTATCAATCTTATTGATTGCAAATATAATAGGAACTCCTGCCGCTTGCGCGTGGGAAATTGCCTCTTTGGTTTGTGGCATAACATCATCATCTGCCGCAACTACAATAATTACTAAATCTGTTACTTGAGCTCCACGCGCACGCATTGCCGTAAAAGCTTCGTGACCTGGCGTATCTAAAAATGCAATTTTTTGATCGCCAACATTTACCGAATATGCTCCAATATGCTGGGTAATTCCTCCACTTTCACCTTCAATTACATTTGCTTTCCTAATGTAATCTAACAACGAAGTTTTACCATGATCTACGTGACCCATTACTGTAATAATAGGAGCACGTGTTAATAAATCTTCTGGCTTATCTTCTACCTCTTCAATTGATTCTTCTACTTCAGCCCCAATAAACTCAACTTGATGATTAAATTCTTCTGCAACAATAACCAAAGTTTCAGCATCTAAACGTTGGTTCATAGTTACCATCATCCCCAGCATCATACAAGATGAAATAATATCAGTCACTGGAACATCCATCATTGTAGCAACCTCACTTACAGTTACAAATTCTGTTACTTTTAAGGTTTTGTTCCCTAATGCCTGTGCTTCTTGCTCAGCCTCAGAATGTTCTCTTCGTGCTTCTCTTTTATTCCTTCTGTATTTTGCTCCTTTTCCTTTAGAAGATTTTCCTTGAAGTTTTTCTAAGGTCTCTCTTACTTGCTTCTGAATTTCTGCTTCTGTAGGTTCCTCTTTTTTAACCGCCGCAGGCCTTTGACCACCTCTACCTTTAAATCCAGGTTTATTATTTCCGGAACCTCTATTATTACCTCCAGCTCTATTAACGGAAACTCTAGCTTTAGAACTTGAAGTACTGCCGCTTGGCTTGGTAATTCTTTTACGCTTCTTTCTAGCATCTGAAGTGTTTGCTACTTTAGAATCTGGCTTCTTCTTTTTTGGTTTTTCGAATTGCTTTAAATCAATTGTCTTCCCAGTAATTTTTGGGCCATCTAATTTTTTGTACTTCGTTTTGATTGCTTCAGCATTTTCTGAAGTAATTTCAAGAGGTGTTTCTTCAGGTTTAGTACTTGCTACTTTTTTAGCAGCAGGTTTTTCTACAATTTTAGAAGCTTCTTTTTCTATTTTAGAAACTGAATTTTCTGCTTTTGTGCCCTGCTCTTTTAAAGGAGCCTCATTTACTAGACCTACACTAGGCTCTACTATTTTTTTCTCCTCAACAAGGTCTGTTGGCTTGTCTACCTTTTTCTCCTCTTCTTTTCTAACTGAGTCTTTTTTACCTCCCAAGTTATCAATATCAATTTTACCAACAGTCTTGAATTCTAACTTTTCGGCTTTTGCTTTTAGAATCTCCTCTTTCTTAATTTCCTCTTCTGCTCTTTTCTTTTCTAATTTAGCTTCTGCCTCTAAACGAATTGCTTCTTTTTCTTTACGTTTTTCTTCACCAACTTCTTTTGATGCTGCTTTTTTACTTGCATCTGTTTGGAAGCCATCTAATAAAACTTGATAAACATCACCAGATATTTTAGTAGTTGGTCTTGCTTCAATTTCATGACCATTACTTGCTAAATATTCTACTGCTCTATCAAGAGAAATATTTAATTCTCTTAGAACTTTATTAAGCCTCATTGTTTTGCCTTCAGACATATATTCTTTTTTAACCTTTATTCTGTAAAATAATATTTTTACCTAAACTTATTAATTGGTTACTATTGTTCGAACTCTTCTTTTAATATTCGTTGAACATCCATAATAGTTTCCTCTTCTAAATCGGTTCTTTTTACCAATTCTGCAACACTAGCATCTAAAACGCCTCTTGCAGTATCCAATCCAATCTTTTTAAATTCTGTAATAATCCAATCTTCGATTTCGTCTATAAATTCTGTTAATTCTACATCTTCTTCTTCTAAACCTTCTCTTTGGACATCTATTTCGTAACCTGTTAATTCACTTGCCAAACGAATGTTTACACCACCCCTACCAATAGCTTTAGAAACTTCTTCTGGCCTTAAAAGTACATTTACACGACCTTTTTTACCATTTTTTTCTTCTTCAAAAACTTCAATCTCCATTGAAGTAACTTTTGCAGGACTTAATGCTCTTGAAATAAATAACTGTTCGTTTTTAGTATAATTAATAACATCTATATTCTCATTTCCTAATTCACGAACAATTCCATGAATTCTAGATCCTTTAACTCCCACACAAGCTCCAACAGGGTCTATTCTATCATCATAAGAATCTACAGCTACTTTTGCTTTTTCACCTGGTATCCTTGCAACACCTTCTACGGTAATTAAACCATCAAAAACTTCTGGTATCTCTTGTTCAAATAATTTATTTAAGAATAATGGCGATGTTCTTGACAGGATAATCGCTGGTTTATTTCCTCGCAATTCTACTGTTTTTATAACTCCTCTAACAGAATCTCCTTTTCTAAAGAAGTCTGATCTTATTTGCTCACTTTTTGGCAGTACCAATTCATTACCATCATCATCTAGTAAGATAATTGCATTGTGGCGGATATGATGAACTTCTGCGGTATATAACTCGCCTTCTAATTCTTTAAATTGCTTAAAGATATTTGTACTGTCATGTTCATAAATTTTAGAAATTAAATTTTGACGTAATGCTAAAATTGCTCTTCTTCCTAAGTCTATTAATTTAACTTCTTCAGACACATCCTCACCAATTTCAAAATCTGGCTCAATCAATTTAGCTTCAGATAATTCAATTTCTTCATTGTCATCTTCAGAAAAACCATCTGCAACCACAACTCTATTTCTCCAAATTTCCAAGTCTCCTTTGTCTGGGTTGATAATAATATCAAAATTATCGTCTGATCCAAACTTTCGTTTTAAGGCAGCTCTGAATACTTCTTCTAAAATAGACATTAATGTTACTCTGTCTATACTTTTATTATCTTTAAATTCTGAAAACGAATCGATTAACGCTATATTTTCCATTATATATTTTGCTTAAAATAGAATCTTCACTTTTGCTTCTTTAATATCTTTATACTCTATAGTTACAGTTTTTTCTACCGTAACTTTTCCTTTACCTATTGGTTTTGGTTCTCTTACTTTCCAATTTAAAACAATATTATCACCATTTGCTTCCGTTAAAGTTCCTTCAAATTCTTCTGTTGAAGTTTTTACTTTCAGTATCCTGCTGATATTTTTTATGTATTGTCTCTTTAATTTTAATGGATGTGCAATATCTGGTGTTGAAACCTCAAGAGAGAAATCTTCCTCATCTCTATCTAGACTATTATCCAAACTTTTACTTATTCTTACACACTCACTTAATGGCACTCCATGATCTCCATCTACAACTACTTGTATTTTGTTATTTGATGATATTGTTACATCTACTAAATACAACGATTCTTTGGGCTCTAACGCTTCATTAACGAGATCTCTAACCTTGATTTCATTCATCTTGAAATATAAAAAGAGGGGACTTAGTGTCCCCTACATTTTCTAATTTATTGTAATTTTCGCTGCAAAGATACTAAATGTTTATGATTTACCAAATAGCTATTAATTCAATTATTTTTTGTAACTTTAGATACATTGTCAAGTTACATTCAAATCATACAATTATGAAAAAAATATTAGTTCCAATAGACTTCTCAAAACAATCTGAATATGCTTCTAAAATGGCAAATAGAATCGCTAAAAAATCTAATAGTTCTGTTTATCTACTTCATTTGATAGAGTTACCATCAGGAATTGTAGATATGGGAGCTGGGAGTAATTTTAGTATTCCTGAAAGCATGCTGTATTTGAGAAAAGTAAAAGAACAAATAATAAATTTTAAAGATTCTTATTTTGATAAAAATCTTGACATAAAATATGCTATAAAATTTCAAAACCCTTACGAAGGAATTCAAAAGTATGGAGATAAAATTGGTGCCGATTTAATAGTAATGGGCTCCAAAGGACATTCTGATTTTGAAGAAATTTTAATTGGCTCCAATACGGAAAAAGTAGTAAGAACCTCCAAAAGACCAGTAATAGTTGTTAAAAAAGATGAAAGCAAGTTTAAAGCAAGAGATTTAGTTTTTGCCTCTAGTTTTAAAGATGAAAACAAAGAAGCTTTTAGAGAGTTTTTAAATTTTGCACATCAATTTAAAAGTAAAATTCACTTATTAAAAGTGAACACTCCTAGTAAATTTGAAAGCACGCAAATAGCGAAAAAAAATATAAAAAACTTTATTGCAGATTATGCGCTTCCAAAACACTCTATCAATATTTATAGTGATACTACTATTGAAAAAGGAATTTTAAACTTTTCTAGAGATATTAACGCCGATTTAATTGCACTTAGCACCCACGGAAGAAGTGGTTTATCTCACCTTTTTAATGGAAGTGTTACTAAAAACTTGTCCAAAAATGCAGTAAAACCAATGCTAACCTTTAAAATTTAACATTTGTGCAAATAAAAAAGCTCCAAATCTTACAATTTGAAGCTTTTTGTTGGCCTACAAGGACTCGAACCTTGAATGACGGTACCAAAAACCGGTGTGTTACCAATTACACCATAGGCCAATTACGCGTTAGCGGATGCAAATTTAGCCCAAAGTTTTAATTTTACAAACATTTTTCAATAATTTTTAATTTTAACAAAGTTTTATGAGGATTTTTACCATCTAAAAATGAATCAACAACCCTTTTTATTCGGATAAATTAGTAAATTCGCCAACATATTTAATGAACTTATGACAGCATTACACTTTAAGAAATGGAACCTCATCCTTGGATGGGTAACTTTTGCAATTGCTTTGATAACATATACCTTAACATTAGAACCAACGGTTAGTTCTTGGGATTGTGGAGAATATATTGCCACCTCAGTAAAATTACAAGTTGGGCACCCACCCGGTGCACCCTTATTTCAAATGTTAGGAGCATTTTTTGCTATGTTTACCAGTGAGCTAAGTGAGATTGCTAAAATGGTAAACTTTATGTCTGCTTTAGCAAGTGCGTTTACCATATTATTTATGTTTTGGACCATTTCCAATTTGTCTAAAAAATTAGCTTTAAAAACGGGTAAAATCTCTGAAGGAACATATATTGCTATTCTAGGAAGTAGTTTTGTAGGTTCTTTAGCCTACACTTTTTCCGACAGCTTTTGGTTTAGTGCAGTAGAGGGAGAAGTATATGCAATGTCTTCATTTTTAATGGCATTACTATTCTGGCTTGGGTTAAAGTGGGAAAATGAAATTAACACACCAAGAGGAAACAAATGGTTGGTTTTAATCAGTTTTGTTGTTGGTTTATCATTCGGTGTACACATTTTATCTTTATTGGTCATTCCATCCATTGTACTATTATATTTCTTTAAAACCTATAAAGAAATTAACCTAAAAACAACAGCAATAGCAACCATAATTTCAGTTGTTGTTTTAATGTTTGTTTTTAAATTTTTATTTCCTTTTACATTAAAATTCTTTAGTGCCTCTGAATTATTTTTTATAAACTCTGTTGGTTTGCCTTACAATTCTGGAAGTATTATTGCCGGAATTCTTTTAATCGTATTGTTTTACTTCGGATTAAATTACACTCGTAAAACCAAAAAAGTAACTGCAAATACGCTCATCTTATCGGTTCTATTTATTATGATTGGTTTTTCTTCTTGGATGATGTTACCCATAAGAGCAAATGCAAACACAACAGTAAACGAGAATAACCCATCCAGTGCGCGCGAGTTATTAGCGTATTATGAGCGGGAACAATACGGCGATGCGAATGTGTTTTATGATACGTATTATTCTAATTCTTTCTCAAGAGAACAAGACCCTAGCGAGCCTTATAGGGATGATAAACCCAAATATGAAAAAAGAAATGGCAAATACGAAATTGTAAATAAATACAAAAACGTACTGCCAAACTGGTCTGACAAGCACAAAGGTTTTATACCAAGAATGGTAGATCCATCCAAAGAAAAAATGTACAAAGCTATTGCGGGAATTCCTCCCAATAGCAAACGAAGACCAACGTTTGCGGAAAACATAAAATTTATGATGAGTTTTCAGTTTGGATATATGTACGGTCGTTATTTTATGTGGAATTTTGTTGGAAAACAAAATGATACACAAGGTAATTTAGATATTGAAAATGGAAATTGGATTAGTGGAATTGATCTTATAGATGAAGCGAGATTAGGTTCGCAGAAAGCTTTGCCAGATGATGTAAAAAACAATAAAGGACGAAATAAATACTATTTCTTACCGCTAATTTTAGGATTGATTGGCTTATTTTATCAAATAAAATGGGATAAAGAAAACTTCTTTACACTCTTACTTTTCTTTGCTTTCACAGGTTTAGCAATTATATTTTACACAAACCCTAAACCTTTTGAACCAAGAGAACGAGATTACGCTGTGGTGGGTAGTTTTTATATTTTTGCTATTTGGATTGGTTTCGGAGTTTTAGCACTGTATGAATATTTAAAAAAGTTTGCCAATAAAAAAACAATCGCTTTTGCGGTATCAATTATTTCTTTACTCGCTGTACCAACATTAATGGCATCACAAAACTGGGATGATCACGATAGAAGTGGTAGGCACACAACCTTGTTAAACGCACAAGCATATTTAGAAAGTTGCGATCAAAATGCAATTATTTTTACCATTGGAGATAATGACACTTTCCCACTCTGGTATATGCAAGAGGTAGAGGGAATTAGAACCGATTTAAAGTTAGTAAACACAAGCCTTTTTGCTACAGATTGGTACATAGATCAAATGAAAAGAGCCTCTTATAAAGCGGCACCAATTCCATCGCAATTAACACATGATCAATATAAATATGGAACTTTAGACGTAGCATATCATGTTCCTCATCCACAATTTAAAGACTCTGTTATTAAAATAAAAGATTTTATGCGATGGATTGCCAGCAATAATAATCTTACTTATTATATCGATGAAGAAAACGACGTAAAAGAAAAAACATATCCAACCAATAGAATTCGAATTCCAGTAAATAAAGCGAATGCCTTAAAATCTGGAATTGTTGCAGCAAAAGATGCTGATAAAATGCTAGATTATATCGACATTACTGTTGATCGTCAGGGATTGACTAAAAATAGAATTCTAATGTTAGATATTTTAGCTAATTTCAATTGGGAACGACCTCTTTATTTTACAGGGGGCGCAAATGCCTCCGAAGAATATATTTGGTTAAAAGATTACCTTCAATTAGACGGAGTATCTTTTAAATTAGTTCCAATCAAAACTCCTATTGGAGATAAAAGTATGTTTGACATGGGAAGAATAGATCCAGAAAAAATGTACGCAAATATTAAAAAATTAGATTGGAAAAATATAAACGATGGTAAAATCTATTTAGATGAACAAACCAAACGTAATGCTATCTCTTTACGCAATAATTTAATGCGCCTATCTGAAGAGTTTTTGAATCAAAAAGATACTGCAACTGCCAAAGAAGTTTTAGATTTATCACTCTACAAAATGCCAATTGAAGATTTTGGACATTATAGCTTATCTCTTGGATATCCAGAAATTTATTATAAAATTGGAGATAAAGAAAGTGCCAGAAAAACAGCTGAAACGCTTATCGATATCTTTCAACAAAAACTAAGACATTATAGTACCTTTAAAGATTTAGATGTAGTTTTTGATAATATTGATACCAATTTATATATGTATAGAAATATTCTGGGTCAGATAGAGCAGTATGATCTTGACGAAGAATATCTTCAAAAATTACAAACTGATTTTATAGATAATGTAAAGTTATTTAAAAGTTTACTGCCAGATGAAGAACCAGAAACTGAGCTTTTTGAAACAATTAAAGATTAAAACTTTTTGTGAAACCCTATTTAATTAAAACGCCTCGTATTTTAGAAAAAATTTTTTCTAATTATACTTGGCATTTTAATGCTAATAAAAAAGAAATCTTCTTAACGTTTGATGATGGGCCAACCCCAAAAATAACAGCATTTGTTTTAGACCAATTAAAAAGATACAACGCTAAAGCAACTTTTTTTTGTATCGGTAAAAATATACAAAGGAATTCAGGGTTGTTTCACCAAATTATAGAAGAAAAACATGCTATTGGCAATCATACTCATCATCATTTAAATGGGTGGAAAAGTGATACTGTAACTTATATTGATGATATATTAAAATGTGAGCATACCATTTCAGAAACATTAGATATTTCTCTAAAATCAAGACTATTTCGACCTCCATATGGAAGAATTACAAAAAGTCAGTCAAAAGAAATTTTGAAAAGAAATTACACTATAATCATGTGGGATGTTTTATCAGCAGATTTTGACACATCCATTTCAAAAGAAAAATGCTTAGAAAATGTTTTAAAAAACACAAAAAACGGAAGTATACTTGTTTTTCATGATAGTGAAAAAGCTTCCGAAAAAGTTCAGTTTGTATTACCAAAAGTTTTGGAATACTTTTCTAAAAAGGAATTTACCTTTAAGGCAATACAATAAATTTATAAGTATTTTTAACTGATTAGGCAGAATTTTTATGCTCTTTTTGAGATTACTAGAATAAAAATATCTTTTAAATGAGGAATATCTTTCAATTAAAGGTATTGTTGCACTAAGCTAATCAAAGTATTTGCATCTTGAAAACCCGTTTGACGCCATTTCATTTCGCCATTTTTATAAATCATAAAAGTAGGATTTCCTTTTACACGCAATGCATCTACAAGGGTTTCGTTTTTTTTAATATCTATCTTAATTACCTTGGCTTTTTCCCCTAGAGCGATAGCAACATCTCTTAATGTCTCTAAATTGTTCTCTACTTCATCCCAATCTGAATAAAAATCAATTAGAACAGGTTTATCAACACTAATTAAGTCGCCAAATTTTGCCATCACATAAGTTTTATGAGAAATAAAAGCACAAAAATTATTTGCTGTTAATACACAAATATAGGAATTCTATTTTGAAAGATCTGATTATCAGGCTTTTTTCAATTCTATAACGGTAATTTCTGGCCAGATACCAATTCTTCCAGGAAAAGCATGATAACCAAAACCTCTATTTACATTTATATACCTACCAGATTCTTCATACAAACCTGCCCATTGTTTATAGACATATTTAGATGGACTCCATTTTAACCAACCAGGGATTTCAATTCCCATTTGTAAACCATGAGTATGCCCACTCAACGTAAGTTGATAATTAAAAGGATCCTCTTTTACTTTATATTCCCAATGGCTAGGATCGTGACTCATTAAAATTTTAAAATCTTCTTTTTTGATATTTGCAGATGCTTTTTGTAAGTCTCCAGCTTGGTTGAAACCTTTTCCCCAGTTTTCAACTCCAAGAAGTGCAATTTTTTGCCCATTTTTTTCCAAATATCGATGTTCATCTAGCAGTAAATCAAATCCAATTTTTTTGTGAATATCTTTTACTTTTTGAAAATTATCGATTTTATCTTGAGGATTTTTCCAATCCATATAATCACCATAATCATGATTTCCTAGAATTGCATATTTACCGTCTTTAGCCTCTAATTTGTCAAAAATATCGATCCAATTATCCATTTCTTCTGCTTTATTATTCACAACATCTCCTGTAAATAGCATGATATCAGATTTTTGCTCATTAATTAAATTAACACCATATTGAATTTTCTCTTTATTGGTGAAACTTCCAGAATGAATGTCTGATATTTGGGTAATCGTAAAACCGTCGAAAGCTTCTGGTAAATCTTTAAAAGTTAGTTGATATTTTAAAACTTTATAATTGTATTTCCCTTGAATAATCCCATAAATAAAAGAAGCAAACGGAATAGCCGCTATACCTAAAGCCAATTGAGAAATAAATTTTCTTCTTCCTACTAAAGAAGTTCTTTCTCCGGTAGAAATTGTAGAAATCGCTTTTAATACCCACCTGTAAACATCTTCTCCAAAAAGTACTAAAATAACCACCAATTTTGGAATTAAAATTGTTAACAACATTCCCATTGCCATTTGAAACTGGGGTGTTTGCCCATCACTTCTAGAGTATGTTAAGACTACAATAAAAAAATTGAAATACACAGCAATGCTTACAAACAAAAAACTATAGCGTACAATTTTATTTTTAGAAAGTGTTTTAAAGGCTTGATATGAGTAAATTTCTACAAGAATTATTAAAACTATGAAGATAATTAGAGGAAAAAACCAACGTGGCATAAATTTATATTTTTTTGCGAATTTACCACTTTTAAGAATTGAACGATTTGATTTTTAGAAGACTTTAACAAAAAACTTTCATTATGTATGAGCTATTAATTTTATAATTTAGTTGATTAGCTTAAATTAGGAATGTTCTCAGTTGAGAACTCATATAATTCGTTTGCTTCTTTTTCCTTAAGATCTTTAACCAGATTTAAAGCATCTGGAATCACATCACTACATAAAACAATTAACGCATTTTTTGGAGCATACTTGACAGCATGTAAAATAGCATCTCTTTCTGAAGGAATAATCGTTGTCTTTTTATTCGGGTCTCGGTTTTGAATACCGTCATTTAACATTTTAATTAATTCTTGCTCTGTTTTTCCACGCAATCTTTTGTCTTGGCGAATAATTACCTCATCAAACATCTCTGCCGCAATACTTCCCATTTCATTATTATCCTCTAAACGACGATCTCCAATTCCAGCAATAATACCAATTTTAACAGAAGCTTCTATATTATCTGTAAACGACTTTAGAGCTCTCATTCCTGCAGGATTGTGAGCGTAATCTAATAAGATTTGAAAGTTTTTAAACTTGAATAAATTCAATCTACCTGGTGTTTGTGTTGCTGATGGTATAAAGGTCTCCAAAGACATTTTCATATCCTCAATAGAAAATCCTTTTAAGTAGGCTGTTAAAACTGCAGGTAAAACATTCTGAATCATAAAAGTTGCTTTACCCCCAAAAGTTAATGGAACATTGACTGCTTTGATAACTCTCATTTTCCATTCACCTCTACAAATTGTAATGTATCCATTTTCATAAATTGCAGATAAACCTCCGCGTTTTTGCATTGCCTTTATTCGAGGGTTCTCTTCATCTAAAGAAAACAAAGCGACATTACATTCAACATTTTTTCGCATTGCATAGACCAAATCATCATCGGCATTTAAAATTGCTGTTCCATCTGGTAAAACTGTTTCTGGAATCACCCCTTTTACTTTTGCTAATTGTTCTATGGTATGAATTCCTTTTAAGCCTAAATGATCTCCAGCAACATTTGTTACAATTCCTATATCGCAATGTTTAAAACCTAAACCTGCTCTTAATAGCCCTCCTCTTGCAGATTCTAAAACTGCAAAATTTACTGTAGGGTCTCGTAATACAAATTCTGCACTTGCAGGACCTGTGCAATCTCCAGTCATCAATAATCTATTCTGAATATAAACGCCATCACTTGTTGTATAACCAACATTATAACCTTTCATTTTTGCCATATGAGCAATTAAACGAGTGGTAGTTGTTTTTCCATTGGTACCAGAAATAGCAACGATTGGTATTCTTGATGTTGCTCCAGGGGGAAATAATTTATCTATTACTGGCGCTGCTACATTTCTTGGCAAGCCCTCTGTAGGTGCTAAATGCATTCTAAATCCTGGACCTGCATTTACTTCTAAAACTGCGCCACCAGTAGCGGAAAGTGGTTTAGAGATATCGGTGGAAATGATGTCTATTCCACAAATATCTAAATCTACAACTTTAGAGATTCGTTCTGCCATTACAACATTTGCGGGGTGTACAATATCAGTTACATCTTCTGCTGTACCACCAGTACTTAGATTTGCAGTATCCTTTAAAATAAGAATCTCACCTTTTTTAAGAATAGATTCTAATGTATAGCCTGCATCCTGTATAATGTTTTTTGTTAAATCGTTAATTGTTATTTTTGTTAATACTTTTTCATGACCATACCCCCTTCTTGGGTCTTTATTTACTTCCTCAATTAAATTTTTTACGGATAATTTCCCATCTCCAATAACATGTGCTGGAGTTCTTTTAGCTGCTGCAACCAAAATATTATTAATAACTAAAAGTCTGTAATCTACACCTATAATAAATTTCTCAATAATAATTGACCCACTTTTCGAACTATTTTTTGCATGTCTAAAAGCTTCTAAAGCATCTTCGTAAGTATGAATATCTACAGTAATTCCGCGTCCGTGATTGCCATCAATAGGTTTTATAACAAGAGGATAACCAACGTATTCACAGGCGTCTTTTAAACTTCTTTCTCTTTTAATAATATCTCCTTTTGGCACTTCTACTTCTGCTTGTTCCAAAAGATATTTTGTATCTTCTTTATCACAGGCTAATTCTACACCAATACTACTAGTTTCACTGGTAACGGTTGCTTGAATTCTTTTTTGATTTGCACCATAACCTAATTGACAGAGGGAATATTTATTTAATCGTAACCATGGTATCCCTCTAGATTCTGCTTCTTCTACAATAGAGCCAGTACTTGGACCTAAACGAGAACTTTCTCTTAATTCTCTCATTTCTTGAATATCTTCGTCCAGATTATAAGGGGAACCTGTAATTAATGCCTCACAAATTCTAACTGCAGCTTTAGCAGCATATCTTCCAACACTTTCTTCTATATATGAAAAAACGACATTGTAAACACCTTCCTCTCCGTAACCTCTGGTTCTCCCAAAACCAGTGTCCATATCTGCTAATGTTTGAATTTCTAATGCAATATGTTCAATAATATGTCCCATCCAAGTTCCTTCATCAACTCGCATAAAAAAACCACCTTCACAACCTTTTGAACACCTGTGTGAATGCATACTTGGAAACATTGCTTTTAATCTTTCTGGAAATCCGTCTACTTTATTTGATGGTTTTTCTTCCATTTCTTCTATGTCTAAAACCATAACAATTAGTTTATGACGACGAACCGACCAATAATTAGGTCCTCGCATTGCATTTATTTCTCTTATTTTCATTTTGGATAGCCTTTTAGTTATTTAAAAATTATATAAATATAAACATTTTTTAAGTTAAAATTTAGTTTATTTTTGTGACCGAAAAAAATAACAAGATTTTTATAGATATGGCAAAAGGAATATTAATTCCAATAGGAGGAAATGAGAATAAAGGAATTGAAAAAAAAGAGCAATATACTTTAGAGTTTATTGATGGTGGAATTTTATTTCATGTAGTTGAACAGGCTGGTGGTGTAAATGCAAATATTGTTATTATTCCAACCGCCTCAGGAATTCCTATTGAAGTTGGAGGAAACTATGTAGATGCTTTTACTGCATTAGGATGTAAAAATATTTCTATTTTAGACATTAGAAGCAAAGAAGATTCTGAAAAAGCAGCATCAATAAAAATGATTAAAGAAGCGAATTGTGTGATGTTTACTGGTGGAAATCAATCTAAAATCACCAATAAAATTGGAGGTACATCAATTCACAAAATTTTAGCTGACAGATATAAAAACGAGGAGGGTTTTGTAATTGCAGGCACAAGTGCTGGCGCAATGGTAATGGGAAATGAAATGATTGCTGGAGGAAGTGCTTCTGAGGCTTTTATTAAAGGTGCTGTAACTATGTACAAAGGATTAAACCTAATCCCTAAATTAATTATTGACACACATTTTATCAAACGAGGACGTTTTGGAAGACAATCTGAAGCTGTTTCAAAACATCCAAATCTAATTGGCTTTGGTTTAGCTGAAGACACGGGTATGATTATTAAAAATGGAAATGACTGTACTGTAATTGGTTCTGGAATGGTAATTGTTTTTGATGGAAGCAAACTTACTCACAACAACGAAAAAGTATTAAAAGAAGGAACGCCAATGACAATGGCAAACCTAATTGTTCATGTGCTTTCTAATGGAGATAACTACGATATTAAAAATAGAAAAGTATCTGTATTACCAATAGAAGCCTCTTTTATCTAAAGGCATTAGTTTGTTATTCTGAATAAAATTCTTCTGATAAGTTTTTCCTGAATAACAACTGACTTTGCGGGTAAAATTTACTTGTAAATTGAAACTTCAACCTCACCTTTAGAGTTTTTAAAAGCTCTATACATCCCTTCAGTATTAAATGGCATTGCAATGTTTCCTTTAGCATCAACTGCTATTAAACCACCATCACCGCCAATATCTAAAATACGCTTGTTAATTACTTCATTAGAAGCTTGTTTTAAAGACATCCCTTTGTGCTCCATTAAAGAAGCAACATCGTAGGCAACAACTCCACGAATAAAAAATTCACCACTGCCTGTACAAGAAATTGCACAGGTTTTGTTATTGGCATAATTCCCTGCTCCAATAAGAGGTGAATCTCCTACTCTTCCAAATTTTTTATTGGTCATTCCTCCTGTTGAAGTTGCTGCAGCAATATTTCCGTTTTTATCACATGCAACAGCCCCAACAGTTCCAAATTTTCGATCTTTACTTTTTGAATGATCTAATTGAAAACCATCAGTATCTTTTATGTCTAACCAATGGTTATATCGAAGTTGATCATAAAAATAGATGTCATCTTCAATGGTGAAATTATTCATTTTTGCAAATTGCATTGCACCATCTCCTGCTAGAAAAACATGCTCACTTTTCTCCATCACATATTTCGATAATGAAACGGGATTTTTAATCCCTGTAACTAATGAAACTGCTCCAGCATTTAGTGACTTTCCATCCATGATAGATGCATCCATTTCATGGGTTCCCTCCGATGTAAAAACAGCTCCTTTCCCTGCATTAAACAAATGAGAATCTTCTAATACAATTACTGCTTTTTCTACTGCGTCAATTGAGGTCCCACCGCATTCTAATACTGAAAAACCAGTATCTAAAGCCAATTTTAAAGCCAATCTATATGCTGCTTCTAATTCAGTTGTCATCATTCCTTTTACTAGAGTTCCTGCTCCTCCATGAATGGCAATTGAAAAGTTATTCATTTTATAAGTTTTAGACAAAAATACACTATAATTAAATGTGAACAATATAAAAAAACTTCTCTATACAATTTTTCTAAAAAGCAATATCTCTCTAAACAATATTTCTTTTATTTTTCATTTTCTAGTTAAAACTAATCATAATAACGCATAAGTTTTTGTAGTTTTATATCTTCAATATTATTCACCATGTCAGAACAAAAAAGAGTTTTTTTAGTAGATGCCTATGCGTTAATTTTTAGAGGATATTATGCCTTTATAAAAAACCCAAGAATTAATTCTAAAGGTCTGGATACTTCTGCAATAATGGGTTTTATGAACTCCCTTTTAGACGTGATAAAGCGAGAAAGACCTGACTATCTGGCTGTTTGTTTTGATAAAGGAGGGAGTGTTGATAGGGTGGAAATATTTGAGGGCTATAAGGCTAACAGAGATGAAACACCTGAGGCTATTAAATTGGCTGTACCTTTTATTCAAGACATTTTAAAGGCCATGCACATACCAATAATGGTAAAAACTGGTTTTGAAGCTGATGATATCATTGGAACTTTAGCAAAAAAAGCAGAAAAAGAAGGTTATAAAACTTTTATGGTAACCCCAGATAAAGATTTTGCGCAATTAGTTTCTGAAAATATTTTTATGTATAAACCTCGTTTTGGAGGGGGATATGATATTTGGGGAGTGCCTGAAGTTCAAGAAAAATTTGGAGTTGAAGACCCTTTACAAATCATCGATTTTTTAGGAATGATGGGAGATTCTGCAGACAACATTCCAGGTTTGCCAGGAGTTGGAGAAAAAACTGCCAAAAAGTTTTTAGCCGCTTATGGTTCTATGGAAAATCTTTTTGAAAATACACATGAACTAAAAGGAAAAATGAAAGAAAAAGTGGAAAGTGCTAAAGAATTAGGTTTACTTTCAAAACAATTAGCAACCATAATGCTAGATGTCCCAGTTCCTTTTCATGCAAAAGATTTAGAGTTAGAGCAACCAAATATTGAAAAAGTAACTGAAATTTTTAACGAATTAGAATTTAGAAATTTATTGACTAATTTCTTAAAAACTTTCGCTAGTAAAAATGACATAAAAACAAATTCCATAGAAAGCTCATCCGAAAAAACATCAAAATTTATTTCTAAAAAATCCACTTCAAATACAGATGGGCAATTTGATTTATTTACCGCTCCTGGAACAGGAAGTGTGCCAAAAGATGACATTGCATCTGGATATAAAACCATTGCAAACACAGATCATTTTTACCAACATGTAGATTCACCTTTTTCAAGAAAACTACTATTAAAAAAGTTAATGCAACAAAATTCGGTATGTTTTGATACAGAAACAACAGGCTTAAAAGCCTTAGAGGTTGAATTAATTGGTATTGCTTTTTCTTTTGAAATAGGCAAAGGATATTATGTTTCTTTTCCAGAAGACCAACAAGAAGTAAAAATAATTTTAGAAGAATTTAGACCTTTTTTTGAAAGTGATATTGAAAAGATTGGTCATAATTTAAAATACGATATTAAGGTTTTATCAAACTATAGAATTCCTGTAAAAGGGAAACTATTTGATACCATGATTGCTCATTATTTGATAAATCCAGACATGCGACATGGTATGGATATATTGGCAGAGACCTATTTAAATTATCAACCTATTTCTATTACAGAATTGATTGGGAAAAAAGGAAAAAATCAACTTTCTATGCGAGTTGTTCCCATAAAAGATCAAACAGAATATGCTGTAGAAGATGCCGATATTACATTACAGCTAAAAGAGCATTTCACCAAAGAATTGTCTGAAGGAAATCTAACAAAATTATTTGATAAGGTAGAATTGCCCTTAGTTTCAGTTTTAACTGCTATGGAAATTGAAGGAATTAATTTAAACGTAAATTTTTTAAAACAGTTATCTGTTACTTTAACAAACGACATTTCTCGTCTTGAAAAAGGGATTTACGAACAAGCAGGCGAGGAATTTAATATTGCCTCTCCAAAACAATTAGGAATTGTCTTATTTGAAAACCTGAAATTGGTAGACAAGCCAAAAAAGACAAAAACTGGGCAATACAAAACAGGAGAAGACATCTTATCTTTCTTAGCAAAAGACCATAAAATTATTAGAGATATTCAAGAATATCGTCAATATAAAAAATTACAAAGTACTTATGTAGATGCATTGCCAAACGAAATTAATCCGAAAACAGGAAGAATTCATACGCAATATATGCAAGCTGTTGCTGCCACTGGAAGACTGAGTTCTAACAATCCTAATTTACAAAACATTCCCATCAGAACAGAACGAGGAAGAGAAGTTAGAAAAGCATTTATTCCAAGAGATCAAAATTATGTGTTGTTAGCAGCAGATTACTCTCAAATTGAATTGCGAATTATCGCTTCTTTAAGTAAAGAGGAAAACATGATAAATGCATTTAAAAATGGTGAAGATATTCATACCTCCACTGCAGCAAAAGTTTTTAATGTTTCTATAGAGGAGGTAACTCGTGAACAAAGAAGTAATGCAAAAACAGTGAATTTTGGAATTATTTATGGCGTTTCTGCATTTGGCTTAAGCAATCAAACCAATTTATCTAGAAGTGAAGCCAAAGAATTGATTGACACCTATTATGAGAAGTATCCAAAATTAAAAGCTTATATGTCTGCACAGGTAGATTTTGCTAGAGAACATGGATATGTAGAGACGGTTTTACATAGGCGCAGGTATTTAAAAGACATCAATTCTAGAAATGCGATGGTAAGAAGTGGTGCTGAAAGAAATGCTGTAAATGCACCAATACAGGGCTCTGCTGCCGATATTATAAAACTGGCAATGATTTGTATTCATAATCGTTTTGAAAAAGAAAATTTCAAATCAAAAATGCTATTACAAGTACATGATGAATTGGTTTTTGACGTTCACAAAGAGGAGCTAAAATTTGTAAAACCAATTATAAAAAACGAAATGGAAAAGGCCTTTAAAATGTTGGTACCTCTAGAGGTTGAGGTGGGTTTAGGCAAAAATTGGCTAGAATCCCATTAAACTTTTTTTTAGTATATTGAAGTTTTTTATATCAAAACATACCCCCTATGAAAAATCAATACCTTTTATCCCAAATTATCAATCACAACTATTTTTATTTATCCTTATGTATTCTTTTTATTATGTCTTGTAAAACACCCCAAAATGAACAAATTATATGGATTAACAGTTCAAAAGTAGATTGTGTAGGCGTCGGACCAATGATGTGCTTGCAAGTTAAAAATAGTGAAAATGACCCTTGGTCTAACTTTTACCAGGAGATTAAAGGGTTTAACTTTGAACCCGGCCATCTTTATAAACTAAAGGTTGCTGTAACTAGTCTGGACAAAAAGAATTTACCTGCTGATAAATCCTCTCTAGAGTATGAACTAATTGAGACCCTCTCCAAAGAGAAAGATCCTCTTTTACTTCTTAATGATATTTGGGTGGTAGATACATTAGAAGGGATTGACAACCTAGAAACACTGCAATTAAAATCGTTACCAATTCTAGAGATAAATACCAGAACCATGAATATAATGGGTTCTGATGGTTGCAACCGTTATCGTGCCAAATTAACAACTTTAAAAGAAGGAAAAATTGATATTGGTCCTGTTATGGGAACAAAAAAACTATGTCTAGAGATGATTGTTCCTAACCAATACAATTTGGCCCTAAGTCGTGTAAAAAATTACAAACAGGAAGGGTTAAGATTATTGTTTTTAGACGAACAAAACAATATACTTATTGGTTTCAGGAAAATAGATTGAAGACCTTGAGTCTCTTTGTATTGAAAAATCGCTCAGGATGAACCTTATTGAAATTAAAACAACGTGTCTAAAGACCGATAAAAAAGCACTTTACAAAGATATTTTTGTAGACAAGGAGCCCTTTCAAAAACTTTTAAAAAGAAGCTACCAAAAAGAATTTTCTGTAGGACGTTTCAAAGAAATATTTATACCGTGTCTAATAGGGTCAAGAGAAGTCTCAATGAACTTTAAGGACTTAGATTTGAAAAAATTTTTGCCGACAACAAAAACAAAACTTATTTTACCAGTATATGGTTGCCAAGACGGTTGTTGTGTTTATGTTTATCTCTTAATTTCAAAAAAAAACGGGCATATTACATGGGAAAAAGCAGGAAGAAATACTACTTATATCAGAGATACTTTTAACCCCAAAGAAAAGATTGAATGGTTGTCCGATTTTTCTAGCCTTCAATTTAATGAAACCAATTATAAAAATGCATTACATCAATTAAAATAAAAAAAATGATTCTAAAAAAAACCTTTAAGCTTTGCCTTTACGCACTTATTTTTACATTTATTTTTTGTAAAAAACAAAATTCTACGAACCCTTCAAATACAGAAAACACCATGAAAAATAAACAAACAAACATTGTAGGTGGTTTCAAATCTATTGAAGTATCTGATGAAATAATTGCACTTTCAAAATTTGTGTTGTCTGAGAAAAATATCACTAGTCCAATAAAAGAAATTACTAATTGTGCTACTCAGGTAGTTAGTGGAAAAAACTACAGGTTTGATCTTCTCTTGGAAAATAATGAGCGCTGGAGTGCACAGGTTTATATTGATTTGAAAAAAAACAAAACCATCACCCGGTTTGACCCTTTGAAATAGACCTTGTTTTGAATTTACATAAAAATAAATAAAAACTCAATGCTGTCTTTTTTTTGGAAACGTCTATCTTTTTAAATTAAGCGAAAAGTAAAGTTATAATATGTAGATTTTTAACTTCAGCTTTAGGTTCCAATAATTTTGAGAAACACTATCCCTGTTCTAAATTTTTGATAAAACATTCAATTGAAGTTGATTTTTCTATGGGAAAATCTCCAATTTTTGTGCGTCTTAAAGCCGATAAGTACGCCCCAGAATCTAATGCTTTTCCAAAATCGAAGGCCAAAGAACGTATATAAGTTCCTTTGCTACAAACCACTCTAAATGTTACTTCTGGCAAGTTTACTTTGGTGATTTCAAATTCATAAATACTTACATTTCTTGCTTTTATCTCTGTGGTTTCTCCTTTTCTTGCCAATTCATACAAGCGCTTTCCCTCTTTCTTTATGGCTGAAAAAAGCGGTGGTTTTTGCTGAATATCTCCAACAAATTGTTTTGCAGTTTGTATGAGTACTTTTTCAGAAATATGTTCTATTGGAAACTTTTTGTCTATTTCTGTTTCTAAATCATAACTCGGTGTCGTTGCACCCATTGTAAATGTTCCTGTATATTCCTTTTCTTGGCCTTGATAAGTATGAATTTCTTTTGTTTTTTTTCCTGTACAAATAATTAGTAAACCTGTTGCTAATGGATCTAAAGTTCCGGCATGACCGACTTTTATTTTCTTAATTCCAAAACGTTGTTTTATGTGCCAACGCACTTTATTAACAACCTGAAAAGATGTCCACTCTAGAGGTTTATCAATTAACAAAACCTGACCATTTTTATAATCTTCAAGAGTCATAATTAATTTAAAAGTGCATAGCCTATTGCCATAAAACCTATAATTGCACAGTAGATAGAAAAATAAGAAAGTTTACTCTTTTTTACGATAGCAATCATCCATTTACAGGCAAATAAACCAGCTAAAAATGCAGAAATAAAACCTGCTGAAATGGGAATAATTTCTGATGATTGAAAGGTTAAATCTCCACTTAAAATATCCTTACCAATTTTTCCAAAAATTAATGGAACTACCATTAAGAAAGAAAATTTTGCAGCTCTTGTTCTATCAATTCCCAATAAAACTGATGTAGAAATTGTTGCTCCAGATCTAGAGATTCCCGGTAACATTGCTATTGCTTGAGAAATTCCAATAAGTACCGAATTGGTAAATGAGACTTCTTTAGATGTGTTTTTTGCTTTATCAGCAAGTAATAATAGTAAGGCTGTAAGTAATAACATACTCCCTACTACTAATATCTTTCCACCAAAAAAAGATTCTAATTGTTCTTCAAAAACGAGTCCAACAAAAACTGCTGGAAACATAGAAATAATAATTTTTAGGGAGAACTTAAGCTCATCATTCCATTTAAATTGAAATAATCCTTTTAAAATTTCTGCTACTTCTTTCCTGAAAATAATCAAGGTACTCAAGGCGGTCGCAAAGTGTAAAACCACTGTAAATGTTAAACTTTCTTCTGGCACAGAAGTATCGCCCAAAACGGCTTTTGCTAATTCTAGATGTCCACTAGATGAAACGGGCAAAAACTCTGTTAGTCCTTGAATAACACCAAGAACAATTGCTTCAATAATATTCATACTTATTTTTTAGGATTTGTTAAAATCGCATAGATTTCAATTCCTAATCCTAGAATTACTAAAGTTGGAGCCAACCGAATTCTTCTCCAATTATAAATTTCTTCGTTAAAAACTTCTGGGTTATCACTACCGCCTCCAGCCATAAGAATAAATCCTAGAACTATTATAACCAAACCTATAATCATAATGATATAATTTCTTTTGCCGAATAAAAATTCTTTTTCGTTAGTAGTATCGTTTTTCATATTTTAATAATAAAGTTCGTCTGTTTGTAAATTTAAAAACCTTTGAGTTGCAAAAAAAGTACTTAACCAAGTAATTATAAATGCGGATAAAATTACACCACCCACTAAATAACTTAATGTTAAGTAATCTTTTAACAGTTTTAAACTTGGCGCATATATGTCTATGTAATACAGAACAATTGCCAACCCCATTATTGCAAGCAATGCACCCAACATTCCCAATTTTATACTTCTCAAAATAAAAGGTCTTCTAATGAAACTTTTTGTTGCTCCAACCATTTGCATGGTTTTAATATTAAATCTTTTTGAATAAATGGATAATCGAATTGAACTGTTTATTAAAATAATTGCAAACAATCCAAAAACTCCGCTTAATATCAATAGCCAAAAACTAATTTTTTGGATATTTTTTGTCAGCAATTTAATAAGGGGTTTATCATAAGAGACATCTGCAATAAAAGCATTTTTTTTGAATTTTGTTTCTAATTCTTGCATCTTTTCCGGTGTAACAAAATCTGCTTTTAAATAAATATCGATTCCATTTTTAAGAGGATTTTTTCCTAAAAACTTTAAAAAATCTTCACCAATTTCTTTGCTATACAATTTTGCAGCTTGTGTTTTACTTATATAAATAACTTTTTTAGTGAAGGTCTCATTTGAGAGAGATTCTCTAAATGTTTTTATTTGTTTGCTTGTTAGGTTATCTTTTAAAAACAAAGTAATTGCAACCTTCTCTTTAACACGATTGGCAACTAAGGTAGATTTTAATAATACCAAACCTAAAATTCCTACTAAAAATAATACCAAACCAATACTAATTACAACAGAAATGTAAGAGGATTGTAAACGCCTTTTTTGATAAGAGTCAAAATTTTTTGACATGGTTTAAAGCTTATTTATTTCAGGTGCAATATAATAATTAGTAAGCAGTTGGCACTAACAGTTAGTCGTATTTTAATCAATCTATTTCTTGACATAATTCAATTAAAACTCCATTGGTAGATTTTGGATGTAAAAAAGCTACTAATTTATTGTCGGCTCCTTTTTTAGGAGTTTCGTTTAAAACAACAAAACCTTCATTTTGTAGGCGTTTTATTTCAGATTTAATATCGGAAACTGCAAATGCAATATGATGAATTCCTTCTCCTTTTTTTTCTATAAACTTTGCAATAGGACTTTCTGGGTTGGTGGCTTCCAGTAATTCTATTTTATTTGGACCTGATTTAAAAAATGAAGTGTTTACTCCTTCTGATTTTACCTCTTCAATTTTATAATGTGGTTGCCCAAAAAGTGAAGCAAATAATTTGTTCGATTTTTCTAGACTTTTTACTGCAATCCCTATGTGTTCTATTTTTTTCATGCTGTAAAAGTAAAAAAAGCGTTTCAATCTTAATCGAAACGCTTTTTAAAATTAACAAATTATTAATGAATTAAGTTTCATAGCCAAATTTTGAGCTCTGTTCTGTCTCTAATTTCAATACACTAAAATAAATATCTTTCATTTTAGGATTTTCCTTTTTTAGGATTTCTGCATGTAAAGAAATTTTTTGATTTTCTCTTAAAAGGATAATGACGGTTTTAGAAGATGATTTCACCCCATAATAACTAGGGGTATCTTTAGAAATAACAGCAAAACTCTCATATTCATTCGTGTCTATGTGTAGAGACAATTTGGCTACATCGTCATTATAAAAAGTATCTAGAGAATTTTGCTTAAAGCCCCAAGAAACCTCATAAATTCCATAAGCAGGAATTGTTAATTTTTTTCCATCCCAAGATGAATTTTTAGCACTGTACTTGTTAGATTTAAAATTTATTAACCCATTTTTAATGCAAGTGTCCAATTCTTTTCTAAAAGAGAAACTGATATCTTCTTTCGCTAATTTTAATAATGTATTTACCCCCATGAATTTATGTTTTTTACAAAACTATTAATAATGTAAGATTTGTATATGGGGGAAAACACCTGTTTTTTTTAAAAAAAATTATTTTTAATCATCATAGAGTTATTTCTGTAACATCCCCCTATTTTTCTCAAGACAAAGGTGCATACTAAGAATGATGCAGAAACATAAAAAAAGCCTTCATTACACTATATTTCTAATAGAAAAATAAGACTCTCTATTTATATAAATATCTCTGTAGAATTAAAACTACAAAGAACGTATAGGCAATACTTTTTAAATATAAAATTGATAGTTATATATATCTTTTAATTACAAAAATAGAACTACAACCCTAGTTGGATTGTTTATAAGTGACATCGTAAATAAAATTTAAACTCCATAAAATTATCGTAAATTTGCCGTATGGAAGAAACCAACAGACAGAAAAAAATTGCAAGCTTACTACAAAAAGATTTGGTAGATGTTTTGCAAAAAGCAGCTCAAGACGGAATGAAAGGAATTATAATTTCGGTTTCTAAAGTACATGTTACCTCAGACTTAGGTATTGCAAAAGTATACTTAAGCGTTTTCCCTTCAAATAAAAGAGAAGAACTTTTACAAGGTGTTGTTTCAAATACACCATTAATTCGCCATGAAATGGCAAAACGCACAAAAAACCAACTGCGTAGAATGCCAGAATTATTATTTTTTGGTGATGATAGTTTAGATTATATTGAGGAGATTGATAAATCTTTGAAGAGGACAGATGAAAATAATCCAATTAAGAATCCAGATGTACTTCCAAGACGTCAGAAAAGATAAATCCTAATTCATTTTTTTGAGCTTTCCTTTATACATAGCTAAACGATATTTATTAACTAAAACTAGCAATAACGCAATTAATATTATTACTATTATTGCCTCTTTTGGTGTAATTGTTGGCTCATTAGCATTGTTTATTATCCTATCAGGATTCTCTGGCTTACGCACTTTTAGTTATTCATTATTAGAGGTTTCAGACCCTGATATAAAAATTACAGCGGTAAAAGGAAAATCATTTTTATTTACGGACGATGTTCAGCAAATTCTAAAAAATAATACTTCAATAAAAGTAATTTCTAAAGTAATTGAGGAACGAGTTTTTTTAAAGTATAAAGACAAAGATGAAATTGCGTATATAAAAGGGGTTGAAGAAAATTACAATTCAATAACACAAATAGACTCTGCTTTACACATTGGAAATTGGTTAGACACCAATTATACCAATACCGCAGTTATTGGTTACGGAATCTCAAGAAAACTTTCTTTAGGTATTCTAAGTTTTGGAGAACCTTTACAAGTAATGGTTCCTAAAAAAGGAAAAGGATTTATAAATCCACAAAAACCCTTTTATTCTATAAACACTCAAATTGTTGGTATTTATACTGGAACACAAGAATTTGAAAACAAATTTGTATTTGTAAGCAATGCGCAAGCAAGAAACTTATTGCGCTATGAGCAAAATAGAATAACAGGAATAGAACTGAAATTAACTCCCAATACTGATGCTGATTCCGTTTCAGAAGATTTACAAAAAAAACTAGGATCTATTTATAAAGTGCAAACGAAAGCGCAATTAAATGAATTGTATTATAAAGTTATAAATACGGAAAACTTTATCTCATATTTGATATTTACATTAATTGTAATTATTGCATTATTTAATGTAACAGGTGCAATAATTATGATGATTATTGATAAAAAAGACAATTTAAAAACGCTATTTAACTTAGGTACGACCATACAACAAATTAAAAAAATATTTGTTTTGCAGGGATTTTTATTAAGCTTATCTGGAATGACAATAGGGCTAACCATTGGAATAATTTTAGTGCTTATTCAAAAACAATTTGGGGTATTTATGATAACTCAAAACCTTCCTTACCCTGTAGAATTTAGATTTTCTAATTTATGCATAGTAATTGTAACAATTACAGTTTTAGGTTTTATTGCTTCAAAAATTGCAAGCAGTAGAATTACTAAAGAATTTGTAGAAAAGTAGATTTTAATAAGAGTAAACTGGGAATTCTTTTGTTTTTTATGGCTCCAAAAAGCATTCATAATTTGGAGGATGAATAATGATATTTTTAAATTTACAAAAATATTGTTATGCAATCTCAGGGATAAGCATATTTCCAAACTTCGCTTCCACTTCATCAAAAGCAGCAAAAACATCTTTTGCGTCGTCAGAAGTTACCATTTTCATTCGATGTTCTTTAAAGTGAGGAATTCCTTTAAAGTAGTTGGTATAATGTCTTCTCGTTTCAAAAACTCCTAAAACGGGTCCTTTCCAATCGATGGCCATTTGTAAATGTCTTCTTGCCATTTCTGTACGTTGAGCAATTGTGGGTTTTGCTAAATATTCTCCTGTTTTAAAATAGTGTTTCACCTCGTTAAAAAACCAAGGATATCCAATAGAAGCTCTACCAATCATAGCACCATCTAAACCATAAACATCGCGCATTTCCATTGCTTTTTCTGGAGAGGTAATATCACCGTTTCCAAAAACAGGAATGTGCATTCTTTGGTTGTTTTTTACTTCTGCAATTGGTTTCCAATCTGCTTCTCCTTTATACATTTGAGCCCGTGTTCTGCCATGAATAGCAATTGCGGCACAGCCAACATCTTGCAAGCGTTCTGCCACTTCTACGATTCGAATAGAATCATGATCCCAGCCTAAACGAGTCTTTACAGTTACAGGCAAATTTGTATGTGCAACCATCGCCTTTGTTAGCGAAACCATTAAATCTATGTCTTTTAAAATCCCTGCACCAGCTCCTTTAGAAACTACTTTTTTTACAGGACAACCAAAATTGATATCAATAATATCTGGATTTGATTTTTCAACGATTTCAACCGTTTTTAACATCGAATCTAAATTAGCTCCAAAAATTTGAATTCCAACGGGACGTTCTTTTTCATAAATATCCAATTTCATAACACTTTTTGCAGCATCACGGATTAATCCTTCGGAAGAAATAAATTCTGTGTATACCACATCTGCTCCATTCTCTTTACATAAAGCTCTAAAAGGAGGATCTGAAACATCTTCCATAGGAGCTAATAAAAGAGGGAAATCGGGTAATTCTATGTTTCCTATTTTTACCATACGTTTACTAGGCTGCAAATGTACTTTTTTATTATAAACTAAAAAAACCTAACACAGCGTTAGGCTTACTATTTGAAATATTTATTTAAAAGACTCTTACAATATTAAATCCAAAGAAAATATTTCCGTTAGACCAATCTCCTTCTGCATTGCTTAAGAAACCAGGTTCATTGGTAGATTGTGCATTTGAAAAAAGTAGTTGAAAAACGTGTCCACCAGTTTCTATATCTACCCCAATTGTAAGTGGATTATTATAAACAGATTTGCTATCTCTATTAAAATTATAGGCGTAATCCATATTGAGACTCGTTCGTTTGCTTAGTTTGTATCTCCCACCAAAACCCATTAAAAATTGGTTGTGATTACCTGCTCCTGTAAAATTAAGATTTTGTAAATTCTGACGCACATAACTTGGCGCCAACTCAAAAGAAAATTTATTGGAAAACCTTTTTGATGCCAAAAGTTGCAAGGCATAACTCATCCTGTCTCCAGATTTTAAAGAAGGAAACTGAGTTTCATCTAATTCTGTGTCACGATTCACAGTTCCGTATGCAACTAAATTTATTGGAAATTTACTGGATTGTTTTGCTAAACCAACCTTTAAAGCTGCAGCATAGGTTTTACGTAAAGATTCTCTACTGATACTCATTTGAATGCCATCCCAAAAACTATACAATAATTGAATTTTAGTATTTGCATTGTCTAAACCAAAAAAAGTATCAAAACCATCTTTTATTGTGCCAAATCGATGTGAAACTATTAAATAAAAATCTCCTTTATCTGCAATTTTTGTGGATTGTAAGTTTCCAATTTTCATCGCCTTAAAAGCAGGAGGTTCAAATTGAGTTTCATTCTTTGTTTCTTCATTTAGCTCCTCTAATAAATCATCTTGAGCTTGTGCAGAGAAAGCTGTAAAAAAAGCAAAAATGAGCACTAAAAAATATTTATTTATCATAATTTTTATTCTTGAATAATACATTGATCTAATTTTAATTCCTCCAATAAATCATCATACCCAATTACACGCCCTTTTATAGAAATAATTTGTCCTTCTCTTAATTTTGAGGCATTTATATCTTCTCTGAACTGGCAGTAGATACTGTTATTTAAGGATATCCCTTTTTCTTCTTTAGAGGTAATTATACCACTTAACTGAACTACTTTATCATTCCAAAAAGAAGTATCTTCTTTTATCTTTTCTATAAAGTTATTAGAAGTACCAGCGTACTCTGTTTCTATATTTTCTATAGTTTCATGAGGTTTATAAGCATATCTATAGACTGAATAAAATGCAATACAACCTAAAATTAGAATGGTAAGAATCCATTTATTTTTTTTCAAAAAGTTCATAATTTAAAGTTATGTTTATAGATTCTGCTATTTTTTTTCGAACGATATTGGGTATTTTAATATCAAAATCTTGAGGCTTTACAGAAAAGTTTGAAGTAAGCCGAATTGAACCATCAACCATCTCTAGTGCTGCGGTAGTTTCAATTTCTTTTTTGATACCTCTTACTGTTAGTGTTCCTACTAATGGATATTCATTTTTAAGAATATCAATATTAAAGCCTTTTAACTTTCCTCTAAAAGTTGCTTTTGGATGCTTGTCAGAATCCATATAATTCTCATTAAAGTGTTCTTGCATTAATGCGACCTTGAACTTAAAGGCAGTTATAAAAAGCTGGGCAGCAATATCTCCAGTATCGGTTTTTAAAATTACTGTTGTACTCTTGTTTTTAGCTTCTACAGGTTCAAAGGCCTCTACAGATGCCTTAAAATTTGTAGTTCCTGTTCTAGTAAAATACTTTTGAGCACATATAATATGGGTTGCAACAAGAAAGGTTAATAAGAAATATTTTTTCTTCATAAGTTAATTTTATGTATTTGAAATTAATTTTCTAAAAAACCATCCGCTTTCCATTTGTCAATGATAGCTCTTGTTTGTGCTGATAACAACCCACTTTGTGGCATAGGATTTACAAGATCATTCATTCTAGCAATGAGTGAACCGCTCTCTGCAGACATTTTAACTTCTGCATAATTTGTTAGGGATAAAAAACTTGCCTGTCCTCCCGAAATATGACATGAGACACAATTATTGTCAATAATAGTTTTAACATCTGCATCATAGGTAACATTTATTAATATGGGTTCTACATCATCTAACGGAATTTCAGTAGTAGTACAATTACTAAAAATTAAAAAGATTCCTAAAGAGGTCAAAAGATTTTTTTTCATTTTATAAGGTTATCAATTTATAATAAATATACAATTAATTTTGAATAGTAGTAATACTCATTGCTACTAGCAACTCTGAAAAATAGTAAAAATAAAATAGATGTTAACACTTCTTTTTTACTTTTTGTAGCTGTTTACAATTCTACTAAAGAATTAGAGGCTAAAAGCGTAACATCTTCACAGAACCAGCTTTCTTGATTAATTTCTGACTTACAAGATATTAAAAAAATAAAAAATAGCAATTGTCTCATCATCATAAATATTATTTTTGTGAGATAAATAAACAAAAAAATAAAAGTTTTTTGTTGAATTATATTTGTATTGATTTTTACTTCCTGTAAAAATAAGTAAATAGTTCGATACAAGATTTATTTATTTGCTCACGAAAAAGAATTTCAGGCAAAAAAACTTTATCACCAAAATATGATGAAAATGTTTTTGCATCATTAAAAAATAGAAAGTTAGAACTACATTCTATTAATATATAACAGAAAGAACCAAAATAAAATGACCCATCGAAAAAACTTTTAATGCATATCAAGTATTTTCATATGGCAAATAAAAATTAGCTTTTTCGTCAAATAGGAGCGACTGAAGTGTTAGAGATATCAATTTATCAACAAGAATGAAAAGATGAATAAATGACTTGGAGTAAAGAAAAAATAGTACAGAATATTGAAAACTTAATGAGAAGTAAATTTACAACTCCAAAAGAAGCCTTTAACTATTATGACGAAGATAATGATGGATTTTTAACAAAAACAGATTTTAAAAAATTATTAAAAGAAGCGAGAGTGAGCTCCTTAGTTAGAGGCTTAGTTGCTGAATTTATGATCAAAAGTTTTGATCAAAATAATGATAAAAGAATTAGTTGGGAAGAATTTAAAGTTGCAATTTTAGAGATAGAAAAAGATTTTTAATCACTATAAAATCAAAAGAAAAGAAAAGCCAATTTCATTATTCTTTTTTTATTTGACAAGGTTTTTAAATAACATATCTTTGTAGGTTGAACGAAGTTAGAAAACGAAGCATGAAGAACATTAGAAACTTTTGTATTATCGCACACATAGATCATGGTAAAAGTACCTTGGCAGATAGATTGTTAGATTATACTGGTGCAGTATCAGATCGCGAAAAGAAAGATCAGTTACTAGACAACATGGATTTGGAACGAGAGCGCGGTATTACTATAAAATCGCACGCTATTCAAATGGATTTCAAGCACAAAGGAGAACAATATATTTTAAATTTAATAGACACTCCTGGCCATGTTGATTTCTCTTACGAAGTTTCTCGTTCAATTGCTGCTTGTGAAGGTGCATTATTAATTGTGGATGCTGCTCAAAGTATTCAGGCACAAACAATTTCTAACTTATATTTAGCATTAGAGAACGATTTAGAAATTATTCCTGTGCTAAATAAGGTAGACTTACCTTCTGCAAATCCAGAAGAAGTAACAGATGATATTGTAGATTTATTGGGATGTGATCCAGAAGAGGTAATTCATGCAAGTGGAAAAACAGGTTTTGGAGTGGATAACATATTAGCAGCAATAATAGATAGAATTCCAGCACCAAAAGGAGATCCAGAAGCACCATTACAAGCCTTAATTTTCGATTCAGTTTACAACTCTTACAGAGGGATTGAAACCTATTTTCGTGTTTTAAATGGCGAAATTAAAAAAGGACAACGCATCAAATTTATGGCAACTGATAATGAGTATTTTGCTGATGAAGTAGGTACTTTAAAATTAGAACAAGTTGTAAGGAAATCTGTAAAAGCAGGTGATGTTGGGTATTTAATTACAGGTATTAAAACGGCAAAAGAAGTAAAAGTAGGAGATACAATTACAGATGCTGTAAATCCAACTAAAGAAACAATTGATGGGTTTGAAGACGTAAAACCCATGGTTTTTGCCGGAATTTATCCAGTCGACACAGAAGATTATGAAGAGTTGCGTTATTCCATGGAAAAATTACAGTTAAACGATGCGTCCTTAGTTTTTCAACCAGAGAGCTCTGCTGCCTTAGGTTTTGGTTTTCGTTGTGGTTTTCTGGGAATGTTACACATGGAAATTATTCAAGAACGTTTAGAACGAGAATTTAATATGACCGTTATTACAACGGTGCCTAACGTTTCTTATCATGCCTATACAAAGAAAAACCCAGAAGAATTAATTCTTCTGAATAATCCCACAGATTTACCTGATCCGTCAAGATTAGATCGGGTTGAAGAACCATTTATTAAAGCTTCAATTATTACAAAGTCAGATTTTGTTGGACAAGTAATGAGTTTATGTATCGAAAAACGAGGAGAAATTACAAATCAGACTTATTTAACAACGGAACGTGTTGAATTAACTTTTGATATGCCTTTGGCAGAAATTGTGTTCGATTTTTACGACCGATTAAAAACAGTTTCTAAAGGATATGCTTCCTTCGATTATTCGCCAATTGGTATGAGAGAATCGAAATTGGTACGAGTCGATATTTTATTAAACGGTTCTCCAGTAGATGCACTTTCTGCTTTATTACATGCAGACAATGCCTATACAATTGGGAAGAAAATTGTTGAAAAATTAAAAAAATTGATTCCAAGACAACAATTTGATATTCCTATTCAGGCAGCAATTGGTGCAAAAATTATTGCGCGTGAGACAACCAAAGCCTTGCGTAAAGATGTGACCGCTAAATGTTATGGAGGTGATATTTCTAGAAAGCGTAAATTATTAGAAAAGCAAAAAAAAGGAAAGAAAAGAATGCGTCAGGTGGGGAATGTAGAAATTCCGCAAGAAGCTTTTATGGCTGTTTTAAAACTGAATGACTAAAAAACACCCAGTTCTAATTTTAGTTAAAAATTGATTCCTCTTTGATTTCAAAATTTAAAGAATTGTTAGGAGAAGATTTTATATCCAATCCTGATCCAGAAAGAGGTGCATACAAATTGATAATGGTATGCACCCTTTAGAATTAATTTAGTGGCTATATGAATCGAGTAAATCAGGCGATAATGCTTTTCCTTTCAAATCAACAAAATCTGCTTTATTTTTAAATCGTTTCATAGCCTCTGCTTTTGTACCTGCATAAATAATAACGCCTTCTCTAACAACGACGGCCTCTACATAACTTGCTGTATCACCGTCGATGGTTTGGATGTTACCTCCAAAGTATACTGTTTGTTTTAGTTTATAAGGTGCTGCCGAAGGGGTTTCCGATTTCGTTGTTTTTAAACAAGAATAAAGAAATACGCTAAGAAATAGACAATAAAATACATTTTTCATACTTTTTACTTTTTCAGATTATTAGACTTAATAATGTTAAATTTCCCTTCAAAGATAGTTGCTAGAACTTTAATTTCTTTGATTTTCATGGGTGCTACTTTAAATGGATTTTCTTTTAAAATGACAAGGTTTGCTCTTTTGCCCTCGGCAATAGATCCTATTTGTTTTTCTAAATTTAAGGTTCTCGCTGCATCAATTGTAATTGCCTTCATTGCATCAAAAACAGGGATTTTTTGATCTTGAGAAAAAGCACTGTTTTCTGAAGTAACACGGTTAATTGCGGTCCATGCAAGTGTTAAAGGTTCCATTGGAGCCATTGAAAAATCTGAATGAAATGAAACGGGAATCTCTCTTTTGACCAAGCTATTAATTCTTACTAAATTTTCACCACGCTCTTTACCCAACCCATTCTCACTGTATTTATCGGCTAAAGCCCATAAATAATATGGGTTTACAGAAGTTTCTACTCCCATATCTTTTATTTGCTGCGCCATCTGATCTGTATAATATCCCATATGATGAAGGGTAAATCGATGATCTTTTCTAGGTTTCTTTTTTTGGTCTTCAACTAAATAATCCAATACTTGCTGTATCCCTTTGTCTCCATTAGAATGCACATGAATTTTATAATCATTATTCCAATACAAACTAATTTGCTCTTGAAATAAGTCTAAAGGAGTCATCCACTCACCATTATGACCGTCCTCATAATTTTCTTTCATTTGCATAGCCTGACTATAAATTGCTCCATCAGAAAAAAGCTTTACTTGTTTGGGTAAAAAATGGATGTTTTCTGTACTATATGTACTTTCCAATGTTTCCATAAAAGCCATTGCCTTTTCATTACCGCCTTTCATTGCAAAAAGTTGGGTACCACTTGGAATTAAATACACATCATAAGGAGGTTCTTTGTCCATTTCCTTTTTTAACAAAGCCAGTTCTCCATTAAAATCAGAACTAGGAAAGCCTGGCTCTGCCACAGTGGTGATTCCATTTTGTTGAATGATTTGTGTCATCATACCCAGTCCTTTCATATATCGGGTAGGTTCTAACATAATAGGAGCCATTTTAGGAACTAATTGCAGCCAGCCTCCTTCAAAGAAATGACCTTTTTCCCATTCTACTTGTGGATTTCCTTTAAAATCATCTTCACTAATACCCAATAATTCAATGGCAGCATCGTTCAGATAAATTTCATGAAATGATCTGTGAATAATTCCTACAGGATTTTCTTTATTGATGCTGTTAATAATATCTCTTGAGAGTTCTCCATGCCATAGTTGATGGTATCCCCAAATAAAGTACATTTCTCCTTTTTTCGAGTTTTCAGTAATGGATTTGGTAATTTTTTCTAAATATTCTTTTTCTCCAGAAACTCCTTTTTTAGTTCCTGATGGCAACACCCAATCATAGGGAGCTATTATTTCATTAGGAAGCATGGTGGCTGCTAAAGAAGGGTGTACATGCGGTTCTACAAAACCTGGCATCAGGGTATTTCCTTTCAAGTTGTGAGGCTTTGCCTTTGGAAATTGTTTGTCGGCTTCTTTTTTAGAACCCACGAAAACAATTTCATCAAAATTGGTAACCACTGCTTCTGCAATTTCCATTTTTGTACCCTCCATGGTAATGATATCTCCGCCAAAATAACTTATGAGACCTTTGTCATAATTTTTAACATTTTCTTTTTTTGATTCTGTACATCCATTAAAGATGAACACAAACGCTACTAAATAAAATATTTTTTTCATTTTTTTAATTATTTTTTAATTATTTAATCTACCTCCATTATAAATATCAAAATCTATATGAGGTCTAACTTTGGGTCCGTTTGGCCCCCAAGTAACATTAACTCCTGCATTGGTGGCCCATCGGGCATTTCCACAGCTCTCTAATCCAACAAGGATAAAACAGCATACTAGTACGTATATAATTTTTTTAGTTTTTTTCATCTGTAAAAGTTATTTAGATTGAATGCATAAAATGGCACCATTAGGATCTTGAAAAATACCTAGTTTCCCATTTCTAATATTATCTGTAGGTTTAAGAATAACAAAACCACCCAAATTGCTAACATTCGAAATTACCTGAGATGGATTTGTATTTTTTAAATAGGGCACCCATTGGGATTTTTGATTTGTAATTGGATTTTTAATCATTCCAGCAACATTAATACCTTCTTTTTTAAAAAGCCAATAGGGTTTTTTGTCATAGAAAGTTTCAGTAGTTGTAAGTTCAAATGTGTCCTTATAAAGTTGTGCCGCTTTTTCTGGGTTATCAGACCACAACTCCATACCAATCCAATCTCCGTTATTATCTATTGATCCAGGAGTATCTGTTATGAAAGCAAACTCCTCTCCCTGAGGCGATTCGAAGATTACTTGTTTTCCTCTACCAGCAATTTTTAAAGGTTTTGTAGCCAGTTTACACCCAGAAGCCAAAGCAGCTTTTATTTTTTCTTTCATCTCTTTTGGTGAAACAATCAAAGAGGTAATCCAAACTGAAGATTTCGCTGCGGTAATTTCTACCATTCCCCCAATAGTTTCGGTATTATTTTTTATGAGTGTATATGAAAAGCCCTTTAAATTTTGATCTTGAAAAGTCCATCCAAATAATTTTCCATAAAACGTTTTAGAAACTTCTAAATTTGGCGTGACTAAATCGTGCCAAAGAGGACTTTCAGTAGAGGATTTGATAGGCGTTGTGTTTCTGGTATTAAACGCTGATAGATTGATTACAGCTAAAAGGAATACCAATGTTAAATTTTGTTTTGTTTTTTTCATTCTTATCTTAAATTATTAAATATTAGTGTAATTAAATTCATAGCTAAATCCCAAAAGAAATACATTGTGCGTTCTGGAATCTAAGACTGATTTAGAGTTGTCAATTCTTCCTGACATGTAAATTTTTACATAATCGTCAAGATTGTAATTGATATCTAAAATATAGTGTAGCAGCTTGTATTCAGTACTAAAATATGGGTTTTTATCTGTTTCTTTCATATAATTAAAACCAGCTTGTATTTTTAGTTTTTTGGAATATTGATAACTCATAAGGCTCTCCAAACCAAAGGTAGGAAATGAAATTACTGTAGATTCGTCTAATTGGATAAACTCATCATCATGCAAAGAATAGGTAAGCGCAGCTCCAATTTTATTTTTGTTGTATTGTAACCCAAAAATTAAATTACTAGAATCAGGTCCAATATCTGTAATGAAGCTTCTATATTCCTCTCTAATTTCGGCAGAATTATATGCAGCACCGAGGGTTAAGTTAAAGGGGGTTTTGTATTGTATGGAAGCACCATAATTTTGTGAACCTCCTATTAATTGAGATTGTAAGGCCAACGAGAAATTATTAAATTCATTTCTATAGCGTATAGATTTGTTGGCACGTCCAGTTCCTTTCCAACCTCCATCTGAATTTCCAGCATAGGTTCCTGATGCACTTCCACCAAAAACCACAAAATTGTCTGTATAGGATGCGATGTCATAATAAGCACCCCATTGTTTACCCAAAGAAAGTGAGCCATACTTGGAATGGCGAATCCCTAGAATTGCTAATCTAGAAGTTATTGCTTCTCTTTCTTTGAAAGGGTCTTTAATGAATTCTGAAGAAGTACTTGCATCGTTATTAAATTCGGTTCCCTCAATAATATGAACTCCAAATTCTAATTGACCAAAAGCTTGAAGTTCATTGCCTATATTTCGGATAAGAGAGGATCCAATTCTTGGAGAATTTTCTTGTAATTCAAGAGATCCATCAAATACTGAAGCATGAACTCTTAATTTTCCATACACCTGTATAGAGTCTAAAATTTTAGTATTTTGAGCATACGAGATAAGTACAAACGGTAATAAAATAAATAACGATATTCTTAATTTCATATTTTCTGAGTTTAAAATACTGTTATTTAAAATAATTTTTTCCATGTTTATTAAATACAAAAGAGATACTTAAAAATTCTGTTTATTACCTAAAGCTAAAGCAGAATAACCTTGTTTGAAACTAGTTGTTTTATAAGGTAAACCCTTTAAAAACTCGATAAATCTGCTTGCATCTAACATACAAAATCAATTTAACTTCCTACTTTTTGCAGCTGCTTTCATCTCATCATTGGCATAAATCCCTAACTCTACCCGTCTATTTTTAGCTCTGTTTGTATTATCATTTGCATATTTTGGTTGGGTCTCTCCATACCATTTAGTTGTAAGTCTAGATGCATCTATTCCCTGAGAGATAAAATAGTTAGATACTGATTTGGCTCTTTTTTCGGAAAGAGTCATATTGTAGTCTGCTGCACCTGAATCATCGGTATGCCCTTCTATTAAAATATTAGTATCTGGATAGCTTTTAAATACTTGCGCTGCAGCTGCTAAATCTTTTTTATAGCTATTACTTAAAACAGAGGAGTTTAATTGAAAAGCTAAACTTGTGTCAAAAGTCATGTTAATTCCTTCTCCAACTCTACTAACTTCTGCAGAAGGAACAGCTTGATTCAAATCTCTAGCCTGATCGTCCATTTTTTTCCCGATTAAGTTCCCAGCAATACCACCAACAGCGGCTCCTGCTAATATCCCCCATACGCTTCCTTTTGATACCGCAGCACCAATAAGTGCTCCACCAGCAGAACCAGCAATGGTTCCCTTTTGTTGTTTATTCAATGCTCCACAACCTATGAATAAGGTTGTAGACAGAACTAAAATTACTACTTTTTTCATGATTATATTTTATTTTTTAGTTACAGACTAGAGCCATAAAAAGCTCTCTATTCATATCTTTATAGCCTAAGGATTTGGCTTTTTTTAAGTCATTGCAAAGCAACTTCTTTTCATCACTTGTCATTTTAATTCTTAAATCTTGCGCCTTTTTGGTCCCATATTTATCTTCCATCATTCTCAGTCTTGTATTGCTTCTCGATATTGATAATTCAATGTTCTCTGGATCCATCCTTTGTGCTTGATCATAGCTTTGAAAGGCCCTGCCAAAATCTTTTTTGGTCGAGTACATTGTTCCCTCTTGTATCAGAATATTTACATTGTTCGGATCCAGAGCTTTTGCTTTGTCAAGATAAATTTGGGCAGAATCTATTTCATTTAATTGTCTTTCATACAAGGCAGCCATTAAAGCATAGTTAGAAGCTCTCTGAGCAATATTTTTATTGTTTTCTGTAAGTTCCATTAAACTATTTAAAGATTTTTTTGCACCAACAATATCTCCCATTTTATTTTGGGCAATTGCCTTTTGAAAATAGCCATTCAAGCTTTTATTTTTTGTTATTTCAAGAGCTTTATTTGCTTGCACAATTGCTTCTGGGAAATTTTCAAGACCATTATAAGCCTCAGCATTTCCTATAGCGGCAGCTTCTTTTGCATCTCTCGTTTTACACTTTGAAGAAAAAACAGAGTATAAGTCTAATGCTTGATCATAGTTTTTTAATTTAAGGGCAGTTTTGGCACTCTCTAGACAAGCTCTACATTTTTTACCCATTGTAAATGTTTGTGCATGAAGTGAATTAAAAATAAGCAATCCTAGAATTACTAAAGGGGATTTAAAGTTCATTTTGTTGAATTTAAATATTTGGAAAACGATATTTGATACGTGTAGGTATTTCCAAATGGGGGTTTTAGTCTATAAATTTATGATTTTTTTTTTAATTGATTTTTTTCTAATGTGTAAAAGAATTCTAATTTACAGCTCATGAAGTAGCTCTATTTAAAAAATCACACTAATTAACTGGTTTTCAGTTCATTTTATAATCATCTATAATTGAACCCATATTATTTTCAATTGGATTTTTTTAAAATTTTATGATTTAAAATTTTTAAAACAACTTATTATTTAAAAATAATCTAATTACAAATAGCTGTAAATGAGTTATTTAGATTTGTTCTAACGTTTTTTGTACCTATTTTTACTTTGAATTTAAAATTAATTATTATGGCAATACGTTTTGGAAATACTTGTGCTAATTGTGCAAGTCTAAACACAAATAACTTTTGTGATCAGCACAAAATAATGGTAGATAAAATATATACTTGTGATCGTTTTACGATGAAATTAGCTCTTAAAGATATGCGAAGTTGTAATTCATGCTTAAGATACAATAAAAGCGATTGTGCACATCCAGAAAAAGCTTCTTTAGGAATGTTATGTTCTCAATGGGCACCACAACAGGTTTCGATTTAATCATCATTAATGCTCTAACCATTTCCTAAAATCGGCGGTGGTAGAAGAACTTGTCATCACTTTTTGTTTGTGGTTTTTTATAGAAATTAACAATCTGTTTTTAAAATGATTTTCAATAGTTTTTATAGAATCAATATGTACAATTTCACTTCTATTGATTTTAAAAAACTTCTTTGGATTTAATTCAAGAAATATACTTCCTAAATTTTTAGAAATTGTATGTCTTTCCCCTTGATTATCTATGGCAATGCAAAAATCACCAGAAGCAGTAATGAGCGAAATATCTGTAGTGTTTAACAATTGAATTCCAGATACCTTTTTAATAACAAATCTTTTTTTATAGGTTTTGTACTCTTCTTGTAAAGCGGATTTTAAAGCACTAATAGTTGTATTGTCTAAAGCAGTATATTCTCCTTTTTTAAATAAAGATTGATATTTATGAATTGCTTTATCAAAATCGTTTTGAGAATAGGGTTTTAGAATGTATGCAATTCCATTGGTGTTAAAAGCTTGAAAGAGATATTCATCGTGGGCAGAACAGAAAACAATTGGGGTGTTAATTTTTATTTTATTGAATAAATCGAAAGAAATTCCGTCTAATAATTGGATATCAGATAAAATAAAATCATAGGTGTTTTCTTTTAAAAAAATTTCTCCATCAGCAATAGATCTGCCCCAATCATGTGTGGTTTTTATATCAAAAAAACGATCTACACATTTTGTTAGTTTTTGATAGGCAGGAATCTCGTCTTCTAAAATTAAAATATTCATTTTAAGTACTTAGGGTTATTATTGGGATATGAACCTCAAACTTTGTCTCCGTATTGTAAATTTGAACTTTTTCATCGGAAAGTAAATTATACCGGGCTTTTAAGTTTTCTAAACCTGTACCAAAAGATTCATTGTTTGCCTCTTGGTGAGATTTTGAATTTGAAATTACAATCCAACCTTGGTTGAGTTGAATCGATGCTTTAATGGTATTTCCTTCACTAGCCTTGTTGTGTTTTACAACATTTTCTAATAAGGCTTGTAAAGCTCCTGTTGGAATAAATTGATCTTGAAAGGTTATATTTTTTTCTATTTTGATTTCATAATCTTTATCAAACCTTGTTTCAATTAAAAAAATATAATTTTTAATCAACTCTAATTCTTCAGAAAGCTCCATAACTTCGGCGTCTTTGGTCTGAATTAAATACCTGTAGATTAGAGAAAGTCTATTAATATATTCTTTTGCTTTCACTGGATTGCTATCAATTAAGGCATCTAAAGTATTTAAATTATTGAATAAAAAATGAGGGTCTATTTGAGAGCGTAATAGTTTTAGCTCATTTTCTTTTTGTAGTTTTTGTGTTTTCAATAACTCTTGTTGGCCTTCATAGAATTTTTTTGTGAATAGAATGCCAAGTAAAAAACCAACATCATTTGAGGATGTATAAATTCCATTTAAAATAATTAGATACCATTTTGGTAATTTATTTAAAGAATTTCCTGCGCTTAAAAACCCTAAAGTATCTGCAATTGTTCCAAAAAATGTTAAAACAAATAATGCAATCAAGATAAAAGCAATGTATTTTTTTTGAATTAAATATTTCGGTATTAAAATCGAAATAAAAATAACGATAACTATATATGAAGTAATGATTGTCGTAGGAATATCTATTAAATATTCAAGAAGATCATTATTCCTAGCCTTGTAGTCTACAATGATTAAAAAGGAAGAAATAACGTAAAAAATTAGAATTACAAGATAATCTGATCTGTTGAGCTTATTATTCATAAATACTTTTTACAAATGTATTAATTATTATCCCTTATTCTATCTTCTTCATCTTTGTTGATTTCTCTATTTGATTTTTTCTTGCCAAACTTAGAACCAAAACTATAGGCCAATCTCAATTGAATATTTTGTCGAGAGCCATTACTTTCAACAGCAGCAATTCCATTTCCATAATCTATATTACCTACAAAGCCTCTGTTTAGCATTTTATTAAAACCTAAATTCACCTTTAGTTTATCATCTAAAAACTTTTTTCCAAATGAAAAATCCAATTCCGCTAACCAATCTACTTCTATCTGTCCTTCTAAAGCTCCTGTTCCGTAATTTCCACTCATTTCAAAATTAATATCCCAAGGTAATTGATAGTTCGCTTGTATAAACCAATACATGTTCCATTTGTTTAAATCTACTCCAAATGTTGAAGACTGATAATCTGTATTTGTTACAATAACACCCGTATAGCCTTCAATATCTTTTTGTATGAAGCTTAAAGGAGCAAATAACCGAAAGTTCCAATTAGAATTGTTCTCAACGTTTACTTCTTGTTGTCTTATTTGAGCAGTTTCGTTGTCTTGTTTTATCAACTCAAAGATAACATCATCCGTTTTACTGTAGCCAATTGTAAAAAAAGGCTGCCCTTCATAGGTTAAATTAAACTGAAAATTATTGGTATATGATGGGGTTAATTGGGGGTTTCCTTCGCTTGCAGAAAACGGATCTAAAAACCTTTGAAAAGAGTTTAGGCTGTTATAACTGGGTCTTTGTATTCTATAGCTGTAAGCCACACTTGCTCCTAAAATATCGTTAAACTTTCTACTTACACTAGCACTTGGAAATATTTTTTCAATAGGCCTATTTTGGACTTCTGTAACCATTTCTCCATCTTTCATATAGGTAGATGTGCCATCTGTATTACTATCTTCAAATCTCAATCCGCCAGAAAAAGACCATTTCCCGAAACTAGCGTTGACCTTAGTATATAAAGCAAATATGGTTTCATCGATAATAAATCGGCTACTTTCTTCATCTATAAGATCAAAACCATTACTGTTGTTTTCCACAAAAGATTGTAGGTCGTTATTTGTACTTACATCAGCAAAACGAGAACCTGCACTAAATTTAAAATTTTCTGTAAATTCTTTAGAATAGTCTACTCTGTAGGTTTTAATGCTATAGGTTCCATCTTGTACATATTTTCTATCTATAAATTTCTCGATACTTTGCGGAGTGTCAAATAATGTATTTGTACTATTATTTACAAAATTGATATAATTAAAATCTAATAATAACCTTTCCGTTTCTGATCGATATTCATAATAGGGGTTGATATTAAAGTTTGTTCTATCTCTATCATAATTATTATTTGTTAAAAGTAATTCGGTTGAATTTGGCTTTATAATATTTGTAGTATTATCTACAGTTCTTGTAGAAATTCTTTGACTCCATCTACCACTAAATCCTATGGAGTTTTTTTCATTGATGTAATAATCTACGTTACCACTAATACTGTTATTTAAAGGGTCGTAAGGTTCTATGGTTTTTTGGTCGTAAATGGTGTCTGCTACTGTTCTTGTTAAAAATAAATCGTCTCTCCATGTAGGTTGAGAATGATTTACTCTTGCCTGCCAGTTTAATTTATTTTTATAGCTAGCAATAGAAAATCCAGTTCCATACTCAAAACCTTCATCTTCACCCACCCAAAGGGAAGCGCTCCCGTGAGTTCCCAAACGAACATTTTTCTTTAAAATAATATTAATGATGGCAGCAGAACCAGCCGCTTCATATTCTGCACCAGGTTGTTCTATCACCTCAATTTTTGAAATATTATCTGCAGGGAAATCTCTTAACAGCGTTTCAATATCCATATATTCTGTGGTTTTATTGTTGATAAGAATTCGAACACCTCTATTTCCTGCAATAGAAATTCCATTGTTTGTGACCAAAACACCGGGCACCTTCCGCATTACATCTTGAAGATTGGTGTTTGTCATTTCTGATTTTTCCAAATCAACAATTAGTTTTTCTGCTGTTTGTTTAATAACAGGTCTTTTACTTTTTATAACGACTTCATTTAAAATTTGTGTTTCTTCTTGTAAAGTAAAATTAAATGTTCTGTTAGAAGAGAGTTTAAATTCTTCTATTTTTTTAGTTTTAAAACCCAACATGGAAACTTCTATATGGTAATTACCATTTTTAATATTTTCAAAAATATAATTTCCATTATCATCAGAAATTACCCCTTTTGGAGTTTCTTTACTTCCTTTTTCAAAAAGGAGAATATTTGCAAAAGAGAGTGAAACCTTTTCCTGATCAAGTATTTTACCAGAAATACTATTTTGAGCTTTAATAGAAGTTGATCCTAAAAAGAATACTAAGAGTAATGTACTAATTAATTTCATGTTTTTTTTATTTATTGTTTTTAACTGGTCACATGCCGTTTGTCATTAATCACTCCCCTTAAGTGATACAATTTTAAGCATGCTCATTTCATGTTTATTATTTTTTTTTAATATTTCAAAAGTCTTGGATAAAAAGAAACTGTAAAATCTAATTCTTATAAACTGGGTTAAAATTAGGTTGAACAGTTATTTTAGTCCTTCAAAAAATAAAGACGCTTTAAGAGTATAAAATGTTACAAAAAAAAATACTCTCGATAAATTCGAGAGTATTTTTTATAATATATATAGCCAAAAAAAAGGCAAGGTTAGCATGCTAGTCTCTACCTCCTAAAAGTTGTAAAGCCCAATACAACAGCATAGCTAAAGAACCTAAGGCTGCAACTAAATACGTTCTTGCTGCCCATTTAAGTGCATCTTCAGAACCCGCATATTCTTGTTGAGAAAGCATATTTTTATTTTTTAACCACGCTAAAGCCCGATTACTTGCGTCATATTCTACCGGTAATGTAATAAAACTAAACAAAGTTCCAACAGCCATCAAAACTAGACCAGCAATAGCAATATAGAGTCCTATTCCATCCGCGCCAGAAGCGGCACCCAAAAATAAACCTCCAAAAATTAGGTATTGAGAAAATTTCGAAGAAATACTAACTACAGGAACCAATGTAGAACGCATTGTTAACCATTGATAGGCTTTTGCATGTTGAACCGCATGACCAACTTCATGAGCCGCAACAGCTGCTGCTGCTGCATTTCTTTGATTATAAACACCCTCACTTAAATTTACTGTTTTATCTTTTGGATTGTAATGATCTGTTAGCATACCAGGAGTAGAAATTACCCTCACATCAAAAATACCATGATCAGCTAACATTTTTTCTGCAATTTCCGCTCCACTCATACCATTTCTTAGGTGAATTTGTGAATATTCTTTAAACTTACTTTTTAATTTACTGCTTATCATCCAGCTAATTAGAGAGATCACTCCAATTAAGATATAAAATTGAATCATAATCTATATTATTTTAAATTGTTTTGTCATATTTGTTTGATAAATTTACATCATAAATTATTCCAAATCAATTTTTCGTTGAGAAAATGACAAAATGACAAAAAAACCAAACATATTATTAATCTATACTGGAGGTACCATTGGTATGGTTAAAGACTATGAAACAGGTGCTTTAAAAGTATTTGACTTCAGTCAGATTTTAGAAAGAATTCCAGAATTACGTCAATTAAACTGTATAATAAAAAGTATTTCTTTTGATGCCCCCATAGATTCATCTAACATGAATACAAGATATTTTGTTCAAATTGCTGAAATTATAGAATCCAATTACAAAACCTTTGATGGTTTTGTGGTTTTAACAGGTTCGGATACCATGTCTTATGTATCTTCTGTCATTAGTTTTATGTTAGAAAACTTACAAAAACCTGTAATTTTTACAGGATCTCAATTACCAATTGGAGATTTAAGGACAGATGCAAAAGAAAATTTAATTACTTCTATTGAAATTGCATCCTCAAGAAAAAACGGAAAACCTTATGTTTCTGAAGTGGGTTTATATTTTGAATATAAACTCTACAGAGCCAATAGAACTACTAAAATTAATGCAGAACAATTTGAAGCGTTTGCATCGTTAAATTATCCGCCATTGGTAGAAAGTGGAGTTCATCTTAATTTTGATGAGCACTTATTATATCAACCAAAAAAGAATCAGTCAGAATTAATTGTTAGAAAAAACTTAGACACCAATATTGTTGTTTTAAAACTATTCCCAGGAATTACAGAAAATACAATTAGAAGCATTGTCAATATAAAAGACTTAAAAGGAATTGTTTTAGAAACATATGGAGCAGGAAATGCCCCCTCAGAAAAATGGTTTTTAGATGCCCTAAAAGAGGCTGTAAAAAAAGAAATTAAGATTATAAATGTTACTCAATGCCCAGCAGGAAGTGTAATTTTAGGACATTATGAAACCAGTGTAGCATTAAAAAAAATTGGTGTAATAGATGGTAAAGATATTACTACAGAGTCTGCCATAGCAAAATTAATGTATTTATTGGGCGAAAATTTATCAAAAAAATCATTTAAATTATTCTTTGAGAAGTCTTTACGAGGAGAAATTTCAGAGAGCTAAATACCTAAACTTTAAAAAAAAGTAAACATCCTTCAATACAATTACAAGTAAATCCATAAAACTTTGCCATAAAACACGAATTTATTGCCATTTTTTTTTAATGAATCAACATTTTTTTGTTACTTGGCACTCACAAAATCAAAATTGATTGTTTTAATCTATTTGTAGTAAAATATATAAGATTAATAATTATCTTTTTTTTGTAATGAATACATACCTTTAATCCTTAAACAATTAAACAATTAAACAATTAAAAATTAATTTATAACAGAGATGAAAAAAGTAGTAAATGTCCTATCCTTATCAGGATTCATGTTTTTTGGAGCTATTCAATCAACTTTCGCACAAGACGCAGCAGCCGCTGAAGAAGCAAAAACTTTTCACCAAGTATTAAAGCAAAACTTTATTGATGGTGGGCCAGATTTTATGGGAATTGTATTAGTAGCCTTAATATTAGGTTTAGCAATTGCTATAGAAAGAATTATATATTTAAATATGGCAACAACGAATACTAAAAAGTTATTAGCTAGTGTAGATGACGCTTTAAGTTCTGGTGGAGTAGAAGCTGCAAAAGAAATTTGCAGAAACTCTAAAGGACCTGTTGCTTCAATTTTTTATCAAGGTTTAGATAGAGTAGACGAAGGTATAGATGCTGCAGAAAAAGCGGTAGTTTCTTACGGAGGAGTTCAAATGGGACAATTAGAGAAGAATGTTTCTTGGTTATCTTTATTCATCGCTTTAGCGCCAATGCTTGGTTTCATGGGAACTGTAATTGGTATGATTGGTGCCTTTAATGACATTGCTGTAGCAAATGATATTTCTCCTGCTGTAGTTGCTGTTGGTATTAAAGTAGCCTTATTAACAACCGTATTTGGACTAATAGTAGCTATTATTCTTCAAATTTTTTACAATTACATCGTTTCAAAAATTGATAGTATTGTAAACAATATGGAAGATGCTTCTATCTCTTTGGTAGATATGTTAGTTAAGTATAAAAAATAATAAAACAATTATGAAAAGTAATAAAATTTTAAATATTATAATTGCAGCTATTGCCCTAGTTGGAGCTGTCCTTTTCGTAAGAGTTGGTATCGAAGATGAAGAGGTTATTAAAAATAATGTAGACGTTCAAAACGGAGTTGTTAGTCCATTAATATCATTTTCTTTTTGGTTGTTTATTGCCGCTGTAATCGTAGCAGTTGGTCTTTCTTTGTGGGCTGTTGTAAAAAATCCAGAAAATCTTAAAAAGATGTTATTGAGTTTAGGAGCTTTAGGCATTCTATTATTAATTGCTTACTTCATAGCTGATGATAATGTGGTTTTCGATGCTGCTGGAAAAATTCAACCAGGAGGTGAAGGAGGCTCATCAGTCAATAAATGGGTTGGTACAGGAATTTGGTATAGTGTTATTTTAGGTGGTATAGCTGGTATATTCTTCATATTCGATTTATTAAAAGGATTGGTAAAATCATAATATTATGGCAAGAAGAGAAAACCCAGAAATTAATGCAGGATCCATGGCAGATATTGCCTTCTTGTTATTAATTTTCTTTTTAGTAACCACAACCATGAATGTAGATTCTGGGGTTTCTAAAAAATTATCCGAAAAACCACCACCAGATTATGTTCCTCCAGTAATTAAGGAAAAGAACATTTTTGAAGTGAATATTAATTTTAGAAATGAACTTCAGGTAGAAGGTGAAAGGATGGAAGTAAAAGACTTGAAAGATGCTGCCGTTAAGTTTATTGACAACGGTGGAGGTCTTGGGAAACCTGGAGAAGATGGCACACCTGGCGCACCTTGTGATTATTGTGAGGGTGAGAAAAGTGAAACATCGTCAGACCACCCTAACAAAGCAATTATTTCTGTTCAAAGTGACAGAGGTACTGAATATGGCACATATATTAAAGTACAGAATGAGTTGTTAAGAGCTTATAGAGAACTAAGAAACAGATTATGTCAACAAAGATATAATATGTCTTTTACAGACTTAGAAGCTGCTTATAAAGACGATAGGAACAACGAAGAGTTGAAGAAAAAGGTTGAAGATATACGAACAGCATATCCGCAAATTGTTTCTGATGCAGAACCAACCTCATCAAATTAATTTTAAAATTTAACAATATGTCTAAATTTAAAAAGAAAAAAAAGGGAATGCCTGCTGTTAATACAGCATCTTTACCGGATATTGTTTTTATGCTATTATTCTTTTTTATGGTAACAACCACCATGAGGGAAACAGACTTAAGGATTGAAGCACCTAGATTGCCAAGTGCTACCGAAATTAAAAAGTTAGAGCATAAAAGTTTAGTAGTGACCATTTATGTGGGCAAATCTAAAGATGCAGTCAAACACGGTACAAGTTTCAATAGGATTCAATTAAATGATAAGATTGCTTCCGCAGAGCAGGTTCCTGCATTTATTATCAATGCAAGATCTAAAGTATCTGAAGCTGAAGTACCATTTATGACTACTTCCATAAAAGCAGATAAGGAGTCTAACGTAGGTACAATTAATGATATAAGATTAAAATTAAGAGATGTTAATGCTCTAAAGGTTAGTTATTCTACTCAGAAAGGTGCAGACCAATAAATGTTTAATTTCAAAAATAAAAAAGGGTAATTCGTTTGAATTACCCTTTTTTATTGGAGTCACTTTAAATTAAAACTCATAAAATATTGTATATTTAGAGTTCGTTTATAAAAGTATGAATACCCTTTTTAGTTTCTTGTTTTGTTGGTTTTTTGTGCTTACAATTGTTGCGCAAAAAGATTCATTACAGCTTGGAGATAGCTATGCAGATGACCAAATTTATGCAGCTATTTCTTATTCACAATTATACAATCAACCTTCTACAATTAGCAAAAGTGGATTTTCATATTCAATTTCTACAGGCTTCATTAAAGATTTTATTTTAAATAAGGAAGGGACTATCTCTTTTGCTGCTGGCATTGGCTATGGATATGATTTTTTTAATCATGAATTAAAAGTAGAAAATATTAATAATACAACTGTGGTATCTTCAGACAACACACTAACTTCTAATAAATTTAAATCTCATAATATTGAGTTTCCTTTGGAAATTAGGTGGAGAACTTCTACAGCCAACAGGTATAAATTCTGGAGAATTTATTCAGGAATAAAGTTTGTCTATAATTTTTCTAATGAATTCGAATTTATAGATGCCAATAACAATACTTTTAGTTATTCTAATATATCTAACTATAACAAACTTCAGTATGGTTTAACACTTTCTGCTGGTTATGATGCCATTAATATTCATGTGTTTTATGGGCTAACACCTATTTTTGAAAACACTACAATTGGAACCGAAAAAGTAGAGACTAAAACTTTAAAATTTGGTTTGATATTCTATCTCTTATAGAAAAAAATTCACCACAAATGGGCTAAATATTCCAAGTAAAAAACCGAGATAAACCTCTTTTGGTGTATGAGCTTTTAAATGTAATCTTGAGCTTGCTAGTATTCCAGAAACTAAAATAAGAATTAAGATTATTGGTAAAAAAGAAATTGAATACTGAACACTTAACAATAAGAAAAAACCAGTAGCAATTCCAACAGAAAGAAGATGCAAACTTGTTTTTAACTTAAATATAGATAGGATATATATAATCGTAAGCCCCAAAGAAGAAGCAAAAAAAATTGTTCCTAAATCTCTTACAAAGGGAATTCTAAATAAAGTGTTCCCGAGCAAGTAAAATAATACAATCATTAATAATAAAGGTATTTTTCTCTCTTCGATGGAACTTACTTGATACGATTTTATAAGACTAAACGTTTTTAAGAGTATTAAAATGATCAATGGAATTAGATAGGTAACAACAAATATTAATCCTAAAATAACCAACTTTTGCTCGCTGTTAATTCTATTAGGAATCAGCATAAAATAGAGTAAAACACCAAGAGTTGGTATAACAATTGGATGCAAAATTACAGATATAAATTTATAAAATTTCACTAGATTTCTTTTCGTAAACGCGCAACAGGCAATTCTAATTGCTCTCTATATTTAGCAACAGTTCTTCTAGCAATAGGATATCCTTTCTCTTTTAAAATTTTAGACAACTTCTCGTCCGTTAATGGTTTTTTCTTATTTTCTTCTGCAATTACTGTCTCTAGAATCTTCTTGATTTCTCTGGTAGACACATCCTCACCTTGGTCATTTTTCATAGATTCTGAAAAGAATTCTTTTATCAATTTTGTTCCGTAAGGTGTAGATACATATTTGCTATTTGCTACTCTAGAAACCGTAGAAACATCCATTTGTATTTTATCTGCAATATCTTTTAAAATCATTGGTTTTAAACGACGCTCATCGCCTGTTAAAAAATAATCATATTGATAATGCATAATGGTATTCATTGTAACTAACAAAGTTTGTTGACGCTGCTTTATTGCATCTATAAACCACTTTGCAGCATCTAATTTTTGTTTGATAAAAAACACAGCATCTTTCTGTGATTTACTCTTTTGGGTTGATTCTTGATAACTTTTTAGCATATTGTTATACTCGCGAGAAACATGTAATTCTGGAGCATTTCTAGAATTTAAAACTAAATCTAATTCTCCATCAAGAATTTTTATCGAAAAATCGGGTACAATTTGTTCTGCAATTTTATTATTCCCCGCATAAGAACTGCCAGGTTTAGGGTTTAATTTTGATATTTCTTTATTCACTTCTTTTAAGCGTTCTTCAGAAATATTAAATTTTTCAATTAGTTTTTTGTAATGTTTGTTTACAAAATGATCGAAGGCTGTCTCTAAAACACGAATCGCTAAAGTTCTGTTTTGCGTTGCTTCTTTTGATTTTAATTGAATGATTAAACATTCTTTTAAGTCTCTTGCTCCAACACCAACAGGGTCTAGTCGTTGCACAACATTTGTAAGTATTTTTTTTACTTTTTCTTCGCTTGTAAAGACATTTTGAGTAAACGCTAAATCATCTATTAAATCTATAATTTCTCTTCTAATATATCCGCTATCATCTATACTACCAACCAAAAATTCTGCAATACTTCTTTCTTCATCATCAATTCTAAATGTATTTAATTGATTTTTTAAAGATTGATGAAATGTTGTTCCTGCTGCATAAGGCATTGTTTTTTCTTCATCATCTGAAGAATAATTATTTGCTTGTGTTTTATAATTAGGAATATCATCATCACTTAAATATTCATCAATGTTGATATCTTCTGTTTCTAGTTTTTCAGTTGTTTCATCATCAAATTCATTGGATAAATCTTCATCAAAAGAATCTGTTTCATCTTTACCTGTATCTAACGCAGGATTTTCCTCAATTTCTTGTTTTAAGCGTTCTTCAAATGCCTGGGTTGGCAATTGAATTAACTTCATCAACTGAATTTGTTGTGGAGATAATTTTTGTAAGAGTTTATATTGTAAACTTTGTTTTAACATATAAACAAAGATATGAAATCGGTTAAAATAAAAACGCCATTCTATGAGGAATGACGTCTGAAATAATAAGTTTTATGTTTTTTTTAGAATTCAGCATTTTGCGGTGATCTTGGAAATGGAATTACATCTCTAATATTACCCATTCCTGTTGCAAATTGAACTAGACGCTCAAAACCAAGACCAAAACCAGAATGGACAGCAGTTCCAAATTTTCGCAAATCTAAATACCACCACAACTCTTTTTCATCAATATTTAGAATTTTCATTTTTTCTACTAATACATCAAAACGTTCTTCACGTTGAGCACCTCCAACAATTTCTCCAATTCCGGGAAATAAAACATCCATAGCCCTTACTGTTTTTCCGTCATCATTTAAACGCATGTAAAACGCTTTAATATTTGCTGGGTAATCAAATAAAATAACAGGACATTTAAAATGTTTTTCAACTAAAAATCGCTCGTGTTCCGATTGTAAATCTGCGCCCCATTCGTTAATTGGAAACTGAAATTTCTTCTTTTTATTTGGTTTACAATTTCTAAGAATATCGATGGCTTCGGTGTAAGAAACTCTTTTAAAATCGTTGTCTACAACAAATTTTAACTTTTCCAACAAACTCATCTCACTTCTTTGCGCTTGTGGTTTTGTTTTTTCCTCTTGTATTAAACGGTTTTGTAAAAAGACCAAATCGTCTTTACAATGGTCTAAAACATATCTTAGTACAGATTTAATGAAATCTTCTGACAAATCCATATTGCCATCTAAATCCATAAAAGCCACTTCTGGTTCAATCATCCAAAACTCAGATAAATGACGCGTTGTATTCGAGTTTTCAGCTCTAAACGTAGGACCAAAAGTATATACTTTGCCCAATGCCATCGCATAGCTTTCTGCTTCTAATTGACCAGAGACCGTTAAGTTGGTTTGCTTACCGAAAAAGTCTTTAGAATAGTCTATATCTCCCCCTTCTGTTAGTGGTGCTTTATGATCCTCAAAAGTTGTAACCCTAAACATTTCTCCTGCACCTTCTGCATCAGATCCGGTAACAATTGGTGTGTTTACATAATTAAACCCGTTTTCTTGAAAATATTGATGTACCGCAAAAGAAAGTTTAGAACGAACTCTCATCACGGCACTAAAAGTACTAGTTCTAACTCGTAAATGTGCATTCTCCCTCAAGAACTCGAAGCTGTGTTTTTTGGGCTGAATAGGATATTCATCCGGATTAGAATCTCCTAAAATTTCTAATTCTGATACTTGTATTTCAACGGTTTGACCCTTTCCTTGACTTTCAATTAAAGTTCCTTTTACTGAAATAGCTGCTCCAGTAGTAATTCTCTTTAAAGTTGTTTCAGAGGTGTTTTCATAATCAATTACACATTGAATATTATTGATAGTAGATCCATCATTTAGTGCAATAAAACGGTTGCTCCTAAACGTTCTCACCCATCCTTTTAATTGTACTTCTTGTAAAATTGTATCCGATTTTAAAATTTCGGCAACGCTACTTCTCATCATCTTTTTATAGTAAAATCGCCAACTCTGTGGCAAAAATTGAAATGCAAAGATACTTTTTTGCTCTAAAGTGAGCAATAGATAAATAATAAGCTTTTACTTAAAAATTCAATAAAATTAAATCCTTTTGTTATTTTAATACTTTTACCTATGTTTTCATAAATTGTATGGACCCTAGAAAAAAATTCGAATCAAAAGAAAGTATGATAGTGAGCTATTAATTGTGAGTTTTTTGAGATTTCACAAATAGGCATTGAAACCATGTATACGGGTTAATTCAATTCTTCAACACTATCCTCCTTTGGAGGTAAAATCCTCATAGAAGGTTCTTTAAACACTCTCTTATTTGCAATTTTCTTTTCAAAAGTTAATAGCAAAGAAGGCAATAAAAGTAAGTTGGAAACCATTGCTAAAAGCAAAGTAACTGATACCAAGCCACCTAAAGCAATTGTGCCTCCAAAACTAGAAATTGTAAACACTAAAAAGCCAAAAAATAGTACAATTGAAGTGTAAAACATACTTACACCAGTTTCTCGTAAAGCGGCATAAACAGAAGGCTGTATTTTCCATTTGTTTGCAATTAGTTCTTGTCTATATTTTGCTAAAAAGTGAATAGTATCATCTACAGAAATACCAAAAGCAATGCTAAAAACTAATATAGTAGAGGGTTTTATAGGAATTTCTAAAAAGCCCATTAATCCTGCTGTAATGAGCAGTGGAAGCATGTTCGGAATTAAAGAAATTAAGATCATTTGATGAGATCTAAACATCCAAGCCATAAATAATGCAATTAAAAAAATGGCTAAAGACAAAGAAATAACTAAATTTTTAATCAAATAATTAGTTCCCTTTATAAAAACCAATGCCTTTCCTGTTAATGAAACCGAATATTTTTCTGAAGGAAATTCTTTGGCAATAACCGCTTTTAATCTTTCTTGGATAATATTCATTTTATCAGTACCAATGTCTTTCATAAAAGTGGTAATTCTTGCATAACGACCAGTAGAATCTACAAAACTTTGTAACATGCTTGCATTACTTTCAGAGTTTTTGGTGTATGAAAAAATATAACTTTGTTCCTGTACAGTAGGCAATTGATAGTATTTAGGATTTCCTTTGTAGTAAGCTTGTTTGGAATATTTTACTAAATTAACAATGGATATTGGTTTCGATAATTCTGGAAAAGTTTCTATGGTCTCATTAATTTTCTCCATCCTTTTTAGGGTGGATAGTTTCATAACACCTTTGTCTTTTTTGGTATCAATCAAAATTTCTAAAGGCATGATTCCTCCAAATTCATTTTCGAAGAATTTAATGTCTTTGTAAAATTGCCTTCCTTTTGGCATGTCCTCAATTAAACTCCCGGAAACTCTAATTTGATATACACCAATAATCCCAAGAACAATAACAAAAACTGTGGTAATGTATATACCAATTCGTTGTTTTCTTACCATTGTTTCCATCCAATCTACTACATTTTCAATCCACTTTTTTTCAAGGTGACTTAAATGTTTTTTCTTTGGAAGAGGCATAAAACTATATATGATGGGTATAATTAATAATGCCAATATAAAAATACTTATAATGTTGATGGATGCTAGAATACCAAACTCACGTAATAATTGACTTTTCACAAATACGAAGGTTGCAAAACCAGAAGCTGTTGTAATATTTGTCATTAAAGTAGCGTTTCCAATTTTAGAAATTACTCTTTGTAAAGACTTTGCTTGGTTTCCATGCTTCTTAACTTCTTGTTGATATTTATTGATTAAGAACACCGCATTTGGCACACCAATTACAATAATTAAGGGAGGAATTAAGGCGGTTAAAACAGTTATTTCATAGCCTAATAATCCTATAAAACCAAACGCCCAAACAACACCAATCATTACCACTAATAGCGTTATAAATGTTGCTCTAAAAGATCGAAAGAAAAAGAAGAATATTATTGCGGTAATTAATAAAGCTCCACCAACAAAAAGAATAATTTCATCTTGTATGTTTTGAGAATTCAGTGTGCGTACGTATGGCATTCCAGAAACACGAATATCTAAATCATATTCCTTTTCAAAAACTTCAATTTTCGGTATTAAAATGTTCTGAATAAAATCTCTTCTTACTGGAGTGTTTACAATACTCTTTCTAATATATACAGCAGTTTGTAGGGTTTCTGTATTTTTATTGTAAAGTAGGTTATCGTAAAATGGAAGTTTTTCAAAAAGTTGTTTTTTAATTTCTAATACTTCTTTTCTTGAAGTGGGTTCATTCTTAAAAAGAGGCTCTAAAATAAATTTTCTTTTTTTACTATCTTTTTTTAGCTCTTTAACATCAGCAATAGAGATCGTAAATTCTACCTGTTCTTTGAAAGAATCTAAAGACTTTACAAAACCATTCCAAGCGTTAAATTTTTTTGGACTAAAAACAGTAGAGTCTTTAACCCCAAGGAGTATTAAGTTTCCTTCCTCTCCAAAAATTTCTAAAAATTTATTGTATTCAATATTTGCTTCATGATTTTCTGGCAATAGGTTTGCTTCTGTATATGAAAACTTCATATGCTGAGTTTGCATAGCTAAAAAACCAGTAACTCCAGCAATCAATAATAAAACCAGATAACGGTTTCTTAATATAAGACCGGCAACTTTTGTCCAGAAATTCATTTATAAAAATTTAAACAAAGATACTTAAATTGTATATGTGTCTTAAAATAAAAAAAGAGTGTCTATAAACACTCTTTTTTATAGAATTAGTAGTGACTAAACTGTCATGATTTCTTTCTCTTTTATAGAAAGTTTATCATCTATTTCTTTTACATAGGAATCTGTTAGTTTTTGGACATCTGTTTCAGAATCTTTTTTTAAGTCGTCTGAAATATCTATCTTTTTTATCTCATTATTTGCATCTTTTCTTGCATTTCTTACACCAACTTTTGCATGTTCAGCTTCAGCTTTGGCCTGTTTTGCCAAATCTCGTCTTCTTTCTTCTGTTAATGGCGGAACATTAATCATAATAATATCACCATTATTCATTGGATTAAAACCAAGATTGGCAATCATAATTGCTTTTTCTATAGGTTGTAGCATATTTTTTTCCCAAGGTTGTATTGAGATTGTTCTTGGGTCTGGTGTACTCAAATTTGCAACTTGACTAAGAGGGGTTTGTGTCCCATAGTAATCTACCTTAACGTTTGCTAACATAGCAGGAGTTGCTTTACCAGCTCTAATAGTTCTTAATTCTTTTTCTAAATGTGCAATTGCATTATTCATTGCTTCTTTAGTTGTGTCTAATATAAATTCAATTTCTTCGAACATCTTTGTAATAATTTTAAAGATTTAGATTCTTAAAGGTCAACAATTGTACCAATTTTTTCACCAGAAACTAATTTTAATAAGTTTCCGTTTGTATTCATATCAAACACAATAATTGGTAATTTATTTTCTTCACTTAATGTAAAGGCAGTCATATCCATTACCTTTAAGCCATTTTTAATAACGTCTTTAAAAGTGATGGTTTCATATTTTACTGCGTCTTTGTTTTTCTCAGGATCTACATCATAAATCCCATTTACACGAGTTCCTTTTAGAATAGCGTCTGCGTTTACTTCAATTGCCCTTAAAACAGCGGCTGTATCTGTTGTAAAATAAGGGTTTCCCGTTCCAGCACCAAAAATAACAACACGTCCTTTTTCTAAATGGCGAATTGCTTTTCTTTTTATATATGGTTCTGCTACTTCTTTAATTTCTAGAGCTGTTTGAAGTCTTGTATGTACATTTTCATCTTCTAGAGCACTTTGTAAAGCTAAGCCATTTATACAAGTGGCTAACATTCCCATATGATCTCCTTGTACTCGATCCATACCGTTTGCAGCACCAGCTACACCTCTAAATATGTTTCCTCCACCAATTACAATGGCAACCTCTAGCCCTTTTTCTACTACCTGTTTTATTTCTTTTGCATATTCAGCAAGACGTTTTGGATCAATTCCATATTGTCTATCACCCATTAGAGCTTCTCCACTTAATTTTAAAAGAATTCGTTTGTACTGCATGTATTGTTTTTATGTTAGTAGACTCCCCCATTCTTTCGAAAGCGGGTTGAGCAAAACTACGGTTTTTTTTTTGATTATTTTTTTGATGAAAATAAAAAAACCTCGCAAAATTTGCGAGGTTTTTAATTTATAAATTTAAGAAATTTACTATCCTAAAGTAACTCTTTTGAATCCGCTTATAGAAACATCTCCAAAAGTTTTTACATATTCAGCTACATTTTTCTTTTCATCTTTTATAAAATTTTGGTCTAAAAGACACTGCTCCATATCTAAGGTAGTGTTATCAGAAATAAATCTATCCATTTTTCCTGGTAAAATTCTATCCCAGATTTGCTCTGGTTTGCCTTCAGCTTTTAACTCTGCTTTTGCAGCTTCTTGAGCTTTTGCTAAAACATCATCAGTTAATTGAGACCTAGAAATAAACTGAGGAACGTTTTTTAAGGTTTTTCCTAGTCTACCTAATTCAATATTATCTTTTTCAATAACAGCAATTCTTGCTTCAGTTTCTGCAGCAACAAAAGCAGGATCAAAATCTTTATAAGATAAAGTAGTAGCTCCCATAGAGGCTACTTGCATAGCAATGTCTTTAGATAAAACATCTGCCTTATCTACTACATTGGATAAACCAACTAAAGCTGCAATTTTACCTATGTGAGTATAAGCACCAACATATGCAGCCTCTATAGTTTCGAAAGAAGTAATATCTAACTTTTCTCCTATAACACCCGTTTGTTCAACCAATTTTTCAGCAACAGTAATGCCTCCAAAATCAGCAGCTAAGAAAGATTCTTTATCTGCATAATTTAAAGCTATATCTGCAAACTCTCCAGCCAATGCCACAAAAGAATCGTTTTTACCTACAAAATCAGTTTCACAAGCTAGTACAATGGCAACACCAGAAGTTTTGTCTTTGCTAATTCTTGTAACTGCAACACCTTCAGTAGATTCTCTATCGGCTCTTTTTGCAGCAATTTTCTGACCTTTTTTACGTAATATGTCTATTGCTTTATCAAAATCTCCAGCAGCTTCTACTAAGGCCTTTTTACAGTCCATCATTCCAGCTCCTGTAGCTTCTCTTAATTTTTTAACATCAGCAGCACTAATTTTTACTGTTTCCATGTTATGTATCTTTTAAAATTATAATTATTTAGTTTCTTTTGAAGGTGTTTCAGTTGCTTCAACTTCCTCTACGTTGGTCTTTTCAACTTTAGAAGTTGCTTTTGTAGCTTTTGATGCAGCAGCTTTTTTAGGAGCCTCTTCTTTAGCTTCTTCTACTTTCACTTCTTCTGTTTTTGGAGTAGCAGCAACTTGTTTCGTTTCTTTTACTTTTTCTTTATCTGCTTTTCTTTCGGATAACCCTTCTGCAATTGCATCAATTACATGAGACATAACTTTATTGATAGATTTAGAAGCATCATCATTTGCTGGAATAACAAAATCTACTAATCTAGGATCTGAATTTGTATCTACCATTGCAAAGATTGGAATGTTTAATTTTCTTGCTTCTGCAACTGCAATGTGCTCTTTTTTGATATCAACTACAAATAATGCACCAGGCAAACGAGTCATATCAGAAATAGATCCTAAATTCTTTTCTAATTTTTCTCTCTGACGATTAATCTGTAATTTCTCTCTTTTAGATAAAGCATCAAAAGATCCGTCCAGCTTCATTCTATCAATTTGAGCCATTTTTTTAACAGCTTTTCTAATGGTAACAAAGTTTGTTAACATACCACCAGGCCATCTTTCTGTAATGAAAGGCATGCTTACTGATTTTGCTTTTTCTGCAACGATGTCTTTTGCTTGTTTTTTAGTGGCAACAAATAAAATTTTACGCCCAGAGTTTGCAATTTTTTGCAAGGCTGCAGAAGACTCTTCAATTTTAGCTGCTGTTTTATATAAATCAATAATGTGTACACCGTTTCTCTCTGTGTACACGTATGGTGCCATATTTGGATTCCACTTTCTTGTTAAGTGACCAAAGTGTACACCATTTTCTAATAATTCTTGAATGTTTACGTTTGCCATTTTTTAAATGTGTTTACTTTCTGTTTTGAAATCAACATATAAGTAGTCTTTGAATGAGTCTTATATATTTAGATACTAAACTGTTTAATATTAATGATATGTATTAATAACAGTTCTCGAGGTAATAGTAGTACAGAATAAATCCTGTAAAGATATTAACGTTTCGAGAATTGGAATTTTTTACGTGCTTTTTTCTGTCCGAATTTCTTACGTTCCACCATTCTTGGATCACGTGTTAATAAGCCTTCAGGTTTTAAAATTGCTCTATGTTCTGGATCAATAGAAACTAAAGCTCTAGTAATTGCCAAACGAATTGCTTCTGCTTGTCCTGTTACACCCCCACCATAAACGTTTACTTTAATGTCATAAGACTTTAAATTTTCCGTTAACATAAGTGGTTGTTGTACTTTATATTGCAGGGTTGCAGTTGTAAAGTAGTTTTTGTACTCTTTTTTATTTACTGTAATATTTCCTTTACCTTCAGAAAGATAAATACGAGCAACAGCTGTTTTTCTTCTACCTATTTTGTGTACTATATCCATTATTTAAGATCGTTAAGGTTAATAGATTTAGGTTCTTGACCCGCTTGTTTATGCTCTGAACCTGCATATACATACAAATTTCTGAATAAAGCTGCTCCTAAAATATTTTTAGGCAACATCCCTTTTACTGCTTTTTCGATTAATCTTGTAGGATCTTTCTCAAACATTTCTGTTGCAGATAGCGATCTTTGTCCTCCTGGATATCCTGTGTGACGGATGTAAGACTTTTCAGTCCATTTTTTACCAGTTAAAATAATTTTTTCTGCGTTGATAATAACCACGTTATCTCCACAATCTACATGAGGAGTAAAGTTTGGTTTGTGTTTACCTCTAATTAATTTTGCTACCTTAGAAGCTAGACGACCCAACGTTTGCCCGTCCGCATCAACCAAAAGCCACTCTTTGTTTACCGTAGCGCTATTTGCTGATACTGTTTTGTAACTTAATGTGTTCATAATTACACTATTAGTTTTTGTTTGTTAATACTATATTTTTTTCCCTTAAAAAGGAGTGCAAATGTATTACTATTTATTCAATTGACAAATAGTGTTTTAGAATATTTTTTATGATTTTTTATTTTCTAAATTCTGTTTTTAAAATTAACAGAACCTTAAGAAAATCTTAAGGGAATAGAAAGTTACTTTTGTAGCATCATATAAAGATATGTAAAAAGAGTTTTATCAGAGGATAAAATTAACCCCAAAAGCAATGAAATTTTTTACTTCAATATTAATCATTAGTTTATTTTTTACCATAAAAACGAGTGCACAAGACGTTCCGTTGAATTCAATTCCGAAGAGAATTTATACCACAAAAAAAATAGTAGAAACTCCAATTATTGATGGTAAAATTACAGATAACGCATGGAATGTTGTAGAATGGTCATCTGATTTTGTAGAAAGAACACCAGACGAAGGATCTGAACCAACCTATCAAACAAAATTTAAGGTAATGTTTGATGAAAAGTATTTATATATTGCTTTAAGGGCCCTAGATGCTCAGCCTGAACTTATTCAACAAAGACTCAGTAGAAGAGATGGTTTTGCTGGAGATAGAATTAATGTAATCATAGACAGTTATCATGATAAAAGAACCGCTTTTGTATTTACAACAACAGCTGCAGGGGTAAAAGGTGAAGAAATTGCAACTGGAAATGGAGATAATTTTGATGATAGTTGGAATCCTATTTGGTATACAGATGCCAATGTAGATGATAAGGGATGGACCGCAGAAATGAAAATCCCTTTTAGCCAATTGCGCTTTGGAAATTCTAAAGAACAAATCTGGGGGTTTAATGTAATTAGAAACATTTTTAGAAAAAATGAACGTTCTCTTTGGCAAAGAATTCCAAATAATCAAGCAGGTTTTATTAGTGAAGCTGGAGAATTACACGGTTTAATTGATTTAAAATCTCAAAAACAATTAGAAATCCAACCTTTTACTGTTTTACAATATGATTCTTATCCAAAGGAAGCAAATAATCCTTTTAGAGATGGAAGTGACTTTAAAATTAATGGAGGTTTAGACGCAAAAATTGGAATTACCAATGACTTAACTTTAGATTTAACAATAAATCCAGATTTCGGTCAAGTAGAAGCAGATCCTGGGGCCATTGCCCTAGACGGATTTCAGATATTTTTTAGAGAACAAAGGCCTTTTTTTGTTGAAAATAAAAACATATTTGATTTTGAGTTTGCAAACGGTAGAGACAATCTTTTTTACAGTAGAAGAATTGGTAGAACCCCTCACAGAAATGCAAATTTAGCAGATGGAGAATTTGGAGATGTCCCTCAAAATTCTACAATTTTAGGAGCTGCTAAGTTTTCTGGAAAAACAAAAAATGGATGGTCTATAGGTGTTTTAGAAAGTATTACAGCAAATGAATTTGCACAAATAAAGGACAGCGATGGCGATACTCGAGAAGAAATTGTAGAACCTTTAACCAACTATTTTGTTGCAAGAGTTCAAAAAGATTTTAACGAAAGAAATTCTTATTTAGGTGGAATCTTTACAGCTACTCATAGAAATTTAGACGGTAATTTTTCTGAATTACACAAAGCAGCCTACAGTGGCGGAATTGATTTTAGACATACGTGGAGAAAAAGAGATTTTTATCTAGAAGGAAATGCTATTATGAGTCATGTTAGAGGAAGCAAAGAAGCAATTGAAAATACGCAACGCTCTATTGCCAGATTATTTCAAAGACCAGATGCAAACTATGTAAATGTAGATGCAAATAGAACTTCTTTAACTGGAACAGGAGGTAGAATTGAAGCTGGGAAACAGGGAGGTGGCAACTGGCGTTACAATGCTGGTTTTATTTGGCGTTCTCCAGAATTAGAATTGAATGATGTGGGGTTTTTACGCAAAACAGATGAAATAATTCAATTTTCGGAAATACGCTATTTATGGCAAGTTCCCACAGGAATATATAGAAATGCAGAAGTAAACCTAGAACAATCTACCCGATATGATTTTGGAGGGAATTTAAATAGATCAAAATTGGAAATTCAAGGAAATATAAATTGGAAAAACAATTGGAATTCAAATCTTGGTATTGGAGTAAATAATCAAAAACACGATAATTATTTTTTAAGAGGTGGCCCACGTTGGCATTTCCCTAATGACAGATATTTGTATTCCTCTATTGGTTCGGATAGTAGTAAAAAAATAAGTTTTAGGCTGAGGTATGTAAATGTAACTAGTGATGAAGACGTCTTTAAAAGAAATACATTTGAGGCAACAATAAACTACCAACCTTTTGACTCTTTTAGCATGTCTATAAATACTGAGTTTGAAAAAATAATTAATAAAAACCAATACATTACTTCCACAGATTTTGCAGATGAGAAACGCTACATTTTAGGAGAGATAGACAATCAAAACTGGTCCAGTACTTTAAGATTAAACTACAGTTTAAATCCAAATTTTTCGATACAGTTTTATGGACAACCATTTATTGCCAGAGGTAGGTATTCTAATTTTAATTTTGTAAACCAACCAACAGCCTCGTATTTTCGTGATCGAGTAAATTTTTATGGTGAAAATCAAATTTCATCTGGATTTGACTCAGATCAAAATCCAATTTATACAATAGATGAAAATGAAAATAACACAATAGATTATAGTTTTAATAACCCCGACTTTTCTTTTGTTCAATTCCAAACAAACTTAGTTGTAAGATGGGAATATATTCCAGGTTCTGAACTGTTTTTTGTTTGGGCAAGAGGCTCTGAAGGCTCACAAAACATAAATGATACTCTAAGTCAAAGCATACAAACTCAAATTTTTAATGCTCCTGCAAATGATACCTTTTTAATAAAAGCCACGTATAGGTTTGTGAAATAGAATATATTTTTTAAAAATCTGGAGCGACCATAAAATTTATTTTTTCTTTTGTTATTGGATGATAAAATTCAATAAATTCTGCATGAAGGTGTAGTCTATTAGATTTTTTACCGTATAAATCATCACCTACAATGGGAATATTTAACCCATTTTTGTGTGCAGCATGAACTCTTAACTGATGTGTTCTTCCTGTAACTGGATAAAAATAAACTCTGGTCTTTCCATTTTCTTTATTCATAATTTCCCATCGAGTTTCGGCAGGTTTTCCGTATTCAAAATCTACCAACTGCTTTGGTCTGTCGTCTAAATCTACTCGTAAAGGAAGTGTTATTTTACCGCTTTTTTTATTTAAAACTCCATCTAGCAAAGCAACATAACGTTTTTTAATCGTTCTATTTATAAACTGGCTTTGTAAAATTTTATTCGTTTCTTTTGTTTTTGTGAGTACTAAAATTCCAGAAGTAGACATGTCTAATCTATGCACTATTAAAGGTCCAGTTGCTTTTGGATAGTTCTTTTTAATTCTTGTAAAAACAGAATCCTGAATTTGTTTTCCAGGAACAGATAAAAGTTCTGCGGGTTTATGGACCACAATCAAAACATCGTCTTCATAAATAATTCTAAGCTCTTGTTGTTTAGATAAATTTTCTAACAATAAATTATGTTCCATTTTAACACCAGTTAGCATATGAGTTAAAATAGGTTTACATCTGCTTTGGCAAGCAGGATAAAAGTTTTTATGTTGTCTTATTGCAGTATTTGGTGAAACTCCCCACCAAAACTCTGCCATTGAAATTGGTTTTAAATCATTGGTAAAAGCATATTGTAATAATTTAGGAGCAGAACACTCCCCAGAGCCTGCTGGAGGTTTTATTTTAGGGTTATCGAAAATATCTAATAAGTTTTTAAATTCTTTTTGTTGATTTATAAAAACATATTTACTGAACAAAGTCTGTTGTAAATATTTCGATTTTTCTTTTCGTTCTTTTTTAAGCGCAGTAATTTTATTTTCAAAAAAGGCTAACGCATTGTTTGCTTTTTTAGTTTTAACTCTATAATATTCTTGTAATTCTTTATAGAAAAATTGATCATTATAACTTTCTTGCTCTAATTTTTTTGTGAGTTTTTTAAAATTAACCTCATTTAGAATTGAAACTGAATTTTTCTTACGTACTTTTCTTTCAAGTTTATAGCTCTTCATTTTCATTCTTTGTAACTTTAAATCTTCAGTAATGGTTTTATGAAGCTTTTTTACTGTTTTTTTTAAGTTCAAATACAATTTGTCTTTTTTTAGAACAGCTAGTTGATGATTTATTTCATCAATTTCTGCCTCCCCTTTTATATAAAAACTACCTTCAGTTCTCATATTAAAAACTGGAGGAACAAATTTCTCTGGCAAACTTTTGTCTGCTAATTTTCCTGAAAATGCAGCTAAATACCCTATTTCATTCTGTTTATTTTGTACAACCAAAACACCAAACATTTTCCCTATAGATAAACTATTTTGAGTAGAATCAAAACCAAAATTATGTTCAAAATCTGTTTGAGATTCTAAATAATCTTGTAATTCTGTTGCTGCAATTTTAGACAATAAGTGAGGCTCATAATAAAAAGGAAATGTAAATTTCTCTGGAAGATTTACTTCAGAAATAGGCGTTTTAAAATATAAGAAGTGCTTCAATTAGATATCATAATTAGGCCTTAAAAATAGTTTTTTTGTGGCTCTTTTTTTAAAAAAAACACCTGTAATTATAAAAAAATATAATTGTTTTTAAATCATTTTTTGATGTTTTTTACAACAGCGTAGCATCTAAACGAAAAAAATGTATTACAAAAAATACTTTCAGGAGACATTAATGTCTTGAAGCAAACCTCTATTAACGCTTATAAAATATCCAAAAAAGGAGTTCTAATAAGTTCTTTAAATATATTTCAGAAATACACGCCCTCAAAAATATGATTGGGACAAAATATATTTAGATGTTTTTAGATTCAATCCACTTACTCATATATTTTGTACTCTGTAAGGTTTGATATTGTAATAGGCTCCCTAAAAAATTTTGACTTCTATGAGCATCTAAATTTTGCTGAATAGTAAGAATTCTATTCACGAAAGGATCACTAATTTTCTCCTTATCATAAATTTGATTGATGATTTCGATTCCGTATTTTTGAGAAGTTTGCCATAGATTTTCATCTGAATATAATTGAATTGCCTTTTCTGAAAAGCTATTGTAATCATCTGTCACAAAACCATTCCATGGTAAATTAGTATGCATTCCTTCTGCTCCAATTTTTGTTGTTACACTCGGAGTTCCACAAATCATTGCTTCTGTAAGTTTTCCTTTAATTCCTGCCCCAAAACGTAGAGGAGCTAAAACTACTTTAGCATTTTCAACAACTTCTTGAGCATTTTCTGCATAACCTTTGATGATAAATCCTTCTTTTTTATGGTGAAGTTCCTGAATTTGCTGATTAATATATGCTCCATAAATATGGATTTCTACTTTGGGAAGTTGCTTTCTAATTTCGCTCCAAATATATTTTTTTAAGGTCACAACTGCATCAACATTGGGTTTGTGGAAAAAATTACCAATAAAAACAAAATTCTTTCTTTCTTCAAAAGACTTCCAATTTTGAACCTGAACTTCATCAATTGCATCCAATAAAAAAGGAAAGTAATAAAGAATATTTTTATCAATTTTAAAAACAGAATTTAATAAATCAATTTCAAAAGTTGAAATGATTAAAGATAAATCACATCTTAAAATAGAAGCAATTTCTCTTTTTGTGTCATCAGATTTTAACAAAGCTGTATTCGTAAATACCTCTCCTTTTTTTAATTGCTGGTACCTCGTTTTTCTTAAAAAATGTAAATCCTCTGTATCTAAAATTCGTAAAGAATTTGGGCAATTTTCAGCAACCCGCCAACCAAACTGTTCTTCAGTCATAAAGCGATCAAATAGCACCATATCTGGTTGTAAGTCTTTTATAAAATCATCAAAAGAAACATTGTTTAATTCAATAAAAAATTCATCTATGTTTATAGATTTTAGATCCATTGCTTTTTCACCTTTTAGAGCAGGAGAGGCAAAACTTATTTTCCAATTTTGCTTTAAAAACAATTCTAGAAGCTGTAACATTCTTCCACCAGCAGCAGAAGAATTTGGCTCAACCCAAACATGACCGATAATTAAAACTGAGTTTTTTATCAAATTTTTACTATTTATTTCTTAAACCTAACTCTAAACTTCTTTTGCAGAATTATAACCATCCTATTCATTTATTTTCTGTTAGATTAACTTCTCTTTAGAATTAAGCACAGAAATTTAATGGTGTTTCTTTCATTAAACTAACATTATTAGGCAGATTTGTTTCTTTTAAAAATATTACCAGAGAACCCAAATCTCCATCGTTTTTTTCTGTCTGAAAAATTGTAAAATTAGTTAGGGCAATTAACATAACACCCCCTATTTTTTAAGAATTTTCATTGCATATATTTTAAGATTTTAAAGATAGTAAAACTATTCTTTTCTATTAATTTTCTGTAAAATATATGTATTTTTGCGTTTATATTTTTTTCAAAAGTGAAATCAAAAAAAATTTCCTTTAAAATAAAAAAGTACACTTATGAAATACGACATTATAATTATTGGTTCTGGTCCTGGTGGATATATTGCTGCCATTAGAGCTTCACAATTAGGATCTAAAGTAGCCATGATAGAAAAATACTCTACACTTGGCGGAACATGTACAAATGTGGGGTGTATTCCTTCTAAAGCTTTATTAGATTCTTCCCATCATTTTTATGATGCTACACATCATTTTGAAGAACATGGAATTTCTATAGAAAAACCATCTTTTGATTTTAGCAAGATGGTGGGTCGTAAAGATAAAGTTGTTGAAACTACAACAGGCGGAATTAAATATTTGATGGATAAAAATAACATCGATGTTTTTGAAGGTTTAGGTTCTTTTGTTGATGCAACTCACGTAAATATTGCAAAAAATGATGGTACTTCAGAAGTAATTGAAGGAACAAATATTATTATTGCAACAGGGTCAAAACCATCTACTCTCCCATTTATTACCATCGATAAAGAAAGAATTATTACTTCTACAGAAGCATTAAAATTACCTGAAGCACCCAAACACCTCATAGTTATTGGTGGTGGTGTTATTGGTTTAGAATTAGGCTCTGTTTACAAACGTTTAGGTTCAAATGTAACTGTTGTAGAATATGCTCCAAAAATTACCCCAACTATGGATGCTGATGTTTCTAAAGAATTACAAAAAGTTCTTAAGAAACAAGGAATGAAAATAAACACTAGCCATGGAGTTACCTCAGTTCAAAGAAAAGGGGATGAAGTGATTGTAAAAGCAACTAATAAAAAAGGTGTTGAAGTTGATTTTATTGGTGATTATTGTTTAGTTGCTGTTGGAAGACATGCCTACACCAAAGGGTTAGGTCTAGAAAATGTTGGCATTAAAGTTACGGAAAGAGGACAAGTTGAAGTAAATGAGCATTTACAAACCAATATTCCCAATATTTTTGCCATTGGTGATGTTGTTAGAGGAGCAATGTTAGCTCACAAAGCTGAGGAGGAAGGTGTGATTGTTGCAGAATATATAGCCGGCCAAAAACCTCATATTGATTATAACTTAATTCCTGGTATTATTTACACATGGCCAGAAGTTGCTGCTGTTGGTAAAACAGAAGACGAATTAAAAACTGCTGGTGTAGATTATAAATCAGGAAAATTCTCCATGAGAGCTTTAGGAAGATCTAGAGCAAGTGGAGATATTGACGGATTTGTAAAAATATTAGCAGATAAAAATACCGATGAAATTTTAGGAGTCCATATGGTTGGTGCACGTGTTGCCGATTTAATTATGGAAGTTGCAGTTGCTATGGAATATAGAGCATCTGCAGAAGATTTGGCCAGAATTTGTCATGGTCATCCTACCTATTCTGAGGCCGTAAAAGAAGCTGCAAAAGCTGCTTGGGATGGAAAAGCTCTAAATGCTTAGGTCTATTTTGTTATTTTACAGATGGTAGATTTCTTAATTTGTATACTTTAAAAGCAACCAGATTTGGTTGCTTTTTCTTTTGAAACCTCCCTAGATGTTACCCTACACCCAAAAAACCTTCTTTAAATAAACTCCATCGATATATAAGATAGGAATCAGTTTTAAAATTCCTATTTTTAACCAATAAGATTTGTATTTTTGCTGACCATATGCAAAGAACAGTTCGTACATTTTCTGTTGATAACACACACAAATTCAAGCAATGTTTATTGAATTGGTCTCAAGAATTTAATACTGCTATTTGGTTAGATTCTAATAATTACCATCAACAATACTCCTCTTTTGACGCTGTATTAGCAGTAGAAGAATTTACTTCAATTAAAACAGATTATGATCATGCATTTGAGAAGCTAAAAGAATACCAAACCATTACAAAAGATTATATTTTTGGATACATTTCTTACGACGTAAAAAACGATGTTGAGCAGCTTATTTCTAATAATTTTGACGGATTAAATTTTGCTGATTTGTATTTCTTTCAACCTCAAAAATTAATTTTTGTCAAAGGGAATTCTATTGAATTCCACTACTTAAAAATGGTTGATGATGAAATAGAAAGTGATTTTAATACCATTAAAAAAAGAAAAAAATCGAAGATTGAAAAATCAAATTCAGAGATTAAAATAAAACTTCGAATTCACAAAGATGAGTATCATGCTAAAGTAACTGAAATTTTAGAACATATTTATAGAGGAGATATTTATGAAGCAAATTTTTGTCAAGAATTTTATGCAGAAAACACAACCATAAATCCACTAGAGGTGTATCACCTTTTAAATGAAATTTCAGAACCACCATTCGCTACATTTTTAAAGGTAGATGAGCATTATTTATTGTCTGCAACCCCAGAAAGGTACCTCAAAAAAGAAGGGACAAAAATAATTTCTCAACCAATAAAAGGAACTGCAAAACGCTTAAGAAGCTCAATTGATGATACAAAAATTGCATCAGATTTAACACGTGATGAAAAAGAACGCTCAGAAAATATAATGATTGTAGATTTAGTAAGAAATGACTTGTCTAAAACTGCAAAAAAAGGAAGTGTAGCGGTTGAAGAATTGTGTAAAGTATATACCTTTAAACAAGTGCATCAATTAATTTCTACAGTAGTTTCAGAAGTAAAAACAACGACACATCCTGTAGACATAATTCAAAACTCTTTCCCTATGGGAAGTATGACAGGAGCTCCAAAAATCTCTGCAATGCAGATTATTGAAAAACTAGAAAAAACCAAACGGGGTTTATATTCTGGAACCGTTGGTTATTTTTCACCTGAAGGAGATTTTGATTTTAATGTTGTGATTAGAAGTATTTTATATAATGAAGAAAAAAAATATATTTCTTATTCTGTTGGTGGGGCAATTACATCAAAATCTTCACCAGAAAAAGAATACGAAGAATGTTTACTAAAAGCAAAAGCGATGAAATACGTTTTACAAAATATTTAAAAAATATAATGGCATTACGTTTTTAATTTTATGATGGAAATTTCACGAAGATACTTTATGCTTTTTGGACGCTTGCCCAATTACATTTTGCATTAAATTAATCTACAAGAAGAAAACAACAAACACTAATGATTCTAGATCAAGAAGAAAAATTGAAAGCTGTTTTTGATACATTGAAAGAAAAAAAAACAGAACAAAATATGTTCAACACCTTTTTAGAAATGTACCCAGCAGAATGGAAACAACTAAAAATCACATTTTCAAAATTTAATAAGAGTAAACAATTTGGTAAAACCATTCCTTTACCAAGACCAGAACAATCATTAAAAAAAGAAATTAGAATTTGGTTAAAAAACCATTAATTTCAACAGTATATTTGCTTTTGTTTTAGAGAATTAAATTTATTGACATAATCTCAAAAGATTCCTTAAATTAGAGGCTAATTTCCTTAGGGAAATAGAAAACTATCAATATTTACGGATTGTATTTTATCAATAAAAAATAATTTATGACACATAAAGAATTCAATTTTAATATTTACAATACAGACTTTTTCGGACAAACCTGGGAAGCAGAAAAAACAAAAGCAGTTGTGGTATTGGTTCACGGAATGGGAGAACACGCAACACGCTATACAACTTCTGTAATTCCAAAATTGATAGAAAATAATATTTCTGTTGTTGGTTTCGATCATTTTGGTCATGGAAAAACTTCTGGAAAAAGAGGTCATAATCCAGGTTTAAATGCCGTTTTAGAAAGTATTACAAAAGCCATTGAAATAGCCACAGCCTTATTCAAAAACAAGCCTGTTTTCTTATACGGCCATTCTATGGGAGGAAATGCAGTGATTAATTATGTGTTAAGAGAACCTAATAATTTAACTGGAGTTATTGCTACAAGTCCATTTTTAAGATTGGCTTTTCAGCCTCCCACTTGGAAATTATTTATGGGTAAAATTTTACAGAAAATTGCCCCTTCTATTACAATGCCAAGTGAATTAGAAGCAAGCGGAATCTCTAGAATTGAAGCAGAAGTGAAAAAGTATCTGAATGATCCATTGATACATGATAAAATAAGTCCAAATTTCTCATTAACTTTTATAGAATCTGGTACATGGGCAATTCAAAACGCATCAAAATTAAAAACGCCTATGTATTTGTTACATGGAACAGGAGATAAAATTATCGACTATAAAGGAACCCAAGAATTTGCTAATAATACCAACAAAGCAACTTTAAAATTATATAAAGATGGGTATCACGAATTGCACAACGATTTATGCAAAGAAGAAATGTTACAAGATGTTGTAAACTGGTTACATTCTCAAGTGTAATTTCCATACTTTTGAAGCAATAATGCTAAAAAAAATTAAACATAATATCCATAATCATTTTCCTTTTTTAGATGGAAAAAAAATACTCATTGCTATTTCTGGCGGGTTAGACTCTGTTGTTTTGGCACATCTTTTTTCAGAATTAAATTTTGATATTTCTTTAGCACATTGCAATTTTCAACTCCGAGGAAAAGAAAGTAATTTAGATGAAGCTTTTGTTCTTAAATTATCACAACAAAAATTACTTCCTATTTTTATCAAAAAATTTGACACAGAGGAATTTGCAAAAAATAAGAAACTCTCTATACAAGTTGGAGCAAGACAACTTCGTTATAATTGGTTTAAAGAATTAACAAATGAGCATCATTTTGATTATGTTTTAACTGCACATCATGCAGATGATAATTTAGAAACTTTCTTAATCAATTTTACACGAGGAACTGGTTTGGATGGGTTTACAGGAATCCCTGCTGTAAATGGAAACATTATTCGTCCATTGTTGACTTTTTCTCGTGCTGAAATTTTAGCATTTGCTAAAGAAAATACTATTGAATGGAGAGAAGATATTAGCAATTCATCTACAAAATACATTAGAAATAAAATAAGGCATCAAGTAATTCCAATTTTAAAGGAAATTAATCCAAGCTTGTTAGACAGCTTTTCTAATACCACAAAAAACTTACAAGAAAGCAAACAAATTATTGAAGATAAAGTCTCAGAAATTACATCTAAAATTGTTTCCAAAGAAAATAATATTACCAAATTTGATATTGAAAAATTAAAGAGATTATCAAATCCAAAAGCCTATCTATATCAAATTTTAAAATCGTATAATTTTACAGAATGGAATGATATCTATGATGTATTGTCTGCACAATCTGGCAAACAAATTTTTTCAAAAACACATCGATTACTAAAAGACAGAGATTTTTTAGTACTCTCTAAAAAGACCCCTTCCAAAACAAATAAGAAATTTTTCATTGAACAAGATCAATCAGAAATTCATGAGCCCATTTCTTTAAGCATTGAAAAAGTAACTACGATTACAACAGTAAACAAACAAACCATTTATGTTGACGCCGATTTGTTAACATTTCCTTTAACCCTAAGAAAATGGCAAAATGGAGATTTTTTTTACCCTACAGGAATGACAGGAAAAAAGAAAATAAGCAAGTTTTTTAAAGATAAAAAATTATCTCTTTTAGAAAAAGAAAATATTTGGTTACTTTGTTCGCTGGGAAATGAAATTATTTGGGTGTTACATCAACGAAATGATCGTCGTTTTTTAGCAACCGAGTCCACAAACACTATTTTAAAAATATCAATATAAATGAAGAAATTCATCAGCATTTTAATTTTACTTTTCGCTATAAATATACAGGCTCAAACAGAAGACAATCCAATTCTTTGGAATACCTCTGTAAAAAAAATTTCTGATACTGAATATAATTTAGTTATTACTGCTAAAATTCTTGACAAATGGCATTTGTATTCGCAATACAACCCAGAAAACGCCTCTCTTCCGTTATTTATTTTTGCGGATGAAAATGCAAATTTTAAATTATTAGGGAAAGCAAAAGAAAGTGAAACACATAAAGAGTATTCTGAGACTTGGGAAAAAGAAGAAATATTTTTTAAAGACAAAGCAATAATTACACAAAAAATTCAACTTACAGATCCAGAGATAAGCGTTATAAAATTAAATGTTACAGGGCAGGTTTGTAAAGAAGTTTGTTTACAAGTTGATGAAAGGTTTACTTTTTCTTTGAACGGAGCAGAACTTGAGAAGGAGGTTGTTGTTATCGATGAAAAAAGCAAAGCGCAAACCAATAACTTAAAATTAAATTTAAAAAACACCTCCTTATTAAAAAACTCTACTGAAGAAAACTCAGCAAACGGAAGCGGGCTTTTTAATATCTTTTTTCTTGGTTTTGTTGGTGGCTTGTTGGCCTTATTAACACCCTGTGTGTTTCCTATGATTCCATTAACAGTTTCCTTTTTTACAAAGCAATCTCAAAATAAAACCAAAGGAATTATAAATGCCATTTTATACGGAGTATTCATTGTTGTCATTTATATCCTTTTAAGCATTCCTTTTCACTTTCTAGATAATTTAGATCCAGAAATACTAAATACAATTTCTACCAATGTTTGGTTAAACATCTTCTTTTTTGCAATTCTAGTTTTCTTTGCAGGCTCCTTTTTTGGTTTCTATGAAATAACCTTACCAAGTTCTTGGGGAAACAAAATGGATTCAGCTTCTGGTGTTGGTGGTGTTATTGGCATCTTTTTTATGGCATTAACATTGGCCATCGTTTCCTTCTCTTGTACAGGTCCAATTTTAGGTTCATTACTGGCAGGTTCATTAACTTCAGATGGTGGAGCCTTTCAACTAACAGCAGGAATGAGTGGCTTTGGACTTGCATTGGCCTTACCTTTTGCACTATTTGCGTTATTTCCTAGTTGGTTAAATTCTTTGCCAAAATCTGGTGGTTGGTTAAATACAACCAAAGTAGTTTTAGGTTTTTTAGAATTAGCTTTGGCCTTTAAGTTTTTATCAAATGCAGATTTAGTTTCTCATTGGGATTTCCTAAAAAGAGAAGTTTTTATTGGAATTTGGATTGTTATTTTTATAGGACTCGCATTATATTTATTTGGGAAAATTAAGTTCCCTCACGATTCTCCTATTAAAAAATTATCGTTTTCTAGAATCTCATTTGGAGTTTTAATTATGGCTTTTGTAATTTATTTAGCCCCTGGAGTACTAAAAAATCCAACTTGGAATTTAAATTTATTAAGCGGCTTTCCGCCCCCTCAATTTTACAGTGTTTACGAACAAGAGAGCAATTGTCCTTTGGGATTGGATTGTTATAAAGATTTTGAGGAAGGTCTGGCAGCAGCAAAGATTGCCAACAAACCAATACTATTAGATTTTACTGGATGGGCCTGTGTAAACTGCCGTAAAATGGAAGAAAATGTTTGGAGTGAGCCAGACATTTATCAAATTTTAAAAGAAGAGTATGTTTTAATATCTCTGTATGTAGATGATAATGAAAAAGAACTTCCAAAAGAGCAACAATTCGATTATTTAAGACCTAATGGAAATATTAAAAAAATTATAACCGTGGGAGATAAATGGGCAACCTTTCAAACTGTAAATTTTAAAACGGCCTCTCAACCTTATTATGTTTTGATGACTCCGGATTTAGAAATTTTAAATTCTCCTTTACAATATACAGACAGAGACACCTATTATAGATGGCTAAAAGAAAGTCTAGTTACTTTTAGAGAAAGATAATTTGGTATAAAATTTGTAATACATTCATTGAAAAAGCAACTCAATTATGAAAAAACAAACATCGTTTTTATTGTCATATTTTTGATAAGCCTTTCCACAAATGCCCAAAAAAACACCATCGTTCCCAAAAAATTACCTGTTAATATATATACTTTTGGTTTCCTCTCAAAAGACGTGAATGGTTTTTCATCACTCAACAAAAAACTATATCTTACAAGGAGAAATATATGCCATTGTAGGCAATAATTTAGTTAAGCAAAACAAAAGAATATAACAGAAATAAGCCATACAAATAAAAATTAAACAAGCACCTAAATGTTTACATCGTTTTCGTAAATAATTAGATTAGTTACACTACAAAACCTCCATGATAAAGGAGGTTTTTTCGTAATTTAACTTTTTTAAAAAATTAAAAACATGTCTGTATTACCAAAACTTACCCGATTTAATGAAAATGTATTATCAAAATACCAGATATATAATAGTATTTTTATGACGCTTCCTTTTAATACAATTAGTAACACAGGCGTTTTGTTACCATTATTTCATGAAGTTTGTAAAGAAGGTTTTGAGCAAGGAAATAATCCAACAGAAATTGTAGAAACGTTTTTTACAAAATATCAAGAAGATCCATCAGAAAAAGAAAAGAAGGATTTACTTTTCCGTTTTATTCAATATATAGAACGTCAAGTTGTTTTATTTGACGCTATAGAAGACGCTGCTTTTCCTATTGTTAATAATATGGACGGAATAGGAACCTTAAGAAACTCTAAAGAAACGGCAATCCTAAACGAAAAAAAAGAAGAATTAAAAAGGTATTTAGAGGAGTTTAGAGTTCGAATTGTTTTAACAGCACATCCTACACAGTTCTATCCAGGCACCGTATTAGGTATTATTACAGATTTGGATAAAGCCATACAAAATGATGATTTATTACTGATTAAGAAACTATTAGTTCAATTGGGAAAAACTCCATTTTTTAAAAAACAAAAACCAACTCCTTACGATGAAGCTGTTAGTTTAATTTGGTATTTAGAAAATGTATTTTATGATGCTGCTAGTAAAATTTACAACTATATACAGCATAATATTTTTAATGGAGAAACAATCAATAATCAAATCATAGATTTAGGTTTTTGGCCAGGAGGAGACAGAGATGGAAATCCCTTTGTAACCACAAAAATTACATTGGATGTAGCAGAAAGACTACGGCAAACAATTTTGGGAAATTACTATAAAGATATTCGTAAATTAAAGAGAAGATTTACTTTTGATGGTGTTCTAGAAACCCTAAATAGAATAGAGAAAAGGCTGTATAAGCACACAACAAAAAGCTATACAAATGTAAATTTTAATCAAGCAATTTTATTAGATGAATTGCAGACTGCAAAAAACATAATTGTTGAAAAACACGATTCTTTATTTGTTGAAGAATTGAATGATTTTATTAACAAAGTTCACCTTTTTGGATTCCATTTTGCTACCTTAGATATTAGGCAAGACAGTAGAGTTCATCACAATGCATTTACACAAATTGTAAAAGATTTAATGGCAACTGGCGATCAAACATTTCCTCAAAATTATTTAGAGTTAAATGTCCAAAGACAAATCGAAATTTTATCAAAAGTAAAAGGGAACATCGATCCTCAACTTCTTACAGATAAAATGGCTGTAAAAACTATTGAATCTATTTTTGCACTAAAAACCATTCAGCAAAGAAATGGAGAACGTGGAGCTAATAGATATATTATTAGCAATAATCAAACCGCTTTAAATGTAATGCAAACCTTTGCAATGCTTAATTTGTGCGGCTTTAAAAATGATTTAACTGTAGATATAATTCCGCTTTTTGAAACCGTTAATGATTTACAAAATGCAGATAATGTAATGCGAATTTTATATTCTAATAAAGCGTATAGAACTCATTTATCAAAAAGAAAAAACAAACAAACTATTATGCTTGGTTTTTCTGATGGAACAAAAGATGGTGGTTATTTAATGGCAAATTGGAGCATTTTTAAAGCGAAGGAAGTGTTAACAAAAATTTCTAGAGCATTTGATATTGAGGTTATTTTCTTTGACGGACGAGGAGGGCCACCTGCAAGAGGTGGAGGAAAAACTCATCAATTTTATGCTTCCTTAGGACCTACAATTGAAGACAAAGAGATTCAATTAACAATTCAAGGACAAACCATTAGTTCTAATTTTGGTACTTTAGATTCCTCACAATACAATTTAGAACAATTAATAAGTTCTGGGATAAAAAATGAAGTTTTTACCAAAAATCAATTGAATGATTCTCACAGAACCATCATGAATGATTTAGCAGCAACAAGCTATAAAGCATATATAGATTTTAAAAATCATCCAAGATTTTTATCGTATTTAGAGAAGATGAGCACCCTAAAATACTATGCAAAAACAAATATTGGAAGTAGGCCAAGCAAACGCTCTACGTCAGATACTCTAGATTTCTCTGCTTTAAGAGCTATTCCGTTTGTAGGAAGTTGGAGTCAGTTAAAACAAAATGTACCTGGTTTTTATGGTGTTGGAACCGCCTTAAAAAAATATGAAGATGCTGGAAGATTTGATGAAGTAATTGAGTTTTACAATGCCTCAGATTTCTTTAAAACATTATTAGAAAATAGTATGATGAGTTTAACCAAATCTTTCTTTGGCCTTACTGCTTATATGGCAAATGATGAAATTTATGGTGAATTTTGGACACTTATTTTTGAGGAATATACAACTTCAAAAAGGCTTCTATTGAAATTAACGGGTCATGCTGAATTGATGGAGAACTTTCCTGAGGGAAAAGCCTCAATAGCGCTCAGAGAACATATAGTATTGCCTTTATTAACCATTCAGCAATACGCCCTAAAGAAAATTCAGGATTTAGAAAAAATGAATGCAAAGACAAAAGAAATAGAAGTATTCGAAAAAATGGTAACCCGCTCCCTATTTGGGAATATTAATGCTAGTAGAAATTCTGCTTAAGCGCTATTTTTAAATGCTTTACTATTTCTCTTTATAAATTCTAAAAATATATATATATTTATAAAAATTTTTTTTGTGAATGAATGTTATTAAAAAAATAGGAATTGCAAATACTTTAATGTTATCTCTTTGCATTCTTATAATTATTATTGCTGAATATCTATTTTTAACTGGTAATAAATTGCATGGAGTATTTGTTGGTCTCTGGGCTCCAACACTATTAGGTGTTATGATTTATCTTAAAATGATACGTAATGAGTCCAAATGATATTGTTTTATATTTTTCTATTTTTGTAGGATTTTGCGTATTAATTTGGGCATATTTTATGATTAAAGCATTTAATAATACTGGTAAACATTAATTTTTTTTAGTGTTTAAAATTACTATTCTATGATCTCTACTTTTTTAGTTTACACCATAAATACTCAAAAAGCGATTGAGAAATACATTTCTTAATTACTAAATTTCCACTATTTTAAAAAAGTGCAACCCCAAATGGCTCTGCCGTTTTTGGTATTGAAGCAACCCTCATTATCGTTGATGTTAATATTGATAAAGTAATTGGATATCAATAGAAAAAGACTTATACCCCTACCTTCTTAGGAAACTCTAGAGAAAACACAATCACAGAAAAAGTAAACAGAATCTTAGAAGATGAATTCAATCTCAATGGCCCCTTAGACAACGTGATCCATTTAAAAAGAACTGTAAAAAATGCAATTAATTTGTACAACTATACAAAATTCCACTTATCTTTAGCTTATAAAACACACCTATTTGGTATATAAATTATCCACCTAAATTCTATGTTAATCTGAAGCTATATTTCAAGTCTAGACAGTAAAAAAACTACGAGTGAACCCCCCTAAGTTAATACTTCCAATAATTATAATCTCTCAGTTCTGTTGCACATCACTGTGGTTTGCTGGAAATGGTGTAATGAGTGAACTTATAGCAAGCTTTCATCTTAAATCCAGTGCTTTAGGACACTTAACATCCGCTGTACAGTTCGGATTTATTTTAGGAACGCTGATTTTTGCAATTTTAACTATTGCAGATCGTTTTTCACCATCAAAAGTGTTTTTCACCTCTGCTTTACTTGGTTGCCTATTCAATATTGGAATAATATGGGAAGAAAATAGTTTAGCAAGCATCCTTTTACTTCGATTTGGTACTGGTTTTTTTCTAGCGGGTATATACCCAGTTGGAATGAAAATAGCCGCTGACTATTTTGAAAAAGGATTAGGAAAGTCACTTGGTTTTTTAGTTGGTGCTTTGGTTCTTGGAACTGCATTCCCCCATTTGGCAAAGGAAATATCTGAAGCATATTCATGGAAATCTGTACTCATTCTAACCTCCTCTCTCGCCGTATTAGGTGGTTTATTAATGCTACTAATAGTTCCCAATGGTCCTTACAGAAAACCTGGAAATCAATTAAATATATCCGCTTTTTTCGACGTATTTCGAAATCGGAAATTTCGCTCTGCAGCCTTTGGTTATTTTGGCCACATGTGGGAGTTGTATGCCTTTTGGGCCTTTGTGCCCATCCTTTTAAAGACATATAACCTAGAACATCCTGAAATAAGATTCAATATCCCACTATTGTCTTTTATAATTATAGGAGTAGGTGGATTGTCCTGTGTGCTGGGTGGTTATCTGGCGCAAACAGCTGGGGCGAAACCAATAGCACGTATGGCATTGATTTTATCATGCGGATGTTGCCTTGTTTCACCATTAGCCTTTATGACTGATTCTAAAAGCTTGTTTATTGGTTTTCTTATTTTTTGGGGAATGGTTGTTATAGCTGACTCCCCTCTTTTCTCAACTCTAGTTGCTCAAAATGCAAGGGCTGAAATAAAAGGAACAGCTCTTACAATTGTAAATTGTATTGGTTTCTCAACTACAATTATCAGCATCCAACTTCTAAATCTATTACAAGAATCAATAAACTCAACGTATATTTACACAATATTAGCACTAGGACCCATCTTAGGGCTAGTAGCGCTATACGAAAAGAAAAATAAAACACATCATTTTGGCTAAGTACAAACCGGAAAGTTATCAGCTCTCTCCTATCCTACTTGATGTATAAAAAACAGAAACTATTAAATTAAAAAAAATGAAGAAACTAATTTTAATCTTATCATGTCTTTTACTTACCCATCTTTCATTTTCTCAAAACAAGATTGAGTTGATAGTGAAATTCAAAGCAAATAAAAAACCCAAAAGTAGTGGGGTTTTAAAACTTCAAAAATTTGACAATTCAGACATTAATTTATTGAATAAAAGCAATAAAATTAAAACAATAAAATTAACAGGGAACAAGAAAGAAAAAGACACATATATTCTTGAATTAAATTCGAATAAACCCCTAGAGGAACTTATCCAGATGTATCAGAAAACTGGGGTATTCGAATATGTTGAACCAAATTTTGTTGGCAATGGGCATGGGTTTCAAACCACACCTAATGACAACAATTTTAATCGTCAATGGTCACACTATAATGACGGAACATTCTCGTTATCGAATTCAACTACTGATGCAGATATCGATTCTGACTTGGCTTGGGACATCACACAAGGAGACCCTAATTTAATAGTAGCTGTATTAGATTCTGGAGCAAGATTAGATCATCCTGAATTTTCTGGAAGAATTTGGATTAACAATAACGAAAATCAAAATGGCGCAGACACAGATTCAAATAATTATATAGATGATATAAATGGTTGGGATTTTGTAAATAATGATAATGACCCAACAGATGATCATGGACATGGAACTAATGTTACTGGCATTGCGCTTGCATCTGGAAATAATGATATTGGATATGCAGGTGTAAATTGGAATTCAAAGATTATGATATGTAAAATATTAGATAGTAGCAATTCTGGATATTATTCTTGGTGGGCAGAAGCCATTTATTACGCTGTTGATAATGGAGCTTCAGTCATAAATATGTCTGTTGGCGGAAATGGGTCGTCTACACTTTTAGAAGATGCCATTAATTATGCATATGATAATAATGTTCCTGTAGTTGTTTCAACTGGAAATCAAAACTCAGTAATACAATACCCTGCTAAATATACCAATGCTTTTGCTATTGGCTCAACAAATGCAGATGATACAAGAAGTGTCCCGTTCTTTTGGAGTGCAACGAGTGGTAGTAACTATGGCCCTGAATTAGATTTTGTTGCACCGGGAAATTATATTTATGGATTAAGTTATTCATCAAACACTAATTACAATTCTTACTGGGGAGGAACATCCCAAGCTGCGCCACATGTAGCTGGTTTAATTTCTTTATTATTATCGGTTGAACCAAGTTTATCTGTCAATGAGATAAGAACAATTTTAGAAGAATCTTCTGAAGATCAAGTTGGAAACTCAGATGACATCAGTGGCTGGGATCAATATTATGGTCACGGAAGAATTAATGCATTTCAGGCGTTATCACACTCAACACTTGGCATACATAATATTAAAAATACAAATAAAGACATATTACTATATCCAAATCCACTACTATCGGGAAGAAATTTAGAAATATTGAATTTAGTTAATGGAGAGAATATTATAACTATTTATAATATAATTGGACAAAATATATACCGTACAAAAAAAATAATAATGGGAAATTCAACAACAATATCTCTTCCTGAATTAAATACGGGTGCCTACTTATTAAAAATTGACACTGATTCAGAAAATACTTCTACCTTTAAAAAACTAATAATTAAATAACTCTTTATAAAATTAGTCTCAGTTTATTAAAAAAAGTCTATAAAGTCCCATATCATAAGCACTTCATAAACAAACCAAAAGTGTAATTTCAAAAAATTTTACAACAAAACTAAACTTTAGTGTAGTAAAAAAACTACACTTTAGTGTAGTGGAAGTATAAAAGTTTCTATGTAAATTTGAAAATCTATAAAAAGATTAGAGCTGTATCTCTGGGTCTATCGATTCTTTTTTAAAGGATGATACAACTATAGATATACACTCTATGGTAATTTAATTTAGATAAAAGAGAGCCCTCTATCGAGATACAGCAATACATCTATACCCCCCATAGTGTAACTCCTATTTATTACAACCCCAAAGCAATAACCCCACAGTAGTATATTAACTTGCTTAAAATAAGTTTTAGCAATTGACAAGCAGTTTTGTTAGCACTCGCATTGGTCTGCAAGTTAAATAATGAACCTGAATCAAGTACAAAGCCTATGTGTGATATAGTAACAATACCTGTATACGTTTGTCGGTTAGCCATTAGAGTCTAGTAAACAGAGTAAATTTAAGACCATCCGATATACGGAATTAGTACAAAAAAGAAAATCACTCTCTTAAGAAATGATGAATTGGACGCCAAAAAAAATCGAATATTGTGGACAAGCCACACGAGGAATGACTTCCATTTGGTCGCTACTGTGTTTAGCCAAACTACTTAGAAAAAACCCCATTTTCTACGGTATTTTTTCTTTCTCAATAATTATGATTGCATGTTTGTTTTTTGCATATAGGTATAACCCAACTAAAAAGTATGACTAAAAAATTAATTAGATATTTATTATTTTTACTTATAACCCCATGGTTATTAATTCCTTTCATATATGAGAATTTAAACAATCCTTCAAACTTCGTTTTTATTGTTGGCTTTTTATATATGCCTTTACCCGCATTTATTACATTAATTTACTTAAGAAAGAAAACTAAAATAATTAAAAACTTTTCTTCTGGGAAAATTATGCATAAATACTCTATGTATTCTATACTCTTAGTCTATTTTTTTATCATCATAAATATTTTTTTGATTTACTTATTTGGAAATATTTTAGAAATAAATTCTTTTGGCTATTTAAACTTTGAAGTTGAAACATTACAAAAAAATTTAAATAAATTAGTTTTTCTAAAAGATGAACATATTAATGTTGATGATTTTGATCATTATAAATTTGTAGGGTTAATTTTATTATCACCATTAATAGGTTTATTAAATATTCCTTTTGCTATGGGAGAAGAGTTTGCATGGAGAGGATATTTATTTGACAAAATAAAAAGGAAAAACAAAATAATTCATAATTTATGGGTAGGTTTTATTTGGGGTGTTTGGCATGCTCCGATAATATTGATAGGCTATAATTTTCCTTCAGCAAATCCTTTTCTAGGATTACTAGTTTTCATTGTTTTTACTTGTTCTGCATCTTTTTTATTCTTTTATTTGAGAGAAAAATCAAACTCTATAATTGCCCCTAGTATTTTTCACGGTTCTTTTAATTCTTCCGTAATATTTATCACACTATTTGTTGAAAATGGTAATAGCCTGTTTTCAAACCCAGTCGGTATTTCTGGAATAATTACTATGGGTGTAATTTATTTGCTTTTTTTAAAAAAATTCTACAGAAAAGATGAATCATTTACCTTAAAATAATATCCTATATGGAAATTATTATACGATGGTATTTGTAACTTATGTAATTCTACGATTTAATTTATAATTAATAAAGACTTAAGTAATAGTTTTTAAATTTTCTTCTTTACAGTCCAAGTTTGAAACTAAATACATCAATGAAAAGAATATTAATATTCAAAAAGTATCTATTATTGTTTTAATTGAAAATGAACGATATTACATTAAGTCAACGGCAATTTTGAAAATAATATCCAAACACTTTGGTAAAGTTATTTCTATTCAAGATTTAAGACGAATATCAGAGACTGCAAGAGAAGGTAGTAGCTTAATGGGCTTGAGTGAAGCTTCTGAAGAAATAGGTTTTAGAGGTTTAGGTGTTAAAATATCTTTAGAAAAATTAGCAGAAGCTCCTTTACCATAAAGTTTACATTGGAATAAAAACCATTATGTGGTTCTTTATAAATGTCCATCTTTCGTCTTCCCAAAGGGAAGAAACCAAAAAAAGTCTGCGACATTTTTTGTTAGCGACCCAGCACATGGTTTATTAAAAAGAGTCTATAAAGTCCCATATCATAAGCACTTCATAGACAAACCAAAAGTGTAATTTCAAAAAATTTTACAACAAAACTAAACTTTAGTGTAGTAAAAAGACTACACTCTAGTGTAGTGGAAGTATAAAAGTTTCTATGTAAATTTGAAAATCTATAAAAAGATTAGAGCTGTATCTCTAGGTGTAGCGATTCTTGTTTAAAGGATGATACAACTATAGATATACACTCTATGGTAATTTAATTTAGATAAAAGAGAGCCCTCTATCGAGATACAACAATACATCTATACCCCCCATAGTGTAACTCCTATTTATTACAACCCCAAAGCAATAACCCCACAGTAGTATGTTAACTTGCTTAAAAAAAGCATTTTAGCAATTGACAAGCAGTTTTGTTAACACTCGCATTGGTCTGCAAGTTAAATAATGAACCTGAAACAAGTACAAAGCCTATGTGTGATATAGTAACAATACCTGTATACGTTTGTCGGTTAGCCATTAGAGTCTAGTAAACAGAGTGAATTTAAGACCATCCGATATACGGAATTAGTACAAAAAAGAAAATCACTCTCTTAAGAAATGATGAATTGGACGCCAAAAAAAGTCGAATATTGTGGACGAGCCACACGAGGAATAACGGCTAATTAAATTATTCTTCAAACTAATTTTTAAAATTTTTAATTATGAAAAATTTATTTTTTACTCTAGCATTTATGCTAATTGGAACTTTTGCTTTTGCTGGTAATAATGCTAAAGAAGAAATTGTTGTTGCTGTTGCAGAACAAAACATTGAATTAAGTAATGTCGTTATGGGTCCTGTTGAAGATAAATGTTATCTTTTAACAACTGATGACTTTGGTAATGTGTATTATAAAAGAATACCCTGTCCAAAAGAGTAACAATAATTGAATCTAAAGAAGTTGTGATTACTATTCGCAACTTCTTTTTTAAAACACTTAAATTAAAAATTATGAAACTACTTTTCTTGTTATTAACCTCTATTTATGGCTTTTCTCAAAATAATAATTATATAGCGAACTATGAATTTATTAGAACTAAAGGACAATTTGTTTTTTATGCCGATGGTTTATTAAAAATAGGTAATAACACATCAAAATTTGAACTATCCCAGTATAAAAACCTATTAAAAGATAAAGAAAAACAGTATGATAACAAATTAAATGATACGATTACAGTTTTAGGTTCAAACAGAATCTGTCTAGATAAAAAAATATATTACCATAATTTCAAAAAAGACAGTACTTACTCTATTCTTTACAATAAATATTGTAGGAGTAAAGTTATAATTAATGATATTCTTATTTATCCTGACTGGAAAATTGAAAATAATTTTAAAAAAATAGGCGAATATAATGCACAAAAAGCAACTGCCTTTATTTATGATAGAACTTGGACGGTTTATTTTACAAATGAATTAAGAATAAATGGCGGCCCTTGGAGGTTGATAGGTTTGCCTGGACTTGTCTTGGAAGCAACGGAAAATACTTCTACATATCAATTTAAATTAACTAAAATAAAAAAGAATGACGAATTTAATGAAATATACAAACCTATACATAATAAAGAATCTACTTTTAAAGAATTTGTAAAAAAAGCAATCAAAAGACAAACAGATGAAATGTATTACAGACTTTCAAGTTTCGGAGATACTACTTTTGAAATTGATAAAAATGATTTTCCACCATATGAAACCCTAGATTTCATAGAAAAAAGAAATTAATTTAAACATCGTTAATAATGTTCAGAATTAGTTTTATATTTTTAAGTATTATTTTCTTTAATCCGCTTGTTGGAAATTCTCAAACTATTCTTGGTAAAATAACAGATACAGAACTTAATAATTTAGACTATTCGTATGTGTTAATAAAAGATTTTGATAGCATAAACGTAAAAGAATACTTAATTGCTAGGAAAGGAAAATATGAAATAGAACTAAAAGAAGAATACCTAAAAATAGTTATTGAAATACAATCAAGTGGTTATATAACTGCAACTAAAATTATAGAAAATCCTCAAAAAAAGAAAACCTATAATTTTAATTTTGTTTTAAAAAAAGATACAATAACAAATCAACTACTAGATGAAGTTATAATTATTGCAAAAAGAAAACCATTCAAAATAAAAAAAGACACCGTGAGTTACAATGTTAACTCCTATCGTAACGGTTCTGAAAGAAAGATTGAAGATATAATCAAGAAACTGCCTGAAATTGAGGTAGATAAAAATACTGGAGCTATAAAGTACAAAGGGAAGTCTATTGAAAGTGTAACTTTAGATGGTGACAACCTATTTGGGCATAACTACACGCTTGGTACCAAAAACATTAATGTAGATATGGTTAGTCAAATAGAAGCAATCGAAAACTATTCGGAAAACCCATTATTAAAAGGAATTGAAAAAGGAGATAAAGTTTCATTAAATTTAAAATTGAAAAAAGGGAAAATTAACTTTTCAGGAAATATTGATTTTGGTAGTGGCATTTCAGAAAATCTGAACAAGGTTTTGGATATAAATGCAAATTTACTTAGTATTACAAAAACCTATAAATCTTTTGCTACATTATCGTATAATAATATTGGGATTAACCGTTCACCTTTTAATTATTTTGGATTTAACCAAAACAGAGAACAGTTTATAGAAAAACGATTTTTAGCAAAAAAAATAATTCCAGAAACTCGTTTTTTAAACACCTTAGACGAAGAAAGAGTAAATATAAATAATCAATATTTTGGTAATTATAATGCTCTTTTTAAAATAAATAAACGCCTAAAGATAAAAACAAACTTATATTATGTGAACGATAAAATTAAAAGTGAGCAGTTATTTGAAAATCAATTTATTATTGACGGTCAGTCGTTTACGACAATTGATGATATTTCAATTAAAAAAAATCCAAAACAATATCGTGGCGATATAGAAGTAAAATATAACACTTCAAAAACTTCTATGCTTGAGTATAATTTAACAATACGACAAGAAAATATTCAAACGTCATCATCTGTTGTTTCAAACAACAATAAAAGTTTTAAAACTTTACTAAATTCAGAAAGTTTTTATTTAAGACAAAAATTACTTTACACAAAAAAGATTTCAGATAAAAAAGCGTTTCAATTTTCTATTTTTCAATCTACGAACAATATCCCACAGAATTTTCAGATAAATCCTTCAGTTATTGATCCAATTAATTATAAAAATGACACTCAAAAAAGTGAATATTCAAAAAATTATTTGGAAGTACAATCAATTCTTTTAGCCTCAACTGCAAAGAAAAATAAATACATATTTTCTGTTGGCGGAGTTATAGATAACAACAAACTTCAATCCAAATTATTTAGTCAAAATATAACAGGAAATAGTACAATAGAAAATGATATAAATAATGTAAGTTATTTAAAAAAAACGATATATCAAGTGGGTTCTTACCAATTTAATACTGGCAAATGGAAATTATCTCCTACTTATAGATTTAGATATTTAGACCAAGAAATTGACGACAAAGAAAGTGATATAAAAAAGACTCAAACAAATTTTTTATTTGAACCCTCAATAAATATAAAGTATAAACTAAATGAGATTTCCTCCTTTCTTGGAACAGCAAATTATAAACAATCATCAATAGTTGATAATTATTTGTTTCAGAACCAAATTTTAATAAATAATAGAACATCTGTTAATAATACTCCAACCTTAGGATTACAAGAGGCTTTAAGTTATGGATTTTCCTATATTCATAATGATTTATATAATTTATTAGAATTTACTTTAGGTCTAAATTACCAAAATAGGAATGGTAATTTTTTTATAAATTCTAATATTAATCAAAATACAACACAAATTAATTATTTTTTTTTGCCACAGGATAATAACAACTTAAATTTCAACTTTTCGACAACAAAGTATATTCGGTTTTTAGAATCTACTGTAAAATTAAATTTAGATTACTCCATTTCACAATACAAGAATATTGTAAATAATTCGGAATTGAGGAAAAATGAAAGTCGTTTTTTTAATACCGAATTACACTTTAGAACAGCGTTTAGACTTTTTGTAAATTTTGAGAACACAATAAATTTTTCGCAATCAATTTCTCAAAGTGATAATAGTAATGAGTTTGTAAACGAGTCTTTAAATAATACTTTTAAAATTATATTAAAGCCAGCAAAAAAGTGGTTTGTTTTACTTTCATCAGATTATTTTTTTCCTAATTTAAAACAGAAAGCAGAAAATTATGTGTTTCTAGACGCTTCAATAAGATATAGACCAAAAAACAAGCGTTTAGAATTTAACTTAATAGCAAAAAATTTACTAAATGAAACAAATTTTGAACAAATACAAACATCAGATTTTTCGACAAATATTTATTTAACAAATATTTTACCGAGATATTATATGTTGAATATGACTTATGATCTTTAAATAAAGAAAAAACCTCCTCGATAATGAGCATGAGATTTTAAAAAAATAATTCGTTCATAATTCAATAATTTCTCTATCTTTAAGCAAAGAAAAAAAAATGCTTGTAAAAGTCTATGGCTCTGCCGTTTTTGGTATTGAAGCAACCACCATTACCGTTGAGGTAAATATTGACAAAGGAATTGGATATCATCTGGTAGGCTTGCCAGACAATGCTGTTCGTGAGAGCTGCTATAGGATTTCTGCTGCTTTAAATAACAATAACCACAAACTTCCAGGAAAAAAAATCATTATCAATATGGCACCTGCCGATATTAGAAAGGAAGGGGCTTCTTATGATTTAACCCTAGCTATCGGTATTCTTGCTGCCTCAAATCAAATAAAATCTGATAGTATTCATGACTATGTTATTATGGGAGAACTTTCTTTGGATGGAAGTTTACAACCTATCAGAGGTGCTTTGCCCATTGCTATAAAAGCAAGAGAGGAAGGATTTAAATACTTAATACTCCCAAAAGAAAATGCCAAAGAAGCTGCCATTGTAGATAATTTAGAGGTTTTAGGTGTAGAGAATATTTTGGAAGTCATCCATCATTTTAATGGCGATAAAAAGCTTGAACCAACCCTAGTAGATACCCGTGCAGAATTTTATAAAAACATCGAGTTCCCAGAATTTGATTTTTCAGATGTAAAAGGACAAGAATCTATAAAACGCTGTATGGAAATTGCAGCTGCTGGCGGACATAATATTATTCTTATTGGTCCTCCAGGATCTGGAAAAACAATGTTGGCAAAACGCTTGCCTTCCATTTTACCCCCCATGACTTTACATGAGGCTCTAGAAACTACAAAAATTCATTCTGTGGTTGGTAAAACTAAAAATAACGGATTAGTATATCAAAGACCTTTTAGAAGTCCTCATCATACCATTTCTGATGTAGCATTGGTGGGCGGTGGTCAATATCCGCAACCTGGAGAGATTTCTTTATCGCACAACGGAGTTTTGTTTTTGGATGAACTGCCCGAGTTTAAACGTGGAGTTTTAGAGGTAATGCGTCAACCTTTAGAAGACAGAGATGTTACTATTTCTAGAGCAAAATTTACAGTAACCTATCCATGTAGTTTTATGTTGGTTGCAAGTATGAATCCAAGTCCGTCAGGGTATTTCAATGACCCTAACTCGCCAATGACCTCCTCACCACAAGAAATGCAACGGTATTTAAGTAAAATTTCTGGGCCTTTATTAGATAGAATCGATATTCATATTGAGGTAACTCCAGTTCCTTTTGAAAAACTCACAGAAGAACGAAAAGGAGAGGCTTCAATTATAATTAGAAAACGAGTTATGGCGTCAAGAGAAATTCAATCAGAACGATTTAAAGATTTTGAAAACCTACATTACAATGCGCAAATGAGCGTAAAGCAAATTCGTGAGTTTTGTAAATTATCCGAAGAAAGTAAAACTCTTTTAAAAACGGCAATGGAAAAACTAAACCTATCTGCAAGAGCTTATGACAGAATTTTGAAAGTTTCCAGAACCATTGCAGATTTGGCAAATGAAAAAGATATTTCTCCAGATCATATCTCAGAAGCCATACAATACCGAAGTTTAGATAGAGAAGGCTGGTTGGGCTAAGTATTTATTTATGTTTTCTATTTCGGAAGAAGTTCTCTAAATCAGTAGAGATAACTCTTTTCTCTTTAATGTTGAAGTTGGGATATCGTTGAGTTTAGATAAATTAATTTTATGCCTTCTAAACAAAAAGCGGAATTACAAATTGATAATACAAAATCAATAAACCAACAGCAATTAAATTCAAAACAATACCTGCTTTAACCATTTCTTTGACTTTCACATAACCACTTGCAAAAACAATGGCATTGGGCGGTGTTGCCATGGGTAACATAAAGGCACAACTTGACGCCATTGTAACTGGAATTAATACGTTTAAAATAGGAATATTTAATCCAATAGCAATTCCTGCAACAACAGGTGCTAAAACAGCAACCAAGGCAACATTACTCATTAATTCTGTCATGAATAACATGAAAACAATTAGTAAAGAAACAGTGAGTAGAACATGAAAATTTCCAGCAGCAATGGTATCTGTAATTATTGCGACTAATCCGCTTGAAGCCATTCCTTTTGCCAATGCTAAACCTCCACCAAAAAGAATTAAAATTCCCCAAGCCAATCGTTCTGTATCTTTCCATTGAAGGATAAAAGTTCCTTTTTTAAAATTCATAGGAATTGCAAATAAAGAAAGGGCTCCAATTAAACTGATACTGGTATCCGATAATTTTAATCCAGGAAATAAGGTATTGATAAGGGTTCTTGTAATCCATAAAAAAACAGTGACTGCAAAAATACTTAAGACTCGTTTTTCTTCTTTTGAAATTTTTCCAAGTTTCTGAAGTTCTTTATCAATTACATTTGCAGATGATGTAAACAAAATATTCTTGCATGGAAACATCCATTTTACCAAGACCAAATAAACTGCAGCAATCAGAATCATTGAAAATGGCAAACCAAAACTCATCCAAGATAAAAAGGAAATCTGAATGTTATATTGATTCTCTAACAGCCCAATTAACACCGAATTTGGTGGGGTTCCAATAACCGTTGCAATTCCTCCGGCATTGGCTGCAAAAGCAATTCCCAACATAATGCTTAAGGCAAAATTTTTATCGGCTTTGGTATACCCATCTTGGTCATCTATTAAAAGTTTTATAACGGATATTGCAATGGGCAACATAACCACTGTAGAGGCTGTATTGCTAATCCACATACTCATAAAAGCCGTAGCTAGCATAAAACCTAACACTACTTTGTTGGGGGTTGTTCCTGTAAGTTTTACAATATTTAAAGCAATTCTTTTGTGTAAATTAACTTTCTCTAGAGCCAAAGCCAATACAAAACCACCAAAGAATAAAAAGATAATTGGGCTTCCATAATTGGCACCAACATCCGCAATTTCCATTACTTTTAAAAGCGGAAATAATAGTAGTGGTAACAAAGCTGTAACTGCAATATGTACCGTTTCAGTAATCCACCAAATAACCATCCAAAGGGCAACTGCAAGCACCGCGTCTCCTTTTTCTGAAACTATAGAGGAAGGGAGATTTACAATGATTAAAAATAATATTGGTCCTAATAGTAGTCCTATTTTTCTTGTTGGTTGCATTATCCGTTTGGTTATAATATATACACAATATAAAACATCTTTAGTGCTTGAAAATTTTTTTCTATAAACTTTTTCTTCTCTCGTTAAAACTAAGAAAATTTTTTGGCTTACGCGTTAAGGATAGCAACGGCATCCTTTTTTGAAGCATGAAAAAAAGATATAGTGGATAGCCTGTTAAAACGCCCAAAAACAAAAAAAGAGATTTATTAATTGTTTATCCTTCTCTCATTTCGAAATAAAAGGCAAAGAAAAACCCTTACAGATGAATGCAAGGGCTTCTATTTTATGAGATCTTTACTCTTCTAATAAATAAAATAGCACCTAGAAATAAACATTTTTTTGAAGTAGATATTTTAGGTTAATTACTTCGTAATTATTGGTTATTATTAAATTTTGTTATCAAGAATTCACTCCGCCTATTTTTAGCGTGTTCTTCCTCAGTACACTTTACTCCATCTGCACAATTATTTATAAGTTTTGATTCTCCATATCCATTGGTGTTGATTCTAGTTTCGTCAATTCCTCTGGCTACAATCCATTGTTTCATAACCGCAGACCTACGATTTGATAATTTGATATTGTATTCGTCTGTCCCTCTACTATCAGTATGGGAATTGATCTCGATATGTAAGCTAGGGTATTTTCTTAAAATATCTACTATGGTAAGAACCCCTATTACAGATTTCGTAGAAACGTCTGCTCTATCAAAATCAAAATAAAAAGGGTCTATATTTAAAACCTGCTGATTACCTTTCATTAAGATATCTTTTTCTTTTAGACGAAAATCAACAAAAATAGTATCTGCATTTTGTGCTGTAGAAGTTACTTGAGATGTTTCTGTGGTATAATTTATTTTTTTTGCAGTAAGTTTTAAAGAATCTAAGCAATTAATCGTAAAAAAATATTCTCCTTTTTCATTGCTAATAGTACTGTCTATTTTTTGACCACTGATATCTGATAATAATACTTTAGTATTTGGTAAAATTTCTATTCCTCCAGAAGAATTAAAAATACTGTCTATAGCTGTTTGAGTATCCATCTCGATAATCTTGTTGTTATCTACAGAAACAGTCCTCTTTGTTGGAACCCCGTTTATAGAGTCTCGAATTCTTTTCATATCATCATGATAAAAAAATTCCATTGCTTTTATAGAATCCAAGCTCCTAACATCTTCGTAAGTAATTCCTTTAATATATTGTTCACAACTACATTGAAATGAATAAATATCATCATCTCCTTTTCCGCCTGGCCTGTTGGATGATAAATATCCACTATTTTTATCTGTATTAAACGAGATTGAGAAATCATCACTATAACTATTCATTGGTCTAGGTAAATTGTATGCTTCTTCTTCAGGAATGCCTTCAGTTAACTTTACTGAAAAAATATCCAAACCTCCATGACCCTTGATATATCCATCACTGGAAAAGTATAAATAATCATTTTTCCAAATTACAGGAAACATTTCCCTGCCTTTTGTATTTATTTTTGGTCCTAAATTTTGGGGTTTACCGTAGGTTCCGTCTTTATAAATATCTACTACATAAACATCTGTTTTTCCATAACCTCCCGGCATGTCTGAAATAAAATACAACTTAGTCTCGTCTTCATTTAAAGTTGGATGCCCAGTTTGATAATTTTTACTATTAAAAGGCATTTCTTTCTCCACCCAATTTCCTTTATTATCTTGAACTGCTTTGTATAATTGAATTAAATTTCTTCCTAAAGTATCTTTTACATATTTTTTATTAAAATAATTACTTCTTGAGAAATAAATAGTTTTCAAGTCTTTTGAAAATTCAATATCTGCATCATGAAATTTAGTGTTGATTGTTTTAGAGAACTTTTCAATTGATGAAAAAGAACCGTCTTTTTTTATTTTTGCGGTGTATAATTCTAAATAAGGTTGGTTGTTTCCACTCCATTTTGGTTGTCTTAAAGATTTTTGTTTTCTAGTAGAAGAAAAAATAACTGTGGAATCTGAATATTTAACAAGATCAAAGTCTTGATATTTTGAATTTAAGTTCAAGTTTTTTAATGAACATCTTTGTTCTTGAGCGTTAACAAACCCATTGAATATCAAAAGAATTAGAAATGTGAAACTAAAATTTTTAAACATAGTTTATGATATTAAAAAAATCGCGGACTTTTCATGTCACGCCTATTAAATTTATAGATCAACAATAACTCATGGGTACCAGAATTGAATCTACCAAAATTACTTGTAGAGTATTCAAAAGCATATCCAATACGAAACTTTTGAGTAGCCTCTATTCCTATCATAGCAGCTAAAGAGTCATCTAATCTATAGGATAACCCAAATTCTAGGTTGTTGTTAATTAATAGATTTGTTGATAAATCAATTGATACTGGCGAACCAGAAGCCATTTTAACCATTGTTGATGGTTTTAGTTTTATACTTTCTGTAATATCAAAAACATAACCTGAAGTAAGATAAAATGGTGCGCTATCATTGGCATCTGTAATAATAGCAATGTCTCGATCATCATATTTTGTTTTTAATAAATTTGGTGTAGAAAATCCTGTATAAAATTTATCGGTGTAATAAAAAACTCCAGCACCAACAATAGCAGATACTCTATTAATAGGAACATTTATGGGGTCGGGATCAATTGTAGTCAAAGTTCCAATATTAAAAGATCTAAAACCTCCTTTTAAACCAAAAGCCAACCTTCCTTGATCACTTGTAAAAATAGTATATGAAAAATCTCCAGTAACAATATTTTCTCTAACAGGCCCAATTCTATCATGAATTACCGAAAACCCTAAACCAACTGATCTTCCTACTGGAGCATCAATACTAAATGATGCCGTTCTGGGAGCTCCTATCACATTAATCCATTGAGTTCTCCCTGCAATTCGAATAACAGGAACTCCTAAAGACCCAGAATATGCAGGATTTATCACAGGCATATTATACATGTATTGAGTGTATTGTGAATTTTGTTGAGCAAAACTATTTAACTCAGCAATTAAAAAAAGTAGTACTATAAATTTTATCTTATTCATTTAATTATAAATCAATTAGCATATTATTTTCTTAAATAAACCCATCCTGTGACTGGCTTACGATTTCCTTCTTTAAATTCTATAGAATAGAAATATGTCCCATCAGGTAAAACAGTATTTCCAATATTCATTTTACCTTGAGAAAACCCGTCCCACCATTCAGGCTCTTGATTAGGGTTCCCGTTGTGTTGATATTCATAAACTTGACTTCCCCATCTATTAACAATTACCATTCTAAAGTTAGGGTACAATACATGTAAATTTTGAATAACAAACGTGTCATTTATACCATCTCCATTCGGTGTAAATTCTTCAGGTGCAAAGGCTTTTATATTCACATTTACTTCTACAGAGTCTTGATCATCTTCATTAGGATTATTATTTCCTGGTGTAGAGTCAATATCCGTTTCATTAGCAAATTGAACTTGAGCAGTATTTTTCCAAACTCCTGTTGGGAGTACATTTACTGTGATCAATAAAGATTCAGAATCTCCAGAATCAAGAGGTGTACCTAATTCCCAAACACCATTCGTTTCATCGTAGTCTCCTGTTGTAGAAGTGAAAGAAATGAAATTATAACCGTTAGGAATAATATCTAATACCTCAACACCCGTTGCAGTGCTTAGTCCTTTATTTGAAAGTTCAATAGTAAATTCGATGTCATCTAGAGCATTAGGATTGGCATTACTAACCGTTTTTGTTAATTCTAAATCAATTAAATCAGTTGGTGTTGGTGTTATACAACTCTGATCGTTACTTGGATCTTTATCATTTATTGAAGAACTTAGAATTCTAGTACAATTTTCATAATTACCAAAAGCATTAACGGTCGCTACTATCGTCAAGACTTCACTCGTTTGTTTTACTACATTTGACAATGACCAAATACCGTTAGAAATATTATATGTACCAGAGGTAGCCTGATAGCTTATAAAGGTATACCCATCTGGCAAAATATCTTCTACTTCCACCTGAAGTACATCTAGCAACCCATAGTTTGTCAATTCTATATTAAAAATAATTTGATCACCTACAGAAGGAGATAACAAATTCCCTACAATTGTTTTTTCTACCCCTAAATCTAAATCATCTCCAAATGATATACTGGCACAAGAATAATCATCCTCATTTGAATCACCATTTCCAGGTATAGAATCTGTATCTGTCTCATTCATTTTTGAAATCTCAGCACAATTTTCATAATCTCCAGTCCCTAAAACTTCAACCTCAATTAGTAAAACTAAATCATTCCCCGGAACTACCGTTCCTACATTCCATATCCCAGATATTTCATCATATACTCCAGTGGTAGAACTATAACTAATAAAGTTATAACCTGAAGGCAAAATATCAGTTACTTCTACACCAGTAGCTATTGATGATCCTGAATTAGAAACAATTATTTCAAAAGTCTTTATGTTGCCATAATTTGGTGCTCCATTGTTATCTACAAATGATTTAATTAAACTCAAATCTACGTCTCTAATCGGAACAATATCCACTGACCCAATATTGTTCGAAGAATCTATATCTGCTTGATCTAAAGTAAGATTACTGGTTGTATTTGTAATCGTTTGACCACTGGTTCCAAGATTCACACTTGCTTCAATAATCAATGTTTTTACAGCTCCATCTGCAATATCGCCTAAAGTCCAAATCCCTGAGCCACTATTATAAGCTCCTGCAGAATTATCACTTAGATACGTAACTCCGTTAGGTAAGTTATCTACCAAACTTACATTGGTTGCTGTATTTGGACCATTGTTCGATACCGTTATTGAATAAGAAATTGTACTTAATTCTAATGGACTAACGTTATCTACTGTCTTTACAACACTCAAATCTGAAGAAGAAACCGTAATGGTCTCACTAGCATCATCCAATGTGATATTTGAATCTAATTGATCTTGGCTATTGTTTATCGTGTTGGTAAGAACCTGAGCTGCGGTTCCTGAATCTACCAATACCGTCAGCAATAAATTTTCAGTCACTCCCACTCCTAAGCTACCCACATTCCATTGCGGTGCTGTCCAGATTCCTTCGGTAGGAACCCCTTGAACATAGGTCAATCCTGATGGCAATATATCTTCAATTACCAAGTTTGTCGCAGCAATAGCTCCGTTGTTGGTCACTGTAATGGTATACACAATCTCATCGCCTTCATCTGGTAGGTTGTTACTAACCGTTTTAGTTAAAACAATGTCTGCACTATTGTCTATAAGTATTGATGCATCTAGAATATCTCCTGCATTTGTTGGATCTATTTGATCTCCACTAGCAGCTGTGGTGCTATTGGTCACTGTGGTTCCTGCTGTACCTATATCTACTTGCGCTTCGATAATTAAACTAGCGATATCTCCATTCAACATATCGCCTATAGTCCAGATTCCTGAACCACTATTATAGGATCCTGACGAATTATCACTTTGATAGGTAACTCCGTTGGGTAAGATATCTACCAAACTTACATTGGTCGCGTTATTAGGACCGTTGTTTGTTACCGTGATTGTATAAGAAATTGTATCTCCCTC